>WNFR01005357.1_pt1 | contig 13113 bp, 10 predicted proteins | sample 5400221 | NCBI WGS metagenome assembly WNFR01 (sample SAMN13153357, study PRJNA577476) | soil metagenome | isolation source: 40 cm soil under Madrone tree | place: USA:California | collected 2016-06-14
GTTGACGATGCGCCCGCCGCCGCGCTCGATCATCAGCGGCGCGAAGACACGGCAGCACATGTACACGCCGAGAACGTTCACCTCGAACACGTGCCACCACGCATCCACGTCCGCCAGCGGATCGTCAGGGCCGGAGATGCCGGCGTTGTTCACGAGCAGGTCGACTGCGCCGACCTCGCCGCACCAGTGCGCGATGTCCTCGCGATTCGAGACGTCGCCGACGAGCGCGCGCCCGCCGATTTCTTGCGCGACGTCGTGCACCTGGTCGGCGGTGCGGCCGGCGACGGCGACGTTCATTCCGGCGTGTGCGAGCTCGCGCGCGATGTTCGCGCCGATGCCGCGCCCGCCGCCGGTGACGAGGGCGGTGCCTCGCAGCTCAGCGGACAGCATGGGCGATCTCCTCCAGGGACTCGGGGTTCTCGAGCGTCGACAGGTCGCCGGGATCCTCACCGAGCGCGCGCGCACGGACGGCGCGGCGGACGATCTTCGCCGAGCGCGTCTTCGGGAGCGCGCCGACCCACACGATGCGGTCCGGCTTGAACGCCTTGCCGAGGACGTCGGTCACGGCGCCGGCGACGCGCGCGTCGTCGCGGTCGTCGCCGCTCGCGACGCAGAAGATCCAGGCCACCTCGCCCTTCACCTCGTGCGGAACGCCGACGGCGGCCGCCTCCGAGACGATGCCGCTCGCGATCGCAGCCGATTCCAGCTCGGCCGGCCCGATGCGCTTGCCGGCGATGTTCAGCGTGTCGTCGCTGCGTCCGTGCAGGAACCAGTAGCCGTCCTCGTCGACGGAGGCCCAGTCGCCGTGCGTCCAGATGCCGGGGAAGCGACGCCAGTACGTCTCGAGGTAGCGCTCGTCGTCTCCCCAGATCCCGCGCGTCATCCCGGGCCACGGCCGCCGGCAGACGAGCTCGCCGACCTCTCCGCGCATGGAGTTGCCGCCGGCGTCGACGACGTCCATGTCCTCGCCGAGCGCGGGGAAGCCGAGCGCGACCGGCTTGATCGGCTCGGTGATGACGGTGGTGAGGAAGCACGCGCCGACCTCCGTCCCGCCTGAGATGTTCACGATCGGCACGCGCGAGCCGCCGACCTTCTCGAACAGCCACCTGTACGGGTCGGGGTTCCACGGCTCGCCGGTCGTGCAGATCGCGCGCAGCGAGGAGAGATCGGCGCGCGGCTCGCCCTTCGGGATCAACGCGCGGACAAGCGTGGGCGAGCAGCCGAGCATCGTCACACGCTCCGACTCGATCGTCCGCCACAGGCGGTCGTCCGGCCAGTCGGGCGCGCCCTCCGCGAAGACGATCGTCGCCCCCACGGCGCCGCCGCCGACTACCGTCCACGGCCCCATGATCCAGCCCATGTCGGTGGCGAAGTGGATGCGGTCGCCCGCGTTCACGTCGGTCTGGTACGCCGTCTCGCGCGCGATCGAGACGAGGAAGCCGCCCTGCACGTGCAGGGCGCCTTTCGGGCGGCCGGTCGTGCCGGACGTGTAGGCGAGGAGATACGGCGCCTCGCTCTCGACCTCGAGCGGCGGGAGCTTCCCCGGCTGTTTCGTCACCAGCTCGGGCCACGCACGCGACTCGCGGCTCCACTCGAGCACGGTGTGGTCGCCGGTTTCGTCGAGGATGGCGCGCATCTCCACACGCTTGCCGCGTCGCAGCGACCAGTCGGCGCAGACGACGACCCTTGCCTGCGAGTCCTGCAGCCGCGACGCAACCGCCGGCGCGGCAAAGCCGGAGAAGATCGGCACCTGCACGGCGCCGATGTGGGCACATGCGTGCGAGGCGATCGCCACCGCGGGGCACATGGGCATGAACATCGCAACGCGGTCGCCCTGCTCGACCCCGAGCTCCACGAGCGCCTCCGCCAGCTGCGTCACCTGGCGCGACGCCTCCGCCCACGTGAACGAGTCGCGTGCCCCGTCCTCGTACTGCCCGACGAGCGCCTCGGTGTCAGACACCGCGTGGCGGTGGAGGCAGATGCGCGCGACGTTGAGTCGTCCGCCGACGAACCAACGCGCCCACTCCGGACCGCGTGACATGTCGACGACCGTGTCCCACGGTGTCGAAAACTCGAGACCCAGATCGTCTATCAGCGTGGGCCAAAAGCGCTCGGGCTCCTCGAGCGAGATCCGCTGGAGCTCGTGGTAGCCGTCGGTGCCGAGGCGGCGGGCGAGCCGCGTCACGTTGGCCCGCTCGACGAGCTCGGGCGTCGGCTCCCAGATGAAATCGCTCATGCTAGTCTCTACTAACTTAGTGGACGCTAACCGGAAGGGGAAGGCTTGAAGGCTCGCATATTCGCGGAGGAGAACCGGAAGTGGTGGACTCTGGCCGCCGTCTCGTTCGGCCTGTTCATGATCATGCTCGACAACACGATCGTGAACGTGGCACTGCCGACGATCCAGCGCTCGCTCCATCTCAGGGTCTCGGAGCTCGAGTGGGTGGTCACCGGCTACGCGCTCACCTTCGGGGCACTCATGCTCACCGGCGGCAAGCTCGCCGACCTGTTCGGCCGGCGGCGCATCTTCGTCGTCGGGCTCGTGATCTTCACGCTCTCGTCGCTCGGGTGCGGCCTCGCGGGGAGCGCGAACGTCCTCATCGCCATGCGCGTCGTCCAGGGCGTCGGCGCAGCGCTGATGAACCCCTCGACGCTGTCGATCATCACCGTCACCTTCCCGCCGAAGCAGCGCGGCACCGCCATCGGCATCTGGGCAGGCGTGTCCGCGCTTGCGCTCGCGATCGGGCCGCTTGCCGGCGGCCTCATCTCCGAGCACATCAACTGGAACTGGATCTTCTTCATCAACGTGCCGATCGGCGCGCTCGCCGTCGCCGCCGCGTACATGTTCATCGACGAGTCGCGCGACACGTCGCGCGAGCAGCGGCCGGACCTCGCCGGGCAGGTCACCTCGGCGCTCTCGCTGTTCGCGCTCAGCTACGCGCTGATCGAGGCGAACACGTACGGCTGGACGTCGGGGCGCATCGTCGGCTCGTTCGCCGTCGCCGCCGTGGCGATGGTCTCCTTCATCTTCCTCGAGCTGCGGCAGAAGCTGCCGATGCTCGAGCTCGGACTGTTCCGCAATCGCGGATTCGCGGGTGCGAACACCGTGATGCTGCTCGTCGGCCTCGCGATGTTCGGCGTGTTCTTCTACGTCTCGCTCTATGTCCAGCAGATCCTCGGCTACTCGCCCGTTCAGGCGGGCGCGTCGTTCCTGCCGTGGACGCTGCTCATCATCCTGCTCGCGCCGCAGGCCGGCCGGCTGTCGGACCGCTTCGGCCCGCGGCCGTTCGTCACCGGCGGTCTGCTGACCGTCGCGGCGTCGCTCTTCCTCTTCTCGCGGCTCGGCGTGCACGAGAGCTTCTGGCATCTCCTTCCGGCGATGATTCTCGGAGGTATCGGGATGTCGGGCGCGATGGCGCCGACGACCGCCGCGGCGATGGCATCGGTGCGGCCGGACAAGGCCGGCGTCGGCTCGGCTGTGCTGAACAGCATGCGCCAGGTCGGCGGGTCGCTCGGCATCGCGATCATGGGCGCGATCGTCGCGTCCGGCATCTCGAGCTCGCTCGCGTCTGGGCACTCGCGTGCTGAGGCGTTCGTCCACGGCTACCAGAACGCGACGTCGATCGCCGCGCTCATCGCGGTCGCCGGAGCGGTCGTCGCGGTGACGACGCTCCAGCACGCGCGCCATCGCGAGCCCGCCGCCGAGGCGAAGCCCGCGTTCCCAGAGGCCGCATGACCGTTACGCCACACGTTCGGCTGCCGGCGGCCGAGCGCCGCCGGCTTCTGATCGAGACGGCGATCCGCGTCTTCTCGGAAGGCAGCTACCGCGGGACGACGACGGCGGAGATCGCGCGTGCGGCCGGTGTGTCGGAGCCGATCCTCTACCGCCACTTCGCGTCGAAGCGCGAGCTGTACCTCGCCGCCCTCGACCATGTCTGGTCGAACGCGCGGGCGCAGTGGTCGGGAGTGCTCGAGCGCGCGCCGTCCATCGCCGAGGGGTTCGCGGAGATGGGTCGCGGCCACTTCTCCGTCAAGGACTGCAAGTTCCAGCTCGCAGAGCTGTGGGTGCAGGCGCTCGGGGAGGCGGCCGAGGACACCGAGCTCCGGAACCACCTGCGCAAGCACATGCGCGAGGTGCACGACTTCATCGCCGACGCGATCCGCCGCGGCCAGGCCGAGGGGTCGCTCCATGCCGAGCGCGACGCCGAGGCCGAAGCCTGGGTCTTCCTCTCGGGCGGCGTATTCGGGATGGTCGGCCGCCGGGTCGGGCTCCTCGGGGACGAGGAGGTCGCCCGCATCCGTGCCGCGCGCCTCGACTGGATGCGCGCCTAAGGGCGGCTGAAAGTGCTGCGCACTTTCAGCCGATGAGGAGTCCCGCTTCGCGGGAGCGCTCGCGGGCGAAGCCCGCGAGCTCGTAGATCTGTAGGTGCAGGGATGGTCTGCGCGCGCGGTGGTGGCTGCGCCATCTCCGCGCGCTGGTGGTGCCCGGCTCGAACGCTGCGCGTTCGCTCCGGCCCGGGATGGCCGAGATAGGCGGAGCGCTTTGCCGTAAGCCTTTCGCCTTGACGACGGCCGAGGCCGGAGCGTAAGCCGGAGGCTTACGCGGAGGCGGACTCAGCGGGTCGGGATGGGCGAAGCCCACCACGAGCCGCGCAGAGCGAGCATTCGCCAAGAGACGCAGTTGCCTTTCAGCGGACGGAATGCGCCAGCATTCCGTCCGACCTAAAGAAAGAGGCCCCGGCTGCGGCTCCGGGGCCTTTTCCTATGAGAGGCGCGTACTCCCTGCGTTTCCGGTTCCCGGCTCTGCGGCTCAGCCGGGCTGTCCGGTGTCGCTGGGCTGCGGCGACGCGCCCCCTGCAAACCCGCCTGGCGTCCGGCTCGGTTGCAAGGTGAGCCGCACTATACGTCCGGTTTCGGCACGAGTCAAGTACCCTAGTCAAGTGATTTCGGAAGACGGCTTGTTCACCGGTCTTTCGGCTTGCTTATGCCCTTTTTGGGGGATGGCCAGGACGGCCATCTTGCGGTTTTGTGAAGCGTAGGGTTCACTTCCCGTAGCCCCCCTATGGCCAAAGAGACCGCACTCCGCAGCCAGGCCACGACGTCCGCGCTCCGTCTCGGAGAGCGGCTTCGGCAGCTACGCGTTGCCGCGGGCCTGACGCAGAGCGATCTCGCCGGCGAGCGCTTCTCGAAGGAGTACGTCTCGCAGATCGAGCGCGGCAAGACGCGCCCGACGGCGGAGACGATCGAGTGGCTCGCCCTCCGGCTCGGGTGCGACGCGGGCTTCCTCGCGAACGGCGTCGCGACCGACGAGCGCGGCCGGCTCGAGGCCGCCCTCGCCCGTGCGGAGACGATGATCGAAGCGCATCGCAACGAGGACGCGGCGGCCGAGTACGAGACGCTCGTCCCGACCGCGCGCGCAACCGGCATCCCGGAGCTCGAGGTTCGCGCCCTCATCGGTGCCGGCCGCACGCAGATGCGGCTGGGCGCGCTCCGCCGCGGGCTCGACCTGCTGAACAACGCGCGCGGGATCGTCGAGTCCGGCAACTTCTCCGATCTCGAGCGCGCCGAGGTCTTCTACGCGCTCGGCATCTGCCGCTACCAGCTCAACAGCGTGCAGACGTCACTCGGCCTGCTCAACGAGGCGCTCGGCCTCGCCGAGCGGTCGGGCATGCCGTCCGACTCGCTCCGCTCGAACATCCTCTCCTGGCGGTCGCGCTGCTGGCGCCGGATGCGCGACTACGAGGCCGCGCGTGAGGACATCGAGCGCGCGCTGCAGCTCGCGGAGGACGCGGACGATCCGCGTACGATCGGCGACGCGTTCTTCCAGGCGTCGCTCGTCGCCGACCGCGAGGGCCACTGGATCCTCGCCCGCACGTACGCCGAGCGCGCCCGCGCCGCGTACGAGTCGCTCGCCGACAGGGTGCACGTCGGCCAGCTGACGAACAACCTCGGCGGGCTCAACTTCCTCCTCGGCAAGACCGACGAAGCGGTCGCGCTGCTCAAGGAGGCGTTCGGCATCGCACTCGACACCGGCCGTGACGCCGATGCGGCGCAGGCGGTCTCGTCGCTCGCGCAGATCCATCTGCGCACCGGGGACGTCGACCAGGCGGAGGAGCAGGCACGCCACGCGCTCGAGCTCCTGCACGACCACGAGGATTACCTCGACGAGATCGGAAGCGCGCAGCTCGTGCTCGGGCGAGCGCTGCTTTCGCAGGACCGTCTCGACGAGGCGGAGGAGGCGTTCGCCGCTGCCGAGGCCAGCTTCGGCCAGCTCGGGTCGGCGAGCCATCGCGCGTCCGCCTGGGTAGCGCGCGGCGACCTCGCTGCGAAGCGCGGCGACGACAGGCTTGCAGCACACCTCTACCGCACTGCGGCAGAGGCACTTCAGGACGTCCGGTTCTAACGGAAGGGAGGTGAGACGATGACCAAAGCGAAGCTCTTCACGCTCCTCTTTGCTGCTGTGATGCTGGCGATGCTCCTGGCAGGTACAAAGCACGGCATCGGCATGAACGACGGCGGTTACTGGTAAGGCGCAGATTCGGGACCGTGCTGTTCGATGGGCCGGTCCCGGGAGGCTCTGCGGCTTCTCGGCAACTTTCTGTCGTTCGGCGTACTGCTGCCGAATCGACCTTCCCTCGCCCGCGCGGCGCGGTGTCCGCCGGCGTGCGCCGAGACCCCGTGCGGGCTGTAAGCTAGGACCCGCATTACTTCAAAAGGGATAGTGGCGAGGGAAGGAGCTCCAATGGGCTTGCAGATCGGCGACACCGCACCGGACTTCGAGGCCGACACGACCGAGGGCCGGATCAATTTCCACGACTGGATCGGCGACTCGTGGGCCGTCCTGTTCTCCCATCCGAAGGACTTCACGCCCGTCTGCACGACGGAGCTCGGCTACATGGCGAAGATCAAGCCCGAGTTCGACGCGCGCGGCGTCAAGGTCATCGGCCTCTCGGTCGACCCGGTCGACCGGCACGGCGAGTGGGCGAAGGACATCGAGGAGACGCAGGGCACGGCCCCCAACTACCCGATCATCAGCGACGCGGACTTCAACGTCTCGAAGCTGTACGGGATGCTCCCAACGAGCACGTCGGGCGACCCGCTCCAGCGGACGCCGGCCGACAACCAGACGGTCCGCAACGTCTTCGTCATCGGCCCGGACAAGAAGGTGAAGCTCATCCTCGTCTATCCGATGACGACCGGCCGCAATTTCGACGAGGTGCTGCGTGTCATCGACTCGCTCCAGCTGACGGCGAAGCACAAGGTGGCGACGCCGGCGCAGTGGCAGCAAGGCGACGACGTCATCATCGCCGGGTCGGTCTCGAACGACGACGCGAAGGAGATCTTCGGCGAGTGGGAGGAGCCGAAGCCCTATATCCGCATCGTGCCGCAGCCCCAGGACTCGGTTAAGACACCCGCTTAGGGCACGTCGCCGTTCGTCGAGCCCATCCGCTCGATGACAACCTGAGGAATCCGAGCGTGCGGACTGAGCCGCAAGGCCATCCGCACGACCTCGGCGCAGTCCTCGGGCCGGATCATCTCGTCCGGCTCGATGCCCGACCACTGCGCCATCGGCGTGTCGACGAAGCCGGGGCAGATCGCGATCGCGCGCACGCCGTCGCCGTCGAGCTCGCCGTTGAGCGACCGCGTCAGGGAGATCACCGCCGCCTTCGTCGCGCCGTAGGTGGCAAGCCCGGGCGTCGGCAGCGTGCCGGCGATCGACGCGAGGTTGACGATCAGGCCGCGCGACTCGCGCAGCAGCGGGATCGCCGCCTGCGTGACAAGGAAGAGCCCGCGCAGGTTGACGCCGAGCTGGAGGTCGAGATGCTTCGCGGGCAGGTCCTCCACGCGACCGCCGATGCCGATGCCGGCGGAGTTCACGAGCACGTCGAGCCGGCCGTACCGCTCGCGATGCTCGGCGACGAGCCGGGCGCAGTCGTCCTCGTTCGCGACGTCCGCGGCCACGGCAAGTGCGTCGAGCTCCTCGGCCGCGGCTTCGACCTTTTCCGGCCGGCGTGACGCGAGCGTCAGTCCGAACCCCTCGTCGCGCAGCATGCGGGCGATCGCGAGGCCGATGCCGGACGAGCCGCCGGTGATGAGCGCTGCCCTCTCCACCGCGCGTACAGTAATCCGCGTGGATGCACCCGCGCTCACGGGCCTGACGGTGGGCGGCGGCTGCGCCGCGAAGTACTCGGCGTCGCGCCTCGAGGAGTTGCTCCGCGGCTTCGCCCCAGCCGAGGCGGAGAACCTGCTCGTCGGCCTCGATCCTGCCGACGACGCGGCCGTCTACAAGCTCGACGACGAGCGCGCGCTCGTCTTCACCGTCGACTTCTTCCCGGCGCTCGTCGATGACCCGTCGGTGTTCGGCCGTATCGCGGCGACGAACGCGCTCAACGACGTCTTCGCCATGGGCGGGACGCCGCTGCTTGCGCTCTCGATCGCCGCGTTCCCGGAGGAGCTGCCGAACGACGTACCGGCGCGCGTGTTCGCCGCCGCCGATGAGACCGTGCGCGCGGCGGGCGCCGTGCTCGCGGGCGGTCACACGATTCGCGACGCGGAGCCGAAGTACGGGCTGGCGGTCGTCGGCACCGTCCATCCGGACGGCATCTGGCCGAAGTCGGGCGCACGCCCCGGGGACGCGCTCTTCCTGACGAAGCCGCTCGGCACCGGTCTCGTGCTCGCGGCGAAGGGCGACGCAACCGAGGCGATCGAGTGGATGACGACGCTGAACGCGGCGGCTGCCGACGCGCTCCGTCCGTTCTCGCCGAACGCGGTCACGGACGTCACGGGCTTCGGCCTGTTCGGGCACGCGCACGAGATGGCGACCCGCAGCGGCGTGCGGATCACGCTCGACGCCGACACGCTGCCGGCGCTCGCCGGCGCGCTCGAGGCGGCGCGCGCTGGCGTCCGCACCGGCGGGGACCGGCGCAACCGCGAGTACGCTCCGGTCGAGGCGGACGGCCTGGCGGAGGAGCTCCTCGCGCTCGGCTACGACGCGCAGACCGCGGGCGGCCTGCTCATCTCGCTGCCGGCGGACAAGGCGCTCTCGCTCGAGGGCGAGTTCCGCGCGCGCGACCTCTTCATCCAACGCGTCGGCCGCGTCGCGGAAGGCGCAGGAGTTTCGGTCAGCTAGGTCGCGGCGACGATGTCTGCGACCGCGAAGAGGCTGCATTCCTACGTCAACGTCGGCTTGGCGAGCCGGGTCGTGCTCGGGCCGGTGGGCTTCCGGCGCGTGGCGTGGTGGGCGGTCAGCTGCCTCGTCCTCATCGTCGCCACCGGCGCGACCGTGCGGCTCACGGGCTCAGGCCTCGGCTGCCCGCACTGGCCGACGTGCAACAGCACGCACGCGCTGCCGAAGGGCTACCACTCCGACATCGAGTTCTCGAACCGGGTCGTCTCCGCCGTCACGGTGCTCTCGACCCTCGGCCTCGCGATCGCCGCGTGGCGGACCTCCGCGCTCGGCCACCGCGGGAAGTGGCTCGCCACCGCTGTCTTCGCCGGCACGCTCGCGCAGGCGCCGCTCGGCGCCGTCACCGTGTACTACGACCTCAACCCGTACCTCGTCATCTCGCACCTGCTGCTCTCGCTGACGGTGCTCGGGCTCGGCGTCCTCACGCTCCTCGAGGCGCAGCGGCTCGTGCGCGGGAACGGATCGCCGCTGCCAGTGATCGCCCGCGTCGGTGGGGCGGTGCTCTTCGTCGCCGTTGCCGTGCTCGTCGTGACCGGGACGCTCTCGACCGCTGCGGGGCGGTTCCCCGGCAGCTCCGGCGCAAAGGTCGTCCCGCGCCTCGGGACGTTCCACCCCGCCGTGTGGCTGCATGTGCGCGCGGTCGCCGCGTTCGGGATCGTCTTCCTCGTGCTCGCGGCGTGGGCATGGACGCGAAGGGCGAGTTGGCCGTGGCTCGTGCGCGGGTGCGTCGCATTGCTCGCAGTCCTCCTCCTCCAGATGGGGATCGGCGAGTGGCAGTACCGTCACTACGGCACCGTGCCATGGTGGGTCGTCGTCGCGCATGTCTTCGTGGCCGCACTGCTCTTCGCGTGGACGGTCGGCGTGGTCGCGCGCCTGTGGCGGCCGGTCCGTCACTAGACTCCCGGAATGTCCGAGCTGAACGTGTCGTTCAGGCCCGAGCTGAAGCGGCCGGTGCTGATCGCCGCGTTCCGCGGCTGGAACGACGGTGGACAGGGCGCCTCGCTCGGCGCCGCGTATCTCGCGAAGCAGTGGAGCGCCGCGCGCTTTGGCGAGATCGAGCCCGAAGGCTTCTTCGACTTCCAGGCGGTGCGGCCGCACGTGTCGCTCGTCGACGGAGAGACCCGCCGGATCGACTGGCCCGACAATGGCTTCTTCCACGCATCGATCCCCGGCACCGACCGCGACGCCGTGCTGCTGCTCGGCATCGAGCCGAACCTGCGCTGGCGAACGTTCTCGGGCCTCGTGCTCGAGCTTGCGAGCGATCTCGGGGTCGAGATGCTGGTCACGTTCGGCTCGCTCCTCGCCGACGTCCCGCACACACGGCCCGCACCGGTGACCGCAGCCGCGACCGATCCCGCGCTCGTCGCCGAGCTCGGCCTCGAGGCGTCGCGCTACGAAGGGCCGACCGGGATCGTCGGGATCGTGCACGACCGGTGCCGCGAAGCGGGCATCGCATCCGTCAGCCTATGGGCGGCGGTCCCGCACTACGTGTCGCTCGCGCCGAGCCCGCGAGCCGCGCTCGCGCTCGTGCGCCGCTTCGGCGAGCTCATGCAGATCGACGTCGACCTCGGCGAGCTCGAGCATGCGGCGGAGGAATACGCGGAGCAGGTGAGCGAAGCGGTGTCGACCGATGCCGAGACGGCCGCGTACGTGGAAGAGCTCGAGCAGCGCGTCGACGCGCTCGCGCCCGAGGGCGACATCCCGTCCGGCGAGTCGCTCGCCGCCGAGCTCTCGCGCTTCCTGCGCGAGCGTGACGAGGAGAACGGCGGGGCGGACGGCCCGGCGGGTTAGACGTGCTGGTCGTTCGCGCCGCGCTCGGCGCCGCCGGCCTCATGCTCGCCGTTGCCGGAACCGTGTTCTTCTTTCAGGGCATCGGCGTGATCGGCGGATCCTTCATGAGCGGGAGCGGCAGATGGGCCGTCATCGGAGCCGTTCTCGTCGCCGTCGGTGCCGGGCTGCTCGCCGCCGCCCGCTTCCGCGCCGTTCGCTGACGGCCTGCGCCGTCGGCGGCGACGCTTCGGCTGCTCTTCCTGCGCCGCAGGCACAGAAGCGACGGTTGCCTCGCCGACCGTCGCCTTCTTCTTGCGCCGCCTGCGACGCCGACGCGCGTTCGAGGGCTGTTTCGGCGCCGGCAGGTTCTCGGACAGCGCCAGCGCGACCTCCTGGACCGAGCCGAGCTTCTCGCGCGCGTCGTCGAGGACCTTCGTCGCACGGGGCGTGTAGCCCTCGGCGGACGCGAGGAGTGCCGATCCGACCTGCATCGGCTGCTCGAGCGCGGTCTGGACGAGCTTCGCCGCGTTCTCCTCGTGCCGGTGCCCACGTGAGTTCGCGAGCGCGCCCAGGAGCCGCTTCGCCTCCGGATACTCGGTCGACGCGCGCCGGTCCTGTACCTTCCGCGTCGCGCGTGCGAGCTTCCACGTCCAGCGCTCGAGGATCTGGTCCGGCGCGTCCGGCTTTCCGTCCGCGATCGCCCGCAGGAGGATGCGGATGCCGGCGAGGCGCTCCTTCTCCCACGTGGGCGCCTGCGTTACGAGCGTGACGAGGTCGTCGAAATCGGCGCGCTCGACGCGCATCGACACCCGGTCCTGCAGCGCCATCAGCCGCAGTCGGCGATTCGGGTTCTCGGCTGCCGCAGTGGCAAGGAACTGCTCGAGCGCGCTCTTGCTCGCGCGCCCTTCCGTCAGCTTCTGCACGAACGACGCGCGTTCATCGAAACGGATCTGGCGTCCGGCGATCGTCGCCCAGTACCGCTGCTCGTCCTCGTCGAGGAAGCGCGGATCGACGCGCTGCCATTCCCGCTGGATGACGGAGATGCGCCGGCGGACGTCCGGCGTGACCGGGACGAGCCACGGCGCGGGCGTCAGACGGCGGCGGGCGCGGCGTTGCGCGCGGCGTCGAGGTGCAGGCGTGACGCGAGCGCCCTCGCGGTAGAAGTCCGCGTCGAGGAGTGAGTGCAACGACACGACGCGCTCGTTGTGCGTCGCGCCCTTTGGGACGAAGTCGACGACGATCCCGGCTTCCTTGCGTGGGTGCATGCGCATGATGCGGCCGATGCGCTGCTGGTACACGCGGCGCGACGCGGTCGGCGCGAGATGCATGCACACCGTCGCGCGCGGAGAGTTCCAGCCTTCGGCGAGCAGCTGGGCGTTGATGAGGACGTTGATCTCACCGCGCTCGTACGCCGCGAGCGTCTCCGCCAGCCGGACGGGCGGCGTACGTCCCGACACGGCTTCCGCCTTCAGGCCGGCGGCGCGGAACTCCTGCGCGAGGTTGTATGCATGGTCGACGCCGGCGGCGTAGACGATTCCGGGCGTATTGTCGAAGCGGTCGCGGTAGAGGCTCGCGGCCGCCTGGTTCAACGCCTGGTGGTCGAGCGTCTTGGCGAGGATCTCCTGGTCGAAGTCGCCGCCGACGATCGGCACGGAGTTGATCGCGGCGACGGGCGGGACGCGCAAGCAGCGGAGCGGAGCGATCAGGCCGCGGCGGGCGGCGTCCTGAAGGGGAAGGTCGTCCACAGACGCGGGGAAGACGTCGGAGACCTGCTTCGCGATCAGCTGCTCCGTCGCAGTCATCCCGATGTAGACGGGCTCGGGGAAGGAGCGGATCGCAGCCGACGTCTTCTCGCCGAGCGCGGTGTGCGCCTCGTCGCAGATCACGAGCTGGTACGCCTCGCGGCTGATCGAATCGACGTGCCGCGCGAACCATGCGTACGTCTGGATGGTCAGCGGATTCGTCTCGCGTGGTTCCTTCCCGCGCTCGATCGCGTCTGAGTAGCGGTCGCCGTAGCCCTCGGTCTTGAGGTCGCGCTCGAACTGCGAGACGAGGAGGCGGCGGTGGGTGAGGATGAGCACGCCGAGCGTGCGGGCCGCCTCGACGAAGCCGGCGGCGGCGATGGTCTTGCCCGAGGCGGTCGGGTGTCGGAAGCGATA
>WNFR01005358.1_pt1 | contig 13112 bp, 18 predicted proteins | sample 5400221 | NCBI WGS metagenome assembly WNFR01 (sample SAMN13153357, study PRJNA577476) | soil metagenome | isolation source: 40 cm soil under Madrone tree | place: USA:California | collected 2016-06-14
CCGGCGCTGCGTGTACGGGAATTATTTGATTTTCTATCGCGTGCGTGAGGATGCGGTGGACATCGTCCACGTCTTGCACGGCGCGATGGATTACGAATCGATGTTATTTCCCGATGCGTGAAGGGCGAGAGCGTCGTAGACTTCGAGGACGCGGAACCCGTGTGGGGAAGGGCAGTAAGCATGGGGAATGAACAAGACCCGGAGGACTCCAAGAAGAGCGATCTGCGGCCGGTTCTCGAACTGGTGCCCGGCGGCCTTAAACCCCCGAGCGCTCAGGAGCGCCGACTGCTCGAGTTGCCGCCCCTGGATGCTGACGACGCCATCCTGTATCAGCACACCGTGCTGTGCCAAACCTGCCTGCCGTACCGCGACCCGGGAGATGAGATTCGCCTTTGGTCCCGCCGGAATGGCTATGTGAAGCTCGAACTTCAAGCGGGCAGGGCGTACGACGGCCGGCTGGAGGATTTCGTCGATGTCGGACTGCCGTTCGGTCCCAAACCGCGGCTCGTGCTGTACCACCTCAACGCCGAGGCACTACGCACACAATCGCCGGTGCTCGAGCTCGAAGACAGTCTGACCGCCTTCGTCAAACGTACGCTCGGGCTCGACACTAAGGGCCGCAATATTCGCACCGTGAAAGACCAGCTCTCGCGATTGTCGGCCTCCGATTTTCGAATTGGCACCAGTAAGGACGATCGCTCTCTGACCATCAAGGGTACGATTGTGGAGGGCTTTGAACTCTGGACGCCGCGCGATGCCAAGCAGCGCGTGTTGTGGCCGTCGACCATCCAGTTCTCCTCACGATATTTTGAAAGCCTGATGAAGCATGCGGTGCCACTCAATGAGACAGCCATCGCGCGCCTGTCGCATAACGCCATGGCGCTTGATGTTTACACCTGGCTTGCTCAGCGTCTGCATCGAGTGGACGAGGCCAAGGGCGGGGTGGGCGTTCCCTGGACCGGGTTGCACGAGCAGTTTGGCCACGGCTACGCCCAAATCCGCGGGTTCCGCCGAGTATTCAAGCGCACGCTCAAACAGGTGAAGGCCGTTTATCCGGAAGCGAAATTTGACCTTACGCACCGTGGGATCACGTTGCGGCACAGCCAGTCGCCGGTGGGGAAGCGACTGTTACCGATGAGCCGCGAAGACTAGCCCCTGCCGGCCACGGCCACTTTGTCGCGCTGACCATGAATAACCTTGTGGACTCAGTAAGTTATCCACGGCCACTTTGTCACGTTTCCCACGGCCACTTTGTCACGCTTAGGGCTCAATAGTCACGGCCACTTTGTCACGCAATCCTATAGTTAAGAACCTATAGGTTTCCTATAGCTAACAAGCACGCCCTGTGGATAACTCAACACCGAGGAATCCCTGCACCGCCTCTTAGGGGGCTAACGCCCCCTGCCGGCTCGATCGCTACGCGATCCCCAACCCACCCGGCATACCCCCAGAAGGAGCGCGCTACCGCGCGCAATTTTAATGCGACCCATGCGGGTCGCCGAAATCCGGTTTGGCAAAAAGAGGTCCATCCGGAATCCGGCGGCATCACCAGATTTTCCGGGACGCTCAAAAATCGATGAACCAGGCGGCCGGAGAAGAGCGGAGGAGGGCGATCTTAAAGGCTGAGGTAGTTCGGCTCATGTGAGGATGAGAAATCCGTTTCTGGGGCTTCCTGGGCGGTCGGTGGTAGCCCTGGGGTGGCGCCGCGGTGCCTATGTTTGGTTTGGGCTGACGCCCAAGCCAAACAACGCATCGGCAATCACGCCAGCGACTTCGGCAGCAGATCGAAGAGTGCGCGATCGTCGGCGCGGACCAGGTGAGCGTCGAGCCAGGCCTGCAGGGTGTCGTGGTCGAGCTCGTGCCGGTCGATGCGGGCGAGGATCGTGGCGCCGATGAGAATTTTCCGCCGGGTGTCGTCCTTGCGAGCGCGGCGGTTGCTAAGGGCGCGCGCTCGAGCATCTATGCGTTGCTGCCTGACTTTGAGTTGCTTCAGTTTGGTTTCGAGCGAGTTGATGCGTTCGTCGAGTTTGGGCATGTCGCGCCTCCCGTTAAATGTTGTCCAGTCCCCTAGGCAATCGTGCGCGCGCTCGTGGTTTTATCACGCGTCGGCGCTTAGGTGGCAGACGTTCGCGCGTGTCTGGGTGGCGTCGGGAGCGGTCTGCCTAACTTGCCATCTTTCCGTAGTAGCAGCTCAGTGTGCGTGCTCCGGCGAACGAAGACCGCGCGCCGGCGCTTGCGTGCCGTGTGAGCGAAGCGTAGTCTGCCCCCTAGTAGTACGAAGGGCGCACTTACGAGTTGTTACGCGGCCTTCGGCCGCTCCACAACTCTCGCCGTCCCTTCGGGCCGGCTGTGCGCCAAGGGTTCCGGCTGACGCCTCCACCCCTGGACCCAAGAGGGATAGGGAGCAGCGCACCGCTGGCTGTCGTCCACCTCGTTGGGGTGACGGGCCATTGGTGGTCGCTGCTGGGAAGCGGAGCGAGCATTCGGAGTCAGCGGCGATCGCGCTGCCGACGCATTGAGGAAGGGAGGCAGTCGATGGCGATCTATCACCTGTCGGTGAAGCCGATTAGTCGCGCCGGCGGTCGCTCCGCGACCGCGGCGGCGGCGTATCGCTCGGGCGAGCTCGTGCACGATGTCACCTCCGATGAAGTGTTCGACTACACGCGCAAGCGCGGCGTCGAGCATTCCGAGATTGTGCTGCCCACGGCCGCTGCTCGAGCGGACATCAATTGGGCGCGCGACCGGCAGGCCTTGTGGAATGCGGCCGAGATCGCCGAGGTCCGAAAGGACGCGCGGGTGGCGCGGGAGTACGAAGTCGCGCTGCCGCATGAACTCAACCGTGGCCAGCGGGTCGAGCTCGTCCGAGCGTTCTCCGCTGAGCTCGCGAATCGGTATGGGGTGGCGGTGGATTTTTCGATCCATGCGCCGCACCGAAACGGCGATGAGCGCAACCATCATGGCCACATCATGACGAGCACGCGGGAGGTCACGGCCACCGGATTGGGTCCTAAGGCCGCCATCGAATGGTCGGATACGGACCGGCGAAAGAAAGGACTGGAGCCGGCCAAAACGGAAGTCAAAGCGATCCGGGAACGGTGGGCGGCGCTCACCAATGAGCACCTTCTGGAGCGTGGGATCGGGGCCAGAGTTGACCATCGGAGCTTGCAGGACCAGGGAATCGATCGGGAGCCGCAGAGTCACTTGGGGCCGGCCGTGTCAGGCATGGAACGGCGCGGGATGGAGACCGAGGTCGGCAAGCGGATTTCTTGGGAGATGCAGGCCGCGGCGCAAGCTCGGCTCGAACGTGCGGCGGAGATCGGGAAACTTGCGCGGGAGCGCGAGCAGCTGCAGCTATCGACCTTGGATTTGTCCGGGGATTTGAAACTCGCCAAAGAGGAGAGGGCGCGGAGCGCACCGGAACCCAAAGCGAAGGAGATCGCATCCGGCATGAGTCTGGCCGAGCGATTGGATATGCTTTCTGATGAGGTCGCCAAGCGCTTGGAGGCCGAAGCCGCACCGGAGCGTGCGGCGCGGGAGGCAGAGGCGCGACGGCGGGCGCTGGAGGTCACGCAGCAGAAGGACGTGAGCCAAGGCCGGGGACGATCCAGCGGCCGCTCGATCGGCGATGACGATGAACTCAAACGAAAGTTGGATCGCGGAAAGGACTTCGGACTCGAGCGCTAACGCACAAGGACCACGCCCATGAGTGAGGCAGGAAGCGATTTGGACAAGGCCGCCGAGCTCGTCGGGACGGTGAAGCAGTTCCTAAAGGTCATGGAGGCGCGCAGCGCCGAGCTCGTCAATGAGCAGAAAGCGGACCTTATTTTAAATCGCGAGCAGCTCGCGAAACATCGCGGCTTGATGGGGCAGATCGCCGCCGCGGCGAACGCGACCCAAAAAGAGCTCGCGCACTTTTTGGAAGAGGACGTTCGGGGGCTAATTCTTGCCCATGTGGAAGATGCGGCAAGCGCCGCCGGCCGCGCCCAGGCGCAACAGTTCGGGCAAGACGTGGCGGCCGAGGCGCGCAAGGCGCTTGAGGAGGGCAGTGCTCGCGCAAAGGCTGCCGCTCAATCGCTAGAACAGGCCGCGCACCAACTGCGCCGGCAGAGCACGCTGCGTGTCGCCGGCGTTACGGCCGGCTGCAGCTTTGGAATCTTCGCGGCGGTGATCGCCGCGGCGTGGCTCTATCTGCCCTCGAAATCTGAAATGGAATCGCTGCGGACCGAACGCGAGCAGTTGCAGGCCTCGATCGAGAATTTAAGCAACCGCGGCGGCCGATTGAAGTCATCGATGTGCGGTGCCGGCGGCGAGACGAAGCGGTTTTGCGTGCTCATCCCCGCCCACTCGATGACCTGGAATAGCGCGGACAACAAGGAAGCGGTGTATGTCGTCCCAATGGGATACTGAGTACTCGGAGCCGGCGAGTTCTCAGCGGCCGAAACTTAAGCCCATCGACCCTGTGGAAAGGGCGCTCAATGGATCGCTCTGCGAGAGTGAACTATCGGAGGATGAGTGGGACCGCTTCGCGGCGATGCGCGATCAGTCCTATCGCAACAAACGCGATTGGCAGTTGAGCGTGACCGGACCAGGGTTTAAGTGCGTAAGCCCAGCGGCAGCGCGCCGTCTCGCCGCAATTTTGGATGATCTGCCTCCGCTGTCGCGGTCGTGGAATTGTCCTCGGTCTAGCGTGCGTTGATGGGCCTTATCATATGCATCGTGCTCACGGTCGCGGCCTACGCGACTGGCTTCATTGTCTCGCTCAGCACCGGCGACACTTTCGATGCCCCGGTGAACGCCTTGAATGCCGGCCTATCAGCGCTTGCGTTTTTTGTCGGCCTTGTGCTGCTTGTTCTTTGCGTACGCGTGGATTCGGAATCGTTCTGGCTACGATGGTTGCAGCACTACCTCATCCACGTCTCAATCGGACAGCGACACGAAAGAGCGTCGGAAGAGGCTCTGAAGGCCGTTGCAGCGCCATATCTTGCGGGCCTCGCCATGCTTATTCTGGGTCCCGTCGGGGTGTACGTCTGTCTTACTACTCCGCTCGAGGGTCGACACAATGGCGCCGACAGGACCATTTGCTGCGCACCCAGCGTCGGCTACGATCGTGCCATCGCGGTCTCTCCAGACTCGCGCTTCGTCGTTCTCGCGGCTCGCGGAGAGCTGCATTGGTTTCAGGGTGGTGATCGAGTCCAAGTGGCGATCATCGACCTCGATAACGAGAGACTCGTGAAGTGGGGTGCAGGCGAGCCAATCGGCCCGAATCGTTATGTGCTTCGAAAGTTCACCTCGGACGAGCCCTACCAACTAGTCAGCCTCGATGCGAACGATAAAGGTCTCAATGTCATTATGGGATACAAGGGTTCGTTGGAAGGGAGAACGCTTTACGCGGTTCCGATCCCGCAGTACATCCGAGCCGACTGGGTGAAGAGCTGGAGCGCGTCAGCGCTTCGGAGCATGGCGATTTCGCGCCACTGGAACCAGGTCGAGACGCACTGCGCGGACTCGGTGTTCACGTCGAGCGATCTTCGCACCCACATCGAGTTCGGTGAGGCCCACAAGGAGATCTACGATTCGGTCGAGGACTGGTGGACGACGGCCACGATCCTCGACACGAAGACGCGTGAGGTGCTGCGAACGCTGAAGCTCCGGCGCAGTGTCTCGGCGGCTGAAAGGAACTATTGCAACGATGAGCGAACACGCATCAGTGTAGTAGACCACGCCAGGCACGCGGACGGTACGGAGGCCTATTCAGAGCCGATAAAGATCACGGGCGATGAGTGGACGCCTATCTCGAATCGTGAGGGAACGACATGGCTCCTTGACGGCGCCGGTGGGCTCATGTTCATCCACGTGAAGGAATCGCAGTCAGTGCCGCCGAATGCGAAAGTCGATGTCTTGCCGCGTGCCGTTCGCGACCCGATCGCCTATACCGGGCACCTGCGGGCGCAGGCAGCGAAGGAGGTTGTCGCCGGTGATTACGATAAGGCGATTGAGGACTTCACGGCTGTGCTTCGTGTGATGCCACACGACGCCGGCGCGCACAACGATCGTGGGAACGTGTATATGATCAAAGACGAGTACCAGCGGGCTATCGCAGATTTCTCGGAAGCAATCACAATTCAGCCGAAGGAGGGGTCCCCGTACTTCAACCGAGCGATTGCGCGTTCAAAGAACGGCGGCGACCAACAGGGTGCACTTGAGGACATCTCCACCGCGGTTGCGCTCGAGCCCGCAAGCATCCCGCCGCATTTTCGGCGTGCTCAGATTTACGAAGCGTTGGGAAACTACGAGAGCGCGCTCAGAGACTACCGGACAATAGCAACGCTCGAGCCAAAGGAGATTGGCGACAGCGAAGGCCGGTGTGCCGCAGCAGCTTACGCGGGTGCAGCCCTGTCATCCGCCGAAGAGCAGTGCTCCGATGCGATCAGCCGTGCGCCGGGCATACCGGACCCCGTGTTCTTCCAGGCACTTGTGTTCATCCGGCAGGGGCGCATGGACGAAGCTCACCATGACTTAGAGTGGATCATCACCAATGCCCCGCAGGCAGGGGCCTCTTACCTGTTCCGTGGGCTTATCAGCATCAAGTGGGGCGATAAGGCGAACGGCGAGCGCGACATTGCCCACGCGCGAGAGCTCGATCCCACGCTCGAAAAGAAGTTCGCCTACTACGGACTACTGTGAGCGATCAATACTCGCGCCGCCGCTCTTGAATGAGGTACAAATGCTCCTTGACTCTGTTCTCATCGGCGGGAGAACGTTACCGACCGCAATGGCTCGGGGACCACACAATTGTTCCCATTTCAGGAATCTCATCATGGCTGGAAAAGTCGTTAAGCCAAGCAGGCCTGCCCATCACGGGCACAGTCACTACGGCAAATCATTTGGCGCAGCGTACAAGTACGTCAAAAAACATCCTGGTAAGATATATTCGACTGCAGGGAGCGGCACGCTATTCAAGGTCACAGCTCAGACTACGACGCGCGGAAAACACCGTGGTAAGAAGGTGCTGATTTTCCGCTCGGAGGCTGGAATCGAGCGTGCCAGAGCCTATCAGTGCTGCTGGAAGCACCGGACCAACTGTAACCGCCAATGGATTGACTGCTATGCCATGCAACTCTGAGGTCAACAAGCGTGGAACAGTGGCCCGGGCTTAGTGTTCGGATTCGCGCGAACACTCCCATTTTGAACCGTAGTTGAAGAAAAACTTCGACAAAAATCTAAGGAGGATTATTTGTGAATGTCGTCAAATTCAGTTCATTCGCGGTGGCTGCTCTGCTTATCACCACGGGCGCACTGTCCCAGGACACCGCCCTCAGTATGCCCAAAGCCACGCCGACACTGCCCAAACCACTTACATCCGGGGGTGCCACCTTGCTTGGATGCGCTGCCACGGCGATTCAAGCAGCACAAACGACCTCATGCGAGCAGGCGTTTCAGGACGGGACGGTGTGCGTTGTGACTTTCATAACTAGTGTTCATCCGGCGGGTACGCCAACCACCGTCGGTACCACTCAAAGCTGTGATTTCTCCAAACGAAAATAACACGCAACATTCCCATAAATGTCCCTAAATGGGGGTGTTACACTCTGAGGCATGGCGAAGGCCTCGAAAAAAACAGCAGCGGCGAAATCGGCGCCAACACTCGAAAATGGGAAAGTTCGCCCAGGGCGACGCAATAGGAAGGCACCAGAGCCGAGATCTCGAGCGGCCCCCTCCCCTTCTATCCCCCCACGGAGACAATCTAATCTGGATCGGCGCACTCGCGAATATTTAACGCCGGCGGAGGTCGAGAAGCTGCTGCAGGCCTCGAGCAAGGTGGGCCGTCACGGTGCGCGCGATCGGACGCTCATCCTCCTCGCCTATCGGCATGGGCTGCGTGTCTCGGAGCTCGTCACGATGCGCTGGGAGCAGATCGACCTCAAGGCCGGCCTGGTGCATGTGTCGAGATTGAAGAACGGCCTGGCCTCAACTCATCCGATCCGCGGCCCCGAACTCCGCGCGTTACGCGAGCTGCGCCGCGACTATCCAGAGACGTCCTACTTGTTCGTCACCGAACGCGGCGGACCCATGACGCCGGCGACGGCGCGCAAATTAATCGCGCGCGCCGGCGAGCTCGCCAAACTTCCCTTCCCTATCCACCCGCACATGCTGCGCCACTCCGCTGGCTACAAGCTCGCGAACGAAGGGCACGACACGCGCTCGATTCAGCAGTACCTGGGTCACCGGAACATCACGCACACCGTGCGCTATACAGAGCTCAGCCCGGATCGATTCAAGGGCTTTTGGAAGGACTGACTCGCTCCGACCCAGGACGAATGTGAAAATCGTCGCAGATTGCGCACTCGGAACCTTCTAATGTCCCGTATCGGACGGAAGCTGTATGACTCTTCTTTTCCGCACGGAGCAAAAATGCCCTCGCTTGTAGTCTATCGATGTTCGGAATGCCGTAAGCATCTGTCCACCGAGGACGGTGGTCTATTCTCGGGTATCGGTCCGCCATTTATGCGGTGCCACAATTGCGGCTGCGTCAATCTCAGGAGCAAATCACGATATGAATGGGACCCTCACGACACCCTATCGACGGTTCGAAAACTATTTTGGCGCTTTCTTGTTTGGGGGGGGCTCATCGGGGCAGGACTGGGGCTTGTTGCTAATAGCTTGGTCGAGAAATATTTCCATTGGCCGTCGTTGCTGGTGCCGTGGTTGATCCTAGGGGCAGCTGCGGGACTTTGGTACTTTTGGCGCCAGCTGCAGAACTCAATCCGGGAATCTCGAGCGCGGCTATCGGATCAGAACTACGTTTCGGAGTTACGACAATTCGGATTTCTAAAGTAGCGTCGATCGCTGCATTCACCAGGCCGAGCCAATTTTTATAGGAAACGGCGCCCGGACTTGAACCGGGATTTGCCACACTGTACCTTGAACATTCCACCGTTCGAAGGCCGACGGCGCTCCGCGCGCCGAATTGGCATGGCCGTCCTATCCGATTGGACGACGCCGCTAGAAACACTTCACCACCTCCAAACTCACTTTACTAGCTGCAGCTTTGGTGGTTTCTTGCCTTCGGCTTTGGCCAAGTTTCTGGCTTTCTTTTTTCGAATCTCCTCGAGCTCCTCGAGTGCCAACGGTTGCAGCGCTTTGACGAGACCCTGCAGGTTGTACTCGTTCGGACGGCTGCCGTATTTCTTGCGGTGCTCGATACGCGTCAGGTAGCCGGCTTTCTCTAATTTCTGCAGGCAGCGACGCACGGTGCTTGGATCTACGTTAATTGCGGCCGCCAGCGTTTTCTTACTGGGCCGTGGAAGATTGGCGGCCGTCCACCAATAGGAGAGCAGGTGCAGCAGCACATTCATATCCAGCGGCTTGAGTTTCAAGCGCTGCTGGTACTTGATGATCACGTCCGGGAATGAGGTATAGCCGGCCTCGATCACTTTCTTGCCCCACTTGTCTCCGAGTTGGGTTTTTTGCTCTGCGGCGGTTGGTTTCACCGCGTCGTCAGTCGTCGTCATGAATTTGGCCCTCGTGCTAAGTGGCTGTGACTGTATGGCGGCGATTGAGCTTCGACAAGGAACTGGGGGGGATTTTTCTACACTCCCCTCCTAGGTCTGTAGCTCTGTGTTACGCAGTGTCTGGTTAACGACGGTATCTGCTTTGGGGGATTTCTTCGCCCTCCTCCTGGGCGGCATCATTGTCTACCCCCGGAGGCGGTAAAATCCCCCGGATTTTTTGTGAGGCCCCGGAATCTCCGCCCCTGGAGGGAGACGCTACTTGGTCCCAGTAGTCGTCGATTGCGCCGCCGGCGTCGAGGCAGCGGGTTGAGAGGTCTGGGTTGACGCTGGCGGAGGCGCCGCGGCGGGTTTCATATTTGCCGCGTTGCTAAAGCTCCTGGTGTCAGTTGGCGTGGGCGCCATATTTCTGATGCCGCTGAAACTGTCATTCGCCATCGGCCTACTCTTATCTCCGCTAGCCATGTGAATCTCCTGTGTTTGAAACGAATGAACCGCCGAAGAAATACCCATAATCGATGACAACACGACGCCAAGAAAGAAGCAAAAGATAGCAGCGTTGTCGAGAAGGTCGAGCAGCAAATCGCCGCCCTCCTTCCCGCGATTGATATCTTCCAAGTGAGCTGCGTTACGCTTGAATATCCAGAGTACGGCAGCCAGGGAACAGATAAACGACAAAAGCGCCGTCGCATAAAGTATCAGGCTTTCGATGGAATGAATTCCAATCGTCGAAAGCAAGGTGATTAATAGGCCGATGCCGCCGGCAGAGAGAGTGAGTAGCGATTTATCGCGTTCTAATTTGGTGTCGAACCACGCGGTGGTGGCCGCCGCGTAGAATTCGATTTCCTTTTGAGCGGCTTTTTCTTCTTCGGTCATAAATTAGACCTGAACGCCGAAGATATGAGATTCGTGAAACTCGATCGAGTCCTCAACTTTCATTCCTGTTTGGCTTGGGAGAGTGTCCGGCTCGAAGCCGAATATTTCTCCGATGAATGTGCCTGTCGCGGTACGCCGGACGGATTTGATCAGAATCGTCGCCTGGGTGCTTTTCAAAGTCGCAGTGCATCCGTCAGGTACGCAGTGGCTCGGCGCTCGCCCGTTCGGATTGTAGTTACCAACATAAACAATGCCGATCCCTGTGCGCCGTGTGTCCAAGTTTACGCTGGATGCATGGTGCATCATTGCTTCCACCAGGTGCCGGCGATTGTCATCGCAAGAATCCTCCATAATTTCAAGCGTATTTCAGGGCATCGATCGGAGCCTAAGCGCATGAATCTGGGGATGGGAGTGTGCGCATCACGAATTGTGAGTGGCCCCGATTGCTGAGCCCCGTCGGTTGCGTTTCGCGGCGGGCGGCCTCAGTTCACGATCGCGAGGCCGACTCGATGTGATAGTCCTCAAGCCAGCGAGGTAAATCGCGCTCACCATTGGCAAGATTCTTGTGAACCTCGGCGATTCCGAGCCGATCGTAATTGAGATAATCAAGACATGCGTTGGCGAGCTTTGTATCAAGACCGCGCAATTCGCTTAAATCGAATGGATAGTCCTGACCGTTGTACATGCCCGCCAGAAACTTCACCAAACGCCTCGCCCCGCCCGTGGTCGGATGTTCATTGATTGCCTTCTCGATTACTTGCAGCGCTGCGACAGCGCGAAGTTTGATCGCGCCGAGATCTCGATCCAGCGCATCCATGCGCGGACGCTCGCCGGCGATAATTTCCATCATGGCTCGATCGAATTCATCCCGCTGGCTGACGGGGATCTCCGCCTCGACGCGCACCGTTTTGGAAAATGGCGGCAGCCTCGTGACATTGCTCATGACAAAAGATTCCTATCCGCTCTACTTTTCATTTTCCAGTGCGTCTAGCGCTTGCTCGAGCAGCTCGCCAAGCGGTACTCGTCTGGCGTCGGCGATTTTATACAGCCGCTCGATGGCCTGTGGCGTGGCCTTGATGTTGATTTGCTGATTGCGCCCCGTCTTATAGCGACGACCACTGCGGGCGGGCGCCGGCGGCCGCGCGGCTTGGCGGCTTGGGAAGCCACTCGCTTCGGCGATCTTGTCGACCTGGTCGTTGGCTATCGGTCGGGGCGTTTTGGGCTTTGGCTCGAATGCCGGCAAGGTTTCAATATCGGAAAATGGATTGGCGCGCGTCGTGTTCATGCGACCTCCCCTTGTCGTACTGCGGATGATGTCGAGGAGAGCCCGCGAAGAATTTCGAGGGCAAAGTCCTCGACATTGGCCTGTGCTTTGTCGAGATTCGCGACTTCCGTGGGATCGAGCCCCGCGAGTGGTTGACGGAAGGAAAATACCGCGCGAAAGGCCTCGCGATCATTCAATTCCGTTTCCATCACGGGAACGCCGGCGTCGATGAGTCCTTTTTGAATGTGCGACATCGTGCGGGTGCGGATCACCGGATTCGTGCGTGTCAGGAGCACCGCATAGGGCAGCGCCCTCCCCGTCATTTTCTCGCGCTGCTTTATAACTTTGATCGCGCGGCTCGCCTGCTCGGCATCGAGCTGCGAACCTTGGATTGGAATCACCGCGAGATCAGCCTGCGATACCGCCAGCACCACGATTTTTGCGGCGGTCCCTTCGAGATCGACCACCACGATGGGCGATTTCTGGGCGGCTTCCTCGATACGCTCGATAATGTTGTCCTCATCGACATCCGAAACGACCGAGAGGCGCTTCGGCGTGTTGCCGCCGGAAGCCCAGGCTTTGATGGGCCGGTTCGGATCGGCATCGATCAGGGTCACGTCGTACGACGAGGCCAACTGACTCGCGAGAAGCAGCGCGGCCGTCGTCTTCCCTGCTCCCCCTTTGGGGCTGACGAAAACAATTGTGGGCATGGATGTCTCGGATAAAGCCTTATCGGCAGTAGGATACCAGATAGCTACTAGATATCCAATGGGTAACAGATAGCTATCGGATATCTTTATGGTATCATTGGTAGCAGCGGGGCGGATTGGGTAGTATTCAATCCTTCTTTATCCGCTAAATGGAGTCGGTATGGAACATCAAAACTTTGAGAAGTTCTCGGTCACGCTCCCCGGAGAGATGGCGCGCGTCATCCATGAGCGCGTGAGCTCGGGCAATTATGGGTCGGTGAGCGAAGTGATTCGGGACGCCATGCGCGCCTGGCTGCAACGCGAGCGCCGCCTGGCCGCCTTGGACGCCGCGCTGACGCGTGGCATCACCGAGCTCGATGCCGGGCAGGGGCAGGATGCCGAGCAGGTGCGCAAGGAGCTCCGCGAGCGGCTCAGTGCCAAGAGTTCAGATCCTGCATGAAGGTTTTTTTCGCGCCGGCGGCGAAGCTCGACCTCCTCGGCATCGGCGAGAACATTGGGCAGGAGAATCCGACGCGAGCCGTCAGCTTCGTCGACGAGCTCATCGATCGTTGCTACACGCTTGCCGAGCTGCCGCGTCGATATCCGCTCGTGCCGCGCTATGAGCATTGGGGTATCCGGCGCTGCGTGTACGGGAATTATTTGATTTTCTATCGCGTGCGTGAGGATGCGGTGGACATCGTCCACGTCTTGCACGGCGCGATGGATTACGAATCGATGTTATTTCCCGATGCGTGAAGGGCGAGAGCGTCGTAG
>WNFR01008181.1_pt1 | contig 13112 bp, 9 predicted proteins | sample 5400221 | NCBI WGS metagenome assembly WNFR01 (sample SAMN13153357, study PRJNA577476) | soil metagenome | isolation source: 40 cm soil under Madrone tree | place: USA:California | collected 2016-06-14
CGCGGCGAAACATCGCCGAGCCATGAGGAAAGGGAACGTAGACGGAACGACGTACCAGCCTCCAGCGATCACGAGGACGCACTTCTCGGCCCCTGGCGTCAATTCCGTTGCAGAGGGTTCCAATAACAGCGACATCCGGACGGCGCTGTATAATGTTCCACTGCCGTCTAAGCCGCTCGGGATGCGCGATGTCGTCGGCATCCATGCGTGCCACTATCGGAGCACGCGCCTTTGAAGTTACCGCGTTCGAACTGCCGGAGAGTCCGAGCCGCTCTTTGCTTTCGTAAAGATGTATTCGCTTGTCCCGGAGCGACCATTGCCGTAATAGTTCGACGGAACCGTCCGTGGAAGCATCGTCGAGAATTACAAACTCAAAGTCGCTCAGAGTTTGCTCGAGAATGCTGTTTATGCTCTCGTCAAGGAAAGGAAGCGCGTTGTGCACGGGCATAACAACGCTGATAAGAGGATTCGCCGTCAAGTTCATACGAGGTTAATAAGAAGAGCTCCTTAAAGCAAGAGTCTAGCGGCTACGTCACCTTTTTGGCCAATTCGAAGATAGGAAAGTTTGAGAAAAGACTTGTGAAAACTCCGCCCTTCAACCTTGGAAACACAGGCAAAATCATTTACCCGTTGTATGGCGTATACCCGGTAATGTAGATTTCGACTTCGGTACCAAGGGAAATCTGATGAAAGGTCTAAGAGTTCTTATCACTAACAACACGCTTGCGGGGCGAGGCGGCTCCGAGCTTTACGTGCGCGACACTGCGACCGAGCTCCTGAAACGTGGTCACACTCCAATCGCTTACAGCGCAATGTTGGGAGAGGTTGCGCGCGAACTGGAAGCAGCAAATATTTCCGTGGTGGATGATCTAAATAATCTTGCTGTAGCCCCTGATCTCATTCATGGTCAGCAACACATGGAGTTGATTACTGCTCTCTTACACTTTCCCAACGTACCGGCAGTCCAGTTCATTCACAACTCACGCAGTTGGTATGAAAAGCCGGTCCAGTTTCCGCGAATACTTCGCTACGTTGCCGTAGATCACGCTTGCCGTGATTTGCTGCTGCAATACGCCATTCCCGAGAAACGCATTCGAGTCCTATTCAACTTCGTTGACCTCGCGCGCTTTAAATCTCGCCGCAAGCCGTTACCAGCTACCCCGGGGCGCGCATTACTTTTCAGCAATTATGCGAGTGAAGAAACTCATCTTCCTGCGGTGCGCGAAGCCTGTGCACGCGCGAGCATCCGGCTTGATGTGGTTGGCAGTCAGACAAACACGGCTACTGCGCAACCGGAAGAAATTCTTGGTGAATACGACCTCGTATTTGCGAAAGCAAGAAGCGCTTTGGAAGCGATGGCGGTTGGCGCGGCGGTTGTACTTTGCGACTACGAGGGTAGCGGACCAATGGTCACTCCGGCAAATTTTGCCGGGCTCAGACCACTAAATTTCGGAAGACGCGCGCTTAGTGAGCCATTGGATGCCGCGGTTATCGTAGAGGAAATCAGACGTTACAACCCGGCGGAAGCTCTCAGAGTTTCGCAAACAGTGCGGGCAACCGCTGGACATGAACTGGTTGTAGACGATCTCACCAGCCTCTACGAAGAGGTGATCGGTGAGTTTCAGCAAAACGGTCACTGTGAAAAGCTCGCAGAAGATCGCGCAGCTGCAGCCTACTTGCGTCAACTAAAGATCGATTTCACTGCCAGTACAGCGGCCGCGATGCGTCTGCGGGAACGCATTGAGCGAATTCCCTTAGTTGGCAGGATAGGGGTCAAGCTGGCCCGCGCGCTCATGCGACGAAAATGAACGCCGTCAACTGAGAAATGGGAACTGTAAGCATTAGAGGGAAGTAACGTCGCCATATTAGTAATCACTTCGCGGCCACTCCGGGTCCCCGGGTTTCATCCACTTTCGCTACGAATAATTTTCGACATATCTGTAAACAGCTTCTGCCAGGGGCCTGAAGTGATCTGCATAGCGAATCGTAGTCTCGTAATGGCCTGCGGTTACCATTTTCTCGCCATACCGTTCATAAAACGGAATCTCGTAAGGTTTATCTTTAATAGCGGAAAACGTGTCAACCGGGCGCAAGCATTCCACACGAAAGCGATGCAGTTCGACCCCATCAGAACGCAAGCCGAGCGCAACTTCTGCGCTTAACGATTTGTCCACGTCGCCCGCCAGCTGAGGTTCAGAAAAACGCCTTACTCCTTTAAAAGGTTGACCGCTGAGGGCGGACTCAATATCAAGTGCGAGTTTAGAGTTGTACCCTCGCGCCGCCGCGAGCTTGCGCAGGAAAGCTTCATCATCGAGATTGACCCAAACGGCTTTGTTGCAAATTGTCCCTGGACACTCGTCCGGCGGACCGACAACCAGGAACTCGTAATTAGCAATCTGGCGCTGGTGCCTCTTTGTCGAAATCTCCACTGCGGCATCCGTGACGAGACGGCAGACATCGTGGGAGGGGCTGTAACCCTCGGCTGAATCAGCCACTACATATTCGATTTTGCGCTGGCTGAACTCATCCGCCAACTCCTCCGCCAGTTGTATGAAGACGTCGAAATCGCACTTAAGAAAAGCGGTATATATTTCGAGGTCTGTAAAGCGGCCATAGATCGATCCCTGGCTTGCGCCGACATCCTCCAACACCTTCGTTGTCGATGGCAGGCGGGGTTGGCCTCCACGACCAGAACCATCCGTAAGGATAAAGACGCGAGGGCGAGCCATTTGCATCCAGCCATGCACACGGAGTTCGTGGATGGGATGAGCAACCACTAAAGCCCCACGAGCAGAACTGTTGAAGCTTCCTATTGTCATACTAAAGTGCGCCTGTTTCTTGGGTATGTTTGGAAAAGCAACTTCCCCTGAATGAATCCAAAAAATAGGTCAGGAGATTAAGCTATAAATCCCTGATTATTTCAAACTCCATCCGCGTTTGTGATCTCACTGCTTGGGTGACCCATCATCACGCGGTCAAGAAAACCACTCAAAAAGCGATTTTCTCAAATCAGCTCGGATCAATAGCAGGATGACCGGGGGAATGATCGTTGACAGTAGACCGCCCACTATCACTCGCGGCAGCGGTGAGGTAAGAAAGGTCAAGCTAACGCCGGCAATCAGTAGTCCGGCCCCGGCCGCAGCCAGGGTGGGCAGTGAAGTTCGAAAGAGCTTTGACGAGATGCCGGGGATAATCTTGTTTAGAGCGACGAGCCGGTTTACGCATGCGAACGCATAAGCGATCAAGCCGGCCCATGCCGTGCCGACTAATCCGAAAGTCGTTATCAACGGATAGAGTACGGCGAGAAAGACGACCGCTTCCAAAGTTCTTCCTACGGCCACTTGTTTTGGCCTGTTCAAGCCCAAAAAAACGGTGCCAATGATCAGAGTGAGCCCGCGAAGTGGAATGACCAATGCCAGGACCCGCAGAACTGTTCCCGCGCTGGTCCATCTGCTGCCGAAGAATAGTTGAATTATCTCGCCGGCAAGCAGGAAAAACGGCACTGAGATCGTGAGCAAGATCAGCGAGCCGATACTGAATACTTTGGTAAAGGCCTGCTCCAAACGCTTTGGGTACTGCTCCGTAATTTCAGCATAGGCGGGAAAAAGCACTTTGCCAAGAGAGAGAACCAGCACGCTAATCGGAGCGCTGGCAACGTTGTAAGCCAGAGAGTAATTGCCGAGTGCGCCAGTTCCCAGTAAGCGCCCGACCATGACGTTGTCCGCCATGTTGGTCACATATGAAGCGATTGCGATCACAAGCGAGAACTTTCCTAAGTTCAAGGCGCGGCGAAGAGCAATCTTTTCGAACGCCAGCCTCGGGCGATATGAATGAAAAATGTAAGAGAGGATCGTCCCCAGTGCAGCGGTTAGCAACAGGCCAATCACCAGCGCCCAAACATTTCGCATGACCACAGCCAGGGCAACAGTCACCGCTATCCCGGCGACGTTCGTGGCAAGTTCGTACCAGAAGATCCTCGCGAAGCTAATCTCCTTGCGCAGAATCACCAGGCCGATGTTTTGAAATCCCTGAACGAGGGTTATTAAACCAAGAATCGGAATGATGACACTCAGCTGTGCTTGCCCGTAGAACCACGACATCGGAAAGGCGGAAGCCGCCACTAGAAGAGCGACAACGAAACTTCTAATGAGTTCCGCCGACCACACTGTGTCCAGGTGTGCTTTCAGCTCATCTTTCGTGTCGAACTTGTTTGCAACAATTGTCTGGTTCAACCCAATCGTCGTCAGAGCGTTCAATGCCGCAACGATTGTCAACGCCATCCCAAAGAGTCCGAAATCCTCTGGCACGAGAAGACGTGCGAGAACGACTGAGCGGACGAAACCAATCAATTGCTCGATCAGTGACGACGATACATTCCAGCTAACACCGGAACGAACTCTTTTCGCCAGCGGCAAGTTTATCGTGGCTGCTCGGTCAGTTGTTATTTCGGCAGACGGGCTTTCGGTTAGGCGAGATCGAGTCATTCAATAAAGGAAAAGCTCACAAAGCGTAAAGGTAAGAATGCTCACTGGATATTTGGCGCCCCGCAGGGATTCGAACCAACCAACAGATTATGAGACCTAGGGAACGGCATCAACCAAGTTTGAACCAAGCGAGATGTAACCATATTTACTGAGTCCGCAGCCGTCAAAGTTAGTTACATCTTGCCACGTCAGAGTACATGATCGCGCCATCTTCACGCCATCTGGACGTCTCTCAGATTTCGCCAGTTTTAGTCTCCGTAACACTACTACAGCTGACCTTCCGTGATGACTTTCCGGGACAGTCGACGTCTACCACGGACTAATCGACAACGCCGAGAAATGCTTAAAACTACATGGGTACTTAAGATTGAAAATTCCTTACCCTTGGAACCGCCTTTTCGCCGAGTGTTCCTACACTGCCATCGAACTGAACACACTACTCCTGTTCCAGAGTGGGGAGGGCAGAAGTCACGATAATGATGGAAGACGATGCGTATCTAACCAAAGATGGAATGAAGTGGTTTCGTCCGCGACAGACGGCGTTTTACTTGATCCGGTGAATTCGAGGACCAAATCGTTGCAGACGACAGAGTTTCTCTATTGGTTGAAGGCATCTCTACTAGAAACATGAGCGGAGGAAGACACCGGTGCGTAATGAAGAAAGACTAAAACACTGAACTGGTGATTCGCCTTAAGTGTTAGAGTTTTTGGCCATAACATCATCCCTTTTCGTCCGATAAACCCCATCCGATTCGACCTTGACGATTCCGGACCCCGCGCCGGAGGCGCGCTTGCCGACGAAGGGGACGAGCATAGGCACGGATCGCCGGTACTCTTCGTAGGTGTCCCCGTGCTCACGCACCAGGTCTCGTTCCTCGAACTGGATTGCCAACAGGATGTAAGTTGTCGTAGCGATCGAGAAGAGCAGGTGCGCGAACGTCATCACCGGCGTCATCCAGAATGCGAAGAGCCAGCCGACGTAGAGTGGGTGTCGCACCAGCCGATATGGCCCGGGGGTCGCAAAGGGCAAGGTGTCATAGGATCGGCCCAGCAGATACTGCCAGACCTGACGCAGGCCGAACAGGTCGAAGTGGTTGATCAGAAATGTAGAAACCAGAACCAGTCCCCAGCCGAAAGCAAACAACCCTCGCAGCACGAGCCGCACGGCGGGGCTTTCGACAGACCAGATCACGCCGCCCATTGGCCGCCACTGTGTGAACAACAGAATGAGCGCGAGGCTTGAGAAGAGGACATAAGTCGAACGTTCGACCGGCCTCGGCACGATTCGGGTCCACCAATCCTTGAACCACTTGCGGGCCATGACACTGTGTTGCACCGCGAAGAGCGCCAGCAGCCCTGCGTCAATCGCGAAACTGACGCCCTGAGGTCCGCTCGCGGGTCCATCTAGTGTCCTCGGGACACCGAAGTTGCCGATGAAACAGATGGCGTACAGAAACGTTCCCAGGAAGATCAGGTAGCTGAGACTTCCGTAGGCGAAAAATAGGATTCGCTTGAGCATTGCATTGCCTCCATCTCTGCTGATTTTTTGTTATCAGCGATCGCGTCGACGACCGCAAGGTCGGTCCCCTGAACTCGCTTAGATCAATATCCCCCGCTTTTTTCCGGATCCTGCGAAACCATCGAGAGTTTTTTTCTTCTGTCGGACAGGATGCGGCTTTCGGCAGTGCTAAGCTATGGGAGTTTCGTCCCGTTTGGATATATTGCGGGGCCTTGCCTTGGGACTTTCGTCCCGGTCGGGCCAGCGAAGTGACGGTCGATGATCAAGAGGACCACCCAGCGAATTCGGTATGTGCGCACTGCGGACGGAGTCCAACTTGCATGGGCCGAGGCTGGTACGGGGCCCCTGCTGATCAAGGCTGCGAACTGGATGACCCATCTCGAATACGAATGGGAAAGTCCTGTCTGGCGGCACTGGATCCGCTTCTTCAGCGACCACTTCCGCTTCGTGCGCTACGATGAACGTGGGTGCGGGATGACCGACTGGAATGTCGGCGACCTCTCCTTCGAGCGATGGGTCGAGGATTTGGAGGCCGTGGTTGCAGTGGCCAATCCTCGAGAGCCGTTCGCCTTGCTCGGTATTTCTCAGGGCGCTGCGACGTGTCTGGCCTATGCCGTGAGGCACCCGGAGCGCGTCTCGCAACTTGTGCTGTACGGCGGCTACGCCCGAGGCACGTTTCGCCGTGGCGACCCGGACAAAGAGCGACTGTACCGGGCGCTCATCGATATCACTCGTCTTGGATGGGGCAAGGATAATCCCGCCTTTCGCCAGGTATTCACCTCACGATTCATCCCTGGAGCGACGGATGAACAGGTGGGCTGGTTCAATGATCTCTGACGGAAGACAACGTCACCGGAAATCGCCGCTCGACTGCTTGAGACGCGGGCTACGATCGACGTTGTCGAGCTGCTCGAGAAAGTGCGGGCGCCGACGTTGGTGCTGCACTCGCGCGATGACGACGTTATTCCGATTTCAGAAGGGCATATTCTCGCTGCGGGGATTCCCGGCGCTCAGTTCATAGAGCTTGATTCGAAGAACCATATCGTGCTTGACGCCGAACCGGCTTGGGAACGCTTCTGCGGTGAAGTGCTGGATTTCATGGGGCTTAAGGGGTCGAGTGGCGGCGAGGATCCGGCGTTCGGCTCACTATCCCGGCGCGAGCGAGAAGTGCTGGCGCTGATTACAGAAGGTCTTGGTAACGCGGAGATTGCGGAGCGCCTTTCGATCAGCGAAAAGACGGTACGCAATCACGTCTCCCATCTCTTCGACAAGCTCGGCGTTTGGACCCGCGCCCAGGCGATCGTATTTGCACACGATCGGGGCTTCCGATCCAATTAGTCGGTGCCCGCCGCAGGGATTCGAACCCCGAACCAACAGATTATGAGACGCGTCGAGCGCCATCAACAAGACGAGACGAAACGAGATGTAGCAGTATTGACTGAATCCGCGGCCGTCAAGGTCAGTTACATCTTGCTAGGTCTCACTACACGATCGCGCCATAATCGCGCCATCCGAGCCTCATGACCCGCGAATCGCGTTCTTCAAAGAATCGCGCCATCTTCACGCCATCGTACTGTGTCTTTAGAACCTGAGGCAGCTCCGGCTTAGGCAGAATGACTGCGGGGAGCCTGGGAACAATTGCGCACGTGGTAATAACGGCAATTCCACGCCGAGCTGCCAACTGCGATCTAATTCAGAACCTCGCGTACTGTGCTCTTTTCCGTCTATAATCGCTCCAATTTTCGTACAAAGGAGACTTTCTATTATGCGTGGCTCACGACATCTCGTTGCCCTGCTCTTTACAGTTTTCTGTGGGGCCCTGCTTACAGCACCACCTCGTACGCATGCAATTACCTACGGGTTTATCGATACAAACAATACCTACAGCAACGTTGGCGCGTTTATTGTGAAATCACCTTCGACGGGAAACATCTTTCCGATTTGTTCGGGGACTCTGATCGCTCCGAATGTTTTCCTGACCGCTAGCCACTGCACTGCCTTCTATACACAAGACCTGGCGCCACTTGGATATGCGGCCTATGCAAGCTTCGACAGTTCAATACCGTTTGGTAGTCTGACAACCAACGCGACGAACCTGATTCCGGTAACCTCTGTCGTGACCAATCCAAACTACAATCAGCGTCAGAGCGATTCGGGTGATATTGGTGCGTTGATACTGGAGTCGAATGTCACAGGGTTGGGACTCGCAACTCTGCCGGCCTGTGGCCTACTGGATCAGCTTGCAGCGCAGAACGGATTGAAGTTTGCCATATTCACTCCCGTTGGTTATGGGGTTCAGAACCGCGTTGTTGGTGGAGGAGTGCCTTTTTTTCAGGACGTTAATCCCATTCCCAGAATGTTTGCGTTCTCCAGCTTCAACGCGCTGAACCCAGGCTACATACGCCTTTCGCAGAACCCATCCACCGGAAACGGCGGGACCTGTTTTGGCGATTCAGGTGGACCAAATTTCTTAGTAGTCAACGGCCAGCCGATTCTCGCGGCAATCACGATCACAGGCGACAGCGTTTGCCGCTCAACAAACGTTGATTACCGTCTAGACACTCAATCCGCGCAGGCGTTCTTAGCCTATGTGAACGCTAATTTCGGCACGCAGATTCCAATTCTCTGTTAGGGGTTGTCTTGAATACGATCATTGATTCGATCAAGATTGGTTGGCCGGAATGCTTGCGAAGTTGCGGGACTCGTGAATCTCCAGATTCCACGACACGAGTCACACCTTCGCCACGCGTCTGCGGGCGAATGGCGTTCACGAGTGGGACATTCGAGACTTACTCGGTCACACGTCGGTGCGCATGACGAGTGTTTACACGCATCAGACGCCGGCGAATCTGCGTCACGCGGTTAGTACGCTTGGGCCTATAAGCCGGGGGAGGTGGCAAGACTTGAGAGGAAGGCGGGATGAATTCCGTTACGTATCGCTATAACAAAGCGGTGACAAGTCCCCGCACTCCAAGGAGGTGCCTCATCTTTAGAATCGCGCCATCTTCGCGCCATCTTCGCGCCATTGTGAGTTTGAGGACGCATCTTAACAAAACTCACCCGATCTAGCGCTGAAACTCGTTTAGCTTGTGGCGGGTCGCAATCTGCATGACGCGTTAGGATGGCGGGAACCTCGAGACGCTCAAGCACTTCTCGCAATAATCTAAAGAGTCAGAGATTTTCCTCGGTTCTTAACGATAGCTCGACCATGCGTTCCAGGAGTTGGTCTGGTGGCAACCCAACGAAGTTCCTCAGCACGAGCTCCTTGCAATACAGTCGGACCAGGTAACGTAGCTTGAGCGACTTGTTGCGGGCCGCATACACGAAATCGCGGTGACCGTTGTTTACGACAATGATATTCCGCGTCGAATCAAATCTGGAGCGCCACGAATCACCCGGCGCGCTTTCGAAAGTGTAACCCGGCAAACCCGACGATTCGACCATTGCCGTTCCAACCTGTGGAAGTAATTCGTGCGTGACCGTTATGAGCGCGTCACCTGAACGCTCAATGTCGCCCTGGCGAACCGAGACCCTCACACGCACCAAGCCGGGCTCAGCCGGAGCAAGGAACCTCACCGCTTGATCGTGGCGATGATCCAGGGCGCCATTGCCTTCGACTACTTCCCAAATGAAGGTGAGATCGGTTTCGACGCGGCGACGGGATCGATCATAGGGCAACGCGCGCAGTGCTCTCTGCTCGCCAACCCGCACGACACTCGAGGCGGGTGAGACCGCGACAGTGAAAAGCGGACCAGCGAATTCGAAAAACTGCCGCTGCTTTACATTGCCGGTCTCAGGCTCCGTAGCTTCAATCGTAAGTTCTTCACTAGAATCGAACTCGCGATTGCTATTTCCCGAACCGCGTTGTGCGCGAGCACGAATATCGAACCAGTCGTAGTCTTCGGCTGGCAGCGCCAGGAATGCCTCGCGGAACGCGCGCTGGATTGTCTGCAATAGTTCCCGGCTGGCTTGTTCTTCCTCAGCTCGACGTTGGGCTTCGAACATCTCGATCAGCTTTTCCTCCAGCGGAAGCAGCGCATCCAAAAGTGCGGCATAAGCTTCGTCCTGGATAATGCCGCTGCGAGTGCCCGGCGTGAGATTGATGAAAGGTGCATCGATGTGGCCTTGAAGATACCGTGTTGTCCACGGCGGCTTCGCCAGTTCGTCCACTACGGATATGTCTTCGAACACACGCGTGCCGTGCCGAAAAAGCGCGACTCGATTCGTTTCTCTCGGTTCGTTCATGTAAAGCTCAACGTAAACGTCGCCGAGCGTAGCGCGAACCGCCGGCAATTGATGCAGCAGACGCCCTTCGTATTGTCGTGGCTCTACTGCGTACTGCTTCCGAGCAATCTTGTCGATCACCGTAATACGCACGCCGGTGTGGCGGATACGGTCGCGCAACTCCGCCGCGAGGTACCACTGGATCTTCTCCCCCGACAGCGAACGAATCCCGTCCAGCAGCCTGGCTATTCGCAATTGAGTTCCGGGCTCCATAAAAAGCGAACGCTTGATTTTGACTGCGTAGCTCGGGTCACCTTTTCGCATGACCATTTGCCATGCACGATCGTCCGGTCGCAAATATGTGTGGCGACATAGCGAAAGTCCGGCCGGCCATCCGCATCGCGAGGGATTCCCTGCCCGTTATCCCGAACTTCCAGGTAATGGCGGCCTTCGCTGCGACCGCGAACGATCGTGACATTCGTTGCGTGGGCGTCGATGGAATTCTCGACCAACTCGGCGATGGCCTTCAGCGGATTCGATTGCGATAGCGCGATGATCGTGATCGCATTCCAGTCGTTGCCGATGCGGAGTTTGCCCCGCTGATCGGAGGAATCGCGCGACTTTAGTTTCTGAGACATGAATTAAGACTCACTGAAGAGCTGTGTCAGTTATTGATCACCAAGTTCTTCCTCCAGCCGCCAGACGACATCCTCTATGTAATCGTGAAATCCCCAGCCGATGTCGCCGCTCAGCCGCTCGACTCTTGCGAGGCGCTCACTGAACTGTGGATACATTTCCCGCGCGTCGCCATATAACAGGGCGGCCAGTTCGTCCAGCGCCGACTCTATGCTGCTGTAAAATCCCTCGCCGATGTCCCCATAGTCGGACGTGAACTCTGCGCCATTCTCCACATAGGTCATTAGCAGTTCGACCGTGCCGTGGAGATTGCCCGTGGCCTTGCGGTAATCCCTAATGGCCTTGCGGGCCTCCCCTAGTTTGAGTTTGGCCTCACCTCGCGCCGGATAGAACTGCTCCACGATTTTATGGCGATACTTTTCGAGGGCCTCGCCGCCGCTCTCTCCGGTCTGACAGCGGGCCTGGATAAAGTCGCGGTTCTCGGCCGCCGCTTCGTAGAGATCTTTCACCAGGACGAGCAGCGCTGGCTTCTCCCAGGTGGCGAGTTGTCGGCGGAGCGTGCTCCAGCCGCCGGGCTTCCTGATTCGCTTCGTGGTTTCTTTGGGCATGGCTTGAAGGAATTAACGTTGGTGCCCCCGGAAGGGATTCGAGAGTCAGTCATTGAGTAACTCTAAACGTTGAATGTAGGGACGCAGATGAATCATTGCCAACCCAAACGTCGAAATTTTCCGCTTCCTGCATCCAATCTCTTGCCGCGGCGCTCCAATAACGCAGTTCTTCCGGACCGAGTTTGAAGCGAACGGTCTTTGTCTCTCCAGGGGCGAGAGCTAGGCGCTCAAAACCTTTCAGCTCGCGGATCGGACGCGAAGCGCTTCCCGCTTGCTGGTGGATGTAAAGCTGGACGACTCCATCACCTGTACGACTGCCCGTATTTTTGACATCAACCGTAACTTCGGCAGTATTTCCGATTTTGATCTCCGGTTGATTCACCTTGAGATTAGAAAAGGCAAAGGTCGTATAGCTTAAACCATAACCGAACGGATAGAGCGGAACGCTTTTCTCATTCCAGTATCTTTTATCCTGCTCGCCCGGATTCTGCGTCAGATTGTGCGAGTAATAAATCGGAATCTGCCCGGCGTTTTTAATCCAGGTGAATGGTAGCTTCCCGCCCGGAACGGCGTCGCCAAATAATAAATCGGCAATAGCATTTCCACCCTCGCTGCCCGGATACCAGGCTTCAAGGATGGAGGGTACGTTTTGCGCAGCCCAGGTAATATCGAGCGGCCTACCGTTTAAGAGCACAAGCACGACCGGTTTGCCGGTTGCCGTCACCGCCTGTAATAACTCCAATTGGCGTCCCGGCAAATCGATCGTAGAGCGCGATGCATACTCGCCGCTCATATCCTGATTTTCACCTAAGACCATAACAGTAATATCAGAGTTTTTCGCTAAATCAACCGCCTTTTTGAATTCATCGGCGGCTTGCATTTCAGTCCACGCAGGAGCGGGCTTTTCTTTCAATAACAGATCGAAGGGCGACGGCGAATTGCGACTGATCTGGACACCGGGTGCAAATTCGACTTCAGTACCGGTGCCAAGTTTAGTTTTTAGCCCGGCAAGAATTGTCGCCGTCTCATTTATGTCCATCGCAAAACTCCAGGAGCCGAGCGTATTCTGTCTCGAATCGGCGAGTGGACCAATGACGGCGATTTTCTTGTAAGCGGTTTTACTCAGAGGAAGCAGATTATTTTGATTTTTCAAAAGCACTGCCGAGCGCAGCGCGGCAATTTTAGTCGCTTCACGATGCGCAGGTTTATCAAAAGTTGATTTTACTTTCGCTTCGTCTACGTAGGGATTCTCGAATAAACCAAGTTTGATTTTAGTTTCAAGCAGCGGGCGCACCAGGTCATCGATCTCTTTGACGGAAACTTGATTTTGCGCCACTGCGTTTGCAAGATTTTTAAGATAAACGCTGGCGTTGAAAGACATTTCCATATTGACGCCGGCGGTCAGCGCTTTAACCGCGGCATCCTGCGGAGCCCGCGCAAATCCGTGAGTTTGCAGATCGCTTACGGCATTGGCGTCGCTGACGACAAACCCGCCGAATTTCCAGTCTTTTCGCAGAACGTCCCGCAACAGCCAGCGATTTCCCGTTGCCGGAACATCGTTTAAATCCATATACGCGCTCATCACGCTGCCGACACCAGCGTCAACTGCCGCCTTAAACGGCGGCAGATAAACGTTCCACA
>WNFR01005359.1_pt1 | contig 13111 bp, 12 predicted proteins | sample 5400221 | NCBI WGS metagenome assembly WNFR01 (sample SAMN13153357, study PRJNA577476) | soil metagenome | isolation source: 40 cm soil under Madrone tree | place: USA:California | collected 2016-06-14
GCCGAGCACCGGCTGGAGCGGCTGGTGCACGAGCGCGAGACCATGGGCGCAGTCAATCTGCGCGCCGAGGAGGAGGCCACCGAGCTTGAGCAGCAGATCGTTGGCATGACCAGCGAACGTGACGACCTGGTCTCGGCCATTGCCCGGTTGCGCCAGGGCATCCAGAGCCTGAACCGTGAGGGCCGCGAGCGCTTCGTCGTCGCCTTCGAGCAGGTCAGTGGCCACTTCCAGCAGCTTTTCACCAAGCTGTTCGGCGGCGGCAAGGCCGAACTGCGGCTCACCGAATCCGAGGATCCGCTGGAGGCGGGCCTCGAAATCCATGCCAGCCCGCCGGGCAAGAAGCTGCAGGTCATGTCGCTGCTGTCGGGCGGCGAGCAAGCCCTGACGGCGCTCTCGCTGCTGTTTGCAGTGTTCATGACAAACCCGGCGCCGATCTGCGTGCTGGACGAAGTGGACGCGCCGCTCGACGACCTGAACGTGGAGCGTTTCTGCGCCCTGGTGCAGGACATCGCCGGCCGCACCGACACGCGTTTCCTCATTATCACCCATCACCGCGTCACCATGGCCCGCATGGATCGGCTCTACGGTGTAACCATGGCCGAGCAGGGCGTATCCCAGCTCGTGTCGGTCAACTTCCAGGAAGCCGACCGGATGGTGGCTTAAAGTTCCAAATCAAGAAAACAAGACTCTCTTCCTCTCATATCGACTGAGCGTCGGCTTTGCCCAAGCCGGCGCTCTTCTCTTTGCGCGGCCGGAAGGGTAGTGTCCGGCCATGCCCGACACGCTCTCTCCCCCTGTCACAGACGTGGTCGAACTGACGCGCGCGCTGGTGCGCTGCGACAGCGTCACGCCGCGCGAAGGTGGTGCCCTGCAGTTGCTCGAAGGCGCCCTTGGCACCCTCGGTTTCCGCTGCGAGCGCATGGACTTCACCCAGGCCGGCACCGACGATGTGGCCAATCTCTATGCCCGCATCGGCCCGACCGAGAGCAAAGGGGGAGGCCGTCATTTCTGTTTCGCCGGCCACAGCGACGTGGTGCCCGTGGGCGATCTCTCGTCGTGGACCATCGGCCCATTCTCCGCCGAGCTGTCGGACGGCTATCTGTTCGGCCGCGGCGCCGCCGATATGAAGGGTGGGATCGCGGCCTTCACGGAGGCTGCGGCCCGGTTCCTCAGGCGTCGCGGCCGTGACTTCGGCGGCTCGATCAGCCTCCTGATCACCGGCGATGAGGAAGGTCCTGCCGTCAACGGCACGGTCAAGATGCTGAAGCGCCTGGCCGAGCGCGGCGAGACGATCGACGCCTGCATCGTCGGCGAGCCGACCAGCTCCCGGCGCTTCGGCGACATGATGAAGATCGGCCGCCGCGGCAGCATGACCGTCGATATGGTGGTGCGTGGCGTGCAGGGCCATGTCGCCTATCCCGAGCGGCTCGACAATGCCATCCACCGTCTGTCGGCGTTGATCGAGGCCTTGATCCGCGAGCCGATCGACCAGAGCAGCACGCATTTCCAACCAACCTCGCTGCAATTCACCACCGTCGATGTCGGCAACAAGGCGACCAATATCGCACCGGGCCTGGTCAAAGCGCGCTTCAACACGCGCTTCAACGATCTGTGGACTTCCAAGACGTTGCTCGCGCATCTCACCGAGCGGTTGGAGCGGGCGAATACGGCACTGGGCGGCAACGGATTGTTCGAGTTGAAGGCTGAAGTGTCCGGCGAATCGTTCTACACGCCGCCCGGGCCGCTGAGCGATTTGGTGGCGGGCGCGGTGCGCGATGTCGCCGGCGTCGAGCCGGAACTTTCGACCACCGGCGGCACGTCGGACGCGCGCTTCATCCGTTCCTTCTGTCCGGTGCTGGAATTCGGGCTGGTCGGCGAGAGCATGCACAAGGTCGATGAAAAGAGTGCCGTCACCGACCTCAAAATGCTTGCTCGCGTCTACGAGGCGGTACTCGATCGCTACTTCGCGGCCTAAGGTCCACCCATGCTGAGCATGATCGAAATCGCCCGCGGCGCGCAGGGCGCGGTGCGGCTGCTGCGCGGCGACCGCGCGGCTCCCTCCAATTTCGACAGCACCGCCGCGAACTGCGCCCGCTCCTTCAGGCTCATGCTGGTGGCGGCACCGCTCTACGTCATTTACCTGCTGATCGAATATACGGACTTCGACGTGGCGGCCGAAACATGGGAGATCGCCTGCGCCGAGGGCGTGCGCTATGTCTTCGAATGGCTGCTTTACCCGGTGCTGTTCTATGAGATCGCCCGCCGCCGCGGTTGGCTCGACAAGTATTTCCGCTACATCACGGCGCTGAACTGGATCAACCTGCCGGCCGCGATCCTGCTGGTGATCGGTGCCGTCCTGATGGCAGTTGCGCCGACAGGAGTGGCCACCCTCATCTCGCTCGCGATCACGGCGGTGATCTTCTATTGGTTCCTGATGGCCACGCGATTGATCCTGGGCGTCGGCTGGCCGACAGCGGGGCTGCTGCTGGTCGTCAACTGCGTGCCGATGATGTTCATTTCATTGATCATCAACCGGGTCCTCGAGGTAACGGTGGTGGCCCTCTGAGTCGTAGCGCACTTCCGTCAGGCACAGCCCCTCGGGCGGCGCCGTCTGGCCGGCGCGGGTGCGGTCGCGCGCCGCCAGCGCCTCCTCGACATCGCGCTTCGTCCATTTGCCTTCGCCCACCATCTTGAGCGTTCCCACCAGGATGCGGACCTGATTGTGCAGGAAGGAGCGCGAGGCCGCCTCGATGCGGATCTCGTCGCCCAGGCGCTGCACCGCAAGCCGGTCGAGCGTTTTCATCGAGGTCGGCGACTGGCATGCCGTCGAGCGGAAGCTGTTGAAATCGTGGTGGCCCTCGAGCACGGCGGCGGCGTCCGCCATGGCCTCGACGTCGAGCTTGACGAAGACGCTCCACACCCGGCCGCGATCCAGCGCCGGCGGAGCCCGACGATTGAGGATGCGGTAGAGGTAGCGCCGGCCGGTGGCCGAGAAGCGCGCATGGAACGTCCGGTCGACGGCTTCGGCCTCCAGCACGACGATCGGGTTGGGCTTCAGGTGATAGTTCAGCGCGTCGCGCACGACATCGGTCGCGCGATCGCTCGCCAGATCGAAATGTCCGACCTGCCCGGTGGCATGGACGCCGGTGTCGGTGCGCCCGGCGCCGATCACCTTCACGCGCTCGCCGCTGAAGCCGAACACCGCGTCTTCGATCGAAGCCTGGATGGACGGGCCGGTGTCCTGGCGCTGCCAGCCGACGAAGGGCGCGCCATCATATTCGAGCGTGATCTTGTAGCGCGGCATCGCCTCAGGTCGGCTTTGATTGCGGCAGCGGCACGACGGAAGGCGAGGGCAGCACCGTGCCAGCCGGCAAGGCAAAGCCACGCAAAAAAGCGTCGGCCGGCTGTGCCGCCTTGCCGGCGCGCTGCAGCTTCAGCAGCCGCAACCCGCCTACGCCGCAGGCCACGACCGGGAAGCCGTCGCGCGACAGGCTGAGGGTGCCGGGCGCGCCGCCCGCCAGGGTGAGCGCCGCCTCGTGGACCTTTATACGCTCGGCTCCGGCTTCGAAATAAGTCCCGGGCCACGGGTGGAAAGCCCGCACCTTGCGTTCGAGCTCGGCGGCGGGTCGGCGCCAGTCGAGCGCGGCTTCCTCCTTGCCAAGTTTGTGGGCGTAGGTGACCCCTTCGACCGGCTGCGGCACGGCCTCGATCGTGTCCCGCACCAGCCCGTCCAGCGTCGAGACGATCAGGCGGGCACCCAGTTCGGCCAACCGGTCATGGATGGTTTCGGCGGTGTCGCCAGCCCTGATCGGGATGCGCTCGGCCATCAGCATGGGGCCCGTATCGAGACCCTCGTCCATGCGCATGGTGGTGACGCCGGTCTCGGCGTCGCCGGCCAGGATCGCGCGATGGATCGGCGCCGCGCCGCGCCAGCGCGGCAGCAGGGAGCCATGGATGTTGATGCAGCCCAGCACCGGCGCTTCAAGAAATTCCTTGGGAAGAATATGGCCGTAGGCCACCACCACCGCGGCATCGAGGTCGAGCGCCTTGAACGACGCGGCCTCTTCCGCGGAGCGCAGGCTGCGCGGCGTGCGCACGGCGAAACCCAGACTGTCGGCCAGCAGATGAACCGGAGTCTTGTGTTCCTGCTGGCCGCGGCCGGCAGGCTTGGGGGTACGCGTATAGACCGCCGCAATGCTGTGGCCGGCATCGACCAGCGCCTGCAGCGCGGGGACGGCGAAAGTGGAAGTGCCGAGGAACGCCAGTTTCATCGGCGCATCTTATAGGCACAAAGCCCAGCCTTTGCGATATTGGCCCGATGCGCTAGGTATGCGGCCGTCATGGATGTGGCTCTCTCTCCCGGTAGCGGTCCGCTCGCCAACCTCGCGGCCAAGCGGGCGGCGGGCGAAGTCTCTTCCGATCCTGTGCAGGAAAGCGTCGTCGCCCATTTGCAGGCGTTGCACGATCGTTTGGTCGAGAGCGCGGCGGCCAAACCGGTGCGCGTGAGCTTTCTCGAACGACTGGGCCTTGCGCGCCGTACGCCGGCGCCGGCGGGACCGCATGGCATCTACATCTGGGGTCCGGTTGGCCGCGGCAAATCGATGCTGATGGATCTTTTTTTCCTCGATGCGCCGGTGGCACTGAAGCGGCGCGTGCATTTCAACGAATTCATGCTCGAGGTCCACGCGCGCCTGCATGTGCGCCGCGAGAAGCTCGCCGCCAGTGGTGCCGGCGCGGAGGCCGACACCATTCCGCCGATTGCGCGCGAGATCGCCCAGGAAACGCGGCTGCTGTGCTTCGACGAGTTCCAGGTGACGAACATCGCCGACGCCATGATCCTTGCCCGCCTGTTCGAGACGCTGTTCAACGAGGGTGTCATCGTGGTGGCGACATCCAATCGCCGACCCGACGATCTCTACAAGGATGGCCTGCAGCGCGATCGCTTTGTGCCATTCATCGAACTGGTCAAGCAGCGGCTGGAGATACTCGAGCTGGGCGGCGGCCGCGACTATCGCCTGGCGCGCTTGCGCAAACTTGATTTCTATCTGACGCCGCTTGGCGCCTGGGCGAATGCGAAGCTCGACGAGGCCTTCCTGGCGCTGAGCGGCGGCACGCCCGGCGAGCCGCGCATGCTGCGCACCCAGGGACGCGACGTCCATGTGCCGCGGGCGGCGCCAGGCGTTGCCATGGCGGATTTCATGGACTGGTGCGCCCAACCGCTGGGCGCTGCCGACTTTCTCTGCATCGCCGATCATTTCCACTCGGTGATTGTGGCTGAAATCCCCAAAATGGGACCGGAGAATCGCGATAAAGCGGCCCGCTTCGTCACCATGATCGACTCGTTCTATGAGCGGAAAGTGAAGTTCATCTGCTCGGCGGCGGCGTCGCCGCAGCTTCTCTATACCGATGGCGACGGCGCCTTCGAGTTCCGGCGCACCGTGTCGCGCCTGATGGAAATGCAGAGCCCGGAGTATCTGGCGCTGGAACATGTCGAGGAAATCCCGCTCGCTTGATTTGTGCCCGCTCGCCTGATTGTGCCCGCTCGCCTGATTGTGATTGTGGTGCGGCCGACCGGCAGCCTAGGCTCCGCTCCGCAATATCCTGAGGAGGCGAAAGATGGACGGAGATCGCTTGGTTTACTGGGACGAACGCGGCCTAAATCGGCGCACGGCGATCGGTGCGGCGCTGGGCACCACCTTCGCGCTGGCGGTCCAGCCGGTGCAGGCGCAGACCATGATCACGACTCCGAGCGACGGCCTCACGGTCGGCGCGGTGAAGGTCAAGACCAAGGACGGCAAGGAGATGGATGCCTACCGCGCCATGCCAGCGACGGGAACGGGCTTTGGCACCATCCTGGTCGTGCAAGAGATCTGGGGCGTGCATGCGCACATCGCCGACATTTGCCGCCGCTTCGCCAAGGCCGGCTACTACGCCATCGCGCCCGAGCTCTACTTCCGTCAGGGCGATCCCAAGGTGATTCCCGACACTCAGGCACTGATCCGCGACATCGTCTCCAAGGTGCCGGACGATCAGGTCATGGGCGATCTCGACTCGACCGCGGCCTTCGCCAAGGGCGAGGGCAAGGCCGACATGAACAAGCTTGGCATCACCGGCTTCTGCTGGGGCGGCCGCATCGTCTGGCTCTATGACGCGCACAACCCGGCGGTGAAGGCAGGTGTGGCCTGGTATGGTCCGCTCCAGCCCAATGTCACGCCGCTCACGCCCAAGAATCCGGTCGACATCGCCAAGGATCTGCATGGCCCGGTGCTCGGCCTGTATGGCGGCGCGGACGCCGGTATTTCCCAGGACTCGGTCGAGAAGATGCGCGCGGCCCTCAAGGCAGCGGGCACCCCCGTGGCTACGAAGTCCGAGATCAAGGTCTATCCGGACACGCCGCACGCCTTCAACGCCGACTACCGTCCGTCCTACCGCAAGGAAGCGGCCGAGGACGGCTGGAAACGCTGCCTCGCCTGGTTCAAGGCGAACGGCGTAACCTGAGCCGTATGACCGAAACCACCGAGCTCAAGACCCAGTCGGGCCTCGCATTCACCGTGGATGTCGCGGGCCCGGCTGGTGGCGATCTCGTGCTCATGCTGCACGGCTTTCCTGAATCGCGACACAGCTGGCGCGGCGCGCTGCCGGCACTGGCGGCGGCGGGCTACCGCGCCGTGGCCCCCGATCAACGCGGCTATTCGCCGGGCGCGCGGCCCGATCCAGCCAAGCTCGAAAACTATGCCTATGAAAAAATGATCGTCGATGCGATCGAGATCGCGGCGGCGGCAGGATTTGCCGAGAAGCGCTTCCATCTGGTCGGTCACGATTGGGGCGGGCAGGTTTCCTGGGGTGTGGCCGGCACGCACCCTGAGCGGCTGGCCTCGCTTACCATTCTCTCGCGACCGCATCCGCAGTCGTTCCGCCGCGCGCTGCAGATGCCCGACGGCGAACAAAAACAGCGCTCCCGCCATCACCGCAAATTTCTTGAGGCCGGGACAGGTACAATGCTGCTGGAGGACGGCGCCCGCCGCTTGCGGCGCAACCTCAGCTCGCAAGGCGTGCCCGACGCCGCGATCGAGGAGCATCTGAGCGTGCTCGGCAATCCGGCGGCGCTGGAAGGGGCCTTGGCCTGGTATCGCGCCAATGTCGGCCTTGTCGCCGATCTCGGCGCGATCACGGTGCCGACTCTTTACATCTGGGGTGACGCCGATGCCACGGTCGGACCAACGGCGGCCCATGGCACCAAGGACTTCGTCACCGCCGCCTATGCGATGGAAATGATGCCGGGCGTCGGCCATTTCATCATGGATCAGGCCCCGGCCCGCGCCACCGAACTCCTGCTGGCCCACCTCAAGCACCACCCGGTTTGAGACGCGCTCGAATCGAGCTAGGATGTCGCCATGAGTAAAGCGTATGTCCCAGGCGATGACGCCGATGCAATCATTGTGCGGCAGGTGGCCAAGGGGAATTTCCCTTCGGCCGACGCAGTTGTGCGAGCCGGAGTGCGCATGATCGAGGAATACGAGGCTGACCTCGTCCGATTGCGGGCGAAGATCGATGCGGCCGACACGGCCTACAATCAGGGTGAATTTCGCAAGTCTCCCGGGGCCGGAGCGATGAAAGCCGACATCATCTCAAGGGGAGAAGCCCGATCACGCCGAAAGACCTGATCGTCACCGACCCGGCTTACGCAGATCTCGATGAAATCTTCGATTTTATTGCGGCGGACAACACCGACACCGCGCGACGCTTCGTGTCGGAAATCGTTGATCATCTTCACCGCATAACGGATATCGGTCACCCTGGTGTGCCCGCGACTCGATTCGCGCCGGTCTGCGTCTTTCCGTTCATGACCGGTACAATATCTATTTCCGAGTTACCGGCAGCGAGACAATCATCCTGCACATTGTCCACACCGCACGGGACATTGGGCGACTTTCATTCGACCACGATCGAACGCCGTGATCCGTGCAAGCGACGGAACCGCTGCTGGTACATTGTCGCGTCATCCGGTCTGAGGGCGCCGCCGCGCACTCCGTTCAGCTTGTCTGATGCGTCGTTGCGAACGGTGCATCATCGCACGAGATGAGACGCACGAACCGCCCGCCCAGAGTCTGATTGGTGTGCCGGATAATCTGATCGGCGGTCAGGATCGCATTGTCCCAGGTACTGTGAGCATCGGAGACGAGGGTTACGTCGAAGCCCAGCGAGAACGCACGCCGGCATGTGGTGTCGACGCAAACCTCGCTCTGCGCGCCGGCCACGATGAGCCGCTTTGCCCCGATCGCGGCAAGTTCGCTCGACAGCGTTGTTCCGTGAAATGAATCAGGGGTGCGCTTGTCCACGATTGTCTCGCCTGGAGCCGGGGCGATCGTCGGATGAATTTGCCAATTTTCCGTCCCCCATTCGAGGAGATGCCCCGGACCGCTATCGTGCCGTACGTATATGACGGGCACACCAGCGGCCCTCGCCTGGCCAAGGAGCGCCTTTACGCGGGTCAGCAACGCGTCGCCCGCATGAATTGGATCCATCTTCTCTCCGCCGAACATGCCAAGCTGAAGATCGACCACGAGCAACGCCGTTATCGGTTGTGCCATTGACGTTCCTGAACAAGGATTGGATGGCCAGCCTACCAGAAGCAGACCCGGACCGGGACGGAGAAGGGCTGGACAGCCCTTTCGTTGATGGCCATCCCTTCCCGGCGCTCCTTGCCGCTTCGGGAAAATCGCGCTACCACGCGCCGCCTTTGATGCAGGAGAGATATTGATGGCTCGCAAGAAGATCGCGCTGATCGGCGCCGGACAAATTGGCGGTACGCTGGCCCTGCTGGCCGGTCAGAAGGAACTTGGTGACGTCGTCCTGTTCGACATTCCCGCCGCCGAGGGCATTGCCAAGGGCAAGGCGCTCGACATCGCCCAGCTGACGCCGGTCGAAGGCTTCGACACCAAATATAGTGGCTCGTCGAACTACAAGGACATCGCCGGCGCCGATGTCGTCATCGTAACCGCGGGCGTGCCGCGCAAGCCCGGCATGACGCGCGACGATCTGGTCGAAATCAACGCCAGGGTCATTGATGCGGTCGGCAAGGGCATCAAGGAAAACGCGCCCGACGCCTTCGTCATCGTCATCACCAATCCGCTCGACGCCATGGTCGGGCTGATGCAGGAAGTCACCGGCTTCCCGGCTGCCCGTGTCGTCGGCATGGCCGGCGTCCTCGACAGCGCCCGCTTCCGCCTGTTCCTGGCGGAGGAGTTCAATGTCTCGGTCGAGGACGTCACGGCCTTCGTGCTGGGCGGCCATGGCGACACCATGGTGCCGCTGATCCGCTATTCGACGGTGGGCGGCATTCCCTTGCACGACCTGGTCGATATGGGCTGGACGACCTACGAAAAGCTCGAAAAAATCGTCCAGCGCACCCGAGATGGCGGCGCCGAGATCGTGGGCCTGCTCAAGACGGGCTCGGCCTTCTATGCACCGGCCGCCTCGGCCATTGCCATGGCCGAGTCCTATCTCAAGGACAAGAAGCGCGTACTGCCCTGCGCGGCCCAATTAAACGGCGAATACGGCGTCAAGGGACTCTATATCGGCGTGCCGGTGGTGATCGGCGCCGGAGGCGTCGAGCGCATCGTCCATGTCGAGTTGAATGCCAAGGAACGGGCGATGTTCGACAAGTCGGTGGAGGCGGTGAAGTCGTTGATCGACGCCACGAACAAGATCGTCGGAAGGACCTGATTTCACAGGCTATCTGCGACTTTAGTCGAAGGCAACGCCGGCCTCAGTCCGGCGTTGCCAAGGGCTGGAGGCGTCAATAAAGTGGCCGCGAACGCTGGTCAGTTGCGTGTTACAACTAAGTTTCACCCAAGGTCCTGCGCGGCGCGACTGATCGATAGGACTCCATGAATATCCACGAGTATCAGGCCAAGACGCTGCTGGCGAAGTTCGGCGTCCCGTTGCTCAAGGGCGGCGTGGCCTACACCAAGGACGAAGCCATGGATGTCGCCCGCGAGCTGGGCGGCACGGTATCAGTCGTGAAGGCGCAAATCCATGCCGGTGGCCGGGGCAAGGGTAAGTTCAAGGACGACACCAGCGGAAAGGGCGGCGTGCGCGTCGTCAAGACCATCGAGGACGTGGGCGCCAGCGCTGCCGCCATGCTCGGCCACGACCTCGTCACCAAACAAACCGGCCCGGCCGGCAAGACCGTCAAGCGCCTCTATATCGAGGAAGGCTGTGACATCAAACGCGAGCTCTATCTCTCGCTGCTGGTCGATCGCGCGCTGGGCCGTGTCAGCTTCATCGCCTCGACCGAAGGCGGTATGGACATCGAGCAGGTCGCGGCCGACACGCCTGACAAGATCGTCAAGCAATCGGTCGATCCGGCCGCCGGCTTCCAGGGCTACCAGGGCCGCAAGCTGGCCTTCGCGCTTGGCCTCACCGGCAAACAGGTCGTAGCCTTCGTCACGCTGCTGGGCAATCTTTACCGTGCCTATGTCGAGCTCGACTGCTCGCTGATCGAGATCAATCCGCTTGTCGTGAGCGCCGCGGGCGACGTGATTGCGCTCGACGCCAAGATGAATTTCGACGACAGCGCGCTCTACCGGCACCACGATCTCGAAGGATTGCGCGACCTCGACGAAGAGGATCCGGCCGAGACCGAAGCCGGCAAGTACGCGCTGAACTACGTCAAGCTCGACGGCACGATCGGCTGCATGGTGAACGGTGCCGGCCTCGCCATGGCCACCATGGACATCATCAAGCTCTATGGCGCCTCGCCCGCGAACTTCCTCGATGTCGGCGGCGGCGCCACCAAGGAGCGTGTGACGGCGGCCTTCAAGATCATCCTCAAGGATCCCAACGTCGAGGGCATCCTGGTCAATATCTTCGGCGGCATCATGCGCTGCGATGTGATCGCCGAGGGCGTGGTCGCCGCGGCGCGGGAGGTCAACCTGCACGTGCCCCTGGTGGTGCGGCTCGAAGGCACCAATGTCGACCTCGGCAAGAAGATCCTGAAAGAATCCGGCCTCAAGATCACCTCGGCGGAAAACCTCGCCGACGCCGCTGAAAAGATCGTCAAGGCGGTCAAGGAGGCGAACTGATGGCCGTCCTGGTCGACAAGAATACCAAAGTCATCTGCCAGGGTTTCACTGGCGCGCAAGGTACTTTTCATTCCGAGCAGGCGATCGCCTACGGCACCAAGATGGTGGGCGGCGTCACCCCCGGCAAGGGCGGCACGCTGCATCTCGACCTGCCGGTGTTCGATACGGTGGCCGAGGCGGTCGACAAGACCGGCGCCACCGCGACGGTGATCTATGTGCCCGCGCCCTATGCCGCCGATTCGATCCTCGAAGCGCTCGATGCGGAAATTCCGCTGGTCGTCTGCATCACCGAAGGCATTCCGGTGCTCGACATGGTCAAGGTCAAGCGCGCGCTCACCGGCACCAAGTCGCGCCTGATCGGACCCAACTGCCCGGGTGTCATCACGCCGGACGAGTGCAAGATCGGCATCATGCCGGGCCACATCCACAAGCGCGGCAAGATCGGCATCGTCTCGCGCTCCGGCACACTCACCTATGAAGCAGTCGCGCAGACGACGGCGGTGGGCCTCGGCCAAACCACCTGCATCGGCATCGGCGGCGATCCGGTCAACGGCACCAACTTCGTCGAGTGCCTGGAAATGTTCATGGCCGACCCGGAGACGCAGGGCATCGTCATGATCGGCGAGATCGGCGGCGATGCCGAAGTCGATGGCGCTGCCTTCATCAGGAGCACGAAAAACAGGAAACCGGTGGTCGGTTTCATCGCCGGCCGCACGGCGCCGCCAGGTCGTCGCATGGGCCATGCCGGCGCGGTCATTTCCGGTGGCCATGATACGGCCGAATTCAAGGTCGATGCGTTGCGATCGTCGGGCGTCAAAGTGGCCGATTCACCGGCAGCACTTGGCGCGGCGATGCTCGAGGCGATGCGCGGCTAGAGTCCGCAGGCGCTGCCGCCGCGCCGTAATCGGCGAGCGTAGCTGGGCGGAGGAGGGCTAAGCCATGAAAGCGGAGCAGACATCATTCTTGTTCGGTGCCAATGCGCCGTTCCTTGAAGAGATGCAGGCGCGCTTCCTCAAGGATCCGAATTCGGTCGACGAGGAGTGGCGGATTTTCTTCTCGGCACTTGCCGAGGAGAAGAGCGACGGGCTGGTGGAGAGCCGCGGCGCGAGCTGGGCGCCCAACGGGCCGCGCGTCATTGACGCGATCGACGCCGAGGCCGTCCGTCCTGCCGCCAACCGCAATGTAAAAGGCGGCAATGGCGCTGCAATGGCCCTGGCCGGCCATAGCCTCGACGAGATCCGCAACGCTGCGCGCGACACGGCGCGCGCGCTGATGCTGATCCGCGCCTATCGCATTCGCGGCCATCTCGAGGCCGATCTCGATCCGCTGCACCTCACCCGCCACACCCTGCACCGCGAGCTCAATCCGATCAGCTACGGCTTCGGCGAGTCCGACATGGACCGCGAGATCCTGATCGACGGCTCGCTCGGGCTCGGCGAGACCGCCACGCTGCGCCAGATCATGGAGCGGCTGCGCAAGACCTATTGCGGTCATATCGGCGTCGAGTTCATGCATATCAGCGATCCCGACCAGAAGGCGTGGATCCAGGAGCGCATCGAGCACATCGAGAACCGCACCGAGTTCACCGTCGAAGGCCGCCGCATGATCCTGCAGCGGGTCGTCGAGGCGGAGGGGCTGGAGCGTTACCTCGGCGTGAAATTCGTCGGCACCAAGCGCTTCGGCCTGGACGGCGGCGAATCGATGATCCCCGGCATCGAGCAGATCCTGAAGCGCGGCGGCCAGCTCGGCATTCGCGACGTCGTGATCGGCATGCCGCACCGCGGCCGTCTCAACACCCTCGTGCATGTCCTGCACAAGAGCTACACCGCGTTGTTCTCGGAATTCCAGGGCCGCTCCTCGCAGCCCGAGGAAATGCGCGGCTCGGGCGACGTGAAGTACCATCTCGGCGCCTCGGCTGATCGCGAGTTCGACGGCACGACCATCCACGTCTCGCTGGCGCCCAACCCCTCGCATCTCGAGGCTGTCGATCCCGTGGTGCTGGGCAAGGCGCGCGCCAAGCAGGA
>WNFR01005360.1_pt1 | contig 13110 bp, 12 predicted proteins | sample 5400221 | NCBI WGS metagenome assembly WNFR01 (sample SAMN13153357, study PRJNA577476) | soil metagenome | isolation source: 40 cm soil under Madrone tree | place: USA:California | collected 2016-06-14
ACCGACAGTCAAAGGGTGCTGGAGACTGCTTGCCGCATCGGTGCTGTTGTGGCCTCGCACGACGGGGCAACGCCGTTGCTGCCCCAAGAGATGATCCGGGAATTTAGAGCCAGCCTAGGCTCGAGTTAATCCAAAGCAAGGCCTTTTGGAGCTCTGCCGTAAGACCGAGCCGGCTAGTCATACGTTAGCCGGCCATGAATATGAGGCGTTGGCGACAGCAAAAGAAGATGACGCCTTCGTCCAGCAGATCAGCAGAGGTACTGGCGAATCGTACTGGAAATCGGTCGCACCACGTGCAAGAGATCTTCGGTACTCTAGGGGTCGACCCGATCACGGGATTTCTGATCGCGACAAAAAACATCAACCTAAGAAAAACTATGGCATATCAACCTCTATATACAGCCGCGGCGACCGCCTCTGGCGGAAGAGACGGACACGTTGAAAGTTCTGATGGCATTGTGAAGCTCGATTTGAGTGTACCTCGTGAAATGGGTGGACCAGGCAAACCGGGTGCATCGAATCCCGAGCAGTTGTTTGCTTCCGGCTACTCTGCATGTTTCGCCGGTGCGATTGGTTTTGTGGCCAATCAACAACACAAAAAGCTCAGCGATATTCAGGTAACGGGCCATGTCACATTCGGTAAGGTCGACGAGAAGTCCACATACGACGCGGATGGAAAGACTTATCCTTTGCCAGGATTTCAACTCGCGGTCCGGCTTGATGTCCATCTTCCGGGCGTCGACAAGGCAGAGGCAGAAAAACTCATCGAACAGGCACATCAAGTCTGTCCGTACTCCAGGGCGACTCGTAACAACATCGAAGTCAAACTCGCCGTCGTGTAGACCAATTAACGGCTCTAACGGGCTTGCGTTAGCGGTCAGTGGCGGTTATCGAGCGAGCTCTTTGCGAGCCAGGAATACGCCAAGGCTTTAGTGGAGGAGGAAGGCTTGGCGTTGTCGGGGTATGACTGCTTCGCTATTTCCTATTTGCTATTTCTGGCTCGGGGCCAGAGCCCGGAGAACGTTATTAATTGCATCCTTGCCGGCAGCATTTAGGTTGCCGGTGGCGTGGCGGAAGAGCACGGGTCCCAAACCGGGTTCGAGGTCAGTGTCCCGGGGCGTCAGGACTGCCTTATACGGCTAAATCCCGCTTAGCGGGAGCGCCTATCTCTGTGTGCCTCCGCCACGTCTTTCCTCGTCCTTCGGCACGCTGAGGGGATCTTTCGCTATCCTTGTCACGCTTCGCCCGCCATTCTTTGCTATTTGCTATTGGCTATTGGCTATGCGCTTCGCCCGTCATGCGCTTCGCCCGAAACCAGGCAACGAATAAACGGGTCAGCAGGTGCGATTTTTGCTGTATTGGAAGGCGTGGCACTATCGGAGGGAGTCGGCGGCTTTTTGATTGATTTGGATGGCACCGTCATCGAAGCCGGCGCGCTTATCCCGGGCGCAGCGGAAGCGCTCAGAGTTTTGATCCAGAAGGAGATCCCGTTCCGAATTGTGACGAACACCACAAGCAAACCGTGTTCAGCGATTCTGGCCAAGCTGCGCGCGCTCGGGATCGAGCTACGGCCAGAGCAATTGATCACTGCTCCGATCATCGGGCGAGAATATCTCCTGGGCAAAGGAATTACGCGCTGCTTTCCTCTGCTTAGAGCTTCATTGCTTTGCGGAACCCTGGGTTAGGTTGCAATAACGCGTGTCGCTCTGAAGGAACGTAAGAAGCCGCTCAGCCCGTGAAACGACGAGATCGCACAAAGCACGCTGACGCGAAGTGGGTAAAGAGATCCTTGAACAGAAGTTAAAGGAAGCAAAGGTACGACAATTCTGGCTTCTGGATTCAGTCTCCTAGCAATTTGTCATCTGTCATTTGTGATTCTGTGATGCGCTTCGCCAGATGACGCAAATGGGAGCGCGCGCTTTATGTGTACTCAGTAATGTTCAACCAATTCAGTTTACTCTCTGGATGGTTAGTGATGAAGGCATTTTTTGGCTGGCTCGGAACAAAGGAGCAGGAACGGGAACAAGAACGGGCCCGCTGGCGGATCCGCAGATTTCATCCTTACGTTAAATCACGGCAACCGCCTTACTGCTTCCGTCAAAAGCGAGTAGAAACCGTCTGCGTCAACTTCGTTAATCCAGAAAGCGTTGGGACGGCGTTCCGCAATCCCGTGCCAATCGACTTCAGTTTCGCCGAGCGTAAACTCGCCTTGAGTCTCAACGGCAACATTAACGTTTCGACCCGAGAACAGTGATGGTGCGAGCAAGTAAGCGATTACGCAAGGATCATGTAAAGGACCAGCTTCCGCTTCAAGTTTTTCGATCTCCTGCCGGCCATATGACGTCAGAATCGCAGCGACCAGTTTGCCAGCTCGATTTCCAAGGTCTTGCAGACGCTTCACCCGTACCTTTGTGCTCAGCACTTTCTGCGTCACGTCAAGAGGCAGGACGACGATTGGAATTCCGCTTCCAAAAACAACGGCCGCCGCGTGTGGGTCAACATAAATATTGAACTCGGCGACCGGCGTCACATTCCCTCTCGTATGATAGGCGCCGCCCATGAGAACGACCTCTTTTATCCCGCGCTTGATGTTGGGATCTTTGATCAGCGCAACCGCCAAATTTGTCATCGGTCCAATCAGGCAAAGCGTAACACTCTCTTCTGGGGCGCTACGAAGGGTGTCGATCAAGAAGTCAGCCGCATGCTCCTTCGCCAGTTCAACCGTGGGTTCCTCTAATGGCACACCATCTAATCCCGTCTTGCCGTGGATATCTTCAGCTGTAACTAATTCACGGACCAGTGGTCGCGGACATCCCGCGTAAACTGGTACGTCTGTGCGGTTGGCCCAACCCAAAACGATCCGAGCATTCTTCGAGGTCAAGCTTAATGGAACGTTGCCGGCGACGGTCGTTAATGCGCAAAGATCCAGCCTCTCGGTCGCTGCAAGTGCAAACAGTATGGCAATTGCATCATCTTGCCCGGGATCTGTGTCTATGATGATGGTTCGTCTGGATTGACAAGACATTGAAATACCAGATGACAAATCACGCCACTGCGCCAATTCAAAATCAACTCTGCGGTCTCTGCGTTCTTCGCGCCTATTTCAGCGGGCCGTTTTGCACTGAGCAAGGCATGGGAAACGAGGAGATGCTGGTTCGGAGGGCTAGATTGGGAGTCCGTTCTATTCTCCTCTGCATTTTTTCCTTTTCCAGGCCCTTTCTCATGCCGGTGTCTTGGTTCGAACCGGCAAGTTTCAGCTCGCCCAAATAGAGAAGTCGGAGATTAGTCCGGATGCGATCCTGGACTCGTTAGCCGGCCTTCCGAGTTTGTTAGGACCGAGATTCCCTGCAAGGCCGGAGCGGAGCCCGAACCAAAAGCCTTCCCAGGGTAAGGGCGTTGGCAAATCAGACCGATGACAGAAATGATCAGCCTTTCTGATTCGTCCTAAGCTTCTCAACCACTGAGTCTTGCCTGCTCTTTAGCTTCTCTCCGCCGAACCTCACACAGTCTGATCTGGATCTTGAGGGCTACAATATTCTATTCATGCTGTGATGAAATCAGCGGCTTCTAGTCTCCTAAAGAGGTTCGAAACCAAGCGCCGGCTCATGCCCTCCGATATTTCAAAGCCGCAGAAGGATGCTCTACAACAGCTTTTGCAAGAGGGACGAGTGGTTCACGTTCGGGCCTATTATTTGGCTGGTCATGCACCCACGGTTGAGTCGGAGCGCAAAAGGATCGTTGAGAAATTGCTGACCCGACCTCGACTGTTCAAGCAAAGCTCTCTGAAGTCGAATTTTAGAGAGAATCAGCCCTACTTCCGGTCAGCTTTATCGGACCTCGTTGACAAGAAAGAGGTGATCAAACTGGGTGTAGCAGGGGACGCGGCAGCGGAATATTTCATCCACCGAGATCAATTGGTGCAATTCCTCGGCTCTATCGAAGTCCGCGCGGCGAAGTCTGATGAGGTTGAACAGCTCACCACGGATGCCACGACAAAAATTAGCTCTCAGATTCGATGCACATACGAACAGGTGGCGAAAGAAAAGGGTCGCCGCTCTATATTTATCTCTGACCTGCTGCAGGCCTCTGGCTTAAGCTGGCAGGAACTCCGTGGCTGGATTGAGAAGGAAGTGGTGGAGGCGGGTCACGGTCAACTCGATGAAGGCGACTGGAACGCAGCAACCGAAGAACAGCGAGCCGCTGCGGTCGATCTTTGGGGACGCAAACGACTCTACATCGCTCTGCCATGAGCTTCGTCATTCCAGGCCTTACGGTTAATCCTTTCGATAAGGATATTGTTCATCAACCGCGGGACAATCCGCCTTCTGTGGAGTCTCTGAATCAAGAGGTATTGGATCGGCTGTTGGGTGCATTTGCTCAAGTCCAGACTCTGGGCCAATCGACGAGCGGCAAAGCCGAACTCGTTTTGTCACCGGCGCCTGGGTACGGCAAAAGCCATCTGATCGGGCGCTTATTCGAAGCGCTTTCCGAACGTGCTATTCGTGTCTACATCCCACCCTTCGAAACCACTTCGACCTACTGGAAATCCATCTTATTCCTCGCAATTGATGAGTTGGATCAAGCAACCGATCCGAGCCACTGGTCGGCGGAACAGCCAACTCAATTAGACGTTTTCGCTGAAAAGCTGCTTCGACGACTCATGGCCTTGGCGATGCGGCAGGGAGTGGTGCGTGTAGTCCAAGGGGATCTAACCGCAGAGACGTTCGAAAGTTCGACGGAACCGTCTCTGCGAAATGAACAAGACCCTCAAAGTGTTTGGGTTCGCGGACATTTCCTAGACGAGCTGCTCCCGCTTTTGAAACAGCAACTAGTTCCGTTCAGGCTGAGATCGGCAGAATGGCCCAGAATTCTTTTCCACTATTTAACTGCCAAGCCGGGCTCCGATGATCGCCAACATTGTTTAACCTGGTTGCGCTATGAACCTCTCGACGAGGAGATAGCAGATCTGTTGCATCTTCCACGAGCTGAAAACCCGGTCGTCGAACCTGTGGAAAATGTGAACATCGGCGCTTGGAATCGGCTTTACGATCTCTGCGCGCTTTCGAAGTTCCATTGCCCATTCGTATTGTGTTTTGACCAGACGGAAGGATACAAGGAACGACCAGAACTCATTTCGCAATTCGGGAATGCGGTCTCTAAGATCGTGGCCGAGTGTCGGAATCAATTAACGGTGGTCACGGCCAATCAAAACATCTGGGACGCTCGCCTGTTGCCCGGTATGGACGTAGCCCATCGCGATCGGTTCTCCGAACCTCACATGCTAAGACCGCTCTCACGATCGGAAGGTGAACAAATGATTGATTTGCGATTGAACATTTTCTCACCCCCGCACGAGACGGTTGCCAAATTCAAAGACCCTAGATGGCTGGATACCGTCTTTGTCGGAGAACGAGGCGCTCCAGCGCGAGAGTTTACCAAGCTTTGTCGGCTACGCTGGAATGGAAAGGTATCTGCGCGGGTTCAACGTCGACCGCTAGCGGAGATATACCGAGAGTATCTGGCGGAGTTCCTGGCGAATCCGCACTGGCTCAAATTCGATCCCGATACTTTTCGCTGGTTAGTGCAGGGACCGTTTGTTTTGGGAAGCAAAATCGTATGTCGTCCGGTCGCTCTCAAGAACGGATATTTCGAACTCGCCTGGAAACGGGGCGAAACGGCTGAACTGATGTTTGGCTTTATTCGAGAAGGCCCTCACAATCAATGGAAAAAGGTAGCAGAGCTTACCAAAGAATGGGTGGAGGGGCGAGCAGGCAAGACGGCGAAAACGATTTTTTTCCGAACTACCGAGCTGTCCAAGATTCCCAAACCGACTTGGAAAGCCTCCGGACCTATTATTCGAAATGCGCTGGAAAACGGCCTGGAAGTAATCTACCTGACGCGCGAGGAAACGGCGCAACTCTACTCCGCCAGGGATCTCTATAACGAGGCTTTGGCCGGTAATATTGACGGCTATCGTGATTCTGAGGTACTGGAATTTCTGGCCGATCAGCTCGCCGGATGGCGCGACCGTCTCATAAAATCAGGTCCACCAAGAATTCCGTCGTCGACGGCACCAAGCATCGAAGAAGTGGACGTCGAGCGACTCTTGAACGAGCTGCGGGTATTGCTCAAGCGACACAAGCTTCTTTCAGTTACTGAGGCGGTTGGACTGCTCAAGAACCAGTTTAGCGAGATAGCGATTCAGGAACACAGCAGTAAGCTCAAGGAGATCCAAAAGATAGTTCATCCCAATGTTACATTGCTGGTATGGCAAGGATAACTGTATCGCAACTTAAACACGCTTGTCTCAATCCGGACTGGTTAAGCTCTTGGATACGAGATCCTACTATTCCCTTGCCTCTGCCGAAGTTTGGTCAACGAGACGGTGCGCCGGGCAAAATATTTCACGATCTTACGTGGAAGTTCTCCAAATGGCTCACTGCCTCCAAGACCGCGAAAGAGGCGGCCGGCCTTCGTTCCTATGAGGAACTTTGGGAGATCCTGTGGGAGAGATTCGGCAAAAAGGAAATCATTGACTTGATCAGTGCTAAAAAGCCGGAAACCGCCGAGCGTCTAACCCAAGCGCTGCGAGCCTGGTGCCAAAACTTAGCTGCTGTGCGAGAAGATCGGGCAGAACCACGGTCTTGGAGGGAAATTATTGTTACGGCTGAATACCAATTTGATGACACACCAATCGAAACCAGAGCGGGAATAGTTAATATCGCAGGGCGGCCAGATGGCGTACGCGTAGAGCGAGACGGTCTTGTTATTATCGACTATAAACTCTCTCGCGGCAGTAATTTGAAGATTGACCTACTTCAGGTGGTCATCTATGCGGCCCTACTCCGTCAAGTTCATCCGAAGTTATCTTTTTGCGCTCAGCTTGAATATTACGAGCCGAAGCTACATAGAATCCGCCAGTCCATGGAACAGGTGCTTCAATTATTCGATGAGATGGTTCTACCGGTGCTGGAAACGATCGCGAGGCAAGGTAGACCGGTTCATATTGTTTCCGAGCAAGATGGTCTTTCGGCAAAGATCGTTACTGCGTATCGAGAGTACGGAATCGAGCTTCAGGTAGTTGATAGAAGGGATGCGCCACAGCTCACTAGATATTATCTAAAGCTCCAAGCGGGTATCAGCTTCGCCCAGGCTAGTCGGCGAGCGACTGATTTGAAGCTGGCTTTGGCCTTGCAACAGGAACCTATGATTTCGGCGGGCCCTGGTTTCGTCTGGTTCGACGTGCCTAAGACGCGTCCTGATACTGTCCTCTGGAATTTACACAAAAATGATCCTCAGATCTCGAATCACGAGAGCGCCGTTGCGTTTGCCCTTGGAGTAAGCATTGCGGGTGAGGTGATCGTGGCTGATTTCTCCGACCCGAACATGGCGCACGGCTTAGTAGCCGGTTCCAGTGGAAGCGGTAAAAGCGAATTTTTGAAAAGCGTGATCGCAACTCTGGTATTACGATCACCACCCGACCGCCTTCAGTTTTCGCTGATCGATCCTAAGCGAGTTACGTTCGGGACACTGGGGGACTCGCCCTACCTTCGCCAGAAAGTTTTGTATACGGTCGAAGATGCACTCCTATGCCTCCACACAGCTACGGACGACATGGAGATGCGTTATGATCGGCTAGTACAGGAGGGGTTCGGTAAGATCAGTGATCGTTTTGCTGCTGGGAAGACGGACATACCATACCACGTAATCGTATTTGATGAATTCGCCGACCTGATTAATTCGGGCAAAAAAGAGAAAATGGAATTCGAGCGATTAGTGAAACTTATCTCTGCTAAGGGAAGAGCGGCTGGAGTTCATTTGTTGATCGCTACTCAGCGGCCGGATCGCGATGTTGTGACTGGTCAGATTAAAGCCAATTTGCCGTTGAAGGTGTGCCTAAGAGTGACCAACGCAATTAACTCAAAGATTGTTCTGGATGAAGTTGGCGCGGAAAATCTCGTGGGTCGTGGCGATCTATTGTGTGACCGGGGTCGGGGCTTGGAACGAGCTCAAAGCTTGTTTATTCCTGATGAGGAATTCCGAGCGCTATTTGAGCGGACATCCGTAAGACGTAACGCGAGCAGATAAGGGTCGCTTCTAAAAGACACTGTGATTTGTCATGCGCTCGCCTGATGGCGGTTCAGCGCTTTACCAAGCGGTTGGAAACCGATGCGGTCTTGGCCAGAAAGTTCAAACGCCTTCAAGCGATGTTGCTTATTAAGACGTGACCCTATCTCGTACTTTCCCTATGAGGAACTTTGGGAGATCCTGTGGGAGAGATTCGGCAAAAAGGAAATCATTGACTTGATCAGAGCAAGAGGAGCGCATAGCCCGCATGGCAAAGATTGGAGATAAGATCTGGACAGCGATTTTCACTCACCGCCAAGGCAATATGCGGATCATTTCGGTGCGTAGCGCACGTGAGCGCGAAGAAGAGTTTTACGAAATTCTATGAAACCGACATCAGTTAAAGAACTCGATCGCCGATTCGATGAAGGTGAGGACATCTTTTCTCTCGGCTTGACCCTTCATCCGCAAAAGACCAAGATTGCCTATTGTAAAGATGATGATCGAAGAAGGACATACCCGAACGAGAAGTTCGACTTTCTGGGTTATACCTTTAGGCCACGGAGGTCGAAGAATTGGAAGGGGAAGTACTTCATCAGCTTCAGTCCGGCGGTCTCAGATAACGCGGTAAAGGCAATCCGAACAGAGATTCGAAGCTGGAATCTGGCAAGACGCAGTGACAAAGCAATCGAAGATCTATCTGCGATGTTCAACCCGGTCGTAAAGGGCTGGCTCCAGTACTATGGGCGTTACTACCGTTCAGCGCTGTACGCGCCGATGCGACAACTGGATCGAGCACTGGCCCGATGGGACTCAAAATCAATCGCCAGAAAACTCGGATCGTTAAACTCCGAACCGGCGTCGAGGGTATGAAGCGATTGGCTACACTATAGGAGAAAACAGGTTAATTTAGAATCCTGGTGCCTGCGGCGTTCGAGGCGCGCGTTTTCCGATTGCCGGATGTCAGACAGCGCTAGTAATGTCTGATTCATGGCTGCTCGTCATCGACGTTCCTTCGCATTGCGTACCCTACCAGGCAGAATCGATCTTGGCCGATCTGAACTCGGACGTCGACCTTCCTTTCCGAGAAACTCCGATGACACTTTCCGATGACACGGGGCGCAAGGACAAAGGGCGGCAAGAACGGCGTGAAGCCCGAAGCCAGTAAAGTCATCGGGAGCTTTGACTGGCGTACGACGGACGAAGACGAAGTTGCGTTGCGGCAACAACGCGCGCGGGAAGAGCAACCGAGGATTCGCCAACTGGATCAGACACAACCCATCTTTTCGCAATTTGAGGTACATTCACCAAGCGGGCTGACTTACGGAGTAGAAGTACGCTCGGTCGCTACCAGACGATACTCTTGCACCTGCGTTGATTTTCGTACGAACGGGCTTGGCACCTGTAAACACATCGAGGCGGTGCTACTGCATCTCGAAGCACGTTTTCCCAAACTGTTCGCTAAAGCACAACAAGAGGAATCCGACCGAATCGATATCATCGTGGACAGGACCCGCGAGACACTGCGGATCGAAAACCCGACGTCACCTCTGTCAAAGTCGGTCGCGAGGTTATTTGATAGTGACGGCTTACTGCAGCCAGTCCACGATCCGGAGGAAATTGCCCATCGACTCGCGAAAGACGGATCATCGGCCTTGCGACTGTCCCAGGAAATTTTGCCTTGGTTGGAACAGAGGCGGCGACGCATCGATCGAATTAGTCTCCGGCGAGAATATGAGGAGAAAGTTCAAGCCGGCATCTATCCACCAAATGAGACTCTGGTTCCCCTGTTTCCATACCAGCGGGAAGGGATGCTCCACCTCGCCTTCACGGAGCGCGCATTGTTAGCTGACGAAATGGGCTTGGGTAAAACAATTCAAGCAATTGCCGCTTGTGCCTTATTACATCGTTTGGGGAAGGCCGTTCGAGTGCTCGTCGTTACCCCGGCGTCCCTCAAGACCGAATGGGAAGAACAGATTCAGCGATTTACGAGGTTGCCGTATCAAATCGTGTTCGGACGACGTTCGGAACGGCTTCGAGCCCTGGATAACGCGCCGTTTTTCACCATCGTTAACTACGAGCAGATGGTGCGGGATGCCCTCAATGTGAATCGATTGCTTCGGCCCGATATTGTAGTGCTGGACGAAGCGCAACGAATCAAGAACTGGAGCACGAAAACTGCCCAAGCCATCAAGCGACTTCAGAGCCGATTTGCTTTCGTGCTCACTGGTACACCAATCGAGAACCGGATCGATGAACTCTATTCAATCGTGGACTTTCTTGACCCGAGTGTTTTCGGCCCGCTGTTTCGGTTCAACCGTGAGTTTTACCAGCTCGACGACCGTGGACGACCGGCCGAATATCGCAACCTGGATCGTTTGCATGAGCGCGTTCGTCCGCTGCTCGTACGGCGCCGGAAAGCGGATGTTGAGGCTGAACTTCCGGGTCGCACGGATCGGAATCTTTTCGTCCCGCTCAACCCGTCCCAACGGGCGACCTACGCCGAGCATGAATTTGAGGTAGCGAAACTCATCAGTGTCGCCAAGCGCCGTCCGCTTACCAAACAGGAACAGGATAGGCTGATGCGCGAGTTAGCAATGATGCGCATGATCTGCGATACGAATTACATACTCGATCGGAACGATCGCACGTCTCCAAAGCTAGAGGAACTCCAGAAAATTCTCGAGCAGTGCCTCAGCGACATCGACGTAAAAGTAATCGTCTTTTCCGAATGGGAAAGAATGCTCGAACTGGTACGGCAACGGCTCCGCGAGATGGAGGTAGGGTATGCTTGGCATACCGGGAGCGTGGCGCAGCGCCGCCGCCGCGCGGAAATTCAAATGTTTAAAGGAGACGCACAATGCCGAGTGTTCCTTACCACTGATTCCGGCGGCGTAGGTTTGAACCTGCAGGCCGCCAGCGTGGTCGTTAATTGTGATTTGCCGTGGAATCCTGCTAAGCTTGAACAACGAATCGCTCGAGCCTGGCGCAAAAATCAGACTCGAGCAGTGACGGTAGTCAATCTGGTGGCAGATAGAACGATCGAACACCGAATGCTCGAAACTCTCGCTGCTAAGAAGGGTTTGGCTGACGGCGTTCTTGATCGGGTCGGTGATCTAACCAAGATCAGGTTAAGCGGCGGAGGACAAACATTCCTTTCCAAGCTGGAACAAATAATGGCGCCGGTTGTGTTGCCGCCGGCGAAACCTCCGGCACCCGTCCTTCCGGTCGATCGCGCCGCTGCGTTTGCTGAACGTGCGAGTGAGCTTCTGCGCGCCCGGCTGGTTGCGTGCGACGAACGATTTCCTGAGGTTGAAAGCCATTCAGTACTGCTCGTCGTCGTTGAATCTGACGCCAACTCCTGGCTGGAACGGTTGCAATCGATTCATCAGGAACTTTTCGGAGGTCCCCATGCCGGCGTTGGTCAACCAGTCCAACTCGAAGTCATTGATCGCACCACGGCGGAGGGCCTAAACCGGCTCGCTAAAGCGGGTCTTCTGCGCAACGCCATCCGAGCCACCCGGCACCTCTATCCGAAGCTGATGGTGGCTGCTCCGCCATTAAGCGATGAAGAACGGCTTCGGGTCAATTCCCATCGCGAGCGAGCTAAACGCAAGCTCAAGATCGCCCGCGTCCTAGCGACGGAGGAACTGCTCGAAGAGGCACGTCAAGCGCTGGAGGAAGCGATCCTCTGCCAAGGGCGGGCTTACGCGGTTGAGGCTCGGCTATCCGAACCGGAAAAGCCGGGCGAGCTGCTCATGTCGCCGCTGGCCGCATCCTGGGGACAGAACTTGCCTTTGGTACGTAATTTTCTGAGCAATGGCCAAGATATTCGCAAGATGATCCTGGAACTCGAACGATCTCTCCAATAACTCGTGTGATGATCTTGCTCTTGGATTCTAGATTCCTCCGCCGTATGATGTATGACTTCAACCTATGCCCTCCCTTACCTTGAGCGCTGTATTAAATCCCGAGGATTCCGGCTACGTCGCTCTCTGCCCTGAACCCGACATCGCGAGTCAATGGATGAAGCTTTGAACAATCTCAAGGAGGCGGTCGAAGGCTTCTTCGAGGCTGCGAGTCCAACCGAGATTCAAACTCGGCTTAAGCGCTCGGCATTCTTCACTCACTTCGAAGTAACCCGTGCCTAAATTAGGCATCTTCTCCGGAGACGAGGTTTCAACCCGTGGCTTACGTCCAGCACACTGAACATGGGCCGAAGAGCGCGCTAGCCGCTGGGGAGGTCGGATAACCGACGGCAGCTTTGTCTAATTCAGAATAGGTAGCTCGGTAAAAAAGATCAACCGCCTTCGAAGCGATGTTGCTTGTTAAGACGTGACCCTGATCGCCGCACCCCTGTTTTGTTTGATGTCTCTTCTCTAGATGCTCATTTAAGCCTATCACGTCGAGAGTCATTCCGTTCCGGTAGCCATCGAGCACACCGCGTTCCGACTTTCCCGGCCCTGAAGGAGGGCGACCGGTGGTGCGTTTGCGTGACTGGTTGGAAGGAGGCGCTAGATGCCGGCGTTGCGGCGCCATTGGACTTGGGGCGATGCACTCGTACGCAGTTGAGTTCGCTAGCCTTGAAGAGTTGCAGGCGCATGCGCTATCCTCTCATTCAGGCATATTTCTGGATCGGATTTGTGAAAAAACGAAGCGTTTTATGCTTAAGAAGATCGATCTGTCTCGGGAGGTCGCCAAGGCAGAGTACAAGAGGCTCAAAGGCGACGCGGACCTGAAGTTAGCCGCTCTGCAGAGGCAGGTTAAGGCGCTCGGCATCCCTGTCGTTATTGTCTTCGAGGGCTGGAGCGCGGCCGGCAAGGGTACGCTGATCAACCAATTGATTCTGCCTCTTGACCCGCGGGGGTTTACTGTCCACAGCGCGAGCGGGCCGACGGAAGAGGAGGCGTTCTACCCGTTCCTGTGGCGGTTCTGGAAGCGGACGCCGACCCGCGGGCGGCTGGCCATCTTCGACCGGAGTTGGAATCGTCGGGTCGTGACCGACCGGGTCGAGGGGCAGGTCAAGGGGAAACGACTCCGCCA
>WNFR01010437.1_pt1 | contig 13108 bp, 12 predicted proteins | sample 5400221 | NCBI WGS metagenome assembly WNFR01 (sample SAMN13153357, study PRJNA577476) | soil metagenome | isolation source: 40 cm soil under Madrone tree | place: USA:California | collected 2016-06-14
TCGAATGCGCCTGAACGCTAGCGCAAAACCAATTTCGGCCAGAGTGTTTGCGGTCGCAGCGCCACAGCGAAACAAAAGCGCAACGGCGATCCGTCATTAATGAGGCAGCCTGAAAAGGGATTGATTTTCCCGATCGTGTTCTTTTACGTTGAAATGGAGCGCACTAGTTAACCAATTATTGGGGAAAAGATGAACGACTTAGCTTCGCGCGCGAGACCTGTTGCTCCCTCGAGCGGCAACTCGACGACCCGAAGGCAGTTCCTCGCTCGAATACCGGCCGGGGCGGGGGCGGCCGTGGCATCGAGCGCCGTTTCGTTCCGGTCGTCGGCAAAGACGGGCGAGGGTCAGGACGATGATCCCGGCGGGGTAAGCACGGGACGGGTTCTGAATTCATACGAGATTCGCGAACAGGCGGCGCGGTCAGAAACCAAGGTTCCTATACCGAGGCAAATCACCAACGGAGACGAACGGAGGTATTCCAACTCCAACTTCATCGCTAATTTCTCCAAAGGTCTGCCGCATAATTCGCTCGGTGAAGTAGATCCTGTTGCCTATCTTTCTTTGCTGAACGGGTTGGGCCAGGGTACATCGAAAGCTCTGGAAAGCAACATCAGGCTCGGTGGCACGACCAAGCTGGTGAATCCCCTTGCAGGCCTCGCCTTCGACCTCGAGGGCACTGATTCACACCAATTGAAAATACCTCCCTTTCCCGAGTTGAAGAGCAAGGCTCTGGCCGTCCAGGCGGTCGAGCTCTACTGGATGGCATTGTGCCGCGACGTCAATTTCAGCAGATACGGTATCGATCCGAAGACGATAGCTGCGGCTTCAGAATTAGGGGTCACGGCGCAAACCCTATTCAGAGGATTTACTGCCGGTGATGTGATCGGACCCTATGTCTCGCAGTTTTTGCTTAAGCCGTTCAAATACGGCCCCTATGCGATGAACGGTTTTATGACCGTACCCAACGCTGGCGATGACTATCTTACCACCGAGGATACCTGGCTGGCCAACCAGAACGGGCAAAGTCCGGTTGTGGCGAACCCGTCGGACAAGACAGCCCGCATGATGCGCAACGGTCGCGACCTCGCCAACTATGTCCACACCGACCCGAACGCCGGCCTCTTCATGTCGGCTTACAATGCTGGGATTTTTCTTTTTGAACAAAACAACTTGCTTCAAAAGCAGAACAAGCCTTCTCTGCTCAATCCTGGCAACCCCTATCTGCGGTATAACACGCAAGACCCTTTTGGAACCTTTGGCGTCCCGTTCTTTTTGGGCCTGATCGGCGAAGCTGCGGTGCGCGCCTTTAAGGCCGCCTGGTACGCCAAGTGGTTCGTGCATCGCGCCTTGCGACCCGACCAGTACGGCGGCCTGGTGCACTGGACCAAGAAACCGCGGAAATCATACCCGCTCGATAGCGGCATCCTGATTTCGGAAGCAGCAAAAAGAGTATTTGCTGCGTACGGCACCTGGTTTCTCCCGCAAGCCTATCCCGAGGCAGGTCCTCAGCATCCCTCTTACCCGAGCGGCCACGCGACGATGGCCGGTGCATGCGCAACAATCCTCAAGGCTGCCTTTGACGGCGGCGCGGCTTTTGCCAAGCTCGCTGACAACACTGTGGTCGTGGCCAGCGCGGACGGACTGTCGCCGATCCCCGTTGCGGATCCGGGGCTCACGATCGGCGGTGAAATCGACAAGCTCGCCTCGAACATCGCTTTCGGGCGCAACTTCGCGGGAATTCATTGGCGATCGGATGCCGAAGAGGGGATGCGGCTCGGCGAGGCCGTCGCCCTGAGCATTCTGCGCGACCAGGGTGACAACTATCCCGGCGAGAATTTCGAGGGTTTCACGATCACCAAATTCGACGGCACAACCGTCACCGTTTAAGGTTGGCGGCGTCTCACCCGGGCGGATGACACAGCGCCCGGCTGGTAAGTTTCTTGACACATTGTCTCCCTCGACGCTGGTAAGATGTCGGAGTGGCAATCCGACGAAAGGGGAACAGCGGCAAAGTGAGCGATTCCCAGGCAGAGCACAGATTTGCCGTCGTCATGTGCGCGGACGTCGTCGGCTATTCGCGCCTCATGGGGATTGACGAGGAGGGTACTCTGGCGGCGTTGAACGCAGTTCGGCGCAATCTCGTCGACCCGACGATCGCCGCGCACAGGGGCCGCATCGTGCGAAGCATGGGTGATGGGTTGTTGGTCGAGTTCAACAGCGTTGTCGATGCGGTGCGGTGCGCCGTCAAAGTACAGAGCGAGATGCCACAACACACAGACGAAACGCCGGCCAGCCGAGGGATCCAGTTTCGGATCGCGATCGCCTTGGGCGATGTGGTCACGGATGGCGACCTCATTTACGGCCAGGGTGTCGACATCGCCTCGCGGATGGAGAGTTTGGCGCAGCCCGGCGGGATCAACGTTAGCCGCGCGGTGCGCGACCAGGTTCGTGATCGCTTGCCGATCGCTTTCGAAGATCTAGGCGAACACGAGGTCAAGAACATCGCGCGCCCGGTCCGCGCCTTCCGCGTCGCGTTGGACAAGCCGGCGGCCGCGTCGGAAAGCCCAGCTCGCAAGAAGGCCGCAGCACCACCGGAAAAGGCGGCGGTCGCGGTGCTGCCCTTCCAGAACCTCGGCGGGGATGCCGAGACCGAATTCTTCCTCGACAGCGTCGCCGAGGATCTGATCACCGAGCTGGCGCGGGCGCGCTGGTTCTCTGTCGTGGCTCGCAACACCAGCTTCACCTACAAAGGCAAAGGGGCCGATGCGAAGCAGCTCGCCAGAGAACTCGGCGTTCGCTACGTGGTCGAGGGTAGTCTGCGCAAGGCGGGCAATCGCGTTCGCATCGGCTGCCAGGTGGTCGAGGCCGCGAGCGGTCAACATCTGTGGGCCGAGCGCTTCGACGGCACCCTCGAAGATTCATTCGACCTGCAGGACAAGATCATCGAAAGCGTCGTCGGTTCGATCGCTCCAGTGCTGCGTGGGGCCGAGATCGAGCGCGCCCGGCGCAAGCCGGAGGCGAGCCAGGATGTTTATGATCTGATCCTGCGCGCCCTATTGCCCGCCTTTGCTGAGACCGCGGAGGACAATGATGAGGCGCTGCGGCTGCTGGACCTGGCGCTGGAGACGGATCCCGACTACCCGCCCGCCAACGCTCTTGCCGCGTGGTGTCGGCAGCAACGCCATCTGATGGGTTGGCCGGGCGCGCAAGACGACGACAGAGAGGCAGCCAAGCACCTCGCTCGGAAGGCGATCGCCGGGGGCAGCGACGTTCCTCTGGCGCTCGTGGTGGCAGGAGCAGTGCGTGCCGCCTTGACCCGCGATCACGACTCGGCCCTCGCGGCGGTCGATCGTGCTGTGATGATAAGTCCAAATGCCGCTCTTGTGCTCGGCTTCGGCGCTCTGACGAAATGTCTATGCGGGGCCTATGACGAGGCCATCGAGCATGCCGAGAAAGCGATTCACCTCGGCCCGTTGGAGCCGCTTGTCTATCATGCGACATTCGCCCTTGCGTTAGCTTACCTCCTGACCGACCGGTTCGAGGAGGCCGCCGCGCAGGCGCGCAAGGCGATCGAGGGCAACCGCAATTTCGCCTTGCCCTATTGTGTCCTCGCGCTCGGTTGCGCCCGACTTGGTCATCGCCAAGAGGCGGCGGAGGCGGTTCGCCGGGTGATCGGCGCGGCGCCGGGCTTTCGCATCGGAACCTTGCGCAAGGTCCGCTTCGCCGACGCGGCGCGCCTCCAATCCCACCTCGCGCTGCTGCGAGCGGTGCAGCTGCCCGAGTGACGCCCGCCGGCGCGACCTCCGCCGTTCTCCAAGCCTGTCAAAACCAGCCCCGCCATTTGAACCACAGCAGCGGCAGCACCGCGCTGAGCGCGATCATCGCCAGCCCGTAAGGGTAGCCCCAGCTCCAGTCGAGCCAGTCGAGTTCCGGCATTCCCTTGAAGTTCATGCCGTAAATGCTCGCGACCAGAGTGGGGGGCACACCGACGACCGAGACGATGGTCAGCACCTTGATGATGTTGTTCTGCTCGACATTGATCAGCCCCAAGGTCGCATCGAGCAGCAGTTGAACCTTATTTACGAGGTGGGTGTCGTAATCGCTGAGCGAGGCGACATCCTGGTGCAATGTGTCGAGACGCCGCTTGATCTCGGGCGGCAGCCATTGGGCGCACGCGCTGGCGACATAGGGGGCGATCCGGCCGATCCCGAGCAGGCTGTCGCGGATCTTCGAGACGAGATCGCCATAGCCGCCGACGCGGCGCAGGATCACGCGAAGATCGGCGGTTTCGCGGGCGGGCGGACGCCGGCGCATCGTCTGCGCCGCCGGGACGCGAAACAGCCGATGCGACAGCGTGTCCATCTCTTCGGCGATGCGTTCGAGGACATCGGCGATGCGGTCGGCGATCGCATCCATCAATTCGACAAAGACGGCGCCACTACTCAACGGTTCGCTGTCGGCTGCCAGCTCGCGGTCGATGAAAGTGGTGAACGGGATCAGTTCCTCGAACCGCACGGTGATCAGGCGATCGGGGGTCAGGACGAAGCCGACCGGGGTCGACACCGGCAGATCGGAATGCGTTCGGTGGATCAGCGGCGTGCTCAGATAGAGCGACCCGTCGCGCGACCGCAGCCGGCTCGAACTTTCGATCTCGCTGAGTTCGTCCTTGCTTGGCACATGGAGCCCGGTGGCGCGTTCGACAAATGCGATTTCCGCAGGATCGGGCTTCACCAGGTCGATCCACACAACGTCGGGCGGCAGCTCCGCGGCATCGAGCTCGGCCAGATGCCGGCCGCGGGCGGCTCGGCTGTCGTAGACGGTCAGCATGGGCGGAGCTTACTGCGGCGGTGATTTCCTTTCCCGCAGATTGATGCCGTCTCGGAAATTCCGCTATTTGCAGAATTTCAAGAAGCGTGCAGCCCGCCTTGCGTGGCGATGAAATCGACGATCCGCTCGAGCCCGTTGCCGGTTTTGAGGTTGGTGAAAACGAAAGGCCGCTCGCCGCGCATCCGCTTTGCGTCGCGGTCCATGATTTCGAGGCTAGCGCCGACCAGCGGCGCCAGATCGATCTTGTTGATGACGAGAAGGTCCGAGCGGGTGATGCCGGGGCCGCCCTTGCGCGGGATCTTGTCGCCGGCGGCGACGTCGATCACGTAGATCGTCAGATCGGCGAGTTCGGGCGAGAAGGTCGCTGCGAGGTTGTCGCCGCCCGACTCGATCAGAATCACGTCGAGATGCGGGAACAACCGGTTCATCTCGGCCACGGCAGCGAGGTTGATCGAGGCGTCCTCGCGGATCGCAGTATGCGGGCACCCGCCGGTCTCGACGCCGCGGATCCGGTCGGGCGGCAACGCGCCGCTCCGGATCAGAAATTCGGCATCCTCGCGGGTGTAGATGTCATTGGTGATCGCAGCGATCTCCCAGCTTTCGCGCATCCGCTTGCACAACCAATCCATCAACGCAGTCTTGCCGGATCCGACCGGACCGCCGATCCCGACCCGCAACGGATTCCCGTTTGGCTTTGCGGTCATGAGCGGAACAGCCTTGTGTATTGCGTTTCATGCCTCATCGAGGCGAGTTCGACGGCAAGAGCGGCACCTCCGAAAGCGCATGGTTCGCGGGTCAGCGCATCCGTGATGGCGGTGCCGACGACCGGCTCGAGTGCAGCGAGGATGCGCTGGCCGTCCGTCTGACCGACAATTCCGAGACGGAGCCCGACGGATACCAGATTGGCCGCCATCGCTTGCAGGTAGGCGGTCAGCACGCAGGCCAGAGGGATCCCGGCGCCGGCGGTCACAGCGCCGACAGCGGCGGCATGGCATACCGCGTCGCCAGTTTCTTGGAGCATCGCTTCCCAGCGATCGAGAAGAGGATCGGGCCAAGCAGCGCGGCAGGTGGCGAGAAAGGCCGCGCCCTGAGCGGTCGCCTCGAGCGCCATCTCCGAGGTGGCACGGAAGGCGAGCCCGCGCCGGTTGGCGGCGGCCAGCGCGTCGACTTCCTGTGCTGATGCCGCTCGATGCGCGTCGCGCAACGTGTCGGCGTCCATCCGCCCGGCGCCAAGGGTAACGACCGCGGCGATCCAATGCTGCAGGGTCTCGCGATCGTGCACCGTGCTATGGTCGGCAGCCGCTTCGAGGCCATGAGAGTAGCTGAACGCGCCGATCGGAAAGCCGGGCGAGAACCAGGCGAGAAGCCGGTAGAGCCTCGCATCAAAGCCCCTCTCCCGCACCGCGCCCTCTCGGGTGGCGCATCTCCGATGCGCCGGGGGTGGCTCGCACAGCGAGGCGGGTGAGGCTAGATCCGCCGGAGGAGGCGAGCCCTCACCCTCCCAGCCCTGCGCGCCGGGCCCCTCCCTCTCCCGCGATGCGGGAGAGGGGCTAGTTGTCCTCATGATGATGCGCGGCACCCGCTGCATAGGCGCCGAATTCCGGATCGAAGGGCGCCTCGCGGCGAGTGATCTGACCGCCGAGCACCGACACCATCTCGGCAATGACGTGATCCTCGCGAATGCGCAGACGCTCGCCTGTGACCTGCAATGGCAGATGCCTGTTGCCAAGGTGCCAGGCGATGCGCAACAGGCTCGCCCGATCAGCGGCCGCGATCTCGATGACCGCCTCGGGCGCTGCACAGACCTTGACATACCCTCCACCGTCGAGCTCGAGCCCGTCGCCATCGGCGAGGTGCTGGGCGCGTGGCAGATCGAGGAGAAAGGCCGCGCCTGAATCGGCGACGAGGCGAATGCGGCGGCGGTGCCGGTCGAGGTAAGCCAGCGTTACTTTATCGACCATTCCATCCTCCGGCCACTGCCCGCGGGGATGGGCCGCAATCGCCCGCAGCATCGCCCGTCAATACAAAAAAAAGCGTTGCGCCAGCGGCAGCACCGTGGCCGGCTCGCAGGTCAGATGGACGCCATCGGCGCGCACCTCGTAGGTCTCCGGGTCGACCTCGATATGCGGTGTTAGAGCGTTATGGATCATCCGACGCTTGTCGATGGCACGGATGCCACGGGCGGGCAGCACCATCCGTTGTAGACCGAGCCGGTCTGGCACGCCGCTCTCGATCGCTCGGGTCGGCAGAAAGGTCACTGTCGAAACCGACAGCGCACGGCCGAACGCCCCGAACATCGGCCGGTAATGCACCGGCTGTGGGGTCGGGATCGAGGCGTTCGGATCGCCCATCAATGCCGCGGCGATCGTGCCCGCTTTCAGCACGAGGTCCGGCTTGACCCCGAAGAACGCCGGCGACCATAGGCAGAGATCGGCGAGCTTCCCGACCTCCACCGAACCGATATGTTCGGCCAGTCCGTGGGTCAATGCCGGGTTGATCGTGTATTTGGCGACGTAGCGCTTGACCCGGAAATTGTCGGCCCGATCGCTGTCCTCGGGGAGGCGGCCACGCTGCCGCTTCATCTTGTCGGCGGTCTGCCAGGTGCGGATGATGACCTCGCCGACCCGCCCCATCGCCTGGCTGTCGGACGACATCATGCTGAAGGCACCGAGGTCGTGCAGGATGTCCTCGGCGGCGATCGTCTCGCGGCGGATCCGGCTCTCGGCAAAAGCCACATCCTCCGGGATGCGCGGGTCGAGATGATGGCACACCATCAGCATGTCGAGATGCTCGTCGACGGTGTTGATCGTGAACGGCCGGGTGGGGTTGGTCGAGGAGGGCAATACGTTCGGCAGCCCGCACAATTTGATGATGTCGGGCGCGTGACCGCCACCCGCCCCTTCGGTATGGAAGGCGTGGATATTGCGCCCCTTGAAGGCGGCGATCGTATCTTCGACAAAGCCCGATTCGTTGAGTGTGTCGGTGTGGATCGCGACGGCGATGTCGAACTGCTCGGCGACACCGAGGCAGGTGTCGATCGCGGCCGGCGTCGTGCCCCAATCCTCGTGCAATTTCAATCCGCAGGCGCCGGCCTCGACCATCTCGACGAGCGCGCGCGGGTCCGAGGCGTTGCCTTTCCCGAAGAAGCCGAGATTGACCGGCAGTCCCTCCGCCGCCTGCATTATGCGGGCGAGATGCCAGGGACCCGGCGTGCAGGTCGTCGCCGCGGTGCCGGCAGCCGGCCCGGTGCCGCCGCCGAGCATCGTCGTGATGCCGCTGTAGAGCGCCTCCTCGACCAGCTGCGGACAGATCAAATGGATGTGCGAGTCGATGCCGCCGGCGGTGACGATGCGGCCTTCGCCGGCGATCGCCTCGGTGCCTGGGCCGATCACGATGTCGACCCCGGGCTGGATGTCGGGGTTGCCGGCCTTGCCGATGCCGCTGATGCGGCCGTCGCGGATGCCGATATCGGCCTTGACGATGCCCCAATGGTCGAGGATCACAGCGTTGGTGATGACGGTATCGACCGCACCCTCCGCACGGGTCGCCTGACCCTGTCCCATCCCGTCGCGGATGACCTTGCCGCCGCCGAACTTGACCTCTTCGCCGTAAATCGTGCGGTCGCTCTCGATCTCGATAATAAGCTCGGTATCGGCCAGCCGCAGGCGATCCCCGGTCGTCGGGCCGAACATCGCAGCATAAGCCTCACGCGGCAGCGACGTCGGCATCGGCCTACTCCAGCTTGCCGTTAATCTTCGCGTTGAAGCCGACGACGCGGCGTGCGCCGGCGTAAGCGACAAGCCTCACCTCGCGGGTCTGTCCTGGCTCGAACCGCCTCGCCGTCCCGGCCGGAATGTCGAGCCGGCAACCGCGTGCTTGTTCACGGTCGAAGGCGAGTGCGGTGTTGGTTTCGTAAAAATGATAATGCGAGCCGACCTGGATCGGTCGATCGCCGGTATTGGCGACAGTCAAGCTCACGGTCGGACGACCGGCATTGATCTCGATCTCGCCCTCGGCGACGAAGAGCTCGCCCGGGATCATCGCATCCTCGCGGGGTCGGACAATGGCTCAGTCCGCCACGTCTCCCTGAGGGCAGGGACAAAACGCGCTTCCGTCCCTGCAAAGGGCCTTCGCGTCTCCGAAAACACTTGTTCTTTCAGACGTTTGTCTACCAGTGGGGCATCTCCGCCGGCAGCGGAATTCGGCAGGGTCGGCAGCGGAATGGCAGCGGAATTCGGCAGCAGGCTCGAACCTTGCCCCCGACGCATCTCATAGCGCATTTCATAATTGGTCATAGCTAGTAGGCCTACCAAGCTGGCGTCTGCATATTGGCAGTATGTTTCCAATTTGTCAATGGTTAAAATGCTATTATAGCACTCCACCAGCGCTCACCGGATCGGCTGGTGGACGGTGACGAGCTTTGTCCCGTCCGGGAAGGTCGCCTCGACCTGGATCTCGCGGATCATCTCCGGCACCCCCTCCATAACCTGCTCGCGACCGATAACAGCGGCGCCGTCGCGCATCAGCTCGGCCACGCTCCGGCCGTCGCGCGCGCCTTCGAGCACGAAGTCGGTGATCAGCGCCACCGCCTCGGGGTAGTTGAGCTTGACGCCGCGCTTTAGTCGTCGTTCCGCGACCATAGCCGCCACCGATATCAGAAGCTTGTCCTTCTCACGGGGGGTCAGGTTCATCAAGAGATCCCAGCATCAAGCGTGCCAAAGCCTCGGCAGGCGCGGCGCCGATCCCATCGCCTCGCGGCGAAAGTGACAAGCCAGATCGACATAGGCGTCGCGGAGTACCGCAGCGTCGGCCGCCAACCAGCGGGCGACGACGAGTCCGGCGATCGCGGTGACTCCCGCCCTCAGCCCCTCGGGAGCGCGGATCGATTGGAGAGTTCGGGCACTGTCGAGAAAACCGCGCGGATCTCGACCGAAAGGCGCCAGGATCAGTGTCGCGAATGCCGCTGCCCCATCAAAGCAAGCGGGGTGATCGATGATTTGGGCGATGTCGTCTTCCAAATGCACGGCGTCGCCCCAGACGAGGTTGCCTTCTCGCCGCACCTGCCAGACCTCACGTAGAAATCCTTTGGTGAAGCGCTCGCCGCGCGCGCGGCGGCCGAACACCAGAATATCACCGCCGAGAAACCCCGCATCTCGACCAAGCTCCACCGTCGTCTCGCGCCACAGACGCGCGCCGTCGAACAGGATCGTTTCGAGCGGGAGAAACTCCAGTGTGGCACCCGAAGCGACCGACAGCGTTTGGCGGACCGCCGTCGTTGGCCCCGTCGAGCGGTAGACTTTCTCCGCCGCTGATGCGGTAAGGTGGGCCGCCGCGCCCTCTGCGAGGCGAATGTCAATATCGAGCCGGTCGCCTCCGACCAGGCCGCCCGAGGTGGTGAGCAGGACGGCAAGCGGCGGATCGCCGACTGCCGGGGTCGGGAACAACACGCGCAGAGGATCGCGCTGATAGAGATGCGTCAGCCGGGTGACGCCGCCGCTTCGCGCGAAGCCGATTTCGGCGACACCCTTGCTCAATAACCGAGAGCCAGACCGTCCTTGCGGGGCTCGGAGCCGCCGATCAATACGCCGCGTTCGTAATCGATCCAGATCGCCTGGCAGCCTCCGAGCGGCACCTCCTGGACCGCGATCTGGTGACCGCGATTGGCGAGGTCGTCGAGGATTGCCGCCGGGGTAGCACGCTCGACCTGCAGCTCACCGTGCCACGGCAGGATCCTCGGTTGCTCGGCAGCCTCTTGGGGGTCCATCCCCCGATCCAGCATGCGGTGCAGGAAATGGGCGTGCCCGACCGCCTGATATTGCCCGCCCATCACGCCGAACGGCATTACCGCGCGGCCGTCCTTGACGAGCATCCCGGGGATGATCGTGTGGAACGGCCGCTTGCGCGGCGCAATGGCGTTGGGATGGCTGGGGATCGTGCGAAAGCCGGTCCCGCGATTGTGCAGCAGCACACCGCTGTGCGGCGCCACGATGCCGGTCCCGAAACTCGAGAACAGCGAGTTGATGAACGAGCAGGCGTTCCCGTCGCGGTCGACGACGCAGAGATAGACCGTGTCTTTGTGCTCGATCTCGGCCCAGCGCGGCCCGGCAATTGTGCGGTCGAGCCGGATTTCCCGGCGGGTGCGCTCGGCGCGAGCCTCGGAGAGGAACCCGCCGACATCGACCGGCACATGCTCGGGATCGCAGATGAAGTGGTCGCGAACCGAATACGCGGCCTTCGATGCCTCGGCGAGCAGATGCAGCCGATCGGCTTCGCTGAACGAATCGCCGTCAAGCGCATAACCCGAGAGCGTGCGCAAGATCATCAGCGCCGCCATCCCCTGCCCGTTCGGCGGGCATTCATAGACCTCGTAGCCTCGATACGAGGCGTTGATCGGCTCGACCCAGTTCGATCGCTGGCCAGCAAAATCCGCCTCCTCGTGCAGCCCACCCAACGATTTGAGGCGGCTGACGATGTCCTGCATCACCGCGCCGGCGTAGAACGCCTCGCGGCCCTCCCGGCCGATGCGGCGCAAGGTGGCGGCGAGCGGCGGGTTCGTCATCTTGTCACCGGCGGCAGGCGGCTTACCGCCGGGGAGGAAGAGGGCGGCGGTGATCGGGTCGCGCAGTTTCTCTCGACTACGGTGCCAGTCGGCCGCGATGCGCGGCGTCACCACGTAACCCTCTTCAGCGGCCCGTGCCGCTGGTTCTAGCAGTTCGGAGAGCGGAATTGTGCCGTGCTCGCGGTTGAAGGTGCACCAGGCATCGACTGCTCCGGGCACGGTCACCGCATGCGCTGTCTGCACGGCGATCTGGTCGATCCCGCGTTCGACATACCAGTCGACGGTGGCTTTCGCCGGCGCCCGTCCGGAGCCGTTCAGGGCAACCGGCAATGCACCTTCGCGCGAATAGAGGACAAAGCAGTCGCCTCCGATGCCGGTGCTCTGCGGCTCGACAACACACTGCATCGCGACCGCCGCGATCGCGGCATCGGCAGCGTTGCCGCCGGCGCGAAGCACATCGAGCGCGGTCAGCGTAGCCCTCGGGTGCGAGCTCGCCGCCATCCCGTTCGCCGCCATCGCCGCCGAACGTCCCGGAACATTGAAGTCGCGCATCAGCTCTCCTCGGCCGTCCCGCCCATCTCCCGCCGACGCAACCCTCACCGGCAGGTTTGGCGGTTGTTGGGACTAATGCACCCTCCTACGTTGCCGGTCAATTCGCGAGCCGGAGAGAAGAACACATTATGGACGGAAGCTTGACGCCACCGTTGCGATTTCCGGTTGTGGCGCCGCCAGCCGCGGGCGAGACGCTGCCGGTTGCACCGGGCGTCGAGTGGCTGCGCATGGGTCTTCCCTTCGCGCTCGATCACATCAACCTTTGGCTGCTCGAAGACGGTCCCGGCTGGACAATCGTCGATACCGGGTATGCGACGGCCGAAACGACGGCACGGTGGGAACGGATCTTCGCCGGGCGGCTCGGCGGATTGCCGATCGTCCGGGTCATCGTGACCCACCACCATCCCGACCATATCGGGCTGGCCGGCTGGCTCACCGAACGCTGGCAGGTGCCGTTATGGACGAGCGAGAAGGAGTGGTTGTACGCGCGCTTGCTTACCGGAAACGCGGACGATTCCGCAGCACTGCGTCGCGATTTCGCCCTCCGGGCCGGGCTCGATGCGGCGGCAAGCGAGCTCTTCGCAGAGCACAGCAGGGGTTATCGCCGCGGCGTCCCATCGGTCCCGTCGAGCTTTCAGCGGCTCAGCGACGGGCAGCTGGTCGAGATCGGCGGGCGGCAATGGCGGGTGATCATCGGCGAGGGTCATTCACCGGAGCTGGCCTGCCTTTATTGCGGCGAAACGGGGGTGCTGATCTCGGGGGACCAAGTGCTGCCCCGGATCTCGCCGAATGTCAGCGTCCATGCTCACGAGCCGGACGGCGACCCGCTCTCACTCTTTCTGCGCTCTCTCGCAAAGCTGCGCGCACTGATCCCGCCCGAAACACTCGTTCTGCCGTCGCACAACCTGCCATTCTTCGGCCTGCAGGAGCGGGTTGACGCGCTTGCCGCTCATCATAAGGCTCGCTGCGAGGAGGTCATCGCTGCCTGCGAGGAACCTCGCACCGCGGTAGAGCTGCTGCCGGTCTTGTTTCGACGGCCCCTCGACCGGCATCAGACGGCGTTCGCGCTGGGCGAGGCGCTGGCACATCTGCACTATTTAATGGGCCAGGGAGCGCTTGTCCGCAGGCTCGGCGCGGACGGCGCCAACCGCTTCATCCACGCGGACGGCT
>WNFR01005362.1_pt1 | contig 13106 bp, 9 predicted proteins | sample 5400221 | NCBI WGS metagenome assembly WNFR01 (sample SAMN13153357, study PRJNA577476) | soil metagenome | isolation source: 40 cm soil under Madrone tree | place: USA:California | collected 2016-06-14
TACCATTCTCCAGTGGAGGTTTTGCAATCAACAGGGTGGCTCCGCCGCGCATGGGGAACGAACCCAATCCAGGGTTCCGTTTATCAAATGGCGCATCGTAGCGCTGCGACATTTCCACTACCATATCGATTCTGAGACTGCCGTCAGGTGCGATGCGAAATGCGGGATGGAATGACGGAACAGAGATCGTGAGGCCGGGCCGAAAGCCGAGCAACTCGGCGTGTTTAATGGCGTAGTTTCGCAGCACACGGCCATTCTGATCCTTTTCTTCGCGGGTAAGTCCATTCGGATCGCCGAAAATCAGCCCCTCAACCGCGGGAAGGAGTCCCTTTGGTACTTGCGGCCAGCATAGCGATTCTTCTGAAAAATATTGCGCATCCTGAGGAACAATACCGCGCAGGCGAAATGCCTGCATAAACGCATCGCGTACACCCATTGTATCTGACGGGTACAAGTCCCTGTCGGCGGTGATAACAGCACGCAGATAATCGCCAAAGGTGATATCAACGGGCGGGCAATAGTCGATGGCGCGGACGCATATCTGGAAGAAGCGCTCCGCGGTTCTGCTGGCTGACTGAGCAAGGAGATTGGCCATCGAGACCGACAGCTCGGTTGACTCTGAACTTCCTCCACCCGCGCGGAAGATGCGGAACAGGTCTGCTGTCTGCTTGAGATAGATCGTGAAATACGCATCGAATACCGCAGATACAAGAATTGCACCCCGCTCGTGGGGCTCCAGGTCAGGGCTCTTGATCAGGTTCGGGTCCGGAGGCGAACCCAATGCCGAACGCAAAGCCTTACCTGTGCCGCAGGCTTCGCCAAACTGTTGAGCCAAACCTATCAGTGGATTATCTTCGGCAATCTGGGCCTGGATTCGAATACCGTCCCTGGCATCGGTGCCGGCATCAGGTTGCAGATGATATTGGTAAAGTTTTCCACCCGTTTTCTGAATCGTATCCAGCAAAGCCTCTTTGTGCGAGAAATGCCGAAACAGTGCGGCAAGGTCCGCAAACGCCTCGTGAAACGCCGGCACATCCGGATTGGTCCGCTCCGAAAAATAGGTGCGAATGCCATCAAGCACTGCATGGGTCGTTTCGTGCGCAATGATGTCATGCGAGAGGCAGGTAAAAACCGTCTGTCCCGGCAGGTTACGTCCAGGCGTGGTCTCGCTGGCCCGGAAGTAGCCAAATAGAATTCCTTTGGCGGAGGGAGTGTAGGCCGCATTAGCTGCAATCATTGCATGCGGATAAAGGTTGAGGCGGTAAATATCTCCGGGCATCGCCCCTTTGGGTGTTTGCCCGTTTTCATCAGGAACGCGTTCGTCCAGGCGCCAGCGGATTCGGCGGCCGAGTGCAACTTCAAAGTGTTGAATTGTCTCGCTGACCACCGCATATACCATTTGCTGATGAAAGCGCGGATCGGATTCCGATGGATCGAGTCCTCCACGAATCAACAGACTTGGGTTATCGAGGTCGACGGGTTTGTAAAAGATGTGATTAGCTCCGTCATAGTCAATGACTGCGATTCGTTTGCCGATGGGACCCGGAAGGAGCTTTTCGTACTTCACCTCCATGGTCATCTGGTTCCCGAGATATCTGCCCAGGCTTGGGTCAAAGGCAAATGTCTTTAGCGGGCGAGTGACCGGAAGCGGTATTTCAGTCGATTCAAGACAGAGTCTTGTCTCGTCCTTTTGACCATTGTTTACGACCTCGTTTTCGGAACCGTTGTGTGACGCTCTCAGTGGCGCTCGTCCGGAGATAATACCGGTCCCGATTTCAGCTGATGCAGGTGATTTAGTGGCCATGAACTATTACCTTTTCTAATGGGCGAATGAGGAGCCAATTGGCTGCTTAGTTTGCAAACAATCGTCATTCCGGCAGCGCTCTTTTCTTGGACATCTGACCAGACTGCAGGTAAGCAGTATGACCACTGATTGGTCTGAATCGGACGCTGTCCAGGCTTGTCCGGCTAATAGAAACTTCGTCACTCCGACCAAAATAACTTCGTTTGCTTTTCAGGCTTGAATTTTCGAGTGCGCGAGGTACGCAGGCTCGTGAGAATTCAGCCCTCGGTGAAATGGCACTGGGAAAATATTGCAAGTGGTGAGAAAAGTCAACGAATTCATTGCGGATATCCAGGCGATGCCTTACTCCACCAGATCAAAGCCAACGTATTCAGACGCTATTTGCCGATCCTTTTTTGCCAGCAGGTCAGTTACGATGACTTGCAAATAATATTCACCAGGCTTTGTTCCCGGGCCGAGTTGCAACGCGCCCAAAAGCGTAAGCTTTTTCATATCCGTTTGGGAACGGGTATCAAATGGGACCGCAGCGCTGGTATAAACCAGCTTACCTTCGCGAAACAATTTAACTTGTGTTTGCAATTGTGGAGAGTGAGTTTTCTGATCGAACTTTGCGTTATAGATCGCACATGCGTATTCAAGCGTCATTCCTGCACGGAAACGCCGCACCGCGGGATTCGCCTGTGGATCGTAGGCAAACTTTACGATAGCAGGTTCCGGGCTCAACTGGCCGGAAGCGGCAGCTAAATTCGAGCCGGCTGGCCTGCCTGTTGATGCAGTGTCAGGTCGATTTCTGACCGGTTTAGAAGAGACCTGGGGTACGGGCGCAGTGTTCATTCCAGTAATGGCGACACCAGACAGCGCAAGTGCGCCTTTCTTCAGGTCGGGAACCTGAATAAATTGATTTGCCGATCCAATCTTATTCGATGCCGCGTCGCGGACGGCGATGCGCAGTTGATATGCCCCTGGTTTTTTGATGGGGACATTCAAGGTATAGACAATGCCCTGTTCCATTGCCAAACGATAGCCGTCTTCGCGCACGCGCAATGAGTCCATCCTATCGTAACGGTCAACATCGACTCCGTTTTCGCCAAAGGTAACCGCCATGATCTCGAAAGATATCCGGCGCCAGCCGTCCGCCTCCTCCTTAAACGTAAGGTCATGTCCATCGATGTGCAGCAACGAGCGCATCATCGAGCCAGTGGCTTTATCGCTGCCGAAAAGTGTCGCAAGCCGTAGATGAACGTCGCCAGACGCGAACGGCGATACGAGGGCCGTCAGCATCTGTTGTTCAGGTGTTTTGGGTCTTGCCCTTACTTGTTCGTCCGTAACTCCAAAGAAGCCTGTGCGGGTGCGGACCGTGAGACCGGGGCGCTTTAACGACACCGTGACCTGATGGAACATCCGGTGTCCGGTTACCGGATCGAAAGTTGTTGCGTCAGGACGGTAGCCGATCAGGTAATACCCCTTCTGGTCATCCAACACTTTTTGCACGCCTGCCCCGAGATCGTTGGTGTCGTGTATAAAGAATCCACCTGTTTGCTTTGCCAGGTAGTTCAGACCTTCCTGCGAGTCGAGAAAGTCCTTGTGCCGGCCTGCAAGACTCTGTCTTAATTGCTGATCACTAAGGCCATTCACATCGTCTGCCGCGTTGATACCCAGTGCCTGAAGACCGCGTGGATCCATCGCATAGATAACAACTGAAGAGCGGTTTGCGATGTCGGTAAGTTGTCGCAGCGAATCCAGCACGCCTGTGAATCCTTCGTTGCGAGTTTGACGCGCATCTTTGGTGCTTCCAGCGTTGGGACCGCCCTCCGAGGTGTCGTTCTTCACTTGATTCATCAGACGAACGCCATCTGAAATCAAAAGAACAGACTTGCGACCAGGCAGATCTCTCATACTCTGCACAACGAAGTGCGTTGCTCCCAGTGTACCGACGGTAAAAACCTGCGTGCGAAGATCCTGCACGAGGTCGTCGGCGACCTTGACCCCCGAGCGCGGTGAACCAGGCTGCTTAAGCGAATCGGCACGCAAGCGTGATAAGGGGTCGATTCGGATCGGGTCGAACGACCCAATGCCACTTCGACCAAAGGGGTACCATCGAACCCGGTCGATAGCAGCATAAAGTTGCCGTTTGTCGCCGGTGAACTGTTGCAAGGCGCCGGCGCCAGCACTGGTGCGGATCACGGCCACGAGGTCGCCAGGATTCATTTGCGTGTCGACAAATTTGCGCAGTGCCTGCCGAACGTAGGCGATGCTTTCAAATGACAAGCCCAAATCGTCAACGACCAGGGCAAGGGTTCGATGCACCTGCTCTGGACGCAGTGTCTTAGAAGGAGGCAGTAGTGCTTTCTCTTTCGGATTAGCTGCAGGAGGAGGAACGCGGGCAAGCTGACCCGAGGCGGGAGTTCCAATCGACACGTAGGAAACGTTTGTTATTTTCTGTGGACGTTCGTCTTCCTTAAGCTCAAAGTCGTCGGCCGTCAGGTCCGTTATCTGATGTCCCTTGCTGTCTGTTACGACGGCATCGATCTGCACGAGGTTCGTGCTGATTCGGACAACCTCGTCCTGATCCGGTTCCGGTTGCTGCGGTTTAGCTGCATTCGGAGTGCCAGGTTGCTGAGCGAATGTTGAGGAGGCAAGTGAGAACGAGAGTGTCAAACTAAGTAACAGTCGATTCATTAGGAACCTCGAATTACGCCCTGGAAAGCTTAGCAAGGAAGAGAAGACTCGGTGAAACTATAACTGAGTACAAATCGGGCGGCCACGTGCGATTTGGCACGGCCGGTTTGACTGCACAGCATTTTGCTATCGCCGCTGTGAGTCCTCTCAGATCACACTATGTTACGTTTTGCTCCTTTGAATCAAGGCAAACTCGATTTTGACGAAGTTTTCCTAAAGATCAACGGTCGTCATCATTACCTCTGGCGTGCGGTAGATCAGGCTGGTGATGTGCTGGACATTCCGGTTCAGAGCCGGATGGATAAGAAAACAACGAATAAGTTCTTTCGTAAGCTTTTAAAGGGGTTGTGGCACGTCCCGCGTGCAATTTTTACAGTCAAATTGACGAACTACAGCGCGGCAATAGTTGAAGTAATGCCGAGCGAGGAACACCTACAACAGAAGTATCAGAACAATCGGGCGGAGAATTCGCTTCAACCTATGAGATTGCGAGAGAAGGTGATGAGGCGGTCAAAGTCAGCGGGTCATGCCGAACGATACCTCTCAGCATTCGGGCTGATCTCATCACACTTCCACGTCGGGAGACACCTTTACTCGGCAAAGGGTTATCGAACAGTAATGAAGTCAAGATTCGCCATTTGGAAAAATGTCATTGGCATCTCGCTAGTCGCATAAAGAGCGCCATCATCGATTTACAAGTCGTAACGGTGGAGGTCGCCTCTTCCGATCTCGGCGATTTATCCATTTCACGGTTAAGTTGACAATACCCTCTTCAGTTATGCATTGCATTATTCACCAGAAGTTTCACTTGTTGGTTCAAATTGATCGCTGGTGATGACGAAGCCGGAATCTTCCACGGCAACATAATAAGTTGCCGGGCCATTATATCGGTCTATGATATTAAATTCGGTCCTCTTCTCAATTTCTCTGCCAGCCAACTGAGCGAAACAGAGAATTCCGCTGATGTCACTCTTCCTATCTGTCTGTGGATCTGCGCTTAGCTCAATACTTTCACCTGGCGAAAGATCAAAAATCAGAAAAATGTCGGAAACGCCAAAATTGATCCTCAAACACTCGATGGTGCTGGGATTCTTGTTTTTTACAACTATTCGGTCGAGGCCGTAAGCCGGGAGTAGTTTTCCCCCGAATCGAAGCGTTGTACCTGAAACCCATTCTCGCGTTGGGTACAAGTCCAAAAACAGATCATCGTATTGATCACCTCCATACAGCCCCACCTTATTGAGGAATAAACGTCCGTCCTTAAGAACGGTATATGTGACTCTGTGATCTCCGTGGGGATAATCAGATACTACTGGCTTTTCCTCTTTACCTGACAAGCTCACACGGTACTTGCCGTCAGGGGAAGAAATCTCAATCTCCCAAGACCCGCGGCGTGCATTTCCGGGAGAAGAAAAGAGAACGGCACTTGCGACTATGAGTACGCCCACCATAATACCTATAGCCCGAGATACAGTTTTATTCATTAGTACTTCTCCCTTTTTCTCTCAAAGCTAATGATCACAGAGCCTGTTAAAGATTTGCCGGTTCGCTTCGGACTCAGTAATCTTACTAGAGTAGAGATCACTCAGAATGCCGCCAACCTCGATTCCGGCAAAGTCATCCGCTATTTCAGTCGCGCTCTCATCTCTGGTGTGCTCGGCCGTTGGGTGCAAATATTGGTAATAATCGGCATTCATTTCTCGAGCTTCTCGCTGGTATCCTGTTTCCCCAGGTACGTAGATTAGTTAAGGGTAATATGGCAAATGTATCTTTTTCCCAAGGCCGGGCCCTCTGTGTCATCTCGTACGGCGCCCCGGAATAGGGAGGTCTCATCGATTATCCTGCATCGTCTCGGTTCTTTCGGCGAATCAATGCGAACTCGATTTTAGAGGCGGTATTGGTGAAAGATATGGCGCCAACACAGTCTTCCACAACTCGTACCCTTGCCTGTTCATGTGCAACTTATCAAGGCCAAAAAGTTCAGGCCGGGGGTTTCCATCTGTGCCGAGCATTGGGGTAAAGACATCGATGAAGAGAAGTCTTTTGTCGTTCGATGAATAGTTACGGATGAGTGTATTGGCCTGTCTCATTTGATCGACTATTGACGCTCTGGCAGGACTGGGCTTGATCGAGATGAAAGCTATTTTCGTGGATGGGAGTTTGATCCGAACGCGGCTGACGAATGCTTTGTAATCCTCAAGTACCTGTTGCGGGGTCTTACCGTCAAACAGGTCATTATCGCCAGCGTAGAACACGATCATCGTGGGACGATAAGGGGTGACAATTCGATCGACGTAGAAGGTGGAGTCAGCAATTTGTGAACCGCCGAAACCACGGTTAATGACCTTGATTCCCGGTAAGTCTTCGGTCAAACTTTTCCACATCCTGATCGATGAGCTTCCGACAAACAGAACCGCTCCCCTGGGCGGTGGATCCTTTTTATCGGAGTTTTCGAACTGTTGAATCTCCGGCTCCCACTTGTTTTCAGTGGATTGTTGCGCATTTGTAGTGGGCGCTAAGACGAAAACCAGCAAAACCAGTGTTGGCCATAGGATCGTTCTATTCATTGATAACTTTCACCTTAATTCATCGGGCGGGAGATTCGCAGACGTGCACTCGTGAGTATCTATACCCGATAATGCATTGCATTGTAGTTCACAAGGGACGCTTTTTACCACTATTACGTTCATGTAACCCGTTCTATGGCAAAGAGTGTTCGTCAGGAAGGTCTGAAGACATAAACGGTAAGGAGCAGAGCGTGTGTTTCATGTTTTGTTTGGATCGATAATGCTGGTGGCGACCCTGATAACGACAGTTCCGGATTACCCAACCCTGGCGGAACTCGCCAAAGAAGCGGATCGCATTAGATCCGGTCAACCGGAGGTCTGGCAAAACTATGTCGCTGAGAAGGAGCGAGCTATTGCCGATCACAGGAAGTTGACCTCAAATTGGAGACAGCGCGGGATGCCACCGCGCCTGGATTTTCAACCACTGAAGTTTCCCCTGGCTTTTTTGGTAGTTGAGGTGCAGCAAGCGAATCCTCCCCGTGTGGAAACGGCCCCATTTGGAGGCAATCAGTTCCAATTCAGACGACCGTCGCATTAAAGTCCTGCTCGAACTGCGCGCAAAACTCGGGGACTCCAATGAGGGAGATTGGGATCGCCTGTTGGCGACAGCGGCCGATAGAGAGTGGGCCGTTGAACAGATAGCTACACTGACGCGGAACGATACGATTCTCCGAACTTCGAGCCTTTTGTTCTATCTGCTAAGTCGCTTTGGCGGTGATTTACCAGGCGATACACAGATGGCGGCTTATGAATTTGTTCGCAGCCGTTGGAATAAAGGCCCAGGCAATGGCGACGGTGAACGCTATTGGGATGTGCTGCTACGGATCGACGTGGAACGAGCCCGGAAAGAAATTATCCCGTACTTTGGGAATAAGGAGGAAATTTTTGATGGATATATCATTCGATTGCTGGGTGAACATGCCGGGCCTTCGCCAGATGTAGCCCGAGCCGTCAAACAGTGGTTGCAATTGGTTGATGCGCACGAGGACCATTGGTTTGCGACACAAATGCGCATTTTGCTTTTGAAGTCAGATCCCAATGGTGAACTTCAAGCCACGGCACAGCAAATCGATCAGGAGATTGCGCGGAAGAAGGCGCGAAACGAGACCGCTGGTCCACTAACAGGCGATTTAGACCGGTTGATAACCGCGATAATAGAAATCAATTCCGAAAGTGCAGTGCAGCCGCTTTTAAGGTACGTCAATAATCAGCAGGTGTGTGATTTGACGCAGATCGAAATCATGGAATGGCTGGCCGCACGGAGGTACGAACAGATGCCGAGCATTTGCGCAAGGTGGCTGGTAGAGCATCCGAACATTCAAAGTTGGCTGCGCGATACAGCGGAACAAAAGTGGGGCGAATATGGACGGCAGGTGTTGGCGGAGGCAGATCGTCTGAATAAAAACAAGTAAGAGTGAATTTTCAGATTCCTGAATTATGGCTCTTTCGCGACCGATATAACCCAGCTTCCGTCTGCGCTCTTATTAAAAGCGAATCTCTTCAAATTCGAAGGTCTAATTTCTTTAGCCGTCCTAAAAAACCCGGCTGAAGCCGGTACTCTAAACGCGGTATTCAAAACAATGTCTTCCATTCCCCGTTAACTTTCCCCTTGACGTAGTGGATATGTTTACTAGTCATATATCGTAGTAACATATATTCGCGCCGAGGCATAAAGCCCCATTGAATGAGGTGTTAACTTAATGCTCTTACACTCTGATCGAATGAAAAGATGCCGCCAGCAAAAAATACAGAATAAACATGTCAGGAAACCGTCTACGACGGTGTGTTTGTGATAAGGCCTGAATCCTGGAGCCCGGAGCTGCACATGGCGAACTGGAAAGAAGAAATCCGAAACCGGCTGGCACATTTACGCCTTGATCCGGCACGCGAGGTGGGAATTGTTGAAGAGCTGGCTGAGCATATGGAGGATCGATATCAGGAGCTATTGCTTGCGGGCGTCGCGGAAGCGGAAGCAGCTCGCGCAGTAATCGCCGAGTTGAATGATAGCGAATTGCTGGCCCGCGAACTGCGGTTGGCCAAAAATGTCACACCGGACCGGACTGCTGTGCTGGGAGCGGGCACTAATGGAAATTTATTTCCCGATCTGTGGCGCGACCTGCGATATGCCCTGCGAATGCTGAGAATGAATCCGGGATTTACGGCAGTGGCAATAATTGCCCTCGCACTTGGGATCGGGGCCAACACCGCCATCTTCAGTGTGGTCGACTCTGTTTTACTGCGTCCGCTTCCCTTCAGCAACCCTGACAGGCTGATGGTGATCCGCGAAACGAAGCTGCCACAGTTTCCGGAATTCTCGGTATCGCCAGGTAATTTCCTTGAGTGGCAAAAACAGAATAACGTCTTCGAACGAATGATTGCCATCCGCGGGTCCGCCTTTAACCTGATGGAGGGGACCGAGCCAGAACGGTTACGTGGAACAAGCGTCACCGACGGTTTCTTTTCGATGCTTGGCGTGCAGCCGCAGATCGGACGAGACTTTTTGCGCGAGGAAGATCAGCCCTCTCACGACCACGTCGTCATTTTGAGCTATGGCTTTTGGCAAAGACGATATGGAGGAGATCCGAGCATCCTGAATCGATCGATAAATCTGGACGGCGAAAGTTACAATGTGATTGGTGTGATGCCTTCGAGCTTTAGCTTTGGAGGAGACCTTACCGAGTTTTGGACACCGATGGGGTTTACGGCAGACCAGGCGGAACAGCGTGGCGGACACTTCCTCAGGGCGATTGGGCAACTAAAGCCGGGTGTCACTGTACAACAGGCTCGAGCTGAACTAAGTACGATTGCCGCACGCCTGGGACAACAGTATCCAGAATCAAATGCCGGCTGGGACACCAACGTCACGCCATTGCTGGAATCCACCGTTCGCAGTTTGAAACCGGCGCTGCTCGTACTTCTCGGGGCCGTAGGCTTCATTCTTCTGATCGCGTGCGCCAACGTCGCCAACCTTTTGTTGTCGCGTGCGGCTGCACGTCAGAAAGAGATTGGAATTCGCGCCGCGCTTGGCGCGAGCCGGTGGCGCATCGTCCGCCAAATGCTGACCGAAAGCCTGTTATTGTCCTTGTTAGGCGGGGCGGCAGGCGTCGTTATCGCCGTTTGGGGAATGCGTGGACTGCTTTCCCTGGCGCCTCAGGATATACCCCGCATTACCGAGGTATCAATTGACGGTCGAGTGCTGGTCTTCACTTTCGCGATTACCCTGTTGACTGGCTTAGGTTTTGGACTGGTCCCGGCATTGCAGGCTTCAAAAGTTAACTTGAATGAGACTCTGAAGGATGCAGGCCGTGGGTCGACCGAAGGTGGGCGGCGGCAGATCATTCGCAGCAGCCTTGTGGTTTTGGAGATTGCAATGGCACTGCTTCTTCTGGTAGGCGCCGGATTGATGGTCAAGAGTTTTGTGCGCCTGCAGAATGTAGATCCAGGGTTTAATCCAAACAACGCCTTGACCCTGAAAATCTCTCTTCCGAGAACGAAGTATCCGGAACCAGATCAGCGGTCAGCCTTTTACAAGGAATTGATCGAAAAGGTATCGGTCTTGCCCGGCGTCGAAGCTGTCGGCGCGTCGGTTGTCGTTCCTTTGAGCGGCGACGATTATGTGCTTGGGTTTAGTATAAAGGGCCGGCCTCCATATCCGGCCGGAACCGAACCGAGCACGAACTACTACTCTGTTAACGCCGATTATTTCAAGTCGATGGGCATTCGTTTATTGAAGGGGCGTCTGTTCACGGACCACGATACGAAGGACGCGCCACATGTAGCCATCATCAACGAGACCATGGCGAAAAAATATTTTCCGGATGAAGATCCAATCGGCAAATTCATAGATGTTACCAATGGAGATGTGACGTACAGAGAAATTGTGGGGATTGTTAACGATGTAAAGCACTATGGTCTGGATCAGGAACCGAAACCGCAGACATACGAGCCGTTTTTACAGAAGCCGGCCTCGAATATGACGCTGGTAGTAAGAACAGGCAGTAATCCTCCTCTTCTGACCTCGGGAATTCGCAATGCGGTCCTTAGCATTGATAAAACCCAACCTCTCTCCGATGTCAAAACACTGGACCAATACGTCGCGGCTTCGATAGCTCAACAACGTCTTTCTACGTTCCTGCTGGGCATTTTCGCAGCCGTGGCGATGGCTCTGTCAGCTGTGGGTATTTATGGCGTGATGAGCTATTCCATCACGCAGCGAACTCACGAAATCGGAATTCGCAGGGCACTGGGCGCCAGTCGAAGCAATATCCTGAAACTGGTTGTCGGGTATGGAATGTTGTTGACTTTGATTGGCGTAATGATCGGGCTGGCCGGCGCGTTTGCACTGACGCGGTTGATGTCTGCATTGTTATTCGGCGTCAGTGCGACTGATTTTACGACCTTTGCTGTAATTTCAGCTTCCCTTGTTGTCGTGGCGTTGGTTGCGTGCCTGGTGCCTGCGCGACGTGCCCTAAAAGTGGATCCGATGGTCGCGCTTCGATACGAGTGAGGAAGCAGAATCAGCTAAATCTTCGTCACCATATCACCGACGCGAATATCGCCGGGTTCCACGACCTTGCAGTTTATGCCTCGAAGATTTAGCTGTCTCCCGATTGGCGAATTGACCAGCTTCATCGCATCTTTTCCGAATCGCGCCACAAACTTGCTGCAACCGGTATGAGGTTGATCAGTGACAGCAATTACCGCCGAGCCAAGTTGTAGTTGAGTCCCAGGCGGTAGATTTTCGGCGCTCAGATCCATATCTATAAAGAGCTGATCGCCGGCCAATTGCCATCGATCTTTGTGTTGCGCCACGAGCGCGACCGCACGGGAATTCATGACGTTTAGTTGCGTATCCGTATGCGATGCCCCATCTGCGGTAAGCGAACTCCCGCGGACGCTCCAGGTATCACCGGCCAGGCCCTCAACGAAATTCAGTTCGCCCTGTTGCAACACTTCTCGTTCGCCTATGCCAGGCCGGCGAACGATAAGGTCAAGCACGCCTGTGTTTTTGGGAGAACGGCGAATCGTGTCCAGGCCTGCTTCGAGCTCTTCCATCGTCAAATGTTGGACTTCAGCCATTTGAATCCTCGGAATTCTATGATGATTGCCTCGCGACAAAACCAGCCAATAGATTTTGCCGCTTTATAACTGATTTGAAAAGGGGAAGGCTGTGCGCTGGCGCGCGAATATTTTTAAATACAGCAGGCAGGGCGCTCCCAGGACGTTGTTGTGTAGAGCGGACCGACTTATTCAAGCGGGCCCGCCCTGGATGCAGAAGTTGGAAATTCGCTCACCAATTTATATTTACTTCTTACCGTTCGCATCGAGGATCGCCTGCGCGGCTTCTTCGATGATCGGCGAGATGATGTCTTCGCCGTTTGTCTTGGCCTTGGACTTAAACTGTTTAACCACCGCCGGAATCGAATCTTTCGGGGCCTGAAGTTTGATGTCCAACATCAGTTCGTCCTTTGATTTAACATTTGCGGACATCGAAGCTGTGGAAACAATCATTTGCGCGGCAACACCTCCAGCAACGTTTCCGGCAGTGTTGCCAGTATGGATGGGCACAGAATTGATTGCCGGAGCCATCCGGCTAAACATCGAGCCGAATCCACCGCCGCCACCTTTTTTGTGTGATACGTTCGCTAAGATCACGAAATCACATTCTTTCTGCGTCGCCTCGGCAACAATTTGGGACGGAAGTTTGGCCTCAAGCTGGATCAGTTCGATGCCGGGGCTTTTCAGGTAATCTGTAAGAGAATTCTGGACCGCCGCGGCAAGTTCATTGGGATTCAATCCCTCGCCCACACTGCCGGTCTTAACAGCGGCGAGTCCCAGGCGCACGACTCCCGCCTTTTTGGCCCCAAGTTCTGTTGGAGACTGTGCCGGTCGGGAGTTCGCCATGGACTTGACGTTCGCATTCATTCCAGAATCGTCGTTTCCGCTTCCGGAAACGCCTGAAATTCCAGATGCGCCGGCGGTCGTAGTGGACATGCCGGTCGAACTGGAACCCGACATTGCAAAAGAGGCACCCGTGAAATCTTTCACCTCGCGGT
>WNFR01005363.1_pt1 | contig 13104 bp, 11 predicted proteins | sample 5400221 | NCBI WGS metagenome assembly WNFR01 (sample SAMN13153357, study PRJNA577476) | soil metagenome | isolation source: 40 cm soil under Madrone tree | place: USA:California | collected 2016-06-14
GCGACCTAATCAAGGTATTCGGCTGGAACAAGTGCATCGATCCAGAAGGAATGGCTGACGAAACGTTTGACCGCGTCGCTGCGAAAGCGCACCACTTGAAAGATTCATTCGAAGGTAATCGAAAACTCTTTTTTTACGGCGTGGCGAACAATCTAATCAAGGAATACAGGAAAACGGTTCGGTCATATGTTTCACTTGACGAGGTTGAGATAGCAGGAGATCCGCCTACAAAAGTTGAGGAAGAAACCGCCGAGGCGCGCGAGGAATGCCTTCGAACCTGCTTGCTGGAGCTTACGGTCGAAAAGCGGAACTTGCTGATAGCTTATTATGCGAAAGAAAAGCGCGCAAAGATCGATCAGCGATCTGAAATGGCCCAACGGTTCGGGGTTTCCATAGAAACGTTAAGGGTGCGGATGTGCCGAATTCGCTCTGAATTGGGAGAATGCATAGAGCATTGCCTGGATGAGCGTGCGAGGAAAAATGATACGAATTGAGCCCAGATTCATTATTAGCGGGATTTGGTAGCCGAGAGAGGGAACACGATGAAAGAAGAATCCGTGACCGACGCGGAAATCAGACAGTTTCTACTCGGCAGCGTCGAGGAGTCGGAACGGAAGCAAATCGAGAGCCTTTTTATGTCCGACGCCGAGTTTAATCAGCGAGTCCTCATAGCAGAGGACGACTTAATCGAGGACTACCTTGAGCACTCGCTGGCGCCTCTGGATAGAGACAAGTTTCTCGCGCAGTATGGGCATGCGCCTATGCAACAACGAAGACTCAGAATCAGCCGGTCAATAAGAGACTATGCCGCCTCTGAAGCCAAGTTAGGCCAAACACCGCTGGCGATTGCGAAACAGCGTGTCTTCCTTCCACACCTAAGGCCGCGCAATCTCAGGTTCTTCATTCCTATCGCAGCCGCCGTTACGATAGCCTGCATTATTGGTGTTGTCTGGTTGGCAAGATCGAACCATCGGCGTCTGACAATTGAACGGGAGCTTGCGGAACTGAACGGGCAGCCGGACCTTCCTGTAAACCCCTCGCAAGTCGTTTCATTAGTTTTACCACCACTTTCAATCAGAAGTGTCGGACCTGAGACTACGCTGACACAACGCGCTGACATTAGCGTGGTCGAACTCGATCTTCTATGGATCCAAAAAGAACGGTACCCAAACTACTACGTGTTAGTCCGCCGTGTTGGAACCAATGAGGAATTCAGGGTTTCGGGCTTGCATATCGAGGCGAGCCCGACCATTGGCAACTCGATAAGAGTAAGGCTTCCAAGTCATCGCCTCAGAGGCGGTCTTTACCAAGTTAGCCTGACGGGCGCAGGCCCCGATGGGGCCGCTTCCCAAGGTGAAGAGTATACCTTCGTCGTCGCCAGATGATAGCGTTCGAGAAGGGTCTCATCTTGTCACCGCCAAAGAGCTTCGCTCCCCGCGTAATGACCGGTTGATCTCACACCTCGCTAAGGCAATTCCTTTCCGGCTTTCATTCAAGTCCGCAACTCCACCAATTCACTCTACTCGCGATTGGGCCTTATCCCCCAAAACAGGAGTAAAGCGCCTTCGTTCCTGATCTAAGTAATGTTTTTTAGCAAGTGCCATATTAGGTAGGCGAATCAGATAATTGAGACGACTGCGAGGCGTTAGCAAGATATGCTTAGGATTAGCAAGATTATCTCTTGCAAGTTCGTTGAAACGTTGCAGGAGTTACTGTATACAGCCTTAGCCAATATTTTTAGCAATACCGCGCCGGCGTATACCCGCAACACCATGTCGCCGGTCTTGTTTCTGATCAATAGCAAGAGCAAAGAGAGCGAGTAACGAAGGTGAAGGTTCCGGTCATCTTTATGGTTTTCCTGAGCCTCGTCATTTTTGGGGAGGTAAGCCCGACGTTGCCGCCGGTCAGAAATCATTCTGGCTCGGGGGCCTTGCGCGATCCAAGAATAGTCGAGCCGAACGAAACGAAGCGAAGCGACACGCAGATGGTAATTCCTTATTCCTATTACTTAGCTCGAATTATTCAAGCAGCAATATTAAACATAGAGGTTTTGTCCTCGCCCACTGACCATTGGACCGCAAAGCGTGAGCGCGGTCGCGCTCCACCTTTGCGGATCTAATGTGACACGCTGCGTACTTCCCCGACGAGAATCCTGCCCTGAAAGGAAACCATGACTCTCATCATGACTGTGGTGTGACTTCCTCCGGGTGTGTGAAGGATTTCGCTGTCGAATTTGGAGTCCTACAGAAGCGATTGGTAGCTCGGAGATCTTTGCTGGCCCACGATGGACGCAAGAATCGCACACGTAGCATCTTTTATTCGCAATAACTATCACCGGCGGCTCACGCTGACGGAGATGGCCGATACAGTAAATCTCTCGCGCTGGCGACTGTGCCATCTCTTCAAGGAGTCGATGGGGACTTCACCGGAGCGATATCTCACAAGAGTGCGATTGGAGAAAGCCAGGCAGTTGTTAGAGACCGAGTTTCTGACGGTCAAAGAAGTTATGAACCGTGTGGGTATGTCGGATGCCAGTTACTTCGCGCGCAGCTTCAAGTCGGCATACGGAGTCACGCCTGGCAAAATACAAAGACGGATCTAAAGAGCGATGACTCGGCATTGAAAGGATTTACACACCATGAATGGCACCTTGGATAACTTAACAACTCACCCCGCGCCTCAGCGTCGGACAACAGACCGGATGCTGCTGTCCGGCGGGCGATCTCGACCTGCTGAAACCTTGACTCCCACTCATGATCGGCGATTGTTGGTTGTTCTCGAACTGATAAACGAAAATATACGGCGCCAATTAATGATTCGTGAGCTGGCCATACTCGTTAACTTGTCGCCGGGACGATTGGCCCATCTCTTCAAGAGCGAGGTTGGAGTCTCACCGCAGCGCTATGCGAACAACGTTCGGCTCGAGAAAGCAAAGGGGCTGTTGGAAAGTGGCGTACTCAGCGTCAAGCAAATCTCGGCTGAAATTGGGTTTCCTAACGTGAGCTGCTTCTGCCGCAGCTTTAAAGCGCGGTACGGCACAACCCCAAAGGAATATCGCAAATTCCATCTGAGAATGGACTTGAACAGCATAGCTGCCTCGACTGCGTCTGCCTGAAGAGCGCCGATGAGTCCCAGCGCATCGTTACCTCAGTCCAATTCTGTTTCTAACTAACCGATTTGTCCACATCAAGTCCCAGGCACATACGCTGGGAACGCCCCGTATCGACTCTCTTGACGCTTGCGGAGTTTGTTTGTCCCGTAAGGCGTGGGCTAATGAGTCCGCCTATTACATCGATTAGTTGAAGTCAACTTTACTTAGACAGAAATGACAGCCAAATACGGCCAACCCAAGACAATCACCGCTAGGCGTTAGCAAGATCCGACCATGATTAGCAGCGACAGGTTGTGAATAGCCATTTCGGTCAATAGAAACTTCTTGTCGCACACTTTCGTCGCGTATATAAGCATTCACATTCTTACGTAGGCCTTCAGTCTTGGTGTTGCAACTCACACCTTCACAGTCCGGCCAAACATGTTTCGGCGATTTGAGCCTTCGCTGGCTAACGAACCAGGCCTCTCACGAGTGCCGCGTGAGTTAAGAGGGACAAAAGCAAGCGTAGTTCTTGATGTCAAATCGCCCCTGAGACTCTCTAGGTACGAAACCGAAGGAGTGGCCCTTGGGAGTCGATGAGTGAATAAGCAACTGACAACGCAGACTTCAACTGCTGCCGTCGGCAAAACGGATCCCAATCGCGATCGGAGAGTGCAGGTCGTGAAGATTCTTATCGAGGACAACTTTCACCTTAGACTGGATCTGACTGACATGGCTAAGGCCGTCAATCTTTCGCCCTGGCGGCTGGCACACTTATTCAAAGCGGAGGTAGGAATTTCACCGCTGCGTTACCTCACTCTAGTCCGGCTCCAGAAGGCCCGCCACTTTCTGGAGACCGGTTTCCTCACAGTGAGAGAGATCGCATGCGCGGTCGGAATTCCGAATCCGAGCCACTTTACCAAGAGCTTCAAAGCCAACTATGGATCGTCACCGGCGCAACACCGCGCGGCCCACTTTCGCATTACGGCGATAAAGAAGGGCGAGGACGCTTTTGGTCTGACAGGTCCCAGGGTTGGCAAGTAAACCAGATGGTACAGGAAGATGGAAAAACGCGATTGATTGTTTCCCGTTACCCGAGAGGTTGCCCCAGGTATGCGCCGAGGACATGAGACGGAATTGTGATCTGGGTTGCACAACGCCGACGGCCTCTCTCAAATGCTGCGCGACCGAAAAAGGCAGACTACATTGTTCTTGAAAGCGCATTAGAGTCGGTTGAAATGAAAACAGGGAAAATGATAAGAATACTGTTAAGCGCGCTCAGCACGATCTTGGTCTTATCGTCGTTACTTGCTTGCAGCAGATACGACTCATCCGTTATCGATCTCGTCCCCTCCGATAGCTGCGCAGTGTTAGTTGCTGAATGGTCAACACTCCGAAACGACCATGATTTAAAGCGACTATTCAAGGGCGAACAGTTTGAGGTGGTTCTGGAACACTTGGGAGTCGACAGCTCTTCAGTGAAGACTCTGGTGGTATTCAGCGCAATGAACTCGGGAGCCAAAGCCGGCATGCTCCTCCGCGGCTCGTTTGACAAGCAAAAGCAAATAGCGAGTCTGAAGACTCGAGGATGGCTAGACACATTAGTCAACGGTCACAAAGTCTACGTCAAAGGTAATGATTATGCCGCGATGCCTCAGAACAACATACTCTTCGCGGGCACGCGTGACGCCGCGACTGCCGTACTTAACACTCTCAACAATACGCGGGAGAGCTTTAGTTCTACGTCTGCTTATAAAAAAATCAGCTCGGGGCTGACTCCCCGAAGTGAGCCTATTAAGGCATTCCTCGTCATACCGCAGGGCACACTCGACATGGCCAATGCCGCGCTGGAGGCGACCTCAGTTGCTCTGTCGCTATTCGATCTCGGCGGCATCGGAGCGCTACTGAAACAAATCAATATCGCAAGCGGATTCGGTCTTACTCTTGGTCATGGGTCGAATCAAATGTACCCGGTCGAGATGTGTGTTTTGATGCGCGATGAGAAGGCGGCTGCGCTGGTTAGCGGTTCGTTGAATCTGATGAAGGGGTTTTCCACGATGGCGGCGCCGAGCAACCGCGACGAGCCAGCGCTCGAGGCCTTCACAACATGAGCATCACCCGAGTACGAGAAGTTCTGACGATAAGTATGTCGGTACCGCAAGCGGTGTTGATGCCGCCGAGCGGCCGTTGACATTCCTCGCGATTCAAGCATCCGGGTTTAGAGGTTTTGAAAACACTAGGAGTAATGATGAGTGAATGCAAAGGATGCCATGGCACTGGAAAGTGCACGAGGTGCAATGGTCACGGGGAAGACTATCGAATAACCGGCAAGTACACATGCTCTAAGTGCGGAGGTTCTGGGAATTGCACCGTGTGTAAAGGCAAAGGGAGAACCTAACATGAACCGATGTTTGGAACTCTCAACTTGCCGTGATAAGGCGAAGTACCGTCCAACCAAGATTTTCTTGTTTTTCGCTTTATTCTTGGCTTTATCTGGCACAGGTTGTCAGAAGTCTAGAGTTGCCCGCGCCTCCAGAGATTTGGCTGCAAACATCGCTAACACAAGAACGCCTACCGGCGTTCAGGTCGATGAGGCTATTCCGATCATCGAAAGACGGGTCTACATCGATTCTTCACTTTCAATGAAAGGCTTTGTAAACGCTGAGAACCACACAACGTTCGATGAGTTGCTCGACGAGATCGGCAATGCCTTGCCGGGATGTAGGCTTTACAAGTACGGACAAGCAAGTAATACAGCACCTCCAAATGTATCGGAGCTTTATACGCAGATTGGATTTGGTAGGGAAATTCACACGCCGGCCTTTTACAGTTTGGCGTACAACCCCGACGACCGTTTAATCGACTCATTGACTAAAGACGCGCGGCCTGTGTTATCGGTGCTAGTCACTGATGGAGTGTACTCAGAGCCGGAAGGTAGTACGTCACCGCCCGTAGTCGATGCGATCGTGCGATGGATGCAAAGTGGAAGAGTGTTCGGAATCTTCGCCTTTACTAGCTCGTTTAATGGCCCTTTCTATTCTGAGCGTCATCGAGCGATGTTGCCGTCCTTTTCGATTCCGGCGCGGCCATTCTACGCGTTTGTTTTCAGTCCGACAGAAAGAGCCTTCACCGATCTGGAAGAGAAACTACGTCCGCGTTTCCAAAACATCCGTTCGATCCTGTTTTCAAAAAACGTAGCTTCAATCACTGTGACGGTGCCGACTGGAACAAGAGCGCTTTATTCATTCAAATCACCACCGTCATCGCCTTTTTATTGGCGTATGTATGACGCCGATTTGTTTTCGCAAACGAACTCAGCTTTGATCAATTACAACATCAACTACTCTATTTCTTCCGCTTATCCCGCGAATCAATTTAAGACTGATCTAAACATCGATTATTACCGCTGGGAACAAAACAAATTCAGGAAAATCGATACTGGTCCGCCTGCCGGCTTTAAATATGACCGTCCGGCAGGAGCGGCGATCGAAAACTCAGCCGCATCCGGTTTTGCGGTGACGTTGCCACGAGACACGAGTAGCGACTATGGATTTTATGATTTCAAGATTAGCGCCTCAATCGGCTCGTTGCGCCCCGACTTGTTGAATCTCTCCACTCGAGACGACGGTGTTCGCGAGAATGCTGGCAAGACGTATCGCTTCTTTGAATTCATTAGCGCTGTTACAGACGTACACTTCAAGACGCAACTCGCTGCGAAGGTATCTCCTGCAGTCTTCGTTACGGTAGCGAATCACTGAATTGAATTGCGCGATGGTTATGTGCCTCACAAGGAGAAAACAACAAATGTATCGCAGGAACTGGTGGTTGCTAGTAGTTATCGGAGCATTAGCTCTGTCAAACGCCGGATCTGTTATGGCTCAGGAGATTGTGGCAAAGGAGTCTCTTGACGATTGGTTTTATTCGCGTCTGATCTGGGGCGCCCTGGCTGGCGTTATTCTCGGATTCTTAATCGGATTACTGCACCTATGTCGCCTGTCATTTGAATACAAAGGGGCACTTAATATCAATAGTCGAGCTCGTCGAAAACTCCTTGTATGGGCGGCTGCCATCATTCTTGTCGTAGCGATCCTCTTACTCTGCGATGCTTGGCTTCTGTACCCATTCGGCTCGACGAGCCTAAGTTTCTCAGAGGCGTTGACACAGGTGTGGGCAAACTATCGAACGGTGCTGATTCTCATCACTACATTGAGCATGTTTCTGCTGTTTGTAGCTGTCGCGACAAGACTCAAGTCTGACTGTCGTTGTCGCTATGCGTTTATACCAGGGCCGCGTGGAAAATGACATGGTTGCTGTTGAGCATTTGAATTGGCAGGCATTGGATCATGTTCACACGGACTATTCTTCCGTTAAAGGTATCCTCTTATGTCTGAAAACTATCTAATTGCCATTGGCGGTACGGGCTCTCGTTGCATGCAGGCTGTGATTTACCTAACCGCGGCCGGGTTATTTCAGTCTCCGATGCGGATATTGATCATCGATCCCGATCAAAACAACGGAGATAGTGTTAAGACACGATCGCTTGCCGACAATTATCACGCATTGCATCTTGCGCCCCAACCTAGACAGGCTGAAAGAAAGAGACGAGTTGTGGGATATTCGAAGCTCGGCGAACCCGTTTTGTTCCAAGCGTCGCTAAATCTAAAAACCGGTGAGGATAAAGCGCAGCACTCAATCTTTTGGCATAACCCAAACCCAGCACAGCGCCGTTTTGGGGAAGTGATTCAATACCCATCGCAGAGAGATGAATTCAAGAAGTTCTTAGATTTGTTTTATGAACCCAATGATCTAGAGATGGTGCTCGATGTGGGTTATCGCGGACGCACCAACGTAGGAGCGGTGGCTCTCAAACAGGACCTGGAAAGCACGTCGAACATTCCTGAGGTTGGTCTCAGGGAATTCCTTGAGAAGCTGAACATCGACCTGCAGTCCAAAGAGGTTAGGGTTTTTGTCATGGGTTCTGTTTTTGGTGGAACAGGTGCGGCTGGGTTGCCAACAATTCCGGAGTTAATAGCCAGTATCCCGACGGATGTAATCGCTCACGACAATCGTGTACGACTACGTTATGGCTGTGCCATGATGACCCCGTATTTTTCCTTTCCGAAAGGTAGCAGTACATCCTCGGGGCCGGGAACTGACAGCGCGCGTCACGCCGTAGCTACGCAGGCGGCGCTCTTGCATTACGCGCACGTCCCACCAGGTTATCAGCATATTTACTTCATTGGATCACCAGGCCGACCCCAAACCAACAGTAATAACGTTACCGGTGGTCAGAACCAAACGAACGATGCCCATTATGCAGAATTGATCGCCGCGATTGCAGCATGGCAGTTTTTTGCTCTCCCTCACATTCATTCAAACGACAAACAGTTGCACTTTGCAGACTCTCTTCAAGACAAAATTGATATAGGAGTTACTTGGAAATCACTCCCGGTTGACCCGGGTAAGACGTCAAGTCGGGAGCAAATGAAGCGCAGCTTAACAGTTTTTACGACGCTAGTGTATTTCTACAAGAATTTTCTTTATGAACGGTTCATCAACGGTCAGCTCTACAGAAACGCCAATTGGTACAAAGATAACTTTGGAGATCTGAGTCTCGACGAGGAAATTCCACTGCTTCAACATCTTTATGAATTTTCGCGTTCATACCTAACGTGGCTTTCGCAGATTGGTGAAACAGGTAAGGCAGCGAACTTACAACTCTTCCGATGGAGCGCCCTACGTGAGAATGATCCCGCGCTGGCCGATAAATATGTAGGACACTTGCTTGATGATCCCATGGGCAGTACCGCACAACGTTCGCAAGCCGGATTCAATGATATTTATGCGAAGCTGGATAAGCTGATTCTAAGACAGGCAGGAACGAATTCTGCCACAGGACTTTTTATGTTCTTGCTGTATACAGCAGTTTCCGAATTTTGCCGTGAGAATTATGCGTGGGGTTAGAAGGCGAGTCAGTCTTCATAAAAACAGTGTGTCCTTGCAACCGATTCATAAGTGAGGGATTTAGCGATGTCACAGTACATAACTAAGCTAAACGACGGCGACAACGGCAATTCCGGAAGAGATGGAATTGAGTGGCCCACTCCAGTAGGCACGTGGAAGCAGGGTGAGAGCGTCAATCGGCTCGAAACATTCGCGAACAATCTAGATGTATCGAAAGTGCCGGCCGACACCGACTTGCTAAATAGCGTACCAACACCTTGGGCGCGCCTGCTTCTGTTCGAGAGTGCTCTATATAAGGCGAAACACCCCTCTCACGGAGATATTGAGGACCAATGGCGGGGTTTGCTCGGCGTTATTGCGTTGGCTGGCCCTTTACGTCTCAACCTGGAAATCAAGTCCGTGAGTCTTACGCAACAGGTAACCCAATACCAGAGCAGAGTGGCGAAGTCATTTGTCGATTTACAACCGCATTATCGTCTCGACGAGGCAGATCAGGAGAGTGGGAAATGGGACGACTTTCAAATGATCATCGTTGACGATGTGGTATTGGGCTCAACCTCGTCCCGCACCCTATTTTTTACCGGGGTAGCGCATAGGTGTCCATCCTCAATTCCTTTTCGCTCGCTGCAAGGACGCCTGAGCAATCCAGTGGCTTACTACAAGCGCTTTAATGATACGTTTTACCTGGGACTTCTCGCCGCATGGATCGGATCTCTAGTAGGCTCATTAGATCAAAACCAAGCGTTAGGCGACTGGATGGGCGTTGCTCCGGCAGCGCCGGGCGCGGATGAGAACAGCCGCAAAGTCTTTTTGATGGACCGCTTGCGTTCATGGCAACGCGAGCTAACTGGAATCCAGCCTGCCACGCTAACCGGAAATCTTCCGTCTCGCTTCACTCTGTACCCTTATACGGTTGTTACCAGCTTGCCGCCGGTCACTCAAGCGGCTCAAAGCGATCTCTTTGTCAGTGGTCGCAAGAGTAAAGACACGATCGTTGGATACCATTCGGAAAGCGGGTCAAAGCTTCTCAATTCGTTCGGCCAGGAATTAGTTAACGAACCAATTCGCGTATACAACGGTCGCTGGATACAAGCGAATCAACCGTTACCGCTCCCATTTGATTTTATACCGGACGAAATAAAGAAGATTGAAGACCCGTGTTTATTCTTTGAGGACGCGCTCATCCAAGTTGCGCCGGCGAGTAATCCCGAAGGCGTTTATTATCTCGCGATGGGTGGGAAGAGATACCTTTATCCTTTCAAAGGCGAGATCCTGAAATATTTCTCGCCGGGTGAAATCGCCGACCGAACGGAATTAACAGCAAATCAGCAAACTAACAGCCTCCACGTCGACTTCAAGATCCCCGTCGAGCACAACCGCGCGATCAAAGTGAGTCGAGAGTTTCCGCTGGACACCATCATCGCTGAGGAGGACATCGTTACGGCCCAGCTCGCAGGTTGGCCAGATTTCACATCGTCTGCGCTATCACGCTACTTCTATGTTAAGAGCGGTATCGCGGCATCGTCGGAGAGCAGCCTCGACTTCGAACCCCTGTCAGATCGCTTTGTGTCGCGCACCTACTCAAATCACAGCTGGTTCATGACCAGAGAGCCGCTGCAAGCCTTTGTGGGGTCTGTAAACGGAAAGTCCGGTCTACTATTACTTCGCAACAACGAAGTCGATTCACCTACGAAATTGTGGAAGGTTGGCGTCGATTTTGGTAGCACCCACACGCGGGCGTTCTCCCTTCAGGTCGAGCGGCGCGGCGACGAAAAGCAGGGCAGTGCTTTTGTTACCTCGCAAAGCGCAAAAATTCAGCCGATTGAATTCTCCGCCCGCACCAGAGAATTGACATTTTGCGATCCGGGAATATTCCGAGATCTCTTCTTGGCCTTGCCTAATTCCGTAATGCTGGATCAGACGATGGAGGAATTGAAGACTCTGTTGGTAATACCGAGCCCAAATGACGCCGCCCAGAAAGAATGGCTGCCGAGCGACGGGTACGTGTACAGACACTGGATCTTCGATGGTCACTACGATGCCGATAAGCTCCATTTCAATTTGAAATGGAACAGTCATAAAAACGACTACGATTTGCGCGCATTTCTTCGTTGTCTTCTTGTGATGCTGCAGGCTGAAGCTGCAAAGCAAGGAGCGCAAGTCGTTGAAGTAGCCCACACCTACCCATCGGTTTTTACTGAGGCTTTGATAGCCAAACATAACGGCGAATGGAGCGACCTCGAAAACTATCTAAATGACGGAATACCAACAGCTGCCCAGAAGATCAAGGTGCAGCGCGCGACCATGACCGAAACAGTGGCCGTTTGTCGTCATCTGGAGTGTGAGCAGGACGCGTCACCCGTTAGTAACACCATCTCCATTGATGTCGGTGGCAGCACGAGTGACATTGCGGTTTGGGCACAACAAAAACTCGAGCTGCAAGAATCGGTAAAACTAGCGGGAGGCCTTTTAGGCAGATACATCCAATCGCCAGAGGCGCGTTTATTTTTAGAATGGCTGGACAACACCATGAGATCCGCTCCCCATAACCTGCGCGATTTCTCCTCGTCTGAACTGGCGTCCAAATCATCTGGTTATAGCTTGATGTTCACAAACTTGCTCAGCTTCATCGAACTGCGCAACCAGTTACATGATTTGATAAGCGAGGCCAATGGGGCCCCCGAGGCTCGTCGCTTTATGTCGCACATAATCTTCCTGTTTGGCAGTCTTCTCTATTATGCCGGCCTGCTTGCACGTAAGGCTGGCCTCAAGCAAAAGGAAGATATTTGCAACATCTATTTCTGCGGAAAAGGTGGCACGCTAGTTCAATGGATTCACGGCTACGAAGTGCTCGCCCAACAAATGTTCGAAGCTGGTCTGTGCGGTTCTCAGGAAAGATCCCACCAAGATCAGGTGACAGTCATCGCCAGGATTTCGAAGAGGCCGAAGCAGGAAGTGGGCCGTGGATTATTGGCGGAGAGTGAGCTTCAGGGCAGCGCCAATAAGCGCCCTATAGGTTTGATCGATCCAAATACACCTTCAGTGACCGTCGGAGAGACTGGTTACGGCAACCTGAAATGGCATGACAAGTTAACCCCAGAGGCCATAAAAGAACTTCCCGTTAACACTGTGCCTGCAATGAACGAGTTAGCCGAATTGAATGCTTTTCTTACGGTGTTCAAGAACGGCGAGGCCACTCAGGCAGCGGCTGCCGAACTGAATCTTGATAAAGTCTCGCCTAGTCAATTTCGAACAAAATTACTTCAGAGATTGTTTGGAGCGGCCAAGGGTTGCATTGTTTCAGATGTCAGACGGAACGATGACGACGCGCTGATCGAGCCGCTCTTCATAACCGAGGTCAAGGTTCTCCTCGAAACTGCAACCCAAAACATCGAACTTTACCCGTAAAGAAAAGCACCGTAACTGCGGGTCTGGGCACGCCGTTAATGTCGCATCAATCAATTTTAGGGCGTCTTCACTTGCCTCTCTTGTTTTTGTCCGGAGTGGTAGGACTTTTTATATGGTTTGCCCCCACGTCGTTGGCTGAACCGCCAGAACATGTCACGGTCAAACTTACAGTAGTGGTGACTGACGGTAAGGGTGCTCCAATCCCCAAGGCTCACATTTCTATTCCGCGTCAAGGCCAAAACGCCACGGGAACGAAACTGGGAGAGATTATCGGAGACACCGATGCAAAAGGTGAATACACGCGATCGGCTGACTTTGAATTGACCGGAGCTGGACACAAAGTTGTGGTGACAGTTGGTGAAAACTCGATAGAGGAAGAACTTCCCGACCAAAAGCTTCATAATGCTTCCAAAGCCTCAGGCGGCAAATTAACCATCCCGATCTCTGTCTTAACCGCAGAAGTCGTGAAACTAACTATTTCCGGCACGGTCACGGATGAGAATGCCATGCCTATTCCGTCCGCGAGCATCTCTATTTACATTTCCGCCAAAGAAAGCACTTCTCAGTTCACGGATAAGGATGGCAGATTTAAGTTGGCGAATCTGGAGTTTCCTTTGAGCAAGGACGCTACGCGTAAGGTC
>WNFR01018457.1_pt1 | contig 13104 bp, 9 predicted proteins | sample 5400221 | NCBI WGS metagenome assembly WNFR01 (sample SAMN13153357, study PRJNA577476) | soil metagenome | isolation source: 40 cm soil under Madrone tree | place: USA:California | collected 2016-06-14
GCGCGGATCTGGTGAAATGGTCGCCGGACGGAAAAACGATTCTATTTACGTCGCCGGTCTATCCGGATTGCGTGACCCGCTCCGCGGGTCCGCCTAACAAGGATGATGCGTGCAATCGGAAGAAGAATGAAGAAAAAGAAAAGAACAAGGTGAAGGCGCACGTCGCGGAGGGTTTGCTGTACCGGCACTGGACGCATTGGAATGAAGGTCTGCGCGCTCATCTTTTTGTAGAGGCTACGGACGGGAACGGCGAAGCGAAAGATTTGACGCCGGGCGCGAACTACGACGTACCGCCGGATCAGCGCGGCGAAGAGAGCGACATCAATTTTTCTCCAGATTCGAGGGAGATCTGTTTTACCGCGGTGACCGACAAAGTTGAAGCAACCAGCACCAACGGCGAACTTTTTGTGGTGCCGGTGAGTGGCGGAGAGATCAAGCGGATTACCACTCAGCCTGGGTTTGATGGCAATCCGGTGTATTCACCCGATGGAAAGTACATCGCGTACCACGCACAACTGACGGCCGGATATGAAGCGGACCGCTGGCGGGTGGTGCTCTACGATCGCGCGGCCGGAAAAAGCGAGAACCTGACGGAGGCAACGTTCGATCGCAGCGCGGGGAATCTCGCCTGGTCGCCGGACAGTAAGACCATCTATTTCATCGCTGAGAATGAAACGCAGATGCCGGTATATGCAATAGCGGCAAAAGTGGGAGCTACGCCGAAAAAAGTTGTGGATGGTTTCAACGCGGGAATGTCGCTCAGCGAAGACGGCAAAACGCTGTTGCTGACTCGCAGCAGTTTGACCATGCCGGCGGAAATTTTTGTGGCGGCCAGCGATGGAACCGGGCTACGGCAGGTGACGCACTTGAACGATGCGCTGTTGGCGAAGCTGGAAATGAATGCGCCAGAAACTTTCTGGTTCGAAGGGGCGGAAGGCACCAAAGTGCAGGCGATGTTGATCAAGCCGCCGAAGTTTGATTCCGCAAAAAAATATCCGCTGCTGGTGTTGCTGCATGGCGGGCCGCAAACCATGTGGGGAAATTCGTGGGGCTATCGCTGGAACGAGCAGGTGTTTTCCGGAGCGGGCTACGTGACGCTGATGATCAACCGGCGCGGGTCGACCGGATATTCGCAAAAGTTTGTGGATGAGATTACCGATGATTGGGGCGGAAAGGCGTACATCGATGTGATGAAGGGTGTGGATGCCACGCTGGTAAAATTTCCGTTTGTCGACGGGAAGAAGATGGCCGCTGCGGGAGGCTCCTACGGCGGATACATGGTGGACTGGATCGCCACGCACACCGAACGCTTCAAAGCGCTGGTGAGTCATGCCGGGGTGTACGACAAGACGTCGATGTACGCGACCGAGGAATTGTGGTTCGAAGAGCATGATTTGAAGGGGACGCCGTGGTCGAATCCAGAGAGCTACAAAAAATGGGCGGCGGCAACCTATGCGGCAGCGCTGGGAAAATACAAGACTCCAACGTTGGTGGTTGCGGGTGAACGAGATTATCGGGTGCCGTACACGCAGTCGCTGGAATTCTTTAATACGTTGCAGCGGCAGGGAGTGCCGTCAAAGCTGGTGGTGTTCCCCGACGAAGGGCACTGGGTGCTAAAGCCGCTGAACAGCCAGTTTTGGTACAAGACATTTATTGAATGGGTGGACAAATACACGAAATAGTGGGTCGCGCAACGGAAAAGAACGGGTCTGAAGACCCGCCACTACAAAACCGCGACCGTTATAACGTCTTTAGCGCGGCGCGCGCAAAGCGAAATAGATAATGAAGCAAGATGGCGCACACCACTAAGAGCGCCACGACGATCGCGATGGTTGCCACCGGATGCGTGGTGGTGTACCAGGTAAGCCAAACTGCCAGCATGTCTTCACCAAAACTTAATGCCCAATTGGAAAAAGGCTCGGGAACAGTGTTGACCGCGGCTCGCGTAGACGCCTTGGTGCTGTGCGCGGTGAGCGCCACTCCTCCGGCGATCAACGCTGCAGCCCAGCGCCACTCTTGCGGCGCGGCAGCGGCTGCACCATAAGCGATGACCGCGGCCGCAGGCGGACGAATAAAAGTGTGGATCGCGTCCCATACGGTGTCCAGGAACGGCACTTTGTCGGCCAGGAATTCGATGAGATACAGCGCAATGGCAATCCCCAGAACGATCGGATGGGCCACGACGGTGAGTGACGTAGGGAGATGAATCACGCCAAATCGCTGCAGCAATCCAAGCGTGGCGACCGTGGCGTAGATATTCAGGCCGGACGAAAAGCCCGCGCCGAGAGCCATGCCAAGCATTTGCCCACCTGATTGCCTTCGTATCGCAACAGGAGCATCAATAGTGGCGACACTGTAGCGTCTCTAGAGAGTTGACGACTCAATCTGGAGAAGAGGGTGTGAAGAAGAAATCTCACTCGTAAGATCTGCGCGAGGGGAACTTGCCCCGCGAGCGGAGTTCGTCGTGTGCTTCATCCCGCGTGGAAGCACTACACGGGTGAGTGCCCGCCCATTGGGAGCAGTCCCACTCCGTGGTGCGCACCGAAACAACCCCAAGTGGAGGAAAAATGAGAAAGCTGATCGCTCTACTGGCCGGATGTTCGGCGTTGGTTTTTGTTTCGGCGGTTTGCGGCCAGAACGCTTCCGGGGTGAACAACGCCGAGCTGAGTGGCAACTATGCATTCACGTTCAACGGAGTTTCCGGGACCAATGGGGGCCCCGCAAGTGTTTTCGCCGCGGTCGGACGATTCACGGCGGACGGGGCCGGGAACTTGACCAACGGTGAACTGGATAGCAACGGCGTAAGCAGCGGATCCACGCGTGTCGCTCAAACGTTCACCGGGACGTATGCGATCGGTGCAGACCACCGCGGCATGATGACCTTGAACGGCGCGAAGCTTGCATTTGCGATGATGGCCAATGGCAATGCCCAGTTCATCGAGTTCGATGCCGCCGGAGGGTCCGGCACGATCGGCTCGGGGACCATGGAAAAGGTGGACACTACTGCTTACAACACGTCCAGAATAACGGGCGACTACGCCTTTGGTGCCGCCGGTTTTGATAACGCAAATAATCGTGCCGCGATCGAAGGGCGGTTTACTTCGAACGGGTCGGGCACGCTCAGCAATCCGGCGGGGGACGTTAACGGTTATGGCACGGATTATCCGATGACATTTTCGGCTGCGAATTACGCAGTGACCAACACGGCCACCGGGCGCGGCACTATGCACTTGGCCTTCACGTTTGGCGGAACACCCGACAGCATGAATTTTGTCTTTTATGTCGTGAATTCAGGAAAATTGTTTGTGATGGAGAGCGACCTGGTCAGCACTGCGACTCCGCTGCTAAACGGCGTGGTCGTGCAGCAACATACCCCTGCTGGAGGTTTCACGAACGCCTCGCTGAACGGCAACACGGTGATTTCCTTAACCGGGCACTCTGGATGCGGCACGGTATCAGGCGTGCCCAAAGCGGTCGCAGGGTTGCTCACCACCAATGGCAGCGGTGCCCTTTCCCTGACCTACGACGAGAACTTTTGCAGGGCGCCCAATTCCGTTATCGGTGCTGCGGGATCCTACAGCGTGGCCAGCAACGGGCGGGTACCGATCACTATCGGCGGATATAGCCTTGTCGCTTATCTGGTGACCTCGAATGAAGTTTTCCTCTTCGTCTCCGATTCCAATGTCTTGTTCGGGTTCGGCGAACCTCAGGCCGCGGTGTCGTTCAGTAATAGCACTCTGAAAGGTGCGTATGCCGGGTACGCGACCAATCCGGTGAGCTTCGCAGCGACGGTTTTCTCCGGCGAGTTCGTGGCTGACGGCGCCAGTTCCACTGGCAACATGACTGGTGCCGAAGACATCGGCGCCGCGAGCGGACCGGTTTCGGGCGCCGCTTTCAAGGCCACGTACTCGGTGTCCCCGTCGCCAACCAATGGCAGGGGCACCATGGCGGTGACTTCCGGCACAGGCGGCAACGCCATCATCTATATGATCTCTGCTTCGAAGTTTGTTGCGGTTTCACAGAACGATCCCAACCCCGCCATCTTGGACTTTGAACTAGCTCCGTCTTCAGCTTCCGCGCCCGCTACTCTCTCCGCGCTTTCACTGAACCCCACCAGCGTCACCGGCGGAAATTCTTCCACCGGCACGGTCACCTTGAGTGGAGCAGCACCGGCAGGCGGTGCGATAGTCACGCTCTCCAGCAACAACACGACAGCGGCCCGGGTTCCTTCTAGTGTGACCGTTGCAGCTGGAGCTACCAGCGCATCGTTCACAGTCAGCACCAGCGCCGTGACAGCGTCAACTGTGGTGACCATCGCCGCGTCTTTTGGTGGCGCGACCAGATCGGCTTCGCTAACTGTGGCGCCAGCGTCTCCACCCCCGATCACTCTTTCCTCGCTTTCGCTGAACCCCACGAGCGTCGTTGGCGGTACGCAATCCTCCACCGGCACGGTCACTCTGAGTGGAGCGGCACCGGCAGGTGGCGCGCAAATCCTGCTTTCCAGCAGCAACGGCGCGGCTAGCGTGCCTTCCAGCGTGACCGTTCCGGCTGGAGCTACCAGCGCGACCTTTCGGGTGAACACGTCTCCCGTTCTTTTCACAACTTCGGCCAACATCTCAGGTTCTTATAACGGTACGACCCGAACGGCGACCCTGACGATACTTTTCTAGCAACATGGAAATGTCCGCAGAGGGAGAGAGTCCATGGCAGGCGCTCAACACCTCAAATTCAGTGTCCGTTCAGGCACCAAATGTTTTAGAATCAAAGTTACCCCGCGCCCGTAGCTCAGTTGGATAGAGCATCTGCCTTCTAAGCAGAATGTCGCGTGTTCGAATCACGCCGGGCGCGCCATTTCTTCCGACCAGAATAGGCTGCACGCAGACAGGCGTTCGACGCCCACTTTTCTAGCGCGATTCCGTTTCGTTTGCCGCCGAACCGTCCCCGCGACTGCACGTGATAGAATCCAGCGCGAAATGCGAGACCCGCTAATTCCGAAAAGCCTCATGCGATTGTTGTTTTTGCAGAAACTGAGCAAGGTGAACTTTGACGCGAGGCGCGTTCTTGCATTTGTGGTTTTCATTTTGGTCTTCGTTCCCTTGCTTCACGCGCAGACGGCTAAGATTTACGTTTCGTCCAAAGCCGGCGCCCGTCTCTCGGCCCAGCCGGACGTCAGCCTGACTGATGCCAAGCCCTCGACGGGCAACACGGGCGCGACGTTTCAAATCGATGACACTGTGAAGCTGCAAAAGATGCACGGCTTCGGCGCTTCCATCATGGAAGCCGGAATCATGACCCTCAACACGCTTCCGCCGGACAAACAGGAGGAGGTTCTGCGCGCGCTGTTTGACGCCAGGGACGGCGCCGGCTTCACTGCGATGAAAACGCCGCTCGCGGGAACCGATTTCCAAGCCGCCGGACCATGGTTCACCTATGACGACACACCGGGTGACATCGAGCTCACGCATTTCTCGGTTGAGCGCGATTTCCAGCCGAACGGCGTCGGCACCTACATTCTTCGCGCCCGCAAATATGGCAACTTCGCGCTGCAGGCTCCAATCGACTACCCGCCGGACTGGATGCTCTATGACGTTAAGAAGCGCCAGGACATTCCGCCAAAATATTATCCGGTGCTGGCGAAATATTTCATGCGGTATCTCGAAGAATACAAAAAGCGCGGGATCGTGGTGGATTATCTGAGCCTTTTCAATGAACCAGAAGAGGTCTACACCAAAATCAAATATCCCGAGATCAAAGTATTGCTGCGGGATTTCGTCGGCCCGGCGTTGCAGCAGTCCGGCCTGACCACCAAGCTCATGATGAGCGAAGCGCCGGAGCGCAAAGTTGCTTTCGATCGGTATCACGAAGTGCTGGACGATCCCGCAGCGCGCAAGTTTGTTTCCGTCGTCGGCTATCACGGCTACGATTTCAAGCACTTCGACAAAATCGCCGCACTCGAAGCAAAATACTCAGACCTGCCGTTCTGGATGGACGAACTTTGCTACGCCTATGAAGCCGGATATCCAAAGAACAAGAAGCTTCCTATCTACGAATTCGATGACGGCGACGTTTGGGGAAATATTATTTTCAACGATCTGGAAGCCGGCACCTCAGCCTGGCTCTATTGGAATGCCATTCTGGACGAGACTGGCGGACCTTGGGCGGTTTCAACAGTTCACGGAAATCCTGATCCCAACATTCAGCATCCGGTGGTGATCATCAACAAGACCACCCACGAAATCACTTACACCGGGGTCTACTATTACCTCGCGCATTTCAGCAAATTTGTCCGTCCCGGCGCGGTGCGCGTGCAGTCCACCGGCAAAGCAAAAGGTGTCCGGGTCATGGCGTTTCAAACGCCGGAAGGCGGAATGGCCGCGCAAGTCATGAACAGCAATAAAGAAAATGTTGATGTGGACTTGCTATGGCGGGGCCGTTCACTGCATTTTACGGCTCCGGCGCAGTCCATCAGTTCGGCTCTATGGTAAGTATGCGATGCGCAAGATTCGCGGAATTTCTTGAGGGGAGCGAAATGTCATCCCTGCAGCAGCAAGCGATCGACACGCTGGCTGACATCGCGAAGATACGCTTGGTCGCCGGCTTCTAGCTCCACGACAGCGCTGCCGGAGTAACCAATTTCCGCAAACGCCTGGCGCACCGCCGGCCAGTTCAAATCTCCGTCGCCTAGATTTACGAAATCATACGAGCCATCTTTGCGCTTGAAGTCTTTCAGATGGACATTCGAAATTCGTTTGCCGAGCGTGCGAATCCAGTCCTGCGGATAGCCGTACAGCAGCACATTTCCGACATCAAACCACGCGGTGATTCTCGGACTCTTGAATTCGTCAATATACTGGGCCATTTCCAGCGGACTCAGCAGAAACTTGTTCCAAACCTCCTCGATGGCGATATTAATCTTCGATTCTTCCGCAATGGGCAGCAACTTTTGGATCTGCGCCTGCGATCGTGTCCAAGCGTCGCGATAGGACGTTTGCGGATTGACTACCGCCGGAACCAGCAGCACGGTATCCGATCCCCACAGCTCGGCGTTTCGCAACGACGTACGCATCCCCGCCAAGCTTTTCTCCACAACCTCATGGTCCGCGGACGACAGCGGATACTTCCAGTGATCCATATTCATCACCGAATCGATGCGGATCTTCGCATCATCGGCGGCCTTCTTGATCTCCTCGGCCTGGCGTTCGTCAGGCTGGGTCGGCGCCTGCACGACTTCGAATCCGGTTTCGCCCGCAATTTTGAACCGTTCGGCGTAGCTGAGCTTGGTCGAAATCATGTCCAGCCACACACCCTTCTTGATCGGCAGCTTCGCGGCAGCCGCAGGGAGCGCATTTGCGAACGCGCCCCCGGCAACGCTCGCCGCGCATGCCGCGGTAAGTGAAGTCTTCAAAAAGTCACGACGCGTGGAGAATTGCATGGGCGCCCTCAACTCAGCTTCCCTAAATCGATTTTTGCGTCCCACACCTCGGTGGACTTAAGCGTCTCCTCCCAGGTCACTTCGCGGCCAGTGTATGCGGCCGTTCGCGCCATGATGCAGGAAAGCGCGGATTCCGCACCTTTCGCGGCCTGATTGTGAAAATTTCCGCTGGCAATGCTGGCGATAAACGCCTTCTTCTTTTCAGCGTCCGCAAATTCCAGATTGGAGTGAAAGCTTCCGGTCGTTGAAAATGCCTGCGGCTCGCTCGAGTTCTTGGTGTCTGAGCCATACTGCCATGCCTGCTCGCCCCAAATTCCCAGCGGCCCGCTGTAGGGTGATTGTGAAGTGCCTTTCGTGCCGAAGAACCGCTCGGTGACATCCCACCATCCCTTGGCAAATTGGGTCGAGCTGAACGTAACATCGACTCCATCGGGGTACTGGAAAACCGCGTGGTAGTTTCCGAAGGCATCTCCATCCGCCGGACGGCCGGCGCGCCCTCCGGTTGCCGAAACTTTCAGCGGATGGCTCTTGAGAATCCAATTGCAGATGTCGATCACGTGGATATTTTGTTCGACGATGATGTCACCGGAAAGCACGCGATCGTAAACCCAATTGCGCAGCCGCTTTTCCGCAGCCGAAGCGTTCGGCCAGGCCGGTCGATCGATGTAGCCGGTAAGATAGTGGGCCTCCCCGCAAATGATCTTGCCGAGCGCGCCGCCGTGGATTCGTTTCACCAGTTCAACGAACGGCGGGCAATCACGAATCTGGAACCCAACGTCGAGGCTGAGCTTTCCTTCCGCGCGCTTGCCGATCTCAATCACTTTCATCGCGCCGGGCACGTCTACCGCAACCGGCTTTTCAAGGTAAACGTGCTTTCCCGCCGCGACCATTGCCTCCAGATGAAGCGGATGATAGTACGGCGGCGTGGCGATCACCACGGCATCCACTTCCTTCGACGACGCCATCTTTAAGTACGCTTCCGGCCCTACAAACAGATGCGAAGCATCAATTGCCGAGAATCCCTTGGCGGCTTGCAACTTGTCGAAGGCCGCTCGCGCTATTTCCAGTTGATCCGGGAAAAGATCGCCTAGCGCGACGACCCGGGCCCCGCCGGCGTCAACCAGATTGGTTGCGTCCTCCGTGCCACGCCCTCCACAGCCGAGCAGGCCGACTCGAATCGCGGAGTTCGCCTCGCTTCCCCGCACCAAGGAAGGATGGATGAGCATCGCTCCGGCCGTCCCGGCGGTAACCCCGATAAATGTCCGACGGTCGACTCGGTCCACTGAATTTGTTTCATTGCCGACGGGTGTCATGGTTCCTCCGCAAAATTTATCCGATCAATTTTTCCAGGTACGCCTTCGCTTCCCGCACATCTTGCAATTGCCGAGCCCCGGAAATCTCTCGTTCGATGGTTATCGCGCCGCGATAGTCGAGCTTTCTAAGTTGGTCGATGATTTTTGGAAAATCCACACGGCCCTTTCCGATCGATACTTCCTGGCCCAGTTCCCGTGGATTCGTCGGCCACATCCCGTCTTTTGCATGAATTCCCTGCACGTAGGGTCCCAGAATCTCCATGGCGTCGACGGGGTTGCCCTTCCCGTAAAGAATCAGGTTGGCCAGATCAAAGTTCACGCCCTGATTTTCCAGGCCCACGTCGCGCATCGCGCGGACCAGCGTGATCGGAGGGAAATTTTGTCCGTGGTGCTGGCAGTACGCCACCAACTCGCGCAGCGCGGCGACCGTTTCGCTGTACAGCGGATCGTTTGGATTTTCTGGTATGAAGCCGCAGTGGGTTTGCACCGCCGCGATCCCGCACTGTTTTGCAAATTCTGATGCGTTTTTGATATGGGCCATTCGGGCTGCACGCGTTTCACGCGGCACGATACCGATGGTCACCGGTCCCCGATAAAAGTCCCACTCCTCTTTTCCGGGTCCGCCAACCACCAGCGACGTTGCCTCAATCCGATGTTTGTTGAGCGCCTGCCGCAACTTCCCGGCAAGCTCCGGCCGGAAGTCCTCCACATAAACCTGACAAGTCGGCAAACCGAGTTGCCGGACTCTAGCCATCGCCTCGTCGGGATCTTTGCCGATCGCAATGATCAAGCCCAGCCGCAATGGTTTCTTTCCTTCGTTCTCTGGCAGGAGTCTCTTGATCTGTCCTAATTCAATCGTCGAAGCCTCGCTCACCGAAATCGCGGGATTTCTGAACGCGAGCGCATTGCCGCTAAGTGTCGCGGCAACCGCCCCCGACGAGAATTGCAGGAATGCCCTCCGATTCGGTCGATTCATGTCGCACCCTTGAGCCCGAAGAACCGCTACTTCTCCAAAATCGAAATATCCTTCCATCGCATCTTCACGCCGCCGCCAGTATGAATTTGCAAGCCGATCACACCTTCTGTGAATTTTGGCGCCGGGTCGACAAAGTCCACGATTTTGACGCCGTTCAACCGGGTAACGATATGCGGGCCTTCGGCCAACACGTCCAAGTCATTCCACTCACCCGGCTTCAGGACCTGTTCACCTTCTGCGGTCGGCATCATCACCCAACCGCGCCCGCCGCTTTCGTAGAGGCCGCCGGTATGCTTTCCTACACTTGGGTCCACTTCGACCTGCATACCTTCTATATCAGGGCCATGCTCCGGATCCATTCCGGTAATTCTTGAGCGCAGGAACACTCCGCTGTTGCCAAGCGCTTCGCCCTTAAATTTCAGCTTCAATTCGAAGTTTCTGAAAGTTTTTTGGGTGGTCAAATACCCATATTTGTTCGCGGCGCTTTCACAATATATCGTTCCGTTTTCAACCACCCACCGTTCGTCGCCGTTCTTGCGCCATCCGGCGAGATCCTTGCCGTTGAACAATGGCACGGACGCGCCCGAGCGCGGCGCAGACTGCTCCATAGCCGAAACGACGAATGCCGCTCCTAACATCACAAGCAGTAGGCCTCTCATGCGTTACCTCAATTGTCGGTTGCGAATGGAATCAAAAATCATCGGACGGACGGCGAAGTTACCACAAATCAGCGGCCAGCGGAATGGAATCGATAAAAATCAATTTTCGGATCAACGTGGGTGATCAGCCTAACTCGTGGCCATCTCCGCCGCATGCTTTCGTTCGGAACCCCAGAACGAATAACCGAGAATGAAGACGTAGGCGAACAGCGGCACCGAGTAGCCCAGCGCCAGGCTGTGCAGTCTCTCGGAAATTAATCCCATGATTGGCGTCAAAACCGCTCCGCCGACAATTGCCATCACCAGCAACGATCCGCCAATCTTGGTGTTTGGCCCGAGCCCTTTCAATCCCAATGCAAAAATCGTGGGAAACATCAGCGACATGAATACGCTGGTCAGAAACACGCACCAAATCCCTATCCATCCGGGGTGAAAAACAGCTACCAGCAGAAGCGCCACATTCGCCGTGGCGTATGCTCCCATTAATTTTCCTGGCGCAATGAAACGCATGAGATAAGCGGAAACGAAGCGTCCCACGCCGAACGCCACCAGCGTTCCGGTCAGAAAATAGCCGGCAACTTTTTCCGATTGATGAGAATATTCTTGAACATACGAGATGAAATAGCTCCACGTTCCGACTTGCGCGCCAACGTAGAAGAACTGCGCAATCACCGCCAGGACAAAGTGCCGGTGCTTAAACAGTTCTGAAAATTTGCCGTGCTCTCCACCCACTTCCGTTTCGCTCTGGATCTGTGGGAATTTCGTACGCCAAATCAGTACCGCCCATAAAATCGCAAAGGTTCCAATCACAAGGTATGGGCGAATCACCCGCAGAGTCTCAAACCGAAGATACGCGTTGTAGGTATGGTCCACGACGCGGGCGGCGATTTGGTCTTTGGAAAGCGCCACTCCGGAAAAAATAAACACTGTTCCCACCAGCGCGCCGGTGATCGCACCGAACGGATTAAACGCCTGGGCAAAATTCAGCCTGCGTTCCGAACTGTCGGGATCGCCCAACTGCGCAATAAAAGGATTGGAAGCTGTCTCCAGAAACGAAAGTCCGCTGGCAATCACAAATAGGGCAACCAGAAAAAAGCCATAACTTCCCGCCAACGCCGCCGGCCAGAAAAGATAATCGCCAATCCCAAAAAGCAACAGCCCAACGATGAAGCCCGCCTTATACCCTACACGCTTCATCAGCAGCGCCGCTGGGATTGCCAGCACGAAATAACCCATGTAGAACGCGCTCTGCACCAACCCTGCTTGAAATCGCGAAATCTCAAACGACTTCATAAAGTGCCTAATCAGCACGTCATTCAGATTGTTTGGAATGCCCCAGAGAAAGAACAGAACTGTGACCAGAATGAATGGCACCATCTGCCCGGCTGGCAGCAGAGCGTGGGTCTTTTGCGATGAGCCAAGAACAGCGGTATGTCCCGGTTGCAGTGGCATCCTTTATCCTTTGCCCAAACACAATTTAGCTTCACCTACAAACCGCATCAATCCAGCGAATAAACTTTTTTCGCAACATCGCCAAGGATCAAGTCCTTCTCGGATTTGGACAAGCTGGCGATGAATTCCGTGACCGCCTCAAACCATCGCCGGTAACTCGACGCCAGCAAACATACCGGCCAATCCGAACCGAACATCAGCCGGCTAGCGCCAAATGCTTCAAGTACCGCGTCAAGATAAGGTTGCAGGCCGGCGGTCGTCCAATCGGCTTCGGTAACCATTCCCGAGATTTTGCAATATACGTTATCCCGTTTCGCCAGATCGACAATGCGGCTACGCCACGGCTCCAGCACCCGCTCCTTGATCCGCGGCTTAGCCATGTGATCGAGGACAAAAACTTGCCTTGGATGACGATCCACGAAGTCGATCGCGGCTGTCAGATGCCGCTCGTAGATCAGGATGTCGTACACCAGTCCGGTGCTCGAAATCCGCGCAATCCCCTCATTAAAGTCCCTCCGATTGATAAAATCATCGTCGGCCTCGTCCTGAATGATGTGCCGCAGCCCCTTCAATTTTTTACGGGCCGCCCATTTCTCCAACACTCCGGCAAATTCCACACTCGCAATCGGCGCCCAGCCAACGACTCCGCGAATGGCTTCGCATTCGTCCGCGAACGACAGCAGGCGCTCAGTCTCCTCGATCGTTTGTTGCGCCTGCACCGCCACACACCCATCGATCCCGGATGCTTTCAGCTCTTTTTCCAAATCGTTAGGCAGAAAATCCCGCGCCAAGGCTTCCATCCCCGGTCCAATCCATCCGTACTCTTCTTTACGGTAGCGCCACAAATGATGATGCGCGTCAATTCGCTCGGTCGTCGTGGTCATTGCGCGGCGTTTTCAACTCTCGTCAGCCGGTACAGTGCGCATCCGTGTGACGGCAGGTTGAGCTTGAGTTCACTCGCTTTTCCGAAGTCCTTTCGTTCCCACAAATCACGCAACGCATATTGATGGGCGCCCAGCTTCAAGTCGGTCCATGCATAGCGAACGTCAGCCCCCGATTCACCGCGATTGAAAACGGCAAGATAGTAGTCATTTCCCTCGGCTGTCTCGGCCAGCCACACCACAACTTTGTCGGTGACCACCACCGGGTGATTACCGATCGAGTGTTGGTCAACAGCCAGCACTTCAGGATTTGCCAGCAACGATAACGTCCACGGATCCATCGCGGTCAAATCGCCGCCGACCATCAGCGGCGAGGAAAAGATCGACCACA
>WNFR01005365.1_pt1 | contig 13099 bp, 8 predicted proteins | sample 5400221 | NCBI WGS metagenome assembly WNFR01 (sample SAMN13153357, study PRJNA577476) | soil metagenome | isolation source: 40 cm soil under Madrone tree | place: USA:California | collected 2016-06-14
TCCCACGTCAATTCCTCTGCCCGCCCGCCGACTTTCTCCAGCGCCTGATAGATCGGCACGGTGCCGATTGGCACCGGCGAATTGCGGATGATCCATTCGCGCGTGGCGTGAATATTTTTGCCGGTGCTGAGATCCATCACCGTGTCGGCGCCCCATTTCGTGGCCCAACGCATCTTTTCGACTTCTTCCTCGATGGATGACGCCACAGCGCTGTTGCCGATGTTCGCGTTGATCTTCACCAAAAAATTACGGCCGATGATCATCGGCTCGGACTCGGCGTGATTGATGTTCGCGGGGATAATAGCGCGGCCACGGGCGACCTCGGCGCGGACAAATTCCGGCGTTATTTCGTTGGAGATGTTAGCTCCGAACGATTCGCCACGATGTTGTTGAAACAAGGTAGAGCGAGCCTCCGGCTTGCTATTGACCCCGGGTCGCAAGCGAGACGCATGCGCTACTTTTCCATTCTCGCGAATGGCGATGAACTCCATTTCGGGAGTGATGATGCCCTGGCGCGCGTACCAGAGCTGCGTCACGGGATGACCAGCCGAAGCACGCAGCGGTTCGCGGCGCGGGGGCGCGCCGGCTCCAAAACGCGAGTCGCCGTTGCGCGACATGGCGTGTTTCTCGGAAAGAAAACCATCGTCAATCGGCTGGACCGTGCGCCCGTCGTATTCCTCCACATCGCCGCGGTCGCGGATCCAATTTGCGCGCAACCGTGGAAGACCCTGGGTAACGTCGCCGTGAAAATCGGGATCGCCCCAGGGACCGCTCGTATCGTAAACGCGCACTGGTTCGTTTACTTCGATTTTGCCGTTAACCGATTTCGTTGGAGCGAGCGCAATCTCCCGGAATGGCACGCTGACGTCTTTGTGCAGTGTGCCCGAGACATAAACCTTCGTCGAATTGAAACTCGATCGGCTCCCGTCTCTCTCGCCGCTACCCGTCGCGGCTTTGCCTTCTATGTCGCTCATCCCACTCGCTCCGTTTGGAAGCGGTTTTTCGACAGAATGAACCGAATCTACAGAATTTTGCCCGTCCAAGTCAGCGGTGTTCATTTGGTCCATTCTGTTAATTCTGTCTGACACAAAAAGCCATGCGCGGTAAATCGCATGGCTGAGATTGCCAGTCCGGCATTGGACCCTCGCTCCCTTCGGCGGCATTACCCGCATCAGGTTCAAGGGGTCGTCCAGTTGGACCTCTCAGCCATTGCGGCTCCCCCGCATCGTTTCTCGTTGAGAATAAGACCCGGCGATGCGAAGTCAACGACGCGTGAAATTGCCGGCCATGCGTATGGACGGCCTACAAATGTTGAATCTATTCGCGCGGTTAAAACGTTCGAAGACGCCGTAAGCCACCAAGTCGCTATTGGCCTGCTGCGGGCTTTATGTTCGTGTGGAAAATGGCCATCCATTTCCCATTCTCCTGTTTCCACACGGTTCCGGCATTGTAGGTACCGGACATATCCTTGCCGTCGTAGGTGCCTTCCACCTTCACCTTGTACGTCGCGACGACGACATCTTTCTCATCGGAGAACATGTCATAGTCGCTAATCTCGAACGACTTCATGTCCCACTTTTTCATGTCGTCCAATTCCTTCTGCATATTGGAGATGCCCGCGTCGTAAACGCCGCGAAAATCCTTATCGACGACTTTTTTGAACTCCGCTTCGTTCTTGTCCTTGAAAGCCTGCCATGCAGCTTTTTCTTTTCCTTCCATCGCGGCCTTGTCCGGTGTCGCGCCACTTGAACCGGCGATTGTCGCGAGCAAGGCAATCATTAAATAGGAGATTTGCTTTTTCATAGGTTTCCTTTCGCCAAAGTTGAGTCCAGATCATCTGCTATTTACAAACAGAGCGTCAAGGTCAATTCAGAGCGATGATCGCTAACAACGGCAGGCTTGCCAGGCGGTCGGAGACCACTGCTACAGGTAAGAGCCTTAGGGAACAATGGGAGCGGAGTCGAGAGACGATCTCTTTGCCGGGGTGGACGCCTGCTGAGGTGGAAGAAGGGCGGATCTGCCGACCAATTCCAATAAGCTGGCATCTGCTTCTTTCACACCCCCCTCCTGCGTAATCGGTTCGGACGGCGCCGACTTCATTTGGCGACGATAATCGGCAACGATCATTGGCGGTTGCTTGTTGAGAGGCAGCGCCCGATAATTTTCGATCCCGACGCTGATCGCGCCTGCCAATTTTCCGCGCCAATCTTTGCTCGCGATCAATTTACATTCGCCGCGCTCCGTCAGGAACCCTCCTTCGATCAGCACAGCCGGCACCTTCGTCAGGCGCAGCACCGCGAATCGTGCGCGCTTGATTCCCCGATCGTACTCGGGGATATGGCCGAGCACTGAATGATAAATGCAAGCCGAGAGGGCTAGGCTTTGCGCGTCCATGGAACTGCCAGGCTGCACGTTGAGGGAACTTGCAGTCACGTTTCCGTCTGACGTCGATGGCGCGCCGCGCGGCGTAAACGAGAAAATTTCGAAGCCGGTGGCGTTTGGATCGTCGTTCGTCGCGTTGAAATGAATACTGACGAAAATCGCATCCCGCGCGCGGTTGGCGATTTGTGCCCGCACTTCCAGCGGCACAAAATAATCGCCCTCGCGCGTCATGATCACTCGCATTCCTTTTGCCTGCAAAATCGGGCGGAGCTTTCGCGCTACATCCAGCGCGAAGTCTTTTTCACATCCGTAACGACTCACCTGCCCCTTGTCGTGGCCGCCATGTCCGGGGTCTAAAACAACCGTCTGAACCTTGCCCACATTGGGAACACGGTGCGGCCGCACGAGCGGCTCAATGGTTTTTGCCACGTCAGTGCGGGACACCAAAAACTTTCCGTCCCGCTCCATTACAGGAAAGCACAACCAACTTCGAGCACCATTGATCATCGCTTCACGGCTGCCGCCAACGAATTCGAGCGGATGATCTGCGGTCTCCGACTGTATTTTTGCTCCGGAAGGAACGACTTCCGCAGGCAGTCCGTAAAATTTAGAAATATTATCGACGGTCAGATAATCGTGTCCGTTTATCTTGATGATCTGCCACTCGCCGGCCGCGAGGGCGTTAATTGATACGATTGCGAACGAGATGACAAAAGCGAGAACAGACCAACGCTTCACTGGGAGGGGCATGCCTGCTCGTATGGTATCAATAAAGCTGTCTAATCTCAAATCCGCGACTTCGGCGATTTTGCCTGTTTATTCAAAACTCACAATTGACTTAGTGATTTTTCGCGCTAAAAACCGGAAATGTTTTTCCCTGTTCGACGCCCCCCCTTTGGTTTCATCGCACTGGTTGTCGTGTTGACTTTGACACCGCTGGTTACGGATGCCGGTACGCATGCCAAAAAGTTTCCGAAATGCTGCGTCTGGCGCGTGACTAATGCCACGGCGCCATTTTATCTCGTCGGCTCGATTCATGCGCTTGGTAAAAAGGATTATCCATTGCCCAAACCGTACGAGATTGCGCTAAAAGATAGCAACCGGTTTGTGTTTGAATTCGATCCGACCCGGCACACCGAATTCGAGAAGAAATTTGAGGCTGCGGCGAGGTATCCGCGCGGACAAGACATCCGTTCAAAGGTCAGTCCGGAATTGCTGGCATGGCTCCGCAAGAACATGTTTACCATGATTCCCAATGGTCGCGCAGGCAGCCGCGACCGGCTGGGAGGCTTCGATAGTCAGCTTTGTTATAAGCCATGGTGGATTGCACAGCATTTGGCTGCGCCGGCGTCGTATAGCAAAACGTCCGCCTCGCATGGCTTGGACAATTATTTTGTGGATCACGCAATGCGAACTGGAAAGGGAATCGGCGGACTGGAGTCTGTTGATGAACACGTCGCTGTGATGGGGGGCTTGTCCGATAGAGACGGCGAATTCATGCTGCAGGATGCGCTCACCCAGCCGGATAGTGCCGAAGAGGAATTCACCAAGATGTACAAAGCCTGGCGCAAGGGCGATACCAATGCGCTTTGGGCCGGCGACGCACACCTGCGGACAAAGGCTGCGAAGATCGCGGCGCGATTTGTCGATGATCGCAATGTGAAATGGCTTCCGCGGATCGAAGCAGAACTGAAAACCGGCAAGCCTACAGCCATTGTTGCAGGCGCCCTTCACTTCTCCGGGCCGCACAGTGTGATTGCGTTACTGCAACAACGCGGATACGTGATCGAGCAGTTGTAGTGCCGGGTAGCACACGCGCAATCTTTTCTGAAAACGCTGGCCTACGGGCAATGGCCCGCCTCTGGGTAAGTTCGCGATCGCGAGGACGCGCTGGCCAACACGCGAGACGCGCGCGCTACCCAGATTTAGCGTCGCTGCTTCAACGGAAGTGCGTGTGTAAGGTCTAATCCCCATTGAACGATTCGGAAGCGGTTTTTCTCTAAAATTATGAAGTCATTCATCCCCATTATTATTTCCCTTACCTGTGCGGTTGGGTTGCGTGCCAGCGTGCAGCCCCAGAGCGCGCAAAATGCGCCGCCACTTGATCCGAAGAACGTCGATCCGTCGGTAAAACCCGGTGACGATTTCTTCAGCTATGCCAACGGTGCGTGGATCAAGCGCACCGAAATCCCGCCCGAATATTCGCGATGGGGTGCCTTCAATGAGCTGATTGAGCGCAACAACGACTCACTGCACACGATCGCCGAGAAGACATCGCAAACGTCAGTCGATCCGAAGCTGGCACCGGAAACACAGAAAGTCGGCGATTACTACGCAAGCGGAATGGACGAAAAGGCGATCGAAGCTGCGCGCACACAACCGTTGGCCGAGGAGTTCCAGAAAATCGATTCGATCAAAGATCCACAGGACGTGCTGAAGGAGATCGCGCACCTGCACAGCATAGGCATCAACGCGTTTTTCAATTTTGGCGCGGGGCCCGATGCAAAAGACAGCACGCACGATATCGCGCAGGCGGTGCAAGGCGGACTTGGGATGCCCGATCGCGACTATTACACTAAGCAGGACGCGGACATGAAACAAAAGCGCGAGAAGTACGTCGCGCACGTAACGAAGATGCTGACCTTGTTAGGCGAACCGGCCGACAAAGCGGCGGAAGACGCAAAGAAAATTATGGCGTTGGAAACAAAACTGGCTGAAGCGAGCCGCACTCGCGTGGCGTTGCGCGACCCGATCAAGAATTACAATAAGATGGGGGTGCGCCAGTTTCAGGACCTCACGCCGGATTGGAGCTGGAGCGCTTATTTCAACTCCGTCAATTTGCCCGTGCCGGGCGACATCAACGTGCATCAGCCGGAATTTTTCAAAACGGCAAACACCCTTTTTACAACGACGCCGCCCGACGATTGGAAGGCATATCTGCGCTGGCACCTGGTCAACGCAACCGCGCCCTATCTTTCCAAAGATTTTGTGGACGAAAATTTCGATTTTAACGAGCGAATCCTGCGCGGTACGCAGCAGGACAAGCCGCGCTGGAAACGGGTAGTGATTTCGGAGGACGGCGACATTGGCGAAGCACTTGGCAAGCTGTATGTCGGCTTCTATTTTCCACCCGCAGCAAAGGAGCGCGCGCTCGAGCTGGTCAACAATTTGAAGGAAGCGCTGGCCGATCGAATCAAAACGCTCGACTGGATGGACGAGCCGACCAAACAGGAAGCGCTCAAGAAACTCGCGGCCATGAACGTCAAGATCGGTTATCCCGATAAGTGGCTCGATTATTCGTTGCTGCCGATCGACCGCGGCCCGTACGTTTTAAACGCGTTGCGCGCCGCGAAGTTTGAATCCGACCGCGACGTGCAGAAGATCGGCAAGCCAGTTGATCGCACCGACTGGGGAATGACGCCGCCTACTGTGAACGCGTATTATCAGCCGAACATGAATGAAATCGTGTTTCCAGCAGGCATTTTGCAACCGCCGTTCTTTTATGCGAATGCCGACGACGCTGTGAACTATGGCGCGATTGGCGCGGTGATCGGCCACGAAATGACGCATGGCTTCGACGATCAGGGACGGCAGTTCGATGCGGCAGGTAACCTGCGCGACTGGTGGTCCAAGAAATCGGCGGACGAATACAACAAGCGACGCAAAGCAGTGGTCGATCAATATTCCGCTTACGAACCGCTGCCGGGCATGCACGTGAACGGCGAGCTGACACAAGGCGAAAACATCGCCGACATCGGCGGACTCAAACTCGCCTACGCCGCATTACAAAAGGCGCTCGACAAGCATCCCGAAGAACGTGGCAAAAAAATTGACGGCCTTACGCCTGAGCAACGTTTCTTCCTCTCTTTCGCGGCGATCTGGCGATCAAAGATTCGCGACGAAGATCAGAAGTTGCGACTCACTACAGACCCGCATTCCCCGGCACAGTTCCGCGTGAACGGTCCGCTTACGAACATGCCTGAATTTCAAAAAGCGTTCAATGTGCCTGATGGTGCGGCGATGGTGCGGCCGCCGGACAAACGCGTGAATATTTGGTAGCGTAACGCATGCGTCTCGCTTGCGATTCTGGCAAGCCGGGAGGCTCGCCCTACTTTATTTTGCCGCCCCAGCCCAAAATTTTGGCTTTCGTGCCCGCGGCTTCGGCTTCCTTGATGTTGCCCACGCGATTGTAAAACAGTGAAAGACTTGTCCAGCCGATCTGGTCGTTAGGCCGCAATTCGACTGCGCGTTTGCCGGCTTCGATTGCTTCGTCAAATCGCCCTAGTTTCATCAACGCCATGCCGAGCGCGTGCCAGCCATCGAAAAAATCGGGATCAAGCTGGATGCAGCGCCGGTACTTCTCGACCGCGCTATCCAGGTCGCCAATCGCCAAGTCGCCACTGGCGTTATCGAAAATCTCGTCAAGCGTTGCCATTGATTTGTTCTGGCACAAATACCACAACAGTCACAAAGAAGACCCGACAGCGACCTTCAACCGGCGACTGCTCCGTGCCCCTTTTGTGGACTCTGTGTGATCCCTATCCTTTCTTGAACTCCAAGCCGGCTGCCTCCTGCCGGTTGCGCAACCATTCGACAAGTACAATGCGCTCCTTGTTCTCAAGGATTCTCTTTTCGAATGCAACTTTCTTCTCTCCGGCATTCGCGTCGGCAAGCGGTTCTCGTTTTTCCAAAATCGCTATGAATCCGTCGGTACCAGAAGGCACAAAGTCGGTGACGTCGCCCGGGTTCAGCAACACCACAGCATCTTTTACAGCAAGCAGCTCAGGAGGCTGATTCTTCGGCTGCTTGCCATCAGACTTTTGTTGTTCTTCTTCGATTAACGAAAACGCCGGGAGGTTCTCAGGTTTCGCGCCGGCTTTTTGGATCGCTGTTTCAAGCGGCTGACCAGAGTTTTTGGCTTCGCGGAGCTGTTGCACCAGCTCAGCGCCTTTGGTTGACAATAACTCGCGACCACGAGTCTTCTTCAGCGCGTCCACAATTTTCGGTTTCGCTTCTTCCAGCGTGAGCGGTTGCGTCTCGGTTCTCCCGGTGAGATGCAAAATATAAAATCCATCGGTCACCTGGACAGGATCGCTGTTCGGCTCCTGGGCCGATAACTTGAAAGCTGCAGCGCCAAGTTTGGGATCGACTTTCAATTGCGGATCGGGCTCGGCTGCGGTGAACTCGCCGGTCTCATGCACTGGTAATTGAGATTTCGCAGCAGCCTGTTTAAAGTCTGCGCCTTTTTCCAGCAGCGCCTGCGTGAAGTCTGTTGCGCGATCAGCAAGCTTCTGTAGCGCCTCGATGCGTTCTTTGCCCGCCAACTTCTTTTCCTCCTCAGTCAGCGTCAGCTGAACAAAGTCGACTTTGCGTTTCTCGTCCGTTTTCAGCTCGGCTTTATGCGCGTCGTAGTACTTCTGAATATCATCGTCGCTGACCTTGATGTCCTTATCGAAATCGGTGGCCCGAAAGCGAATCACGCTGACGTACAATTTGTCATAGCCTCGGTGAAAATTTTCATCCAATTCGTTTTTGGGAAATGAAACGCCTGCCGCCAGAAGCTTTTGGATTTCGGTCAAGCAAATCTGGTCGCGCACGAGTTGTTCGATGTGCTCTTCAGCAAGACCGAGCGGTGCCAACCCGTTCTGCACAAGGTCATTGAACTTGTTAATATCGAATCCCGATTCGCTCTGACAGGCCGGCAACTTGCGCACGACCTCGGCAACCTCCGACGCACTCGGGCGGAGTCCTAGTCGTTCCGCCTCGTGCCGCAGGACAAAGAGGCTAATGATGAATTGGACTGCGGCCTGATTCTGGTTCATCCCGGCCCCGGCGGTCATTGTTCCCACAAAATCAGACATGCCAAGGGTCTGCGCCAGACTGAGGAGTCGCGCCATCTGCTGGGCTTCCAGGATCGAAACGTTGCGATCGTAGATGCGTGCAAATTGGTCCCTGCCTATAGCGCCGTAATCCGGGCGTTGAACGAAATAGAAAACGAAGGGAATCGCCAGGATGGCGATCACGATCATGAGCCAGTCCCGGTGCCTGCGAAGTAACTTCATCATAGCGGCTGAAGATTAGCGGCTGCGAATGCCGCCCGCAAATGCGGCTGGAACATAGACTTTTAGTCTGTGCCCAGCGGAGTCATAATCCGCTGGATTGCAGAGAGCGGGCAAGATGCCTGCTTGGCGCACAGGCAAGATGCCTATGTTCCAACATCGTCTGCTGCTTCTCGAATCAATCCCCAAGCTTTGCGCAGGTGCTCTTCCGTCGTCAGGATATTTCCGAGACCAATTCGCATGACAGTTTGTCCGCACAATTTGGTTTGTGTGAGATACGCGCGTCCCGAAGCGTTGATTCGCTCAACAATGCCGCTGTTTAATTGGTCGATGCGATCGATGGAGCCGGCGCGCCCTCGCGCCGTGGTGGCTGCACGCGGCGAGGGCGCCGCGTCTCCAACAAAGCGAAAACAGACTACGCCCATGCTAACCGGCGCGGCCAGCTCGAAGCGATCGTCCTTATTGATCCAATCGGCGAGCAGATTTGCCAAACGGATTTGTTCGCGCAGGCTCGCAACGATTCCGTCCCGGCCTAACGAGCGCCAGATCACCCATGCTTTAAGTGCCCGGAATCTGCGCCCGAGCTGGATGCCATAATCCATGTAGTTCCTCTCCCCTTCGATGGTGTCGCCGCGCAGAACCTCGGGCACAAGCGTAAAGACGCGACGCAACCGTTCGAGATCACGCACGTAAAGCACACTGAAATCGAGCGGCACAAACACCGTTTTGTGCGGATTGATAACAACCGAATCAGCCAAGTCCCATCCGTCCCTCAGCCATTCGTACTCCTGGACCATGGCGAATCCGCCGCCGTAAGCAGCGTCGATGTGCAACCACATTTTTCCTGCCCGGCAAATCTTCGCGATGTCAGGAATGGGGTCGACGCTCGCCGTCGCAGTTGTTCCAACGGTTGCGACGATCGCCATCGGGTGAAAACCTTTCAGCCGATCTTCAGCGACACTGCGACCTAACGAGTTTACGTCCATTCGGAATTGATTGTCGCTTGGGACACGGACCACGTTTTCCTCACCGAGGCCGAGGGCGATCGCCGCTTTTTCGGCGGCACTGTGCGCCTGGTCGCAGGTGTAAATGCGAAAGCGCGGAAGATTGCGATCAGTGAGGCCAAGTTCTCTCGTCGCTGGCGCAGCTTCCTCACGGGCCACCGCAAGCGCGTGCATGATTCCAACCGACGCTGTGTCGTAAACCACGCCGCCAAATTGTTCAGGCAAACCGACCCATTGCCGGAGCCAGTCCACAACAACTATTTCAAGCTCTGTCGCAGCGGGACAGGTGCGCCACGTCATCGCGTTGACGTTCAGCGGCGCGCTGAGAACTTCGGCCAGAATCCCCGGCGCAGTGCTGGTCCAACCGAAGTAACCGAGAAACATCGGATGACTCCAGTGCACCATCCCGGGAAGGATGATGCCGTCTATGTCGCCGAGTATTCTCTCGAACGATTCACCTTCGTCGGGTCCTCGCTTCGGGAGCTGCGCGCGAATAGCGCCGGGTTTGTCGTTAGGCGCAACACGCATTTGTCCGACCTGTTCGCGAAAATCGGCGATCCAGTCCGCAAGTTCATGCAATTGTTTGCGGAATTCCACAGGCGGCGTGTCACCGAGCGGCCGTGAACTCATTGGGGAAATCTCCGATACCAGTGAACCTTCATTTCTGGGGAGCACAGGCCGCTGGCCTGTAGTTCGCGGCAGCTTGCCGGGAACATGGTTCGTCCCCTCGGGTGTTTGCATTGCCCAGTGCCTTCGGCCAGCGGGCGAATGCTGCAGGCTGGCAGCCTGCGCTCCCCAGAAAGAAAGGCCGCATTCAAAACGCGAAACCGAAGCTGAAATGGAACGCGCCGAAATCTTCGAACTCGTGCGGGTCAGGATTTACACCGTAATCGAGGCGAATCGGGCCGACCGGAAGCTTGTAGCGCAACCCCGCGCCGACCGCGTAGCGCATGTCATTTAGGCCAACATCTTCCGAGCTTGGTAAAAGATTTCCCGCGTCCGTGAATACGGCGCCATGGAGTTCGCCGAAAATTGGAAATGTGTATTCGACATTGAAGACGGTGAAAAATTCTCCGCCCACCGGGTGACCGTGATTATCATGCGGGCCGAGATCGCGCTCGGCGAAACTGCGCACGGTCGTGGCACCGCCATTGAAAAAACGTTCGTCGATGGGGATCGCAGTTGCTTCGTCGGATCCGCTGTCGGTAAGCGAATGGATAATGCCAGCACGCGCACCAAACGCGATTGAAGATTGTTGGAACCAATGCTGCAAAGGAGTGCCGGCGGGTTGATCTTCCACGACACCCGGCGTGAGCGGTTTGGGTCCAAATGGAAGATAGTAACCAACTCGCATTGTGCCGCGGATAAATTCGATATCGCTTCCCAACGCGCTCGAAGCGACGTCAAGCGTGTTACCGACGAGAAATCCGCGCGGGTTCACATATGGGCTCTCACGCAGATCAAGCGTATTAGTGACCCCGATGGTATCTACCTGGTAATCCTCTGGTCCAAGAAGAAAAGTCGGCTTTATCTCTGAGTCGGTGATCTTCACATGACGCGCCGAAAAAGTCAGCGAGGCCTCGTCGAATTTGGTGATCTTGCGGCTGAGCTCAAAGCGTCCGCCCAGCTCAAATTTTGAGTACCCATCATAATCAAACGTCAAAGCGAATGCTCGCGCTGTGAAGACAAAATCCGTATCAAAGAAGAACGGGTCCTCATACAAAATTTCCCCTCGATAGCTGCGTTGGGAGACCTCAATGGTTGCGGTAAGCGGCCGCCCGTAGCCGAACAAATCGCGATCGCCGACTTGCACGCCGGCGAGTGCGCCTTCGTAAGTGTCGAACCCAACCCAAAAACCAAGTTCTTTGCTTTTCGCCTCTTCTGCCGAGATGTCGAGCCGCAACAGATGTCCATCGACGGGAACGGGTTTGATCTGCAGCACGTTGAACTGGCCAGTCTTCATGAGCGTCCGAAATCGCTCGTCTAGAGCATCGGGGCTGTACGTTTTGCCTTCTAACCTGGTGAAGCGTTTCGTCACAAAACTGGGATGCAACTGACGCAACCCGGTAACAGTCACACCGTCGAAGTGATAAACGGCTCCCGGTGAAACGACGATGTGCACAGGAACGCGACCATTTACTGCCTCGTCCGGAGCGCCGTCGGCCACTACTTTGACATCGTAATAACCGCGCGCCTTGAAATACGCTTCGAGACGACGCGGAATGTCGTCGACCCGAACATCAGTGTAAGGGCGTTGGAGCAGATCGGATACCTGGCCGCGCAGCGCCTCCCCACCATAAATCGTCTGACCGCTGAACGTGATGTTTCCAAAAAAATATTGTCGGCCTTCATGAATCGGAACCACGACATCGACATCACTGCTGTCAGCCAGAAATTTCTCACGCGGAGGATCGACTACCGCGTTCAGAAAACCGTCGGCAACATAGAACCGCTGTGCTAGATGCGTCCCTTCCTCCAGATCGGCAGCCACAAAGGGCAGCCTTTTTTCCGCGCGTGAATATCGCTCGCGTGTCGGCCCCACGATGTATTCAAAAAGTTTATCTGCCGGCTCATGTGCGTTTCCATCGAAGATTACCTGGCTTAGCAGGAAACGCGGACCTTCATTGATGTCCAAACGCAACCGGCCGCCCGATTCAATCACATAGTGTACGTCCACTCTTGCGTAGCCGTGCTTTCGATAAAAGACTTCGAGGAAGAACGCGAGATCGTCCGCGCGTGCGGGGCTCAATCCAAAATCTTCGACTGTAGTGATCTCCTCTTTGAGAGCGACGCGCAGTTCCTTTTCGTTGAACGCCTGCTGGCCGCGAAATTCAATGATGCTGGTCTGCTTGGCGCGTTTTTCCTGTTCTTTCACGACCGCCCGCCGCGCCTTCTGTTGATCTTCTGGCCGCACGACATCGACGCTCTGCGCTGCGACTTGAAAGGCGAGAGCCACGGTGCTGAGCGGAAAGAGGATTCCGTATCGCATGTCAGCGAAAACGAATCAGATATTTTAGCTTCCCTCGAAAATCGCCGTGAACACCGACGTCACCAGTGAGCACAATCTGATCCGTGACCTTGAACCGCACGGTTGCTTGCTGTTGACCAGTGCGCGGATCGACCGTTCCCAAATTTAGATCGAGTCGATTGAAAACCGTGTTGCTGTCGGTTGGCTCCCCTTTTTTCACGATTTTGCGGTACAGCTGTTGCACCAACAGCATGGCCGCCCGGCCGGCCAGAACGTTTCCAGTCGAGAGTTCCTGTCGCGTCGCGCCGGTAGCGATTAACGAGATGATTTCCTCCTGCGGCAGAGGCGGTTCACTGGTGAAAATCGTCTGTGGTAAAAGCAGCGTTCCGTAAACATAAACGCGCACGGTGTAATCGCGGATCACGGATGTGCCTTGCAGGTCGATTGTCGGATTCGTCGAGTCGTTCGGATTGAACGTAAGCGACCCTCGGGAAACGTCGAGCCGACTGAAAGGCAACGTCGCTTCGACACCTTCCATCTGCACCACACCTTGCAGACCCGGCTTGAGTCCCGTCCCAATTAATTTCAGATCAGTCGTTGCTTCGCCGGTGGCGAGATTACCGCGAATGAGCACCGGATCTTTGGTTTTGATAGTGACATCAAATTTCCAGTCGCGAAACGGCGGG
>WNFR01005367.1_pt1 | contig 13099 bp, 9 predicted proteins | sample 5400221 | NCBI WGS metagenome assembly WNFR01 (sample SAMN13153357, study PRJNA577476) | soil metagenome | isolation source: 40 cm soil under Madrone tree | place: USA:California | collected 2016-06-14
CACCGACCTGCAGAAGGCGCGCAAGGGCGGTGCCAAGATCATCATGTGGCACGGCGGCGCCGACCAGCTCATTCCGTGGCGGCAGTCGGTGCACTATTACCGCGAGACGGCCGAGCGCTTCGGCGGCTTCGATCAGGTGCAGTCGTGGTTCCGCTTCTTCCTCGCGCCCGGTGTCACGCACTGCGGCGGCGGCGCCGGTCCACAGCCGCAGGCGCTCTTCGACACGATGGTGAACTGGGTCGAGAACGGCGTCGCGCCCGACACGATCGTCTCGACCAACACCAACCTCGGCAGCCGGCCGATGTGCCCGTATCCGCAGACCGCGATCTACAACGGAGCGCCCGCCGATCCGAAACTCTTCGCGAGCTGGCATTGCGGCGGCGACATCGAGACGCGTGCGAACGCGTGCATGGATCGCGTCGTGCGCTACCAGCACGAGACCGGCAGGCACCTTGAAGACCCGCAGTCGTGCAGCCATCGGGAAGATCACCACGACGATGACGATGACGACGACCACGGCCATCACTGAGGACGACGAACATGCGACTTCCATGGATGATCCTTGGCTGCGCAGCCGCCTTCTCGGCAGCAGCCCACGATGACGACGCGCAGTACTCGATCTCGGGACCCGGGACAACGCTCACGGGCTATGTCACGGGCACGACGCTGCCCGTCAGCGTCACGGCGCCCACCGGCAAGCACGCCGAGCGCATCACGCTTCGGCTGAACGGCAAAGACGTCACCTCGGCGCTCCATCCCGACGCGAGCGGCACGCTCAGCGGCACGGTCTCGGGCTTGACGCCCGGCGCCAACACGCTGCAGCTCTTCGCCAAGAAAGAGCAGGTGGCGACGCTCACCGTAATGAAGGGCATGGCGCCGGCGGTGACCTGCGACTCGCTTGCCACGCTCACGGGCTTTCCCATCCAGCCCTCCGGCTCGATGGGCGGCACGGTCGTCACCGCAGCGCACATCGTTGCCGCGCTCGGCACGGTGCCCGAGTACTGCCTCGTGCAAGGCACGCTCGAGCAGCGCACCGGCGTCGCCGGTATCCAGGGCACGACCTCGTTCAGGCAATCGCAGCCGTATCACACCGACTTCGAGGTGCGGCTGCCCACCGCGTGGAACGGCCGGTACATGTTCCAGGGAAGCGGCGGCACCGAAGGCAACCGGCCGCTCGCGACAGGACAGATCGGCGGCACCGCCGGTCTCAACATTCTCAGCAACGGCTTCGTCGTCGCGAGCCAGAACGGCGGCCACCAGACGAACGAACTCCCTGCGTCCTACCCGCCGGGACCAATCACCGACCTGAATCACATCCAGGTGATCCAGGGCAACATGTTCTTCCCCGACGAGAAGGCGGTAGCGGATTGGGGCTACCACTCGATCGACATCACCACGCAGACCGCGAAGTACCTGATCAGCGCGTATTACGGCCGACCGCAGGAGCACTCGTATTTCGTCGGCTGCTCGACCAGCGGCCGCCAGGGCATGGCGATGTCGCAGCTCTTCCCGCGGCACTACGAGGGCATCGTCGCGGGCGACCCGTTCTATCTGCCGCCCGACATCTCGCTCTCGGAGACCTGGGGCCTCGAGCGCATCATCGACGTCTCGCCGATCGTGAATGGCGTGCCGCAGTACTTGAGCAGCTTCCCGCTCGCCGACCAGAACCTCTTCACCAACGCGATCCTCGCCGCGTGCGATCAGCTCGACGGCCTGGTCGACGGCGTGATCGACAACGCCGCGGCGTGTCACTTCGATCCGGAAACGTTCGTCTCCCCGTCGAGCGGCGTCTACGGCTCGATCGCGCCCGGCCAAGCGCTGCAATGCACCGGCGCCAAGACGGCGACGTGCCTCACCCCAGCACAGGTAGCCGCGACGAAGAGGATCGACCAGGGCCCGCGCACTTCGAGCGGCCGGCGCATCGTCTCGCCCGACGGCACGCCGCTTTCCGGCTATCCGTTCGACGGCGGCTTCATGCAGCCCTCCGGCATCCCGACGCGCGACATCGGCACGACGAGCTCGGCTCCGGGGAACATCGGGCTCGGCTCCGGCCAGCTGCCGCTCTTCTGGTTCGCGAATCCGGACCCGACGTACAACCCGCTGACGGTGGACTACGACAACGACATTCATCTCGTCACGCCGGCCTCGCCCGCGGTCAACAACTCGACCGACATCCGGCCCTTCGTCAAGCACGGCGGCAAGCTGATCTTCTATCACGGGCTCTCGGACTCGGGCCCGCCGTGGCCGTACTCGCTCAAGTACTTCCGCGATGTGGCGCGCAAGCACGGCGGCCTCGAGCACGCCGGCGACTTCATGAAGCTCTACCTGATCCCGAACATGGGCCACTGCAGCGGCAACATGGCGACCGACACCTTCGACATGCTGACGCCGATGGTGAACTGGATCGAGAACGGCGTCGCGCCAGACGAGATCGTCGCGACCGGCAACCGCTTCATGCCGATGCCCTTGTCCGGGCCGTACACCGGCCTGCCAGCGGTGGATCCGAATGGCAAGACGGCGCGCAGCCGTCCGCTGTGCGCCTATCCGAAGACACTGCGCTACGGCGGCGCGGGTGACATCAGCCAGGCATCGAGCTACGGCTGCGTATCGCCCGAGCGCAAGCACCACGAGCATGACGATGACGACGATGACCACGGGGATCACCATGACCATGACTAAGCACGCAATCGCGGCGCTGCTCCTCGCGGGTGCCGCCACGGCGTACGCGGTGGTGCCGCCGATGATCAGCGCAGTCAACCGTCGGCTAATGGAGCTGGCGCGCGAAGGCTGGATGCTGCCCGAGTACGCGGAAGACGTGCGCGCCGACGCGCAGGCGATCGACATTACACCGCCGGGCAAGCGCTGAGTCGAGAAAGGGGAGGAGCAGATGAGCAAGCACACAACATTGGCGGCGGGAGCATTCGCCCTGACGCTGGTTGTCGCGACCGCACACGCGCGCGTCTATACGGTGATGAACTACGCCGACGACGGCTCGCGCGGCACGCTGCGCTGGGCGATTGAGCAGAGCAACGCCAATCCCGGCGACAACCTCATCCAGATCGTGCATGTCGGCCGGCCGCCCTACGTCATCAAGCTGAATTCCCTCTTGCCCGCGATACAGGGGCCGGTCGTGATTCGCGGCATGCAGAAGCCGAAGGCGAGCGTTCCCCAGGTCGTCGAGGACACGCTCGCGGGCCTGCCCGCCGCGGTGCGCGAGCGCCTGCCCGAAGCGGGCGTAGCCGAGACGCCTTCCATCGCCATCGACGGCTCGAACTTCCTCGATGGCAACGACCAGAGCTCCTGCCCCGGGGTCAATCCCGCACAGTTCGGCCCGAACGTGCGCTCGTTCAGCAATCCGGCGTTCGCGGTGATCGATTCCGGCGAGGTCGAGATCGCCAACCTCGAGATCCGCAGTTTCTGCATCGGCGTGCTCCTCCTGCGCAGTCACAGCAACCATCTGCACCACTTGTACGTACACAATGTATCCGGTGCCGCGGGCCTGATGATCACCGGCGATGCCGGCGATGCGGCCGGCTCGGCGACTTCCGGACTGAGCACGGCCAACCGGGTCGAATGGAACACGCTGGTCGATATCGGCGACGGCCTCGAGTGCACGCGCGGCACATCCTTTACGTCCTACCGCAACAACATGCTGATCGAGACGCGCACGCGCGACGGCACGAAGACACCGTGGTCGCAAGGTATCGAGTGTGCCGGCACGGGAAACCACGACATAGAGCTCTTCGACAACGTGTTCGTCGCCTTCTCCGACGGCCTGCAGCTCAATGCCGCAGCCAACGTCCGCGCCGAGCGCAACGTCATCATCAATAACACCTACGGGATCACGGCCAGCGGCACCGGCGTCCTGATCCGCGACAACCTCATCACCAGCAACCGCATGGGCGTCGGCCCGGCGAACGCCGCGCGCGTCACGGTCAGCGAGAACTCGATCTACGGCAATGGACAGAACATTCTCTCGTTGCCCAATTCCGCCGGCGGCACGACAAATCCCGCGAGCCCGGCGCGTCTCGGAATCGATGTTGGCGTGAACGGCCGCACGGCCAACGATTTCTCCGACGCCTGCCGCGACTGCGACACGGTGCAGAATTTTCCGGTGCTTTCGGCGGATTCCTCCTGGAGCGCGCTGCGCGGCACGCTTTCGACGAAGCCGAACGGCAGCTTCATCATCGAATTCTTCGCCAACCATTCGCTGAATCCGGCGGGTTGGGGAGAAGGCGAGCGATTACTCGGCAGCATGGTCGTTACGACCGGCGCAGACGGGATCGCGCCTTTCGCCTTCACCGTGCCGACGGTCGATCCGCTGCGCGACGGCAGCGCGGCGGCGTATTTCACCGCGACCGCGACGAATCGCGACACCGGGGCGACCTCCGAGTTCAGCGACGCGCTGCTGCTGCGCCGATAGGGGCCTTACGCAGTCTTTTGAGGGAGGAGCAATGTCGAGAAATCGAGGCAAGGTCGGCGTCACTCGCCGGCAGTTCATGCAGAGCGCGGTAGCAGTTGCCGCGGGCGCTCCACTCGCGCTCGACGCGCGCGGGCGCGACGACGACGATGACGACGATCGCGATCATGACCGTGACCATGCCGCCTGCGGCGCCGCGCCCGATGTAAATCTCGTCAACGGCCGCTTCCTGACGATGGGCGCGCGCAACAGCGTGACGTCCGCGCTCGCGATCCGCGACGGCCGCATCACGCGTGTCGGACATGCGGGCGACCTCGGGCCATGTGGTCGCGCGATGAACCTCCACGGCGCGACGGTGATCCCCGGGCTCATCGACACGCACGTGCATTTCCTGCGCTGCGGCCAGAACCCCGGCCACGAGGTGCGCATCATCGAGACGGCGGCGTCGGTGCCCGAGCTGCTGCAGATGATCACTGCGCGCATCAAGGAACTCGCCGTGCCGGCGGGCGAGTTCATCACCGGCATCGGCGGCTGGAACACGAACGGCCTCGCCGAGAAGCGCCTGCCGACGGTAGCCGAGCTCGACGCCGCGGCGCCCAACAACCCGGTTTATCTCTCGACCACCGGGCCGGGCGGCGCACTGACGAACACCTCCGGTGCCGCGTTCTTCACCTCTCGCGGCATCACGGTCAACTCGAACGGCACGCTCAACGCCGGCCAGGCGCTCGCCGCGCTGCAGGCGGTGCAGACGGAGGATGATCGCCAGCGCGGCACCGGGGAGGTGTTCGATTTCGCGTCGAGCCTCGGCCTCACCATGGTGACCGACATGGGGCTCGCGGGCGCGGCAGTGGACTTCATCGAGGGCTACCGCTACGCGATGAGTTTGTGGCGCCAGGGCAAGCTGAAGGTCCGGCTGCGCGCGTATCTCAACAGCTCGTTCGACACCGGCTTCAGCGTGGCGACAAACGTGGTCGACAGCTCGTTCAAGCGCATCGGCGACGACGTGTTCCGCACCAACGGCATCGGCGAGCGCGTGAACTCGAGCACCACCAACCCCGGCTATGTCGACGTCGTGAAGCACGCGGCGTCGAAGGGCTGGATGGTCACGCAGCATTCGCTCACCTCGGCCGAAATCGACTTCCACGTCAGCGCCTACCAGGCGGCAAAGACAGTGGCGGACATCGGCAACCTGCGCTGGACGCTCGACCACGTGAATCCGATCAGCGACGCGCAGATCGCCGCCGTAAAGGACCTCGGCATCGGCCTGCGCCTGCAGGGCTGGAACTACACCTCGGCGGCGCCCGCCGGCCCGCCGTGGCGCAAGCTGGTCGACGCCGGCATTCCGCTCTCGGCGGGCACCGACTCGACCAACGTCGGCGCGATGAATCCGTGGCTGATGATGTTCTACATGACGACGATGTTGAACAACGCCGGCACCGCGGCGACGCCCGCCGGCCAGCAGATCACGCGGCTGGAGGCGCTGCGCATGTACACCATCGGCGGCGCGTTCCATTCGTTCGACGATGACAAGCTCGGCTCGCTCGAGGAGGGGAAGCTCGCCGACCTCGTGGTGCTGAGTGATGATCCGCTCAGCGTTTCCAATGACAAGTTGAAGCGCCTGCGCTCGGTTCTCACGATGCAGGCCGGTCGAATCGTTCACCAAACCCTGTGAGGAGGGAGACATGTCGAAGAAGGAAGACGAAGTGAAACGCCGCCGCTTCACGCGGCGCCAATTTATCCAGACCGCAGCCGCCGCCGCGGGCGCAAGCGTCGTCGGCCGCGCCGGCGCTCATGACGACGACCACGACCGCGATCATGATCACGATCACGACGAGCCGCACAACGAAGCCGACCTGATCCTCAGCAACGGCCGCATCCACACGATGGATGCCAAGAACCGGGTCGTCTCGGCTGTGTCGGTCAAGAACGGCCGCTTCCTCGAGGTGGGCAGCGACGCCAAGTCGCCGCGCGGCCCGCGCACGAAGGTCATCGATCTGCGTGGCCGCACGGTGGTGCCGGGAATCATCGACAACCACAACCACTTCGTTCTGGAGGGCAACCGTCCCGGCTACCACACGCCGCTCGAGAACGCGCTTTCGGTCCAGGACGCGCTGCAGACCTATGCGGCGCGGGCCGCCGGACTGCCGAGCAAAGATGCGTGGATCACGACCATCGGCGGCTTCCACTTCAATCATCTGTACGCGAACCCGAGCGACAAGACGAGCGGCCGCTTCCCGACGCTCGCCGAGCTCGACAGCGTGGTGCCGAACAATCCGGCGTTCATGATGATCTCGTTCACCGGGGCGGGCGTCACGAACAGCGCGGGCAAGGCCATCCTGCAGGCGCAAGGTGTGACGGTGGGCCCGACGCCAACGAACCCGGACGTCGGCGCGATTGGCACCAGCGCCAGCACAGGGTGCCCGAAAGCGCTGCTCTATCTGCGCCAGACGCTGCTCAATCCGGCGCAACGCCGCCGCAGCGTCATCGACGCGATGAACCACGCTCTGCTCGTCGGCGTGACTACGCACCTCGATCAGGGCGCGTTCCAGGCGACCAACACCACCGCCGACGGTGCTGCGCACGAAGACAACTACGCGATGCATCTCCCCTTCCTGGAGATCTACGACCAGGGGAAGGGCACCGTCCGCCTGCGCATCAACTTCCTGCACATGGAGAGCAATCCGGACACGCCGGAGCTGGTGCAGCGGCTGAAGAACGCTTTCCAGTTCCTGGGAAATGAGTGGGTGAAGACCGGCGCGATCGGCGAGTTCATCGCGCAGGGCACGAACGCGTCGAGCCCGTTCAACGCCGCGGCACTGAAAGTCGCCGCAGCCGGCTGGCGCGCCGAGGTGCATTCGCTTGGCCGCCGGCAGACGCCGACCAGCAACCCCGCGGACTTCGAGTTCGAGATCCAGGGCTTCGAGGCGGCGAACGCCGACTTTCCGGGCATCGTGCGCGACCGGCGCTGGGTGATCGCCCACGTCCCCGGTATCACGCAGGAGTGGATCGACCGCCTGCAGGCGATCGGCGGCAATCTCTCGCTCACCGGCTGGCAATACCTCGCCGGCAACCCGGTAACGAGCACGGTGGCGCCGTACGCCGGGCCTCCATTCCGCATGATCGTCGACTCGGGCAACCGTCCCGACGGCATCCACTCCGGGCTGAGCTCCGACGGCATGCAGATCGCGCCGATGAACCCGTGGATCCATATGTATTACGCCACCACCGGCATCAACGCGCGCGGCGTGCTCATTAACCCGAACCAGCAGATCTCGCGCCAGGAGGCGCTCGAGCTCTACACCAGGAAGAACGGCTGGTTCCTGCGCGAGGAAGACGACCTCGGTTCGATCGAGGAAGGCAAGCTCGGTGATCTCGTCGTACTGAATAGCGACTACTTCACCGTGAAGGACGACGATCTCAAGAAGATCCGCTCCGTGCTCACTGTGGTCGGCGGCCAGATCATGTACGACGCCGGCGTGCTCGACACGCGCCGCTGGTAGTGGACGCAGCCGAGTTTCTTGCCGAGTACCGCGCGCTTCTGGACGCCCAGACGCGCGCGTCACAACTCAAGGCGGGAGAGAACCCCTGCCTTGAGTTGATGACGGTGCTGCTGGCCGCGCCCCGCGAGCTCTGGCCGGCGCTGGACATGGAAGAACGCCGGAGGGAGCTCGCGTCTCTCTTTTCCTGGGGCGTGCCGAACGAAGGCGCGCTGCAGGCGCTTGCTGCCCATGCGCCGCTCGTCGAGTGCGGTGCCGGCATGGGGTACTGGAGCGCGCTGCTCAGGGCTCGCGGCATTGATGTAATCGCCTACGACACGGCGCCGCCCGGCAAGTCATCCAATGCGTATCACCGCTTTGCGCGCGAACCGTGGACGGCGGTCGAGCCGCAGGACTCGGTGCTCGCCGCACGGCGCCACCGCGATCGCACGCTGTTCCTTTGCTGGCCGCCTTACGATGACGATGCCTCGAGCTACGCGGTATTGCGCGCCTATCAAGGCGACAAGCTCGTCTTCGTCGGCGAAGGCGCGACCGGCTCGGTGCGCTTCCATCGCGAGCTGGCGCTCAACTGGTCGCTCGAGGATGAAGTGCGCCTGCCGAACTGGCCGCGGCTGCGCGACACGCTGATGATGTACCGGCGCAACGCGGTGCGGCGGCCGCTGCGCCAGCGCGACCGCTGCTTCGAATGCCATCGCTTCCTCCCCACCGGCGCGATCGGCCGCTGCGACTGGTGCTTCAACCGCAAGCCCGCTGCGCTCGCGCTCCAGGTTGGCCGGCACCGCGTCGAATACGTGCAGGCGATGCTCGACGCCATGCCGGCGGAGCGGCGCCGCGCTCTGGAAGAGAGCCCCAACCGAATTCATGCCAAACGCTCATGAGTCTATGAGCGACTCGATTATGTCGGCAGCGTCCCGCGGCGTTTAAATCGCGGTGGGAGACCGAGCGGCGCACGGCCGCTCGGTACGACGCCCGAGAAGAAGTCCATGTTCATGCAGCCAGTGCGCCGGCGTTTGCCGTGCAGCAGCAGCGCGAATCAATCCGCCCAAGCCGCCAGTACATGATTGCTGCATTTGTGGAGGAGCCAATGGCCACACCAAGCAAGCGAAGGACAAAGTGCGTCGTCGGGACCATCGCCTTGGCGACGCTCGCTTTTAGCGCCGGCAGCGCGCTCGCGATCAAGCAAAGCGGCGAGCAGAAGGACATGCGCCTGGTCGGACACAGCGACCTGCAGTTCCGGGGCGCTTATCAGCCGAACGTAATCGTCTACCCGGACGGAAGGACGATCGCCTTCGCAGGCCTGCACAGCGGACAGAACCTGCCGGGTCCTCTGCCCAATCCGCTGAACGGCAACAAGCCGGAAGAGAACGGGACGATGATCGTGGACATCACCAATCCCGCGAAGCCCGTCGATCTGTTCCATATACCGGTGCCGGTCGCCGGAGGGCAGGCGCAAATGGCGCGCATGTGCCTGGGCTCCGATCTGCCCAAGGGGATACCGGGTAAGGTCTATCTCCTGCGCAACATCCAGGGAAGCGCGGCCCAGCAGTCCGGCTATGAGACATGGGACGTGACCATTCCCCGTGCGCCTGTATTTTTGGCGGCGATTCGGAATCTTCGTTCCACGCACAAGCTCTATTGGGAATGCTCGAGCGGTATTGCGTACATGCCCGGCAGCAAAGCCACGCCACCTCTCTGGCGCCAAAGCCAGTCCATGCTGATCGTCGACTGGAGCAATCCCGCCGCGCCGCCGATCTACATCCGTACTTTCGGCCTCGTCGGTGGGCAGCCAAGCGGAACCGGACCCGTTCCCACCTCGCTGCACGGTGCAATCTCCGCGCATGACCATCCCAATGCGGCCGGCAAGCTCGTGAGCGGCGTCGATGTCATCGGCAACCGCGTCTACGCGGCATGGGGCGTCGGCTCCAACGGCATCATGCAGATCCTGAACCGGCAGAAGTTGCTGCCTCCGGCCTATGGCGGAACGTGGTCCGGGGACCCCGACAACCCGACGGACGCGGATCTCGTGGCACCGCAGGTCGGGCGGCTCGACCTGTCGCCTGACCAGGGCGGCCATACGACCATGCCCGTGTTCGGCGTAGTGCCGAAGAGTCTGACGTGCTCAAGTACGGCGTGCCCCGGAACGCCCTTGCCGGGTGTGCGTGATCTCGTGGTGCTCACGTCCGAAGCGGGCAACTGCAATTCGCAGCATTGGGGCTTCGTCATCGACGTAACTACGGAGAACTCGATCGGCGTGCGCCAGGATGCGTCGCAGGGGCCGATGGTGCTCTCGACTCTGTGGGTCAATCCGCAGCAGGGCGAGAAATACCCGCGCGGCAACTACTGCCTGCGCGGCCAGCGGTTCGGCACCCATTCGACCGAGGAGAATTTCCGCAATCCGTATTACGGCAGGATAACGTTCACCTCGTACTTCAATGGCGGCATCCGCGCGTGGGACATCCGCGACCCGCAAGGCGCCGCCGCCGCGGCGTTCTATGTACCTGAAGCCCCGGTCAAAAAGTGCGGCAATGGCGTCGACTGCATGTACATGACCAACAACGTCGAAGTCGATAATCGCGGCTACATTGTCATCGTAGACCGCATTGGCAATGGCATGGACATCCTCGAGCTCACCGGCAGTGCAAGTTGCGTCGGCCGTGGTCTGCCGCCGGGCGACTGTGACGACGATGATGACGACGATCATGACCATGATCGTCACTGAGCCGCGCTGATCGCGGCGCAGCAAGGAGGGCGGCCCACGGGGGCCGCCTTTTTTTTGTGCGGCCTCACCATGCCGGCGCGGCCAAGCCTACATAGAATGTCGCTGATGAGGCGTTTCACCGCCCTGTGGGCTTTGCTTCTCGCCATGGCGCTCCTTGCGCCGCGGCTCGCGCTCGCGCACGGCGGCGAACACGGCAGCGCTGCCAAGCATGCGGACGCGGATCGGGCACTGCTGCTTCCATCCTGCCCGGGCCAGCACGGCGACTTCTGCACCTGCGGCGGCCCGGCGGCCTGTTCGGGCGGCAGCCCCGTCGTGCTCGCCGCGCCACGGTTCGCAGTGCTGCTGGTCGTGGCGGCGACACATGTCCAGCCGCGACGCGAGCCGCCTGCGCGCGGTCCGCCGCCGTTCTCTCTCCGCTTCTCTCGCGCCCCTCCAGCGTCTTCCTGAGCGGTAGCACGCGTTGACGCGTCGCGGCCCAGCCGTGGCGCGCCGTTTCATCGCATTCGGGAGGACGGCATGAAGAAGCATCTGCTTATCGCCGCGCTCTTCGCCGGCATTGCCGGCGAGGCGGCAGCGTCGTGCGGCTCGGCGTTCTGCATGGTGAACACGAACTGGAACGTCGAGGGCGCGTGGATCGAGCCGGGCGCGCGCCTCGATCTGCGCTTCGAGTACATCGACCAGGACCAGCCGCGCGCCGGCAGCCGCAAAGTCGGCGTGGGCGAGATTCCACAGCATCACGACGAGATCCGCACCATCAACCGCAACTGGATCGGCACGTACGACTATACGTTCAGCCAGGACTGGGGCGTGTCGGCGACGCTGCCCTACTCGATGCGCGACCACTCGCACATCCATCACCACATGGGCGAGGACCTGACGGAGACATGGCACTTCGGCGAGATCGGCGACGCGCGCGTGCTCGGGCGGCGGCAGTGGCACGCCGAGAACGCGGGAGCCCAGCGGCTGGATTTCTTCGGCACCACCTTCGGCCTCAAGCTGCCGACCGGCCGCACCGATGTGGCGAACGCCGATGGCGACCTCGCCGAGCGCACGCTGCAGCCGGGCACCGGCACGACGGATCTGCTGCTCGGCGGCTACTTCCGCCGCGTGCTCGGCTCCGGTACGTCGTGGTTCGCCGATGCCCTCTGGCAGCACCCGCTCAACAGCCACGAGGAGTTCCAGCCGGGCGATCGTATTTCGCTCGACGTCGGCGTGCGGCGGGAAATGAGCGAGCGGCTCGGCCTCATGCTGCAGCTCAACTTCCTGCACCGCGCTCGCGACAGCGGCGACCAGGCGGAGCCCGACGATAGCGGCGGCAAGTTCCTGTTCCTGAGCCCCGGTATCAGCTACGCGCTCGGCAAGAACCTGCAGCTCTACAGCTTCGTGCAGCTGCCGCTGTACCAGTACGTGAACGGCGTCCAGCTCACCGCCGACTGGAGTTTCGTCGCGGGACTGAGCTTGCGCTTCTAGCGGGTGCTGTTAGGCGGCATTACCGGCGCGGGCGGCTGCCCGGCCGCGGGCGCTTGCCCGGCCGCAGGCGCTTGCCCGCTCGCAGCTGCCTGCCCGGCCGGAGCCGCCTGCCCCTTGGTGGCCGCCTGTCCGGCCGCAACCGGCGAGTAGATGAACTTCCAGTCTTTGTAGCTTTGAGCGGACTCGAAGCCGGCGTCGCGTTGCTTGAAATTGCCGATCTTCAGCGGCTTGTCTTCGGACAGGCTGTAGACGCCGGCGATGCCGGCATCCGGCGCCTTGACGATGCCCCACTCGGCGCTTCCGGTGAGCGGATCCGTATAGAGCTGGCGCAGATAGCGCACCGTGCCCGGCTGGCGCGGATCCTTCAGCAGGTCATCCAGCGCGCGCGGGTACTGGTTCTTGCCGGCAAGGTAATAGCGGGTGATCGCCTGGCGGTATTGATTGCCGGCGAAGAGGAGCTGCGTTTCCTTCTCGCGCTTCGCCGCCGTCTCCCACACCTCGCCCACCAGCGCGAGGCCCGCGGTGATGATGGCGACGATGAACAGCACGGTCATGTACGTGAAGCCGCGGCTGCGCATCGTCGCCCTGCCCACGGCTGCTACGGCACCAGCGCGAACGAGCGCAGCGCCGAGCCCGTGCCGCCGCGGATCTTGAGCGGCGGCACGACCAGCGCGAACTCGTGCTCGCCGGCAGCCGCGATCGCTTCGAGGTTGAAGTTCTCGATGATGTTGATGCCGTTGTCGGCGATCACCAGCATGTGCACCGGGAAGACTTCGAAGGCCGGCGTGCCTGGGTTGACGACCGGCGGGCGGAATTCGAAGGTCAGCGTGTCGTTGCCGACGACGCGCGCGCCGCTCTTGATCAGGAAATTCGCGCCGTCGACGCCCACGCCAGCCGAGTTGGCACCGGCGTAGGTCTGCGGACTGCTGGCGAAATACTGGCCCCAGCCGGTGCGGACGAGCACGGTATCGCCGCGCTGCAGCTTGACCTTCT
>WNFR01012240.1_pt1 | contig 13099 bp, 11 predicted proteins | sample 5400221 | NCBI WGS metagenome assembly WNFR01 (sample SAMN13153357, study PRJNA577476) | soil metagenome | isolation source: 40 cm soil under Madrone tree | place: USA:California | collected 2016-06-14
TCAGTGCGAAGCCGGACAGCCAGGTGGTGTAGGCCTCCCATTTGAACCAGGTCAGTTCGTCCGGCATCTCGCTCGGCGCCACCAGATATTTGACCATCCGGTAGAAGCCGCCGCCATGGACCTGCCACGCCTCGCCCTGAACACCGTCGGGCAGGCCCGCGCGTGGCTTCAAGCTGAGATCGAGATGAATGAAATAGAACGAGCTGCCGATCCATCCGATGCCGGCCACCACGTGCAGCCAGCGCAGGATCAGGCTGGACCATTCCGTCAGTATCGATCCCCACATCATCGGTCAGTGCGTCCCGCAGGCAAGGCGCCGGCGACGGGCCGTCGTTTCGGCGCGGGAAATCAGGTCGATGGCCCCATATCGTCTGTCTCTGGTGCTTGCAATTTTCGGGCCCGCTTTGCCTCGGTGCAATAGGGGGAGCGGATATTTCGGCATCTTTTTCGCAGCGCATTTCGCCTTAACCAGGATTCGTCTTTCGGAGACGCGCCGATCTGCGATGCCGATTTGCCTCGTTGACCCCATCACAGAACCGCCGCACCATATGGCCTGTTTTGCCCGTAGGGTGCCGCCATGGCCGGATTGTCGCATCGCCAGACTGAAATCCTCAACATCGCGCGCGCTTTCGGCCGGGTGATGGTGGAGGACCTCGCGCGCCGCTTCGAGGTTTCGGCGCAGACCATCCGCAAGGATCTCAACGATCTCTGCGACCAGCGCTCGCTGACGCGCATCCACGGCGGCGCCATCATCGCCTCCGGCGTCGAGAACCTCGCTTATGAAGCGCGCCGCTTTGTCGCCGCCGAGGAGAAGCGGGCGATCGGCGTGGCCGCGGCATCGCGGATTCCGAACGGCTGCTCGCTGTTCATCAACATCGGCACCACCACGGAAGAAGTCGCGAGCGCGCTGACCTCGCATGAGGATCTGCTGGTCATCACCAACAACCTCAATGTCGCGATGCTGCTGTATCGGCATCCGCGCATCGAGGTGATCGTCGCCGGCGGCGCCGTTCGCCGCGCCGACGGTGCGGTGATCGGTTCGACCGCGACCAGCCTGATCGGCCAGTTCAAGGTCGATTACGCCATCATCGGCGCATCCGCGATCGACGAGGAGGGCGCGCTGCTGGATTTCGACTATCGCGAAGTCCAGGCGGCGCAGGCCATCATCGCCAACGCGCGCAGCGTCATGCTGGTGGCCGACGCGACCAAGCTGCGGCGCAGCGCGCCGGTCCGCATCGCCCATATCAGCCAGATCCAGACCTTTGTCACCGACGCGCCGCTGCCGGCGGGACTTGCCAATATTTGCCATACCCGCGGCATCGATGTGGTCGAGGCGATGGACAAGCCGGCGGCCGATATCGATGAGCCGGTGGTCGAGCCCGCGCCGACCGTCACGCGCCTGCGCTAAGGCGTGGACTCGCAAACGTCCACTCAAGACCTTTTCTCCAGACATAGCCGATCGCGGTTTGCATTCGGGGGCGGGGAGCATCATATTTAAAAGTGTATTTCTCTAGTAATCATCCGAAAGTAGTATAATATATAACAACAATTGGCATGATTTTCCTTTTGCGAGGACGCAATCGGCCCGCCCAAGCCACGGCCTGCGTGCGTCTTTTGGCGTCAGGCGAACGAAAACAGGATGGCCAATCGACAAGAGGGAATCCGAACATGGCCGCCTCCGCAGTCCCTGGAATCCGCCGGTCGCTTGGCGACCTGCAAAAGGATTACGATAATGGCAACAAGGCCCCGCTTGAGACGCTGATGCGGGCCTGGAGAGGAATCAAAGAGCTACCGCCGAACGATCCGAATTCCTTTTTCATGATCGGCGGCTATCATGGTGAGCCATTCCGGGGAAAAGGTGAATTTGATCTGAACTGGTGGGGCGGCTATTGCCAGCACGGCACCGTCCTGTTTCCCAGTTGGCACCGCGCCTATCTCTTTCGTCTCGAAAAGGCCTTGCAGAGCATTCCGGGGTGTGCCGACGTCATGCTCGCGTTCTGGGACGAGTGCAGCCCGGACTCAAAGGCGCACGGCATCCCCAAGGCGCTGACCGACGAAACCTTCGAACTCGACGGCCAATCGATACCCAACCCGCTGCGCTCCTTCACACTGCCGGTCGCAATTGTCGATCAGGTGCAGGGCGACCCCGTGGTCTATAGCAAGCCGGCCGGATATCAGACGATCCGGTATCCGCTTTCCGGCCTCGTCGGCAATGCCCAGGACCAGGCGGCTACCGACACGCACAACGCCCAATTCCCTAATGACGCGCAGAACGTCGGCTATCTGAACAACAACATCATGGCCTGGCTCAACGGCCAGGTCACGATCGACGGTCAGGTGTGGGGCGAAATTTTCGGCAACTTCGTCCAGTGCCTCGATGCTCCCAACTACACGCTGTTTTCCAACACGACATCGGCAGATGCGTGGAATGAGGCGCACAAGACCAACCTGATGCCGCTGGAATCTCCGCACAACTACATGCACCTCGCCGTCGGCGGTTTCGACTACCCGGGCCAGGGCGACGTTTCGGTGATACCCGGCGCGAATGGCGACATGGGCGAGAACGACACCGCCGGCCTCGATCCGATCTTCTTCTTCCACCACTGCTTCATCGATTATGTATTCTGGATTTGGCAACGCAGGAAAGGCGCAACCGACACACTGACGATCGATGCGGCCGATCCCGGTGCGAACTCCAGCGCCAACCCGCCGCCGGCTGGTGTTGACCCCAATACCCCGCTCACGCTGCAGACCCCGCTGGAGCCATTCCGCAAGCCCAATGGATCGTACGTCACGACCAGCGACTGCGTTAATATCGAAACCCAGCTCGGCTACACCTACGGCCCCGGCTCGCTCGATCAATATGCGCAACCGACCGCCGTGGCGCTGACGGCTTCGGCGAAGGTGACCGAGCCCGGACATACGGTGCGGGTCAGTGCCATCAACCGCGCCGATATCAGCGGGTCCTTCCTGATCGCCGCCTTTGCGACCGTGCACGGCGAGCGGCAGTATATCGGCACCAAGGCGGTGCTGAGCCGCTGGCATGTCGAGGGCTGCATGAATTGCCAGAATCACCTCGAAGCCAAAGCCAGGCTGCGCTGAAGCGGACTGCGCCGGGCAGGCCGGAACGGCCCAAAGGCCGTCCGAAAAGTCGCGCGTGTTGCTCGCGGGGCATAACCCAGGTTGGAGAAGATCGATTAAGTGGCTCCCGGCGCGATATCGCGCCAAGGGGCGCGTCCATGAACAAGCTTGCTCTTGCTGTTTCCATGCTTGCGGCAAGCGTCGTCGGCGCTTCGGCCGCCGATCTTGCGGCCCGTCCCTACACCAAGGCGCCGCCTCCGGTGGCTGTTGCGGCTTATGACTGGAGCGGTTTCTACGTCGGCGCCAATGGCGGCGGCGCATGGAGCCGCAAGTGCTGGGATGCGGTGCCGTTCACCATCGATCTCGTTTTCGTTCCACCGTTTACGATCGCGGGTCCCGAAGGGTGCCATACCGCGAGCGGTGCGACCGCCGGCGGCCAGGTCGGCTATCGCTGGCAGACGGCCGCCTGGGTGTTCGGCCTGGAAGCGCAAGGCAACTGGGCCGATCTGACCGGCTCGAACGCGTCCCGGATCGATCTCCTGGCGGGCTTTGGCAACCGCACCAAGATCGATTCCATCGGCCTGTTCACCGGTCAGGTCGGCTACTCCTGGAATTCGTTCCTGCTCTACGTGAAGGGTGGCGCAGCGGTCACGCACGACAAGTACGAAGGTTTCCTGACCGCGCCTCAGGGTGTGTTGCCCGCCGGCTTTATCGCGGACCGCGGCAGCGAAACCCGCTGGGGTGGCGTGGTCGGGATCGGCGGGGAGTATGCGTTCAACCGGAATTGGTCATTCGCGCTGGAATACGATCATTTGTTCATGGGCGATCGCGACGTTCGCTTGACCTATGATCCGGCCTTTATCGCCGCGCTGAACCACAACGAAAGCATCCACCAGGACGTCGACATGGTCACCGCGCGCATCAACTACCGTTTTGGCGGTCCGGTTGTTGCGAAGTATTGAACTCGCGCTGAGGTTTCAGAAAATCCAAAGCCCCGGCATCGTCCGGGGCTTTTTCATGCGGGCTTTGGGTCCGGGATTCCGTTTTCGTCGATTTCGTTTTCGTCTTGCTTTCGTTTTTGTTTGTGATTTAATCCAAACCGAAAGTAAAATCGCCGAAGTGAAGAGGCGATCGCCGGGGGAAGCGTCTTTTGGATCGGGTTTTCGACCTCGCAATCATTGGAGGCGGTATCAATGGCTGCGGCATCGCGCGCGATGCGGCGGGCCGGGGCAACTCTGTTTTCCTTTGCGAAATGAACGACTTGGCTAGCGGGACGTCGTCCTGGTCGACCAAGCTCGTGCATGGCGGCCTGCGTTATCTCGAATATTACGAGTTCCGGCTGGTCCGCGAAGCCCTGATCGAGCGCGAAATTCTCTGGCAGATCGCGCCCCATATCATCCGCCCGCTGCGTTTCGTTTTGCCGCACCATTCCGGGTTGCGCCCAGCCTGGCTCTTAAGGCTAGGGCTGTTCCTGTACGACCACATCGGCGGCCGTCATCTGCTGCCGCCGACGCGCTCGGTCGATCTCGCCCATGACGAGGTCGGAAAACCCTTGATCGCCAACCGCTACACCAAGGGTTTTGAGTATTCCGACTGCTTCGTCGATGACGCGCGCCTGGTCGTGCTCACCGCGCGGGATGCCGCCGATCGCGGCAAACCATCAAGGCGCGGGCGCTGGTCAATGCCGGCGGCCCCTGGGTCGAGAACGTGCTGGCATCCGGTGCCGGCGTCAACGCGCGGGCAAAAGTGCGGCTGGTGCAGGGCTCGCACATCGTCGTGCGAAAACTCTACGCGCATGACCGCGCCTACATGTTCCAGAACGCCGACGGCCGCATCATCTTCGTCATTCCCTATCAGGACGATTTCACGCTGATCGGCACCACCGATCGCGATTACGATGGCGATCCGGCGAAGGTAAAAGCCTCCACGGAAGAGATCGAATATCTCTGCGCTTCCGCCAGCGAGTATCTGGCCAAGCCGGTCTTGTCCGAGGATGTGGTGTGGACCTATTCCGGCGTCCGCCCGCTCTATGACGACGGCGCCAGCGACGCCAAGGCCGCCACCCGCGATTATGTGTTCGAACTCGATACCCCTGGCGGCGCGCCGCTGCTGTCGATCTATGGCGGCAAGATCACGACCTATCGCCGCCTGGCCGAAGAGGCGCTGGAGCGGCTGTCACCTTATCTGCGCAGCGCCAAGGCGCGCCAGGGCTGGACCGGCAAGTCGCCGCTGCCGGGCGGCGACATGGACGTCTCGGCGGTCGCAGCGCTATCGGCGGAACTGGTGCGCAAATATTCATTTCTCCCGACAGCGCACGCCAACCGGCTCGCACATGCCTACGGCACCCGCGCGAGCAAAGTGCTCGGCACTTCGAAATCGATGGCCGATCTCGGCCAGTCGTTCGGCGCCACCTTGACGGAAAGCGAAGTCCGGTACCTGATGGCGAATGAATGGGCCCGCACCGCCGAAGACATCGTATGGCGGCGATCCAAGCTCGGACTGCGACTGTCGGCCAGCGAAATCGCCGCGCTCGACGAATGGATCGCTGCCCATCGCGTTTCCGGTGAACGTCTCTTGCGTGAAGCGGGAGGACGGACATGAGCGTCACGCTCGAAAACGTCACGCGAACGGTGGACGGCATCCCGACCATCCGCGACGTCTCGCTGACGCTCGATCGCGGCACGCTGAGCGTGCTGCTGGGACCCACGCTTTCGGGCAAGACCTCGATCATGCGGCTGCTGGCCGGACTCGACAAGCCGACCACGGGCCGCGTGCTGGTCGACGGCAAGGACGTCACCGGTTTCGACGTGCGGCAGCGCTCGGTCGCGATGGTCTATCAGCAGTTCATCAATTATCCCTCGCTGACCGTCTATGAGAACATCGCTTCGCCATTGCGGGTGCAGGGCAAGCCGCGCGATGAAATCGACAAGCGCGTGCAGGAGGCGGCAAGCCTGTTGAGGCTGGAGCCGTATCTCAAGCGTACGCCGCTGCAACTGTCCGGCGGCCAGCAGCAGCGCACCGCGATCGCGCGCGCGCTGGTCAAGGGCGCCGATCTGGTGCTGCTCGACGAGCCGCTTGCCAATCTCGATTACAAGCTGCGCGAGGAATTGCGCACCGAATTGCCGCGCATCTTCGAAGCCTCCGGCGCGATCTTCGTCTATGCGACGACCGAACCGTCGGAAGCGCTGCTGCTCGGCGGCAATACCGTCTGCATGTGGGAGGGCCAGGTCCTGCAGGCCGGCGATACGTCACAGGTCTACCGGCAGCCGGATACGCTCCGCGTCGCGCAGGTGTTCTCCGATCCGCCGCTCAACATCGTCGGCATCGAAAAGAAGAGCGGCTTTGTGCAATATGCAGGGGGCATCAAGGCACCGGCTTCGGGCCTCTATAGCGGCCTCGCCGATGGTCCCTATCGCGTCGGCTTCCGCGCCCATCAGCTGGAACTGGCGAACGGCGTTGCCGGCCGTCACGCCTTCTCCGCGACCGTGACGGTGACCGAAATCACCGGTTCGGAAAGCTTCGTGCATCTCAACCGCGATGCGTCGAACTGGGTCGCCGTGCTGCACGGCGTGCACGAATTCGAGCCGGGCCACGTGCTCGATGCCGCGCTCAATCCCGACAATGTCTTTGTGTTCGACGCGGCCGACCGGCTGGTCGCAGCCCCCAAGGCGATGTGAGGGAGATGCCGCATGGCCCGCATTGACCTCGTCGATCTCGCGCATTCATACGGCGGCAACGATGCCGCTCCCGAATCATTCGCCCTGAAGCCGATCTCGATGACCTGGCGGCAGGGTGGCGCCTACGCGCTGCTCGGCCCAAGCGGCTGCGGCAAGACCACGCTCTTGAACCTGATCTCCGGGATTGTGACGCCGTCGCGCGGAAAAATCCTGTTCGACGGTGCCGATATCACGCCGCTGTCAACCCAGAAGCGCAATATCGCGCAAGTGTTCCAGTTTCCGGTGATCTACGACACCATGACGGTCGGGCAGAACCTCGCATTCCCCTTGAAGAACCGCGGCGTGTCGAAAGCCGACATCGATGCGCGCATCAAGGAGATCGCCGACTTGCTGGATCTCACGCCCTATCTGAAGCGCAAGGCGACGCGGCTGACCGCGGACGCCAAGCAGAAGATTTCGCTCGGCCGCGGCCTGGTCCGCTCCGATGTCGCCGCCGTCTTGTTCGACGAACCGCTGACGGTGATCGATCCCGAACTGAAATGGCAGTTGCGCTCGAAGCTGAAGGCGCTGCATCGCGAACTCGATTTGACGATGATCTATGTCACCCACGACCAGACCGAGGCGCTGACCTTTGCCGACACCGTCGTCGTCATGCATGACGGCCGCGTGGTGCAAAGCGGCACGCCGGCGGAACTGTTCGACAAGCCGGCGCACACTTTTGTCGGTTATTTCATCGGCTCGCCCGGCATGAACATCGTGCCGGCGGAAGTCAGTGGACGCGAGGCGCGGATCGACGGCCACGTCATCGGCCTGCATCGCAACTACGGCGTCCTGCCATCCAGCGCCAGGATCGAAATCGGCGTGCGGCCGGAATTCGTCGATGTCGCACCGCCTGCATCGGGCTTGTTGTCGGCCACCATCGAGCGCATCGACGACCTCGGCCGCATCCGCTTCGCCCGCGTCCGCGTCGGCGATACCAAGTTCAACGCGCGCGTGCCGCCGGGATTCTCGATCCCCGACAACACCGCCGGACTGGTCTTCGATCCCGGCCACGTTCACGTCTATGCCGACAGCGTTCTGGTCGAGGGGGTTGCCTGATGGACAAGACCATCAACCAAAAGGCCTGGTTCCTGGTGCTGCCGGTGTTTCTGGTGGTGGCGTTCTCGGCGATCCTGCCGTTGATGACGGTCGTGAACTATTCGATGCAGGACACCTTCGGCAACAACCAGTTCTTCTGGAACGGCGTCGGCTGGTTCAAGGAATTGCTCGATCCCTCCACCGACCTCGGCGGCCGGTTCCTGGCGTCGCTTGGCCGCAATTTGTTCTTCTCGGCGGTGATCCTTGCGATCGAGGTGCCGCTTGGAATCGTGGTGGCGCTGTCGATGCCGCGCGAAGGCTGGAGCGTCGCCGCCTGCCTCGTGATCCTGGCGCTGCCGCTTTTGATTCCATGGAACGTGGTCGGCACCATCTGGCAGATTTTTGGGCGTCCCGACATCGGGCTGCTCGGCTACACGCTCAACGGTCTGGGGATCAACTACAACTACGTCTCCAACGAGTTCGATGCCTGGGCCACCGTCATCGTGATGGATGTCTGGCATTGGACCAGTCTGGTCGCGCTGTTGTGCTACGCCGGACTGAAATCGATCCCGGATGCCTATTATCAGGCCGCCCAGATCGACGGCGCCTCGCGCTGGGCGGTGTTCACCGCGATCCAGTTGCCGAAGATGAACCGCGTGCTCCTGATCGCCGTGCTGCTGCGCTTCATGGACAGCTTCATGATCTATACCGAGCCGTTCGTGGTGACCGGCGGCGGCCCCGGCAATTCGACCACGTTCGTGTCCATCGAACTGGTGAAGATCGCGCTCGGGCAGTTCGACCTCGGCAAGGCCGCGGCACTGTCGCTGGTCTACAATCTGATCATCCTGATCGTGTGCTGGATCTTCTACACCGTGATGACCAACGCCGGCGCCGAGCGCGCGCAAAAGCAGGGAGCCGCATGATGTATTCGATCCCTGGACGCCGCATCATCATCTCCGCCTTCCTGATCTTCCTGCTGTTGCCGATCTACTGGCTCGTCAACATGAGCTTCAAGACCAATGGCGAGATCGTCTCGACCATGACGCTATGGCCGCACCAGCCGACCATTGCCAACTACATGCGCATCTTCACCGACGAGAGCTGGTATTCCGGCTACATCAACTCGCTGAAATACGTGCTGATCAACACCGTGATCTCGATCTCGGTGGCGTTGCCCGCAGCCTACGGCTTCTCGCGCTATCGCTTTCTGGGCGACAAGCATCTGTTCTTCTGGTTGCTGTCGAACCGGATGGCGCCGGCCGCGGTCTATGCGCTGCCGTTCTTCAATCTCTATTCGGCGATCAATCTGTTCGACACGCCCTGGGCGGTCGCGCTCGCGCATTGCATCTTCAATGTGCCGCTCGCGGTCTGGATCCTCGAGGGCTTCGTCTCCGGCGTGCCGCGCGAGATCGACGAGACGGCGTTCCTCGACGGTTATTCGTTCCCGAAATTCTTCGTCAAGATCCTGGTGCCGCTGATCGCCAGCGGCATCGGCGTCGCCGCGTTCTTCTGCTTCATGTTCTCCTGGGTCGAGCTGCTGCTGGCGCGGACGCTGACCTCGGTCGGCGCCAAGCCGATATCGGCGGTCATGACGCGCACGGTTTCCGCAGCCGGCATGGATTGGGGGCTATTGGCTGCCGCCGGCGTCCTGACCATCATCCCGGGTGCCTTGGTGATCTGGTTCGTTCGCAACTACATCGCGCGCGGCTTCGCGCTCGGCAGAGTGTAAGAAGAGGGCACCATGGAAAACATCGCATGGATGGCCTGGACGCTGCCGACCGCGATCTTCTTCGTGCTGCTGTCGTCGACCCTGGGTGTGATGACGTGGCTGGCGGTCACCTATCCCGAAGCCGAGCGCGTCGGAATCCTGCGCATCCCGACCACGCGCGGCGACCGATTGTTCATTTCATTGATCATGGCCGCCGTGATCCATCTGGTGTGGATCGGATTGGTCGGTACCGACACGATCGTGACGATTCCGGTCGGAGAGGGAATTGAATTGTCGAGCCTGTGGCTCGCCACCGTGATTTCGCTTGTTTCGGCCGTTGCGGTCTTCCGCACGGTCTGAGACGCGAAAAAGAGCAGATCCGGGGTCAACCCGGGCCTGAGTATGTTTGTCGCTGCAACGGAGGAAACAACATGCGACACTTTGAGAGAAGTAACGGGCCCAAGACCAGGACCCGCGTCTTGATGATGACAAGCGCGGTCGCGCTGATGGCAGCCTCGGCTGCGATCACAGCGCCGGCGCGTGCGGACGAAGCTGCCGCCAAAAAATGGATCGACAGCGAGTTCCAGCCTTCGACGTTGTCCAAGGACGACCAGATGAAGGAAATGCAGTGGTTCATCAAGGCCGCCGCTCCCTTCAAGGGGATGGAGATCAACGCCGTCTCCGAAACCTTGACGGTGCACCAGTATGAATCGCAGACGCTGGCCAAGGCCTTCGAGGAAATCACCGGCATCAAGGTCAAGCACGACATCATCCAGGAAGGTGACGTCGTCGAAAAGATCCAGACCCAGATGCAGTCCGGCAAGAACGTCTATGACGGCTGGATCAACGACTCCGACTTCATCGGAACCCACTTCCGCTACGGTCAGGCCGTCGACTTGACGGAATGGATGGACAAGGAAGGCAAGGACGTCACCGACCCGATGCTCGACGTCAACGACTTCATCGGCAAGTCGTTCACCACGGCGCCGAACGGGCATCTCTACCAGTTGCCCGACCAGCAGTTCGCGAACCTCTATTGGTTCCGCTACGACTGGTTCTCCAATCCCGACTACAAGACGAAGTTCAAGGCCAAGTACGGCTACGACCTCGGCGTTCCCGTGAACTGGTCGGCCTATGAGGATATCGCCGAGTTCTTCACCAACGACATCAAGGAGATCAACGGCGTCAGGGTCTATGGCCACATGGATTACGGCAAGAAGGATCCCTCGTTGGGCTGGCGCTTCACCGACGCGTGGTTGTCGATGGCCGGCAACGGCGACAAGGGTATCCCGAACGGACTTCCGGTCGACGAATGGGGCATCCGCATGGAAGGCTGCCGTCCGGTCGGCTCATCCGTCGAACGTGGCGGTGACGTCAACGGTCCGGCGGCGGTCTATTCGATCGTCAAGTATCTCGACTGGATGAAGAAATATGCCCCGCCGCAGGCGCAAGGCATGACCTTCTCCGAATCCGGTCCGGTACCGTCGCAAGGCAATATCGCCCAGCAGATCTTCTGGTACACCGCCTTCACCGCCGACATGGTCAAGCCCGGCCTGCCGGTCATGAATGCGGACGGCACGCCGAAGTGGCGCATGGCTCCTTCGCCGCACGGCTCGTACTGGAAGGACGGCATGAAACTCGGCTACCAGGACGTGGGTTCGGCCACCTTGCTGAAGTCCACCCCGGTAGACCGCCGCAAGGCGGCCTGGCTCTATCTGCAGTTCATCAACTCCAAGACGGTGACCCTGAAGAAGAGCCATGTCGGTCTGACGTTTACGCGTGAGTCCGACATCTGGGACAAGTCGTTCACCGAGCGTGCGCCGAAGCTCGGCGGCCTGATCGAGTTCTACCGCTCGCCCGCGCGCGTGCAGTGGACTCCGACCGGCAACAACGTGCCTGATTATCCGAAGCTTGCTCAATTGTGGTGGCAGAACATCGGCGATGCGTCGTCCGGTGCGAAGACGCCACAGGCCGCGATGGACTCGCTGGCAGCAGCGCAGGACTCGGTGATGGAACGTCTGGAGAAATCCGGCGTCCAGGGCGCCTGCGGACCGAAGATGAACAAGAAGGAATCGGCTGAGTACTGGTTCGCGAAGTCGGCCAAGGACGGCAACATCGCGCCCCAGCGCAAGCTGGCGAACGAGAAGCCGAAGGGCGAAACCGTCGACTACGACACCCTGATCAAGTCGTGGCCGGCCTCGCCGCCGAAGCGCGCCGAAGCGAAGTAAGGCTCGCGACCGTCGTGGCAGGGCATAAGCGCGAAGCACGTCTTCGCTCGGATGACCCGGCCATGACGGAGAGAACGAGAGGCCGGGAGCAATCCCGGCCTTTTTTCTTTGCAATCGCGGCCATCATCGGCACCATATCGGCGCGACTTCAGGAGCTCCACCATGCGCATGATCTTTCGTTGCGATCCGCAGCTTGCCGATCACCTGCCGCGGCCGGTACCGGCGCGTACCGCGCTGCCCGACTGGCTCCGCGCCATGCCTTCGAAGGCGCATTCGGAAATCCATGGCCGCGACATCCGTACCGCGAAGCAATGCCCGCCATTCGTCGATGCGATGGCCTATGGAGTCATGGTCCTGTTACCCTGCGACGTCGTGGTCGATCGTGGCGCGTTCTCCTGGAATTGGGATATTCCGGAACCCGCCACTTTAGGGCATCCGCGCGCGCCGTTGAGCTTTCACGTCGCCGCGCAGCTTGCGGGCGCGCCGTTTGCCGAGGGCACGCAAGCTGCCATCAAGTTCAACAGTTTCTGGACCATCGAGGTTGAGCCAGGCTGGTCGCTGTTTGCGACCCATCCCGTCAATCGCGATGAGCTGCCGTTTCACTTGATTTCCGGGTTGGTCGATGCCGATCGCTTCCACGACGGCGGCATCAATTTCCCGGCGATCTGGACCCAGCCCGATTTCTCGGGGGTCTTGCCCAAGGGCACGCCGGTGGCGCAATGCTTCGCGGTGCCGCGCGCCACGCCGCAACTCGTGTTCGAGAGTTTCGATGAGGCGCACAGGGAGGCCTATTCAAAAACCGTTGCCGACGTGCTGGCCGCGCCCAACGTTTACCGCAAACATTTTCGCGCGCGGCGAGGGCCGGCCTCCTAGCCGCCAAGTGAGCGGCGCAGCGATGCCTCGTCGAGCCACAGGCGGCCGTGGGGCGCCGATGTCAGCGCCATCGCGATCGTGCCGAATGTTTGGGGGCGCAGGCGATAGGCTTCGGCGTAGGCGCGCATCGCGCCGTCGAGATCGCCTTTCTCCTGCAGCACGACGCCGAGATTGAGCGCGGCCTCGGCATGGTCGGGCCTTTTTTCGAGCGCCTTGCGGTAGGCGGTAACGGCGCCGTTGGGGTCACGCAAATCCTGGCGCGCGAGGCCGAGATCGAACCAGACGGACGCCGGAGCGTCATTTTTCGCGGAGCGTTCGAGCAAGGTCGCGGCGGCGGCATGGTCGCCATCCTCCCATGCCAATCGTCCGAGCCGCGCCGCGGCCTCGGTGTTTGTTGGAACCACTTCCAGAATGGCCCGCCACGCGGCGCGTGCCTGCGGCCGCAAGCCCGCCTG
>WNFR01030997.1_pt1 | contig 13099 bp, 11 predicted proteins | sample 5400221 | NCBI WGS metagenome assembly WNFR01 (sample SAMN13153357, study PRJNA577476) | soil metagenome | isolation source: 40 cm soil under Madrone tree | place: USA:California | collected 2016-06-14
ACTCCCACCGGCAAGCAAACCGTCACGACCTACGTGTTCTATACCGACGTATTATTGTCGGCCGGGAAGACCATAAAGAGTGTTACCCTGCCCTCATCGGTCACCCGGGGACAACTACATGTCTTCGCCGTGAGCACGAAATAGTAAGGTGTCAGCAAGCGCAGGGACTCGCCAGTAGTCCCTGCCAGGCTAAGTGGACTGCTGGCGAGTCCGCAGCATTTTGAATCCGCTGACTGGCAAGAGCTGCGAAGAGGCCAATACGCCACCCCATGCTGTCTAATAGCTCTTCAGCTCGGCCTCAGCCTCCACATCCAGGGCTGCCGTGGGTTCGTCCAGGATCAGGATAGGCGCATCACGCAGGATGGCGCGAGCGATGGCCAGGCGTTGCCGCTGGCCGCCGGAGAAATTCTTGCCCTGTTCGCGCACCAGGGCGTTGTACCCATCCGGCAGGCCCATGATCGTCTCGTGCATCTGCGCTTTCTTGGCCGCATCGATAATATCCGCGTCACTGGCTCCCGGTCGCCTTCGCTTGCCTTCTGGTCGCTACCTTGATGGTCCGTGTGTAGTAAAGGACGATCACGGAGAGGGCAGGGACGATGGCGAGGGAGAGAATTGTAAATGGTATGCTGAAGATCAGCATGATGGCGGCGACACCCGCGATGGTCAAGACGCCAACCAGCAAGTCGACTATGCCATCCGTAACGAATTTCTCAATGTCGGCAATGTTGCCCGTAATGCGCTGGACGAGATCGCCTTTCTTCTGCTTGCCATGCCAGTCCAACGAGATGCGCTGCAGGTGTTCAAAGAGTTGCTTGCGTAACCTTGCGCCCAAGTGCTGCGCAATATACATGGCGAGGTAGAGGTCAAGATAGGCCAGCAGCGCACTCAATGTAGCAAATACGACCAGCACGATCACGGAAAAGACGATCACGCCAGTGACGCTATGATGAGTGGTGTCGGGGATGAGCAAGGTCTTTGGATTTGACAGGTTAACCGGGCACGGTGAGGTAGGCGGTGGCTGGACCTGGTGGCTTCCCGGTGGTGGGTTTAGCGATGGGTCAAGTGCAGGGGTGTCGAAGAGGTCAAGCAGCCCAGGTTTGTCATTCAGGCCAAGAAACGGTAAGTTACAAGCCGGGTCGTTACCGGGATTTTGGACCTTACTCGGAATCCAATTGAGAGGCTGGAGCGCAAGGATATCGCAGCCGACCTGCGCGACCGCCACCACTATTGCAAGCACGACCAGAAAACGATACCCTTTCAGGTTACGGTATAGAAACTTGAATAAAAACATTGTTCCCTCCTCGCCTCGCAAGCATGTAATAATGCAAGAACTATGAGCCTACCGGGCGTCACGGTAAAGAATGTGTTTGAAGCGAGATGCTGCGTACTCCTCTGAGTGCAGGTCTTCTTCTAATTATCGAATCACTATCGAACAAAGACGGTGCATCCTGATAATAGCAGCGTAACCGGCAAAAACTCAACTGTCAATATTTTAAAGAGTGGTTTACCCAGTAAATATACCTAGTTGTGCAGGTAATTATATCTCGTGTATAAAAGGGGGATTTCGGGGAACGCCGGCTGGCGATACCTTTGGCAAGCTGAACGCCAGTTGAATTTACAGGACTACTTTACGTCATTCAACCAGTTGTGCCTGGCAGCTATATCGCTGCAGTTCTCCATTGACTTAAGCCACCCAGTAGTGCGCGACGAAAAGGAGTGTGTTTACTGCCAGCATCGCTATTGCTATGCCAACGTATACCTGGTCGAAATGCGACTGTTTACCCCGCTGGGCAAATATGACAAAAATTGGAAAAGCACTCATCATATAGCGCGGCTGAGAAGCCAGAGAATCTGCAGAAAACTGTGGATTGAGTGAGAAGCTTAAAGAAAAGAGTATGATTGTGGCTGCAAAGAGACTGTAATGAAGCGGCAGGCTTCTCCAGCCCACTACCAGTGCCGCGACAGGAAGCAAGATAAATATCATATCCACAAGGTTCTGCAAAACAATGAGTGAGAAGAGAGGGTAATTGATAATTTTTTGTAGAGGAGGGATAAATGTATACCAGATTGGTGTAAAGTGGCGGCCCCAGTAGCGCACCTCAGCCGCCTGGAAAAGTAAAGGATTCCCCTTTGCATAACCCAGGTAGACCTCATAGGCCAGGATAGCAGCAGGTATCAGCGCGATAGGAATAAAGGCGCTCAACTTCTGCAACAGGTTATACTGATTGCGCCTATCAGGTAGCCAGAAACGCCGAATGTGCATCACGAGAAAAGGGAGGCTGAGCACCACTCCTGCAGAGCGCGTAAGCGTAGCGAGAAAACCAAGTCCTCCCGCGAACCACCAATCTAGCGCTTTTCCCCGACGCAAGAGGAGAAAGACTGCCAGGCAGAGCAACATAAACAGAGACTCAGCATAGCCCAGGAAGAAAAATAAGGCATAGGGGTAGTAGGTAATATAGAACAATACGCGCTTAGCGAGCGATGACTCAAAATCCTCAGCCAGGAGTATGTAAAGCAGCACCAGAGTGAAGAAAAAACAGATGTTAGAGATCAATAGCCCTGCTATATAGTACGAGAACCAGTATTGTGCGCCCAGGAGCAGGCCGCCGTAGTGGATCATGAGAGGCCAGAGAGGGAAAAAAGCCACATCCGATGTAGATGCATATCCCTGGTGCGCAATACGGACGTAGGCTGTAGCATCCCAGCGCAACCAAAAATAGGTACACGGATTGTTCCAGATTTCATGTGTACAGGCTAAAGGATGACCAGTTGAAAATTGTGGTATAAGGACAACTGCAACATAGCTCACCAGCAGCATGGTAATACGACTTATTAAAAAGACCCACGCTGACTCTTTCAGAGCAGTGCGAAACGTCTGCATAGATTTACTGCCTGCTTCTCCCGGCACCAGTACGGTGCTGGTAATTTGGATTACGTGCCCTTGGCGAAAAGACAGCCGCTGCCACTACAGCGGTGACAGCCACCTTGGGTTGCATTGTATCCTATAACTTTCCCGCCACCTTCTGCAACAGGATGGACTTCTCGCTCGTTACTACTAAAGAGCATGACAAGGTTAATTTATTCTCTCACCAAGTGTATCCCGGAGAGGCTTGCCCGTGCCAGGATACACCTGGATGAAATATCATCAACAGGATGAATATTGATGAAACGGGCACCGACTTCTGATATAATCTGGTTGTTTGTGGCGACTCGCCTGTTGCTGGTGATGGGTACCTATTTTGTCTTTATTTTGTTTCCGGTGCCTCCACATGTATATCCAAGCACGCCAGTAGATATAATCGGCCTACTCACTTCCTGGAATCACTGGGATGCCGCCAACTATACAAGAATCGCCCAATTCGGCTATGAAAGCATCAAAGATACGGCTTTCTTTCCGCTCTTCCCCATGCTCATCAAGAGCATAGCATTTCTATGCGGTAATCAGGGGTATATAGCCATAGGCATGATTCTTAGCAATGCCGCACTTCTAGGAACATTATTTGTGCTCTACCAGATTGCCGCTGACGCTCTAGGAGACGAGGTCGGAAGACGCACAATGCTTTACCTGTGCATCTTCCCAACGGCCTTTTTTTTCTTCGCCGCTTACAACGAATCTTTATTTCTGCGCCGCGGTGCAAGTGGACTGGTCACGACACCTATCCTGGCCCTGGCTGGGAATATGGCAGACATTGGGTGATCTCTTCTGGGCTCAGCCATTCGGCTCATTCAATGAGGCGCACGCGTTACTCGATAGCAGCGCTACCTTTGGCTTTATAATCCTGGCAATTGTAGGCTGGCGAAGGCTGCGCCTGAGTTACAATATCTGGCTAGGGCTGCTACTGGCGTATATGCTGATCAGTCCAGCCACGGCACAGCACGATGCGCTTCAGTCCAATCAACGCTTTGTGCTGGAGATGTTTCCAGCATTTCTTACCCTGGCCTTGCTTGGACTCAAACATCCGCGCCTGCACCAGGGATTACTAATTGCGTTTCCATTTTTGCAAGCCATACTGGCTGCGCTTTTTGTACTGAATCGTTGGATAGTCTGAAGCGCCAGCAGTTAAAGGCGCGGCTGAACTTTGCTGAGCGGTTGACAGAAGGTGACGAAACTTCTGCTGTATTCGTCTTTTCTTCTGCCACCTGCTTTGTGTCACGTGGTCTTCTGAGTAGCCAGCGCAGAGTGCCCGTATCGCGGTGTGTCAACCACCAGATCGCTCCCGCCATCAACAAGATGAGCATAGGTTCGATTGGTGCACGGAAACGGGGAATGCCGTAAAAAACGATATTCTCGGCAACCGTCATCAGGATCACAAGATAAATGAATAAGAGTTCGCGCCAGCGCCTATAAGTTACTGCCAGGCCAAGCGCAGCCATGATGAACACAAAGATGGAAAAGGGGTTCATCATCGCCAAGACAAGCTGGGTCGACCCCTGATTTGCGAAGCGTACAGTGGGCAGGTCTGCTTCAACGGTATTGGGCTGCCACATATTGACGAGGTGGAGTTCGAGCAGGTGAGGCATGATGTGTATATTATTCTTGATCCATTGTATGGCCTGGCTTTCAAAATAACCTTCGCGCGCGACCTCGCAAGGAGCCGCGCAGTTCTTAGGAAACTTGTTAGCGATGGCCGGGCTGGATGCAAGGGGATTGATCCACGAGCCTGGGAATCCGCCTGAATAACTAGGGAATGACACAGACATAGAATTGTATGCCCCGAGGAGCACTGTTCCTTCATTGATTGCTACGGGTACGAATGCATGGGAGACGTTATAGTTGCGGATTGTCCAGGGTGCGACAAAGAGGACAGTGAGCAGCGTAATAACCAGCGTAGCTTTGGCAAGGATGCGCCAGGATATGATTTTTGCCCAACCCATTAAGACAGCCCAAACGATAAATAGACCCAGGATAGTTAAGCCATTTGGCCGCACGAGTGCGATCAGCCCGAGTAACACACCACACCATATCCACCTGCTGCGATTTGGATTGTGCTGCAATTTGTAGACAGCATAGCAGAAAGCGAGCAGGAGAAAGGTGTAGAGAGACTCTGTATATAGCCAGCCATCATAAATGTAGAGATTGGGATAAATCGCCGCAAACGCTCCCGCCACAAGACCAATACGCCAGCCGAACAAATCCCTGGCAAACAGGTAAACCAACACGCAGGTTCCTGAGCCGACGAAACACAAAAAGTAGCGTGGTAGAAAGTCATGCTGGCCCAGCAAGCCAACAATAGCTGCAATGATAGCAGGCCAGAGCGGAGGGCGGAAAACCGTTGGGAGGTATGGCTGCAGACAGAAACAGTGTTCATCTAAAGTATGGAGTCCGATAGTGTAATAAAAGAGCGAGTCATGGAGGGGTGTGTAATGACGGGCGACAGTGAGGTTGTAAAGCGCACGCACGAATAGAGCGAGGCAGAAAATGCCAATTGCGGGCAGCATTGGTTTTATGCGTTTCATAGCGAAATCCAGTTGCAGAGCGAGGTATAAAATGGCATCTAAAGAAGACAAACGAATGATGTTTATGTAGGTAACAAAGTACTTTCCGTTTGAACTCAGCCGCCAGGTACTGCTATAATGCAAGGCGACATAACAGTGGAAGAGTAGACGGAATCAAGGAGAGGCTGATGCGGAAGGACGCTCAATTTGCTGCTTCCCTGCCTACTGAGAAAGAAATACTGGAAGATACATATTCTAACGAGCGGCCAACATCGATAGTATTCATTGCACTGGGCGCCATCGCATTTGTTTTATGTTTACTACTCAGCGTTGCTCCGCTGAGCCGTATACCAGACCCAGTCATCCATTTGCAAACACCCCTAGGGGTGCAGTTCGCACAGGTAGGGGCATGGTTACCCGCTGATTTGGGCCTGGCTGCCGACCATCAAGCCTCACTAGCCAGTACAGGCTACACGGAGTTCCTGGTACTGATTGCGCTGGCATTTGCGATTTATGGACTGTGCGCATTGCTCATGCGACGGCAGGCACTGAAGACAGGGGATCACAAACAGTGGTCTCAAACATTGTGCCTGATCTGGTTAGGCACTATAGCAGCAGGATGTATCTATGTATTCACACCAGCTATGCTCTCACACGATATCCTGGTGTACGCCGGCTATAGCAGGCTGATGGCCACATATCATGCAAACCCTTATTTCGTGTCACTGGCCACATTTCCACAAGACCCATTCAATGCACTTAATTACTGGGCCAATAGCACAGCCGCTTATGGTCCAGCCTGGTTAGGCGTCTGTGCTTTGCCGGGATTAGTGCTAGGTCCTCAACCCCTGGGCTACGTGCTGGCATTTCGCCTGTTTGCGCTAGCAGCCCACCTGTTGAATACCTGGTTAGTAACGAATATACTACGAGCAAGTGGACGATCGCCACGTATAGTGACGCTTGGTACATTGCTCTATGCATGGAACCCGCTGGTTTTGTTGGAGAGCAGCTTCGGTGGACACAATGATGTGTTCATGGTGACTTTCCTGTTGGCAGGCATACTCCTGAGTATACGGGCAGAAAAGAATGGTTGGCTTACACAACCTCGTGGCTACCTGCTACCCATTATCGCTTTTATGATGGCCGCATTAGTAAAATTTACAATGCTACCGGTTGTTGTGCTTTTCATTATTTTGCTCGCGTGCAGAGCACTTCAGCCAGAATCGCTGTCGACTACCTTTTCCTTTAGAAAAGCAGTGGTACAACGCTGGCGACCGGCACTACAAACAGTGGTCAATGCATGCATAACCAGCGGTTTAGTAGTACTCATATTGTATGGGCCATTTTGGATTGGTCATAGCATGCAGAGCATTCAAAACAGTTTCACTTCACCGCCGTCAGCACTGTATGCGGAAAATTCCATCCTGCGGGCGGTAGTGGCCTGGAGCCAGGCACATACACTTCCTCCTGCTTCCTTGGGATACAAACTCGTGCAAATTTTCAGCGCTCGCAGAACGTGGGACTATATCAATTTCGCTACTATAGCAGGAGTAATCATTGCAGGGGCTATTTACCTTTGGTACTCACCCACTATGCGCACCTTTGTACTCGCATCACTAGCAACACTAGGGGCCTTACTTATAGTAACACCATGGTTCTATTCCTGGTACATTACATGGTTGGTCGCCCTAGTCGTAGTTTGCCTGCCGCTTGCACATAAGCGCATAGGTCGATCCCTACTTGCTTTCACGTTGACATTCTCTGTCTCAGCATTCATAACCTACCTCTTTAAAGACGGCTATGCTCCTTTTGGTACCTGGATGGGTTTTATATGCCTGATAATGATTGCGCCACCACTTTTTGCCTTTCTGATTGCTTTCATATACAACTCACAGGCTCGCCAACCTATCGCGCAGCCTGTACAGGATGTGAAGGAGTTAATTAGTGAAGAGAAGAGGGTCTGAGATATGACCCGATGGCATGCACTGCTTGTAGTGAAACTCCGGATAATAAGGACAATAGCTAATGGTTAAAAAAGATCTTGAAGCACCTCAGTTATTTACAAAACCAGTGACGCAAGCACAGACAAAGCAAAATTCATTATTGGAGTTGGCCATTGCGCTCTGCACAGTTATTTTTGTCCTGTGCATTTTAGTTATGCTGGCCCCGCTCAAAAGCCTGGCAGCTATCTCCGTAACTTCGCATATGCCAGGAGGAGATCTGTTGGTAAAGGCCGGGTCCTGGCTCCCCTCCGACCTACACATAGCGACCAACCCTGTTCTTTCAAAGCAAGGTACCGGTAACATCGAGTTTTTGCTGCTGATGGGGCTTGCCTTTGTAGTATACGGTGTTTGTGCGCTATTGATACTCCGACAAGCACCAGAGGGCAAGAATCGTAGAACGCTGCAACTGATCTGGGTGGGTGTAGTGATTGGCGGGCTCTTCTTTCTATTCGGGCCCGACCTGCTTTTGCGAACCCTTACTTTGTACCATTGTCTACCTATTCTCACGATCCGGTCTATGCTCTTGACGACTATGCAAGCTCTACCTCGGCCTATGGGCCTTTCTGGCTAGTTGTCTGTGCAATAAGTGGACTTGTGTCAGGCGCTCATCCCTTAAGATATATTATTTTCTTCCGCCTGGTCGGACTCGCAGCCCACGTGGTGAATATCATGCTGGTGGCTAGTATTTTACGTATGATGGGGCGTTCATCACGAACAGTCACGCTTGGTACGCAGCTCTATGCCTGGAATCCGCTTGTGCTTTTAGAGAGCAGTCATGGCGGACATAATGACATTTTCATGATTACTTTTATCCTCCTGGGAATATTGTTCAGCGTGCGTGCAGAGAAGCGCCGATTTGCTCAAAGGGGTTGGTATCTACTACCAATTGCTGCATTTACGCTGGCGACGTTAGTTAAATACACAGTTGCTCCACTGGTCATCCTTTTCCTCATTGCCCTGGCCTGTGTAAGAGTTCGTCCAGCAGCAGCTACATCGCTGAGCCTGCGAGAAAATGTAGTATTGCGTTGGAAGCCCGCGCTGCTGGCAGTCCTCCTCACGGTTCTCACCAGTGGGATCATCATACTCATGTTTTATGGGCCTTTCTTTGCCGGTCATAGTATCCATGCCATTGCCAGTAGTTTTACCTCACCGCCCTCTTCGCAAGCTGCACATAAATCTCTACTTGATGGCATAATCAAATGGAGCAAACAGCATCCTCTCGCTCCGCATAGCTTCAAGCATGCATTGGTCTACCAGCTTAGCCGCCATTTTGTCTGGAATCTTATCAGCATTATTACGCTGGCAGTTACAATTATTAGCGGAGCTTTCTGGATGTGGCATAGACCCACTATTCGTACTTTTATACTGGCATCTCTTACCACACTGGGAGCTTTACTCTTAGTAGTGCCCTGGTTCCTTCCCTGGTACGTCACATGGTTGGTAGCACTGGCCGTGGTTTGCTTGCCTGTAATGCAGGAGCGTATAGCGCGAGGGTTGCTCGCATTTACCTTGACCTTCTCTGCTTCGGCATTCTTTCTCTACCTGTATAATGGCATTCCTCCCGCGAATGTCTGGAGCCCTTTTAGTTGCCTGCTCACTTTTGGGCCACCAGTGCTCGCATTTTTCTTTTCCGCAGTGATTGGGCGACGGCTCAATCGACCTGCAAATAAAGTGATTCAGAGCGTTAACCCTGCATTTAAAATGCCTAAATAAATTAAAGTGAGGTTTGCAGTATGCCAACATTAGAACCAGGTCAAATATTTGAACGCTATCGCATAATACAGTGGCTAGGACATGGAGTATCAGGAGAGAGTTATGAGGCCGAAGATACGATGCTCCTGCGCAAGGTAACACTCAAACTCATCCATCCACAGGCGACATTGCCAGACTCGGTTCGCAGACAGTTTTTCCGCGAGATGCAGGGCATTAGTATCCTGAATCACCCGTACCTGGCAACCGTGCTTGATTATGGCGAAATTGACGGCAAACTCTATGTTGCTCGCCGCTACAGCAGCAACGGCTCGTTTCTGGGAAGCAATGGCAGATTGTGGTTCCGCTCGCCCCTGGATGTATCCGAAGCTATACAATACGGGCATCAGCTGGCTCAGGCACTTCAACATATTCACAATCGCGGATATGTACATGGTGCGTTTACTTTTTCCAACATCCTGGTATTAGGCGGTCCAAGCCTGGAGAATCAAGCCAACTACGCTCCTTTCCTGCTTGCAGACGTTGGTTTGACAAATTTTGTGCGCCGCTTTGGCCAACAACCGCCTATGCCTCTACCTGTCACGGCCGCGCCAGAACAGTTGGGCAAGCGCGTAACAGCTGCCAGTGACCAATTTGCCCTGGCGGTGGTGCTTTATTTCTGGCTGACTGGCCGTCCACCTTATGTTGGCACACCACAAGAAATAGAACACTTGAAATTGACAGAGACTATTACTCCTCTGTCTTCACTCAATACCAAGGTTTCTGTTGAACAAGAAGGGATGGTACGCCGGGCGCTTTCTGTGTATCCGGAGGATCGCTATCCCACTGTGCTGGCATTCACGGACGCATTACTGGAAACTCTAGCTCAGTCTGAAATGCAGGCTGAGCCTGCTGAAACCACTGCCTATCTCATCATTATCTCACCATATATAAAGGAGCCTTACCAAGTTTTACTACGAGGTGACGAAACGACTATTGGCCGCGCAGGTTCCAGCGGTATCCCGCTAGAACACGATAACCTGACTTCACGGCATCATGCGCTACTGAAGCGCGAAAATGGCCGTTATTTCATCTTTGACAGGGGTAGCGGCAATGGAGTTCAGGTCAATGGGCAGCGGCTCAGCGACAACAGCGGATGCGCATTGCAAGATGGCGATCGCATCGGTATCGGGAACTACGAGCTCATCTTTTGTTTAGGAACGCCTAAAGTCACTGAAAAAGGTCCAATCTTTGCAACCAATAACTCGATTGCATGATCGTAGGGAAGCGTGACTACCACGCTTCCCTACGATCATGCTCCTCCACCTGGTCCACCTTCCTGTTAGCCTGAATATGATGGCTCCTTTGAAATTGTAGAAATTGTAAAAGCCTTGACATATTTGCATACCTTAACTATACTTAACGCAGCGACTGTATAGTGCAGAATTTGCTACTGTACATTACAAACTTATCATGAGGCGATTTTAGTGTCTGAACACTCGGGTGACAAAGGGAAAAGTAGTGGGCGGGCGCGCCTGATCCAGGCGGCACAGGAGCTTGCAGAACAACGTCCTTTCGATGAGATCACCATTGATGAAATCATCAAAAGGGCGGAACTCTCACGACCAGCTTTCTACTACCATTTTGCGGGAGGGAAAGAAGAACTGCGCGCGGAATTGGCGCACCGAGGCTTCTTTTGTAAGGCTCCAATTCACGATACGCGCCAGGTGCTCCTTGAAGCTGCACTACGCGTCTTCGCACGCGCTGGCATTTCAGCCGCAACATTAGACGACATTGCAGCTGAAGCAGGAGTTACGCGAGGCACGCTGACCTGGCATTTCCATAGCAAGGATGATTTACTGACGGGTATCATCAAACACTATGGACCCCATTCCGTGGTGCGCCCTGTTGTCGAGCAGATCGAGCGAGATCTGAAAAATGGTGTTCCACTTGACGAAGAAACGATCTTCCGGCGTATTGCAGGTGCCTTCTACGATGGCTTTACAGCGCAGGGGGATCACGTCCGCCTGGCTATTTTACTGGTATATACACATCCAGACGTCGCACGCCTTCTTGTGGAGAAGATTGTGAAAGGCCGTAAGATCATCGTCGAGTATATACACAAGCGCCAGGAAGAAGGCTATTTCTGTAAGCATATCAACCCTGATTTATGCGTGCAGCTTATGGCTACGTTCTTTGCCATGCGTGCTGTGGGATATGGACTTCAAGAACATTTACCATTTGGACATCTTTCACGAGATGAAACCATCGACCAACTGGTCTCTTTACTTTTGTACGGAATAGTAAAGCGCGAGCAACCGCAAAAAGAGAACGCTTAAAAAGGGAAACTTAAGCCTCGTCTCTATCAACGGCCAGGCGCTCTAAGTAACCTGTTCATTTTCAACAGGAAGGAGTCTTGCCGCATGCAAGTCATGCAAGTCAACCCACAGGCGGCTCGACGCGGCGGAGGACTGGATTACAAGTGGATACTGGCAATGGTTGTAATCCTGGGTGTATTTATGAGCATCCTGGATCAGACCATTGTCAACATTGCTATTCCACGTTTGCAAAGTGCTTTCGGCGCTGACATCCACAGCGTGCAGTGGGTGCTCACCGCTTATATCCTGGCCCAGGGGGTTGCGACACCTGCCGCAGCATTCTTCGCTGACACCCTGGGTATCAAGCGTTTCTACATCATCTCACTGGCGGCTTTTACCCTCGGCTCAGCACTCTGCGGACTGGCGTGGAGCCTACCCATTCTGATCACCTTCCGCGTCTTGCAAGGGCTTGGCGGAGCCGCGCTATTCCCGCTCTCAATTACACTGCTCTTCCGCGAGTTCCCGCCACAGGAACGCGGCACTGCCATGGGTTTCTTCGGTGTCCCGGCCCTGCTGGCCCCGGCGCTTGGCCCAACGCTTGGTGGATACCTGGTGACATATGTCGGCTGGCAAGCCATCTTTTACATCAACGTTCCCATTGGTATTGTCGCCATCATTCTCTCGGCCCTACTTATCCGCGAATACCGTCCAGAAGGGCAAAGGCGTTTTGACTTTACCGGCTTTTTCTTTTCCGCGCTCGGTCTTGCCACCATCCTGTACGCGCTGTCATCGGCAAGTACAGATGGCTGGGGCTCTGGTACTGTGCTAGGTTCCCTCTTTATAGGGTTGCTGTCACTGGCAATCTTTGTAACGATTGAACTCGTCAAAGCGAACCGGGGAGGACAACCGCTGCTTGACCTGCGCCTCTTCGCAAATGGACCGTTCCGGGCGGGCATGATAGCTAATATGTTCGTCGTCTTCAGTCTGTTCGGAGGCTTGTTCCTCTTCCCAATCTACCTGCAGAACATCCGGTTTCAGAGTGCATTTCAGGCTGGCCTGATCTTACTGCCCCAGGCACTGGCTGCGATGGTCAGTACGATTATCGGGGGACGCCTGGTCGATCGTATCGGCGTGCGGGCAGTGATGATCCCGGGATTGTTGATCCTGGCTTTCGCCACCTGGCAACTCACGTATATCGACCTCTACTCCTCGTACGGGTGGCTGCAGTTGATGTTTGTCTTGCGTGGCGTGGCACTCGGCCTGACTGTCCAGCCACTGACTGTTGCCATGATGTCCGAGGTATCACCGCGTCAACTGGCCCAGGCTTCGTCTCTCAACACTGTCAATCGTGCGGTCGCCAGTTCGCTGGGCATCGCTATCCTGGCAACACTCGTGCAATCACAGAGCCTGGTGCACTTCGGCCATCTAGCGGAGCGGGTGACGGCAGGCTCACCTCTTGGCCGGTTGGTGCTAAGTCTCCAGGCTGCTTTCGTAGCACGCGGCGCTGATCTAGTTGCAGCGCACACCGCAACCTTGCAGTTGATTGCCAGGTACTTTTTACAAAGGCAAGCGTTCGTTCTGTCTATTCAAGACGCCTTAAGATTGACCATCTTCGTCATCGTGCTAGCTATTATCGCTGTACTGTTTGTGCGT
>WNFR01005644.1_pt1 | contig 13097 bp, 17 predicted proteins | sample 5400221 | NCBI WGS metagenome assembly WNFR01 (sample SAMN13153357, study PRJNA577476) | soil metagenome | isolation source: 40 cm soil under Madrone tree | place: USA:California | collected 2016-06-14
ACCGGCCGGCCGATTCGCACGAGGCTACTCCAGTCGCCCTACGGGCTCCTTCCGTAGCCCCGTGCGAATCGGCGAATTGAAAATGTGTAACCAATGTCATGGCATTTTCCGGTGTTACCAATGTCTTGGCATTTGAGAATTAAGGAGTATCGAGTTGCCAGAGAACGTAGAGCTTATGGCGCTCTGCATCGCCTTGGACGCGTTGACCATGCGCCCAAATGCAGCCTCTATTTCAGTGGCTACCTGGCGAGTAGTGTTGGTTCCCTTCTGAGTCGCGCTGTCGGCGTAACGCTTGAACGCTGCCTCTATGCTCGCCAGACTGACACCCGCCTTGGTGCCCAATTCCACAAAGAGCGAGTGCATTTTCTCTAGCGCGTCATTGACCTTGAGCGTGTCACCGCTCCCGATGGCATCCGACATCTCGGCCATCGCATCCTTGACGCGGGCAATATCGACGACACTCCTAGTCCCGAAGTCAGCGAAGGCGAGCGTAGCGGCGCTAACACTCTTGGCCGTGTCCTCGGCCATCGTTTTGAGAAGCTGAGCCGAATAGCTGCGCAGGATCAACGGTGGGTAGAGATTGGGCGAACTCTACGATGAGTTTCGCGCGTAGTAGCTCCGCTTCTTTCTGCGCGTCCTTGACCTTGTTGATGAATGGAACAAGACTTTCGGCACTCGCACCGAACGCGTCGGCGAATTGCTTAGAAGATAACTTGGCGTCGACACCGCTCGCCTTGATGAAGTTGTTTATGTCATCCAGGCTGACCTTGGTCCTGCCCGTAAAACTGAGCAGCGCCTTGTCCTGGTCGCGCTGTGCATCAGCCCACGCTTTGGATTGGTCCTTGAGCGACGCTTTCAAGTCGCCCGTCATTCCATTCCAAAGCTGAGTACTGAGCTTTATTCCGAAGCCTAATGTCTGGATGAAGCTCTGTAAGTCTTCTTGCGCATGCTTGGTTAAATCGTCGAAGCCTTCCTTGACCTGCTTGTGACCATTCTTGATTCCCTGCCCGAGTCCTTCGCCGACCGCAATGCCTGCCTTGTTGCCCTCAGACTTGCCAGCATCACCAACTCCGCCGAGCATGCCGCCCATCGCGGACTTCAAGCCTGAGCCGACACTACTGATGTTCTGTTTAGCACTGTCACCCAGACTGGTGACGACGCCGGTCAAAGACTTCTCTAGTGCGCCACTCTGACCAGCCGCGAAACCGGATTGCAGACCGCTCCAGAAACTACCGGCTATCGACTTGCCCCACCCCAATAGCTTGGCAGGCAGTTCAGCAAGGAAGTTGAAGACGGCTTGAACAGCATCAACAAACAGTTGCGGCAGGTTCTTGAGGAATTCCCAGATACCTTCAAGAAAGCTTGAGGCTCCACTCCGGCCCGTAGCGAACAGATTGACGAAGAAGTTAACAACCGTGTCTAGCGCAGACTTGAGCGCGCCCCAGATGAGTGAGCCAAGACTCGACAGGCCATCTGTGACTGAGGTAACAAACTCGGTGATGTACTTGTAGGTTTCGCCCGCGAGCAGACCTAATGCCTGGCCCGCGATGGTAGGAATGGCTTGCAGGAACGCGCCGATTCTTTCGGGTAGCGATGAGAAGAACGCGACGACGTTTTCAACAATGATTTGGGCTAATGAGGCTAATGAATCTTTGAGCAGGTTCCACGCAGCGACGGCAGTAGTGCTGATGACCCCCCATAGACCTGAGAGGATATTCACCAGCCCACTAACAACTCCGACAACTAACGAGACGATGCCTTGCCAGATGCTCTCGCTTGCGCTTTTGAGTAGTTCTCCAGCCTTTGACCAGTCGCCCTGAATCGCGGCAAGAATCGCGCGTATAACATCGACAAGTCGGCCGAGGATGTCACCAATCGCCGCGATGACACCGCCTAGTATCGAGAGCACTCCATCCCATATCTGCTGGAAGGAATCCTTCATCGAATACAAGAAATCGATGAAGCTCGAGAAGGCAGCCCGTATCTCGCTTATGAGCGCGCCTATCTTGTCGCGTACACCGCCGACGTTGCTTGCTATGGCAGCCGCGACCGCGATGATGGCTGCTACCGCAATCGCTATGGGAGCCGCGATGGCAGCGAAGCTTGCGCCGAGTCCCGCCACTGCGACCTCAGCACCACCGGCAGCCGCACCAGCCGCAGCAGCCCCGCCACCGAACACATCGAACAACCCGCTGACAGCACTGATAGCTGTGCCTATGGCTCCAATGCCAGATATGATTTGGCCCGCGATGATGACCAATGGCCCAAGCACCGCACCGACACCGGCAATTACAACAATGGTCTGTTGTAAGCCTTCTGGTAGTTGTTGAAATTTTTCGAGGAGGTCGCTAAAGGCGTGGAGTGCCTTTTGAGCAATAGGTAGGAGGACACTGCCGAGATTCGCGCCTAAATCTTCAAGCTGGGCCTTGACGATACGGCTGCTGTTAGCAAGTCCCTCTGCAGTGCGGGCGAAGTCACCTTGTGCCGTGCCCGACTGCGCGAGGATTAGGTTGTAGCGGGCGAGTACTTTTTGCTGTTCAGTAAGCTCACCACCAACGCCTTTGAATCCGAGCTTGGTGGCTTCGGCCTTCGTCGCAGTCTCGCTAAGCAAAATGCCGACTTCACGTAGCGGGCGCACTTGACCGACAAGACCTGCCTGAAGCTTAGCAATCGCTTCTTCCGGCTTGATGTTGTGGAAGCTGGCGAGGTCTGTGGCCAGCCTTACCATCGCCACGGACATCTTTGCGGCTTCGTCGCTGCTACTGCCTATGGTGACGAACAGGTTGCCGAAACTGGCAGCAGCCTCGATTGCTTTTTGCCGACTGAGGCCCATTGCCTGGGCCGAGCCTTGGGCGAACTGCTGAACAGAGCCTGATGCAGCACCGAAGACAACATCAGCTTTGTTAACTGTCTCTGATAAATCGGAGGCTGCTTTGATGGCTAATGCAACAGGAGCCGTAAAGGCAGCGGTCATGCCGATGCCGATACCGGTTATTGCACTACCGACACTGTGCAGTTTGGCGCTTATCTTACCGACGAACTCATCGAGCCCGGCTGTAGATGCACCAGCCCCTACCTTGGAGAGTTCGGCATCCGCATCCGCGACACCTCGCTTCACCTCGGATAGGTCGACACCTATGGCTGCATATACACGTAAGGCTTCTATACTCGTGGACAAGAGACACCTGTGCTGTGAATAGAAAAAGAAAAGGGAGCGACAGAGCGCTCCCGGCTGATTAGCTATGCTTGTTTGGTGGGTGGTGGTGGTGATGCGATGGCTGGTGCCTTCGGCTTTGCGCTCTCGCCCTTGATGTAGAGCCCGCGCTTAGCCAGGCACTCGCGAATACCACTTAGCTGTGCTTCCGTATAACCAAGCGCCTTGAGTTCTTCCGCATCATACTCAGTGAAGTAACCCGGCTCGCGGTCTAGAATGAATCCGTCTCGTTCCATGATTGCTCCTATGTGTGGCTAGCCCTGGCAGCGACAGTCTTCTCGGCAGCGTGCTCCGCGCTCATCACTATCAGTGCCCTGTTCACATCTTCGTAGGGCATGTCTCGCACCTGAGCGGGAGTACAGCCATAACGTCGTGCTACGGAATCCAGGACCAGCCAGTCAGGTAACTCGTTGCTTCCTAACTTGCCGTCGGTCTCAAGAAATTTCTGAATGCTACGCCGTGCTTTTATCGCCCCCGCTGTTTACTGCATCGACAACAGCGCTGAAGACCTTCTGCACAACGAAGACAGGAAGGGTTTCGAGGACTTCACGACTGAACGGTAGTGGCTTGCCATCGGCGTCTTCCCAGTCTGCTCGGTCCACGTACTTGATGAGGTAGTCGACCATGACATCGAGCTTTTCAGAATCGCTCTTTTTATCTATGTCGCTGCCGACCATTTCCTTCGCGTCTCCGAATGTCATCGCGTAAGGCTTGTAGTAAATGACGAGTGACTCCTCGCCATCGAACCCGATGGTTAAGGGCACAACTTGACTATGCTTCTGTGGTCTAAATGCCATATCTGTGTCTGCCTTTCTTGGTTGAGGGGGACTGAAGCTACTCAGGGATGAGTGCTAGTAGCCTTGCGCTTACAGGCTCGTCAGTGCGTTGATGAGGTAGATTTCGAAATCCTTACCCCAGGTCGAGTCTTCAATAGCCTTGAAGGTCCATTGAACAGTCACGGCTCCATCCTGGTCTCCAGTACCTGGGTAGGACGCAACCGCACCGCTGAAATCGAGGTTGAACTTGTACGGTGTGCCAGTCTCAACTTCGACGCCGCTCACGGCTTGAACTCTTATGAACTGAGTCTGACCGCCCGTCAGCTTTGGCAATGGCGCATAGCCAGCGTTGTCTGCGTCGAGCACCAGCGTAAGCTCGATATCAGGCTTCAACTCAACAATGCTGCTGAATGAAACCTGCGAGCTATCTAGCCGGTACGCCGGTGAGAATCGGTTACTTATCTTGAACGAGACCGAGAAGTCACCAGTCAGTTTCGAAGCCGCATCAAGACCCGCCTGCGTGTCAGCGAAGAAGACGTCGATGTGCTGTGGGGCGATTGTCTGAAGCGCTACGGCTGTCGGGCTCGCGGTGATGGTAATTGCGTCTTGCAACGCTCGACCCATCATGTTGCCCGTCAACTTCACGTCACCCTTGTTGAACTCAAGCGCGAAGTCGTTTAGGTAGCCGTAGACGAATTTCTGCGCACGAGTACTGTTGCCCTGCTCGACGGTCAATGTCTTCGGGTCGTCCTGAGAGCTTGCGCTCAGGTCAAACAACCACTTGCGTGCGTTAGTCGCACCTGAAGGCGTGCTGATAGTCGGGGCCTTCAGCAACGCGGCTAACAGGTAGCCCATCTGTGTGTAAGTTGGAATACCGGTGAGTGATGCAGTGGTCCATCTCTTTCCAGGCGGGACTACAAGCGTGTTGCGCTTGGAGCCGAGCGGCGAGTAGATGTGGGAGTCCCCTTGACCCGTTACTGTTAGGTCAAAACTGTTGAGCTTTTTATTAGCCGCGACTCCGGTACCGGCAACGGACTCAACGCCGACCTGTACACCGCGATAAACATGTGCGTAAGGCATAGCTGTCTCCTGTGTCTGGGGGACTGGAGGGTGCGAAGCTCGGCGCGTGAGCTATGCGTGTGTAATGGTGATAACTGTCCTAAATCGTGCGCGCTTGAACGGCGTATAGACCGCCTGACTGGCGAATCTTTTTGCCACCCGTTTCTGTTTCGGTTAGCTTGAGCGGTTGCTTCCTCACACAGGAGATGACTTCACCTCCGCTAATGATTCCGCTGCCACCGTGAATAAGCGCGTCAACCAATGTGTATGTCTGGTCGAGGTCGGCAAAGCTTGATGGCCTAATGACAACCACCTTGTAGAGCAACACCGAGAATGCGCGGTCACTCGCATACATCGTGTCGCCACCTGCGATGTAGCTGTAGACGATGCACGGGTACACATCGCCTAACTCTTGTGGGACTTCCGAATCAAAGATGTGGCCACCAACTGCGGTGTTAATCGCAGAGTTGCTCGTCAACTTGGAATACAACCAAGTCTCTATGACACCGTTTACTGTTAGGCTCATCTATTTCTCGGTAAGGTTCGCGAGCAACTTTTCACGCGAGTTATAAGCAGCAGGCGTTATGAAGGGATGAGGAGCCTCATGCCTTGTGCCATATTCAGCAAAGGGTGCGTAGTCTACGGTCGCACCGAATGCGGCCTCGGTGTCGCTTACTTTCGCTGTGTCTATGCTGTCCCTCAGATGTCCCGTATGAACGGGCGCAAGACCCTTCGCCTCGGCTGCAGCTTCTTCTGCGGTCTTCGTTACGGCAGTGCCAGCTAGCTTAGTGAATGCGTCCACTACCTGGTCGGCGTGATTCTCTCTGCGAGTGACCTTAATGGTCAGTTTGTTCATCGCTTCTTACGTTTGTTCTCGGGTGGGAACAGGACGGCTTTATGTTGCGGTGGCCGCTGTATCGCTTTCGCATTGCCATTCACACCAGGCTCAGAAATCAGCCCGTAATACCTGGCAACCCACATGGGGAGATGCCCACCGATGTTCACTAACAGATGAGCCGCGTATGGACTGTCAGCATCCACAACGCGGCTCTTGTCTTCTGTCAGAAAGTAAGGCTTATCAGCTACGTAGAAACCCATCACTAATTAATCAGCCCAAGAGTCCTAAGCGATGCAAGAATCGCATCAACCTTTGTCGAGATTGCTTGCACCTCGGCCTGCGTTGGTGAGGCGCTAATCGTCTGAGCAAGGTCAGCTATAGCTGCGCCCGGAATCGCCGTTAACAGCGTGTTGAGTTCATCTCTGTCCGGCTTAAGAAAATACTGTCCAGCCATTGCGTAATCCTCCATACGCATATACTCAATGCGCATATGCCCATTGTTGGTGGGGCGATAGGCTCGCCCCACTTAATCAACAGTGGACGCTTAGATACCTGTGATTTTGCAGAACGCGGTATCGCGGTATGACTCGAGAGAGATTCTCTCTTCGCAGACCACAGTCTTTACCCGGTCGGTAAGGTTGGTGTTCACGAAGCCAATCTCAATGGTCACGTCTTGACGACGGCTGATATGAGAGTAGCCTGCGAAGTCACCCACCAATCCGGTGTTCTGCGTGATGGCAGGCGTTACTAATACCGGCACACCCCAGAGCCTGTCGGGTCCGCCTTGAGACGGGTTGCCCCAGATGTATAGACCCTCACTCGTCTTGGCTAGTGCGACCGGCTGCCAGTCCAATGGATGCACAACAGCAAGGTCGGGCTCAGCAAAGCCGGTGAACCTTACGAGGTCCATGCCCTTATAGAAGGCGTCCATGACCGTGTCGGAACCAAGAGCCTGAGACTGCACACCACTCAGGTTGAGGAAGCCGCGCAGGTTTGGCGCAGTACCGTTACCCGTGATGAGCTGGTCCTCTTCCTTCAGGCGCAGCATCGCAATCATTCGCGTGTCTAACAAATCACGCATGCCGCTAACGTCTGCTAACTGCTCGTACGTGACAGGAATAAAATGCGCGATTGACCGCACGTTCGACGTGACAGGCGTGTAGGCCAGCGCCGACTCCGCCGCTCCCGTGTTCTCTGCACGCGGCGCAGCGTTATTAGTGAATGTCGTTTCCGACATATAGATAACGGCAGCCTGGTTCGTCGTTCCCTGGGGGATGTAGTCAGCGAGGCGTGGCTTGCGTTGGGCACTCGGCACAACGATTCCACTCCTCAGATTCTCAGGCGGGAAACCCGTAGCAGTCGTCATGGTGGTCTTGAACTGTTGAGCAAGACCTACGCCCGATAGTTCAACGCGCTCGCCAATGTTGAACGAGTGGTCCTTGACCATCTTCGATTCCGCGAACGCTTCACCAAGACTCTTAAACTTGGGTTGCTCATCGGACTTCGATGGGAATCTGACATCAGTTACCGGGGTCCGCTCATAGGCTTCGATTGCGGTCTTGTTGTCGCGGTCCAGGCGTTCGATTTCCTCAAGAGCCTTGAACTGCTTGTGCAGGTCATCAAGCTCTTCTTTCTTCGCACGCACATCTTCAACTTGAGCGGCGTCCATGTTGTAATCGCCATTGCTCTGACGAGTCTTGGCGAAAATCTCATTCAAAGCTTCGCGCTTTGATTGCAGTTCGCCCCTCGATGTCTCTAGTTTCGTTGCCATTGCTTTCCTCCTATGCAGGCGCACTCGTCCCTACTTGGCATGTCGAATGCGATTGGGTGAGAGAGCCCAGAGCGGGCGCGTTACGAGACTGGCGTCTTAAGCGCTTAGCTGTGCTACCTGGGACTCGATGAATTGGAGATAGACCTTCGTCGCTTCTTTGGACTTGCCATCGTCTACCGGTTCCGTCTCATCAAGTAGCGCCTGCATCATCGAAACCATCTCGGTGATGCGGGTTCGATTCCTTGCTGAGAGCACCCGGCCCTCTTTGCGTCGAAACTCTAAGCGGTTCTTGGCTCGCGCCACGAACTCCTCTATAGCGGACCCCACCATGTCGGAGTGTTTAGCAAACGGCTGCTCCGCTCCCGGAGCTACCTTCTCTTTGCGCTCGCCTCCTACGAATGAGTCGTAGTAGTAAAGCCCGGTGTCTGTCGCGGCTGCGGCAAACATCTGGGTTGCATACTGACGGACAGCATCATTGAACTCTTGCAAAGCCACGTCGAGTTCCGCGTTCGCGTCGACCGTTGCGTTGGTGCCTGCTGCGTCCTCAGTTAATCGATACAGTCGTGTAATCACCGTGTAGAGAGCGTCCGTTAACTCCCAATAACAGGGAGTGCGCTCATCCATCACGGCCTGGAACATGCCTTTTATATCTAAGCCCTTGACCGACGTGACCATGGCAGATTCAAGCATCGGCGCAACCACGACCGAGACCTCATACAACTTGAGCTTGGGTATGAGTCTGATACGTGGGAACTTCTGCGCCTTGATAAGTGAATCCTGAACTAGTTCGGGCCTGACGTACTTTGCTAACTCGCTCGCGTAGTCTTTGCGTTCGATGAAAATGGGTGCAGCGGCTAGCGCATACCCGATGCTGAGTTTCACATCCTTACCAGCAGCCAACCTCTCCGAGATTTTCTGGCGTAGCTGCTGAGCGTCATCAGTCATATGAAACTGGACACTAAGCTTGAAGCCGTGGTCATCCTCTGTTGCGGTTACGGGGAATCCAATGGCCTTATTGAATTGCCAGTTATGGTCTGTAGCTCCCCAACCGTTCTGCAAGAAGAACTCGATGGTGTCCTGGTATGCGCCCTTGAGAACGATGTCGCCGCCGTCGTCTAGCTCGCCCATACCGTTGCGTAGCCCTCATAACTTCCCGCGCCATCCGCAATAGCCTTGAAACTGGACAGGTCCAGAAACTTTCTTTCTTTCATATAACCCTCGTATGTGTGTTAGGCGCGCACCATCACGGCGTAGACCGCTAGTGCCAGTTGCGTTGAAGGCGCATCCATCGAGTCGATTACTTCAAGCGTCAATGACCCTCGTTGAATCTTGTCCTTCGGCTTTATGTCGGTGCCTGTAGGAAAGTAGGCGATGTAATGCGCTAATGCTCGTAACTGCTCGCCGGCGACGTTCTCAGATGGCATATGAGCGGACGCGATGATGCGACACTTCACGTTCGCAGCTACAACACTCGTTGCCAGTGATGTACCGCCGCGACTATTGAGCGTTGCCGATGGCCGCACGATATCAGCATTACTTGTGAAGTTGTCGGCAACCGTACTGCGCATGTTCAATAGCTGGATGTCAGTTAAGGGACGCATCTAGGCAATCCTCGCAGGCGCGTACTTTCTCGCTTGTTCCAAACAGTTGTCGTAAGCTTGTGAGCGTTTGTAGCTTTCAGCAGCGCCGCTGAAATCGAAATCGGGAGCAATTTTGGAAGCCTTGAATAGCCAGGCGTTATAAGTAGCCGCTCTCATATCCCAGAGTGACCGGGGCTGAGCACCTGCTTCTTCCCATATCAAGGTGCCTTCGAACACACGCCCGCACTGGAACTCATTCCACGTGGGCTCAATGCTCAGGCTCGTTCCAGACCTTATGCATTTGTAGCGGTGACCATTCTGGTTATTAGTCGTAGGCACGACTACATCGCCGTAGCTGTACGCTTTGCTTGGTACCCATAGCGAGCAGACCTGAGCATTGACTAGAATCGTTTCGAGGTCGGCTTCGTCAATCGTGGGCTCAATGTCGAACATTGAGAGGCGCTTTAATTCTTCAATCGCTACATAGTCATTCGTGTTCACTATGCCGCCCTCCGCACGCCAGCACCCGCTCCCTTTGCTAGCGCCGCCGTGTCTAGTGGGGCATTACCCATGGTGAGATAGACCTCATCCTCGGGCGCTACTTCTAGGCCGACCGCAGCCCGCGCTTCACTTCTCTTTATCCAGCCACCACGCACACCCACAGTGAGCCGCGCATAGAGTTTGTTCTGGTCATCCTGGAGGACCCGCACTTGTGTGAGGTCATTGGACACGCGCATGGTCTCGTCTGAGGTGAAGTCAGTCAGTAGCTGAAGGGTCAGTTCTTCTGCTATGTGTCTCCACAGAGGTAGCAAATAACTCTCTGTATACGCCTCTCGGGCCTCTTTGAAGTTTGCGAAGGTAGAACGTTCAAGTCCGGCTCCAAAGCCGAGAACGATTGCAGGAATGCCAAGAACGGCTGACACCCGTTCCTCGTTAATCATCCGACATGCTTTGAGGTTCAATGAGTCCGGGTCGAAGCTCAGTTGCTTAATCTCAATGCCGCCGCTCGCCACAATCGGCTCGCCACGGTTATCACCTGATGTCTGTCGCTTAATAGCATCCTTGAGGCTCTGTTCATCAATGTCCGCGTTGGGACTCGTCACGATGTAGGGCGGGATACCACTGTTTACCAACAATGCCGCTGAGAAGTTCGCAGCTTCGTTGTCGCTGAATATCTCCCGGAACAAGGACCGCAGTGGTGAGGTACCACGGCGCGTCAGCGGATTCATGCCGTCAGTAATGTGGATGATTTCCGATGGCTCGTATTGTTGAGTCGAACCGTCAACGATGTAGTCATAGTGACTAATGAATCGTGAGCCATCTGATGGCCAGCGCGGATACACCATCCAATGCGGCAAGTAGTAAAGCTCAACAGGTACCCCACGAGCGTTTCTGCGCTTCAACAGAAAGCAGTTGCCATCCGTAATCCAACTAAGCGCGAAGCATTTCAGTAGCGTCGAACCTGAGTGAAACTCATTGGGCCGCTTGAACAGTTTCACCAGCGGATGGTTATTGACTGTCTCGTCTTTGCCGTTAGCATTGCTGACTACTATGAGAGTCGCCTCGGGAATTGTGTTGCCGACCCATCTACACGCAGCCATCACCAAGCTGTTGCGCGTGACATCTCCGACCTCGTGCTCGTATGAAATCCGCGAGCGGCTGACCAGCGAAGAGAGCCCATCAAGCATTTGCCAGTTATGACCAAAGAACCGCTCAGGTTCGCTGGAGCCCTGGCCACTGAATAGCCCCTTGAGGCGGATGCGTAGTCTTTTTAGCAATGAAGCGTTCTCTATCATGCGAATCGAATTGTCTTGCGGCCCGATAACTCACTGACTGCGTAGACCAGCGCATCAACCTCGTCGTCGTTCTCTGTGGCTGTTGGGAACCTGGTGAGTTGGTCTTCTAGTGTTTCGAAGACTGATGCGTGATGCACCTTGCCTTGTTCGTAGAGCGCTGCAACCGGCTCGGCTCTTACTCGCTTACCACGTGAGGCGTGAATTGTTTTGACGGGTACGTTACGCCTGGCGTTCCTGATGGTGGCCTCGACCATCTCACCACCGTTGTTGCGTTCGGCAATTATCTTGTCGGCCATATGTTGGTCGTAGAGTGATAATGCCCTCTGTGCCCAACCATCGGGGCTGAGCTTTACGCCCTCGCTATGCAGCACATAGAACTGCTCATCATTGCCCTTGCCTACAACAGCAAGCCCGGTGTAGTCCGACGACTCCCCATGCGTTGTGGCCGGGTCTATCGCCACGACGATGCGTTGTAAATCAGGAGCGGCGGTAACTCTGTTGGTTAATATCCAATCCCACTGCCACAGTGCACCGACGACGTCTTCCAACAACTCGCCATAGATTTCTTGACGGCCCAGTCTCGTGCCGTGATAGGCATCAACAACCTGGTTAAGGAAGCTTTGTGCAAGGTTCGGTTCGTTCTCGTACGTGCTGCCACGGGTAATGACTACGGAGCCATCCCGCTTTGCCTTCTCTACCAGTTCCCTAATCAGCTTGACCGGCTTTGGAGTGGTGGTAGCTACTACTTGCGGTTGAACCCCGAGCCTCAGACCCAGCAGCAACATGTCCCAAGTCTCTGGACGGGTCCATGACGCAATCTCATCTGCCCATGCGCAATCGTGCTCAGGACCACGCAGCAAGTCGGGTTCATCTGCTGAGTAGCAAGTAGCTAATGCACCATTAGGCCATGTAAGCAATCGCTTCGATGGCTCATACTCAGGTCTGAACTCTGGTGGCGAGCATGCCAAGATGCCTGATTCCCCACGCACCATGACATCCCGCACATCCGCCGCTGTCCTGCCAACCAACGCAATGCGCCGTGCCTTACCTGCTTCAACCTTTGAACGAATCCATTCAGCACCGGTCCTGCTCTTTCCCCATCCTCGACCGGCCAGTATCAGATGAATCAACCACTCACCGTCCGGGGCAAGCTGCTTGGGCCTTGCCCAGAAGCTCCACAAGGTCAGAAGCCGCGATTTATCCCTAGTGGTTAGGCGGCTTAGAAACTTGTTTCTCTGCGCTTCTGGGAGGAGAGCCAACCCAGCGGCTGTGACGGTGTGGGACATTCAGCAAACCTAGACATATCAGGCACTTAGCCTTAAAAGGGGTATGGGTCTGATAAGAACACATATGTAACGGCTGTCGGCGGATACCACATAAACCTAGCCGACAGCACGACTTAACAGCCGACACCCCAATGCGGTATTGCCTATTTAAGGGCCGACCGAAAATAATCGAAAGGATTTGGGCCTAGTTACCCGTGGTCTTGGTGACCCTAACCATCAAGGCAGAAAGACGGGAATCGAACTCATCTGACGCACGTTGAATCTCAATGGGTCCACCCTGAGCGCCCGTGATTTCTGTTCTGGTCGTCTCGCGAAACTTGTCTGGGCGATGTGCCTTGAGCAAGAAGATACTTGCCAGCGTATCTCGATTGATTGCGCGCTTACGTAATGCGAGTTCCAATGTGTCGCATGCGTCCTCAAGTGCATCTGCCCAATCAGCCGCAAAGGACTCGTCCTTGTCGCGTGCTTTGTAAGCAGACCTACGGTCTATTCCTGCAACTTCGCATGCGTCCCTTACACACGCGGAGTCTCGCAACGCCACGAGGAATTTGGGCTTCCAAATATCAGCTCTCTTTTTGTTTAGTGTGCCCTTTGAGCCAAGGCTGCTTTTTATCAGTGTCTTTGATTGTGTCTTTAGCATATCGGGTAGGAGGGAGCCTCGCGGCTCCCGTCCTCCCACACCACCGTACGTACGGTTCCGTATACGGCGGTTCATAAAGTAATCTGGAGCTTTCGCCGTTGATCTTGCAGCGACAGCAGTCCGCAGCGATCAAAGTA
>WNFR01005369.1_pt1 | contig 13095 bp, 13 predicted proteins | sample 5400221 | NCBI WGS metagenome assembly WNFR01 (sample SAMN13153357, study PRJNA577476) | soil metagenome | isolation source: 40 cm soil under Madrone tree | place: USA:California | collected 2016-06-14
TCAGGAGGTCGAGAAGGATGAGGCACGGCTCGAGACCGCCGCGCAGCTCGGAAAGCGCCGCCTCGCCGTCGCCCGCCGCGACGACGGGGTAGCCGCACGCCTTCAAGAGATACGCGAGCGCGTCACGCAGATCCGAGTCGTCCTCGACGATCAGGATCGGCTTCTCCGGAACCGGCGTCCGACGCTGCGCGCGCTGCGCCGGCGAAGGATCGCGCGGCGGCGGCGTCGATCGCGTTCCGCCGAATCGCATGCGGTGCGAAGGAGCAAGCGTCGCGCCAATCGCACGGTGGTGGATTCCGGGCAGTTAACGCCGGGAGCGCGCCCGCTCCTCCCGGACCTACACGTCGCGCGGCGACGGTTTTGCACTCGCCACGCGCCGCGCGGCCGTCGACGTTCCCCGCCGAGCGCGTAGTAGACGGACACGAGCTGCGTCGACGCGAACGTCGGGTCGAGCGCGATGCCGAAACGGCGATGGATCGATTCCGGCGGACAATCCCTTCGTCGACCAGACGCACCGCCGCGGCGAGATCTGGGCGCTCGGCTGGGCGCTCGGCTTCCGCAACCCGTACCGCTTCCGCTTTCGCGACGACGGCGCCGCGGCGTGACGATGCGGCTCTGCGACTTCGTGTGATCCGAGCCGCGCCGTCACCGACGGCGACGTAGAGCGCGCCGTCGAGCGGGCCGAAGCCGATCCAGCCGCCGTTGTGATTGCCCGCGTCCGACGCGATGTCGTCGAGCACGATCGTCGCGCTCAATCCCACCGCGACGTCGCCGTTGGCGCGGATGCGCATGATGCGGTTCACCGCGAGCTGGCAGGTGCTGGTGCCGGGCGGCGGCGGGTTCCCGGGGATCTTGCAGAGCGCGTAGTAGACGTACACGAGCTGCGTCGACGCGAACGTCGGGTCGAACGCGATGCCGAGGAGGCCGCGCTCGAAGTGTCGAAGTACATGCCGGCTGGGACGAGCTGGTTCACATCGAGAAGGGCGCCGCGAGGAGCGCGCCGCTCTTGACGCGGATGCGCCCGTCGCCTTCTCGCCGATGGAGAGCCGCCCGTCAGCGCGATGCGGCATCGGATCTCCTCGAAAGCGGGGGCGTCGACGGCAACTGCGTCACTGTGCGATCGCGGACCGGATTCGAGAGGCGTGCCCGGCTATCGTCAACGTGCACCGGGGGCGGAATGGCACCCATGACATTCCGCCCACCTTGCGGTCGGCGTGACGCGCTGCCTACATGGTCGTGCCGATATCGCACGTGGCCACACACACACACACGGTGCTGCTCATCGAGGATGACCTGGGGGCGCGCGAGCCGCTGGAAGAACTCCTTCGGCAAGAAGGCCTCGACGTGCAGATCGCGAGCGATGGCGCCGAGGCGCATGAGCATCTACGCGGCGGCGTCCGGCCGTGCGTGATTCTCCTCGATCTCCTGATGCCTGGGATGGACGGCCCCGAGTTTCGCGCGGAGCAGATGCGCGACCCGGTGCTCGCGAGGATCCCGGTCGTCGTACTCTCAGGCGACGCGCTGATCGACGAAAAAGCGCTGCAGCTCGGTATCGATTACTATTTGCGCAAGCCCGTCGACCTCGACCAATTCATCGCCGCGATCGAGGCGCACTGTCAGCTCTGACCACTCAGCGGCGTGAGCGCGGCGGCCGCTCCTTCAGCTCGCGCTGGCGCTCCTCGTAATCCTCGGCCGACGCCGGATCGAGCTCCCAGCGCTTGTCGTCGCGGCGCTCGACTTTTTCCGTCGTGTGCAGCGGCTCCGTGTCGCTGTAGGTGATGCCGGCCGCCTGTCCGAGCTCATCGACGCGGTCCTGGTCCGGCGTCGGATTCGAGCCGCCGACGGTCTCCTCGCCGGTGTCTTGGTCCCACGCCGCCTCGACGTCGCCGCCGGAAAGCCGCGGTGTGTGGGCGCGGTCATGCGCCTTGCCGGCACTTGCCGCCTCCAACTCGGCCTCGAGCTCTTCCGTCGACACGTCGGCGCGCGTTTGGGCGTCCTGCGTGCCGGTCGCGACGTCGACACCGACCGCCTGCTCGTCCGGTTCTTTTTCTTTCGTGCGGGCCATGCGTGCCTCCTCGCCCTGAATCAAGCAATGGCCATGCCCACGACACGAGTCGATTTGGGACGGTCGGGCCGGACTTCCATGTATCGTTTACACGCCGCCGCCCGCCGATTCTGCCGACGCGCGTGCGGCTGCGTCGCCACGGCGCCAATGTGATGATCTCACGCGACCAGCCGAGCTGTGCGATGCAGCGCACGCCGGCGTTTTTGATGGCACGACTGCTGGACCCGTCGTGCCGCGTGTCGCCGCGCCCGAGATCGACGCCGGGGCGCTCGCGTCGGTGCTCGCTCTCGCCGCAGGCGGCCTCGTCGCCTGCAGCGTCAGACGTCGTCGCGGCTGACGTCGCCGCGCGCGCCGTCGCGATCACCGCGCGCGGCGGCCAAGAGCACGAGGAGCGTCGGATCGGCGCGTAAGCGTACGGTCGCGTACGCGGCGATGCGCGCATTGGCCTCACAGCCGACCGCGTGTGCGTACGATTGCCCGAGATGTCGTGCCTGCATGCCGAAGCCCGTCGGCCGCCAGCATGCCGGACAGGTCTTGCGCGCGATCAGGCGCTCCACGTGCAACGCAATGCCGAACGGCGTCTGATTCGGCAAGCGTTGCGCGACGAAGCGCGCGAGCGCCGCGTGCGCGTCGGACACGTCGAGCGTTCCGCGCGCGCCCTTGGGCGTAGGAACATCCTTCACCACACCACCCCTCCCCCGCATCCCATCCCACACCCGCGCGTCGCGTTTCAAGCGCGCGCGATCGCGGGTGCTGTCCTAATTTAGGACAGCACCCGATCGCGTCGCCGACGCGAGCAGGCGTGCACGTGCCAATTGCCGCGCCGGCGGCACGCTTGGCACCATTGCTTCGCCTCGGCGCGCGACGCACGTTGACGACGTCACGAGGAAACCGATGCGCTGCCTTCACGCACGATTCGCCGACGGTCCGGACTTCGACGTCCCGGTCCTCGATTACCTTTTGCTGCTCGTGCTGTTCCTTGCCTGCATCGCGCCCGTGTTCGTCCTGCGCTGACGGGTGAGCGCACTCGTCGCGAGCGACACGAGCGCGACCGCGAGCGCGACCGGGCCGAGCCAATCGCCCCACGCGACCGCGAGCGTCCGCGATCGCTGCCCGGGCACGATACGCGCGACGAGCGTCGCACGCTCGTCGACGCCGGCGCGCTCGACGACGTCGCCGCTCGGCGTGATCACGGCCGAGATGCCGGTGTTCGTCGCGCGCAGCTGCGGCAGGCGCGTCTCGATGCTGCGGAACTCCGCGCCGAGGAGGTGCAGGCGCGGCCCGGCGCCGCGCGCGAACCAAGAGTCGTTCGAGAGCGTGACGATCACGTCGGCACCGGCGCGTGCCGCCGCGAGGACGAGGCCAGGGTCGAGGACATCGTAGCAAATGAGCGGCGCGATCCGCAGCGTGCGCCCGTCGCGGAGATCGACCGCCACCACCTTCGCGCCCGCCCCCGGCTTCCAGGTGCCGAGCCACGGCAGCCAGCGACGCAGCGTCGGGGTGTCCAACACCGGCGGCACGTACTCCGTCAACGGAAACGGCCACGCCTTGCGGTACGTCTGAACGCGCGGCGCGCCGCGCGTTCCCGACGTGCCGCCCGCTCCGAGCGCGCCGTCCGCTGCCGCCGCACCGCTCGCGGCCGCACCAGCGTCCGCCTGCGGCTCGAGGAACATCGCCGCGTTGTACTCGGCGCCGTCGCCGACGTCGTAGGACCCGAAGACGAGCGGCACGTTCGCGCGGGTGACGAAGTCGACGATCTCGCGATCGAACGCCGCGCCCTCGGCGCTCTTCGGCACGCCGAAGGTCGTCGGGTACATCGTTTCGGGCCAAATCAGCAGGTCGAGCGGCGCCCGTCCGAGCAGCGCACGCGACATGTCGACGTACGTATCGACGATCAACCGCACCGTGTCGTACGTTCCGCGCTCGGCACGCATGCGGTCGTAGTGGCTGAGGTTCGCCTGCACGATGCCGGCGGTGAGCGGCGCCGTCGCCGGTGTTGCCGTGTCGAGTTGCCGCACGCGCACGGCGCCGTACGCACACAGCGCCCCTGCGAGTAGCGCGACACCCGCCGCCGGCTGCGCGGCGGCGGCGATCGCGGCGCGCAGCGTCGCGCGTCCGCTCCACAGCGCGCGTGCCGCCGCGAGGGCGCATGCGTTCGCGAGCAGCAAGACGAGCGTCAGCCCGGGCGCGCCGGCGACGTCCGCCGCTTGGCGCATCCACACCGACGGGTAGAGGCAGTGGCCGAGCGTGTCGCCGAAGAGCTTCGGCACCGCCCACTCGGCACCGACGTACGCACACGCGCCGACGATCGCCGCCGCCGCGACTCCGCTCCGACGTCGCGTCACGTGGCGCGCCGCCGCGAAGACGATGAACTGCGGCTGGACGAGCGGTGCCAGCGCGGCAAAGACGAGCATCGCCGCGGGAACGGAGAGCGCCGTGTAGTCGCCGATGCCGAGCGCGAACCACCCGAAGACCGCGAGCGTGAAGGCCACACTCATCACGACGCCGCTCGCGATCGCGCCGCGGAGCGAGCGCACCCGGTCGAGCGCCGCGAGCCACGGCACGAGGCCGACCCAGCCGAGGACGACCCAGCGCAGCTCGAGACGCGAGTACACGGCATAGGCGACGGCCGTCGCCAGCGCCGCCGCCAGCGTCAGCGTCGCGATGGCGAGACGCTCGCGCACGCGAGCGGTGCTCGCCGCGGTCGTCGTGCCGGCGCGATGCCGCGCGCGCGACGCCGCGCGATCGCGAGCCGGCGACGCGATCAGCGCACGCCCGTCGCGCGGCGCTCGTCCGGCGGCTCGAGTATGCGCGTCGAGTCGAGACCGGGCGGCGCCAGCTGCGGCGGCACGATGCGATCGGGCGGTACCGCGATCGGGTTGCCGTGCGCGTCGACGAACTCGTAATCGGGATGGAACATCAAGATCGGCGGCAGCTGCTGCCCGTCGTCGGTCGTTTGGTAGTGGCGGACGTAGCCTTCGGGCAGCTGGAAGTCGTCGGGCACGACGACGCCGCGCTTGATCGGCTTCGTGGCCGGCAACGGGAAGACCGTGATGCCGCCGGTCTCGCCCGCGGCGATCAGCGCCGGAATCGCGTCGCGCGCGTCGATGCTCTCGTCGTCGCCTTGCCCGATCGGCGTCGGCACGCCTTGCGAGCGATCCGCGGCGCGCTCGCTGCGACGCGGAATGACGGCCTCACGCGGCACGACCGGACCGGTGACCGTCTGAAGATCGGCGTGCGGATCGGTGCCCTCCTGCGCCGGCGCGCGCCGCGAAGAGCGCGCCGCCAGCGCCGACGCGCCGGCGTCGGCGGCGAGACGTTCCGGCTCCGGCGTATCCGACACGGCGGTGGGACGCGCGCCCGCCGGCGCGAGTCGGATGATCGCGATCACGATCGCCGTGACGAGGACCGGCACCCCGACCGCCACCGCGATCAACCATCCCGCGCTACGCCCGCGCCTGACGGTTCGTACGCCATCGCGATCCACAGAAACGCGACTCTGTCGGGCCCCCTTCGGCATGACGAGATCGAAATAATACGAGAGCCCGTCCGCACGCTGCAACACGTCCTATCCGGCCGGTAGTTAGTCACTTTGCCGCGGAGGGACTGGGTCAAGTTGCGAGCCAGACGAGGCGCGAGGGAAGTGAGCAGCGCAGGCGTAGCGGAGCTACGCCGAGCAGCGGAGCGACCGAGCAACGAAGTATGGCGACGCAAATTGACCCAGTACCGGGGGTTACCGATCGAGGTCGAAAGGATCGACGCCCGCGCACAGATTGCGGCGCAAGCGGTGGGCGCGATCGAGGACGTATGCGTTGGTGACGTTCTGACCGGCGCAGAGCGTGCGGAGGCACCGCGCCGACGATCCGTACGCCCCGGCGGCCCGCGGAGAATCGCACTGCAGTGGATCGGCACCACCACCATGGCCCTGCCGACTCGCACGACCGGCGCGACCGCGCGGTGCGGCGCCTCTCGCTGCACCGCCGGCGGCCCCGTCACGCTGCGTACGCACGCCGCGCGCGTCTGCGGCGGCGGCGATGAGGACCACCACAAGCACGATTGCCGTCGTGACGAGGGAACGCATGCAGTACCGCTTACTCGCGCGTACGGCGCGTCGCATCGCTACTCGTCGCCATCGGCGGGGACCCGCGACGGCGAGAGCGCGGATGCTACGGCCGACCGCACGCGCTGGACATGTCGCGCGCGCGCAGGCAAGGACGTCGCATGACGGCATTTCGCGACCGCACCATTCTCGTGACCGGCGCCGCGAGCGGCCTCGGTCGGCTAATGACTCGAACGATGGTCGCAGAAGGCGGACGCCTCGTGCTGTGGGACGTCGACGTGCAAGGCTTGCAAGCGACGCGCGGAGAGCTGGCGTCGAGCGGCGCGTCGGTCGCGACCTACGCCTGCGATCTCAGCGACCGGGCCGCGATCGCCGCGGTGGCGGCCCGCACGCTGGCGGAGTGCGGTCCCGTCGACATCCTTGTGAACAACGCCGGCGTCGTGTCGGGCAAGGCGCTCCTCGACGAGTCCGATGGCGACATCGAGCGCACGTTCGCGGTCAACACCTTGGCGCTCTTTTGGACGACGCGGGCGTTCCTGCCGGCGATGCTCGAGCGCGACCGCGGCCACATCGTGACGATCGCGTCGGCGGCGGGTCTCGTCGGTACGACGAAGCTCGTCGACTACTGCGCGAGCAAGCACGCGGCGGTCGGCTTCGACGAGTCGCTGCGCCTCGAACTGCGGCGCGCGCGCAGCCGCGTCGTGACGACCGTCGTCTGCCCGTTCTACATCTCGACCGGCATGTTCGAGGGCGTGCGCACGCGCGTGCCGTGGCTCTTGCCGATCCTCGAGCCCGACTACGCCGTGGCGCGCATCCTCGACGCGATTCGCAACGACCGCCGGCGGCTGATCATGCCGCGGTTCGTCGCGCTCACGTATCTCGCGCGGCTGATGCCGGTGCCGCTGTTCGACGCCATGATGGAGTTCCTCGGCGTCACGCGGAGCATGGAGGAGTTTCGCGGTCGGGCGCTGCCGACAGCGGACCGGCGCGCAGCAGGCTCTCGATGAACGCGCGGTCGGCGAGCAGCGACTGGTCGCCGAGGAACATCTTCCCGTAGCGCTCGAAGTAGAGGAGCTGCTTCGCCAACAGAAAGGTGCCGCGGTCGAACGCGGTGCCGCGGCCGCCATAGCGCTCGACGCCGACGTGCAGCCGGCGCTGACGGCGGAAGCGCGCGAGCTCGCCGCGCCATCCGCGACGCTCCACGACACGTCCCTCCGCCTCCGCGACCTTGCCTTGAATGGCCGCCAGGAAGCTCCCGAGGCTCGCTTCCGCGAACGGCCGCGTCAGCATCGGCTCCATGAGCGCGCGCGAGAAGGCGGCGAGCGCCGGCTCGTCGAGCCCGAGACCTTCGTGCAGCGCCGGACCGTACGCCGCGAAGAGATCGGCGGCGACGTCGTCCCAGGCCGAGCGGTCGCCGAGCGCGCCCTCGATCGTGCGCCGCAGGAAACGATGCGTGGTGGCGTCGAGGCGGCCGACGATGCCCCAATCGACGACGCCGGCTCGCCCGTCGCGCAGGAGCAGGACGTTCCCGGCATGCACGTCGGCGTGGAACGTCCCGTCGCGCAGCGCGGTGACGAACCACGCGCGCATGAGCTGCTCGAGGAGCGGCCGCGGCTGTAAGCCGAGCGCGGCGATGCCGGCGACGTCGTCGATCGGGATACCGTCCAAGTACTCCATGGTGAGGACGCGCTGGCCGGAGAGCTCGCGAAACGCCGCCGGCACCGCGATCATCGAGAGGCCGAGGTCGGCGACCAGCCTGCGATGGTGCTCCATCGCGCGCGCCTCGTTGCGCAGATCGAGCTCCTCGGCGAGTTGCTCGCGGAAGCCGTCGAGCATGCGCACCAGCTGCCCCGCCTCCGGGACGCCGACGCGAAACGCGAGGAAGTCGAAGAGCGGCCCCATGAGACGGAGGTCGCTCGCGACGATCGCCTCGATGCCGGGGCGCAGCACCTTCACCGCGACGTCGCGTCCGTCGTGGAGCCGTGCCCGATGCACGACGGCGATCGACGCGCGGCCGATCGGCGCCTCGTCGAAGGACGCGAACGCGTCGTCGAGCCGCGCGCCGAGCGCGAGCTCGACGGCGGCGCGCACTTCGGCGAACGGCACCGTCGGACCCGTATCGAGACACGAGCGGAACTCGTCGGCGATCGCGTCGCCGAAGGCGCCCGGCGCCGAGGCGACGAGCTGGCCGAATTTGACGAACGTCGCGCCCAGCGTCTCAAAGGTCTCGCGGAGCGGCCGCGCGAACCCGGTCGGCGGCAACGTCGCGCCGAATAGTCGGCGCGCGAGCGGCGTGCCGAGCCGCCGCGCGACGACGCGCGTGATGCGGAACGCGCGGCGGCGGAGAGCGCGGCCGTCGGGTGTCGGAAGACGCAACGGCAGCGGCGGCGCCGCGGCATCGAGCGGGAAGGACATCGGCGCAGATGTAACAGCGGAAGCCGGGGCCGGCCAGACGAGCCGCGACGCGAGCGGATTCGCCCCGCCCGCGCCGTCGCGGCGCGACGACGGGCAGTCGCAGCGACACGTCACGCTCCGGCGCGCAGCGCGGCGCGGAGCTGTCGCACCAGCGTCGACGCGTCCTCGACGCGCGCGGCGGTGCCGAAGACGTAGAAGTCCGGCCGTTGCAAAACGAGGTCGACGCCGTGCTCGGCGAACCAGCGGGTGTAGGTCCCGTCGACGTCGCGGATCGGCGCGGCGCTGCCGACGTGGGCGGTGATGCCGCCGAGCGAGCCGAAGAACGACGCGGTCTCGACATCGAGGTGGCGTGCGGGATCTGCGGACCGGCTCACCAACGTGAAGCCGCCGCCGACGACGTCGTCGAAGCGGCCGCTCGCGCGCGCGACCCGCGCGACCCGCTCGTCGCGGACGAGCTGGTCGTCGCGGACGACCCGGGCTTGCACGAAGAGGTGGCCGGCGCGCGGATCGTCGTCGATGACGACGCCGGGGCCGATGCCCAACGGCGGCGGCGCCGCGACCGTCTGCCCGGATTCCATCGCCGCCGTCATCATCGCGTCGCGCTGCGCCGCCTCTGCGGGATCGGCGATGCAGATCACCTTGCCGAGCTGCATCGAGAAGTCGATGACGGCGCGGACGTGCGGGACGCGCTCGCTCGCGTAGGTGTCGAGCAGGTCGTCCGGCGCCTTCCCGGCAAGGACGAGGTCGATCTTCCACGCGAGATTCGCCGCGTCGCGCAGGCCGGAGCACATGCCCTGTCCCGCAAACGGCGGCATCTGATGCGCGGCGTCGCCGGCGAGGACGAGCCGGCCCGCGCGCCAACGATCGACCCAGCGTGCCTGGAAGCGATAGACGGTGTGACGCTCGAGCGTCGCGTTCGCCGGGGTCACGTCCCAGGGCGCGAGAAGACGCCACGCGGTCTCCTCGCGATTCAGATCCTCGATCGTCTCGCCCGGAAGGCGCATGAACTCCCAACGCCGCCGGCCCGGGCCGCCGGAGACGAGCGTCGTCGGCCGCACCGGATCGCAGACCTGGACGTTCAGCGGCGACCACACCGTCGGACGGTGCGGGCGCACGTCGACGATCAGCCAATCGAAGAAGAAGCCGAGATCGCTGACGGTGGCGCCGAGATGCGGCCGTACGAAGCTGTTCGCGCCGTCGCAGCCGACGACGAAGCGCGCCGCGACGTCGACGCGCTTTCCGTCCGCCGTGGCGAGCTCGAGGCGCACGTGTTCCGCGTCGGATTCGCCGTCGTCTGCGGCATCGATCGCGACGACGTCGTAGCCGCGGTGCACGTCGACCGTCGCCAGCGATCGCGCGCGAACGTCGAGGAGATCCTCGAGCTCCGGCTGCGCGAACATGTTCGCCTCCGGCCATCCGGAGACGCCGACGGCCTTGCTGGGGAAGCGCAGCAACGTCGCGCCGGCGGCGTTCCGCCACTCGTAGACGTCCGCCGGCTCGCTGCGCGCCGCGACGTCGTCGCCGACGCCGGCCGCCTGCAAGATACGGCCGACCTCGTGATCGAAGTGCACGGCGCGCGGCAGCGGGTACGCCGCCGGTTGCCGCTCGAACACGCCGACCGTCCAGCCGCGTTGCCCGAGCAAGATCGCGAGCGTCTGGCCGACGGGCCCGTAGCCGACGATCGCGACGTCGAAGCGTGCGGTCATCTGCCGCCGGCTAGAAGCGCAGCATCTCGAACGGCGATGCGCCCGCCGCCAAAGGCGGCCGGACGACCAGCGTCGCGAGCGGCTCACCGCTACGATAGCGCGCGACGAGCGCGTCGGGATCGAACACGACGCCGATCGGATTCGCCGCGAACTCGCCGCTCCGCATCCAGCGGTTCGTCTCCTCGGTGCTGGGAAAGTTGTCGACCTGCAGCTCGACCTTATTGGCGTCCGGGTCCTTGTAATACATCGACGTCGTCGGCCCGTGATTGATGCACCAGAAGGGCTCGATGCCCACGTCGCGCAGCCGCAGATACGTCTGCAGGAGGTCGCCGAGGTCGGCGAACGTGAACGCGATGTGATCGGTGCCCGCGGCGAGCATCGGCTGGTCGTCCAGGCTGGGAAGCTGCGCGATCGCGATCCGGTGGTGCTCGTCATCGTAGCTGAGGAAGGCGAGCATATCGTCCGAGTGGGCCACCTCGGCGCCGAGGACAGCCTGGTACCACTCGATCATGGCGGCAAAACGCGACGTCCGGCGAACCACGTGGGCGAGCTGCGTAGGGGTCACGCGCCCGCGCGCGCTGGCGAGCTTGGCGGCGCGATTTTCGATGGTCATGACACCTCCTGAATACGCATCGACGCTATCGCACGACAGCGCGCGGTGGAAGCGAGGCCGCGTGTGGCCGAGGCGGCACGTGGCCGCGGCGTGGCTCATCTCGTGCGGCGCGCTCGTCACGCCTCGTCGAGCGCCGGCACGGCGCGGAACTGCGCTAGCAGCAGCACATCGTAGAGCGCTTTCAGGAGACCGCCGCAGACGAGCGGCCACCCGACCGCGGAGTGGCTCAGCATCGCGCCCGCGAAGAGCGGCGGCAGCGCCGAGGCGAGGCTGCGCGGCACGTTCGTCACGCTCGCCGCCGCGGCGCGCTCCTCCGGCCGCACGACCGCCATCACGTACGCTTGGCGCGCCGGGACGTCCATCTGCGAGAGCGCGGCTCGGGCAAGCAGCAACGCGATCGCGAGACGCACGTCCGGCACCAGGCCGGCCGCGACGAGGAAGAGATTCGCGGGCAGGTGCGTGTACACCATCGTCCGCACGAGACCAATGCGGCGCGCGAGGATCGGCGAGACGAGCTGCGAGAGCGCGCTCAGAAGACCGGCGCCGAAGAAGATCGTGCCCGCGGCCCCGACCGAGAGCGCAAACCGCTGGTAGAGCCAGAGCACGAGCAACGACTGCACCACGAAGCCGCCGCCGAACGAGTCGAGGCTGAAGAGCGCCGCGAGCTGCACGACGACGCCCCTCGAGCGCGCGAGCGGCGATCCTGCCGCCGTGCGTGTCTCTACCTCCGATCCAAGCTGCAGATAGAAGCGCGCCACGACGATCGCAACGAGAGCGTAAAGCACGAAGCCGGAGCGCTCGGCGAGGAGCAGATCGATGCCGTACGCGTGCGCCGCGAGCGCCGGCAGCCCGCTCGCGAGCGACCCGAGCGCGCCCATCAGGTTGCCGCCGACGTTGTACCACGCGAAGAGGCGCGTGCGCTCGTGCCCGACGACCGTCTGCGCCAATGCCGCCTGCTCCGTCGGCAGAAAGACGCTGACGTCGCCCGCCGACGGGTTCAGCGTGCCGACGACGGCGATCACGAAGAGCGCCCAGAACCCGCTCGCAACCGCGAAGCCGAGGCCGGTCGCGAGCATGAGCGCCGCGGCGCCGAGCAGAACGGGACGGCGCGGCAAGCGGTGCGCCGCGAGCCCGAGCGCGATCGTCAGCGCCGCCGATCCGAGCAATGTCCCGGTGACGATCGCGCCGACCTCGAACGGCGTGAAGCCGAGGTGCGTGAGGTACCCGGCAAGCAGCACGCTCACGAGCCCGTCCGCGAACCCACGAAGCGCGCGCGCAACGAGAATCCGCCGCGCGTCCGCGCGCGCGTTGACGTCCGCCATCGCGCGGACGGTATCACGCGCGGCGCGGCGGCCGGAACGCGCATCATGATGGACCGCAGCGGGGGCGCGGGGTCGCGTGTGCACCCGACGTGCGCCATATGGTTGGTTTGCGCACCACGGGTGCACAGCGCACGCCGCACGCCCGCGTCCGCCGTGTGACGCATCGTCGACTCGCCGGCGCCTACGGCGACCGTCTCGACGCTGGCGGGACGCGTTCGCGTCAGGCGCGGCGGCGCTGCTGCTGCGCACAGGCTCTGCCGCGGCGGGGGCGCGGGGTCGCGTGTGCACCCGTGGTGCGCAAACCAACCATATGGCGCACGTCGGGTGCACAGCGCACGCCGCACGCCCGCGTCCGCCGCGCGCCGACCTCTTACGAACGCCGTCGCCGCGGACGCCGCTCAGATTCCGTCCGCCTTCAGACGACGCGCGCGAGCGCGGACGAGACGATGTGCTGCGCTTCGCCGACGATTGCCGCGAGGTGCGCGTCGTCGCGGAAGCTCTCGGCGTAGAGCTTGTAGATGTGCTCGGTGCCCGACGGGCGCGCCGCGAACCAACCGCTCGTCGCGACGACCTTGATGCCGCCGATCGGCGCGCCGTTCGCAGGCGCGTGCGTCAGCTTGGCGACGATCGGCTCGCCGGCGAGCGCGTCGGCGGCGATGCTCTCCGGTGAGAGTGCCGCGAGCGCCGCCTTCTCCGCCGGCGTCGCGGGGGCGTCGATGCGGGTGTAGCGCGGCGTCCCGTACGCGGCCGTGAGCTCTTCGTAGTGGCGTGACGGATCGCTGCCGGTCGTGGCGGTGATCTCCGCCGCCAAGAGATCGAGCAGGATGCCGTCCTTGTCCGTCGTCCACACGCTGCCGTCGCGGCGGAGAAAGCTCGCGCCCGCGCTCTCCTCGCCGCCGAAGCAGTACGACCCG
>WNFR01005370.1_pt1 | contig 13095 bp, 16 predicted proteins | sample 5400221 | NCBI WGS metagenome assembly WNFR01 (sample SAMN13153357, study PRJNA577476) | soil metagenome | isolation source: 40 cm soil under Madrone tree | place: USA:California | collected 2016-06-14
AGACTTGTAGCCGGCATCAGACGCCTCTGCTTTTCATTCAGGACGTTTCCGGATTCATGGTGGGATCAGAGGCAGAGCATTCAGGAATCATTCGCGCGGGCGCGAGGTTTGTCGAAGCGATGGCCACGGCGCTCGTGCCAAAGATTGTCTTGACCGTGAATCACGCATCGGGCGCGGGTTACTATGCGATGGCCGGGCAGGGCTTTGATCCGGATTTCATTTTCAGTTGGCCGACCGGACGCATGGGGGTGATGGAAGGAGACTCTGCGGTTCAGGCCGTGTTTGGCAGTGAACTTACGAAGCTAAGAGCAAAGGGCGAAGAGCCAAGTGCCGAGTTGCAGGCGAAGATGCAAAAGGTGCGCGAGACTTACGAGCGTGACCTCGACGCGAAGTACGCCGCGGCGCGTGGATTTGTCGATGCCGTCATCGCGCCGGAAGAGACAAGAGACGCGCTGGAGCTTGCATTGCGCGTGAGTTTGAATTATTCAGGACCGCATCTGGGGCAGTTTGTGTTGCCGGCGGGAGTGGTTTAGGAAATTATCCGCAGTTTACGCGGATTACGCACAGGCAGAAGTTCACGCAAAGGCGCGCAGGCGCCAACAAAAAGGAGAACACACGTGAGAAAGAGCACCATCTATCTTTTCGTTCTGGGACTTGCGGTTGTGGTTGGGACGGCGCTGGCCAGCGCCGGTTTGGTTGTGTCGGCGCAGAATTCCAATTCGTCAACGACGACGACCAACACGACCAAGCCCAAAACTAAGCATATCAAGAAGGCGGCGCCGGCGATGCCTCGTTGCGATAATACGAAGCAGGAGCAGACCGATCTCTCGGGCACGTACACCGGTAAGCTCAAGCATGGTGACGATCCCACAGTCGACGCGACCTTGACGGTCAACGGCAATAACTTTACCGCAACAATGGGCAGCGACACTCATTCGGGAAAGATAACCGCGGTCACGACCTGCGGCTACACGGCAGTGACAATGATGATGGACGGCGCGCCACACGCAATGTCATTGCGCGCGAAGAAGGTTGGTGACAACTTAACGCTAACCAGCGTGCCGGGCGAGCCGCAAATGGTCAGGTTTACCACGGGCGGCGGCGAAGCGATGAAGGCCAAGCCCCGGCCCCGGAAACATAAGGCGGCAGCCAAGACGACCACTCCGGCGACGACGCCGAAGCAGTAAAAGAGTGCGGGTGAACTGATCGACGCGAGGACGCGGAGACAGGAAGACGCGGCGAGATAGAAATCCTGAACGCGACGGCGTTCGCGAGTTTCGCGCCGGTGTTTTTGTGCGCCGCGTCTTTGTCTGAAAGAGTGCAATGAAGGAAAAGATACGCATCGCGGCCGGTCAGGGCTTCTGGGGTGATCTGCCCGAGGCGCCAGTGCGCCAGGTTGAGGAGGGCCCAATCGACTATCTGATGCTCGATTATCTGGCCGAGGTCACGATGTCGATCATGCAGAAGCAGAAAGCGCGCGATCCTAAGGCCGGTTATGCACGCGACTTCGTTTCGCTGATGAAGCGAATTCTGCCGGCGTGCGTTGAGCGGGATATCAAGGTTGTTGCCAACGCCGGCGGCGTGAACGTCGAAGGATGCGCGGCCGCGGTGCGTGACGTGGCGTGTGATTTGGGCCTGGGCGGCAAGCTGAAGATTGGGATCGTCACAGGTGACGACCTTCTGGATCGCGTCGACAGTTTCTTGGCGCAAGGGATCGAGTTGCGCAACATGGACACGGGCAAACCGTTGACCACCGTGCGCGATCGGATCCAGAGCGCGAATGCTTATCTTGGCGCGGCGCCGATTGTCGAAGCGTTGAACCAGGGAGCGCAGGTCGTCATCACTGGGCGCGCTACTGATACGGGTTTGACACTTGGGCCGATGATTCATGAGTTCGGCTGGGCAGGCGATGATTGGAACAAACTGGCCGCGGGAACGATTGCGGGACACATAATCGAATGCGGCGCGCAGTGCTCTGGCGGCAATTGCCAGTATGAATGGCAAAGTATTCCCGATCTGGCGAATGTCGGTTTTCCGATTGCCGAAGCCTCAGCTGACGGCACGTTCGTGATCACCAAACACGAAGGCACCGGCGGTCGCGTGAACCTACCGTCAGTCAAAGAGCAACTTGTTTACGAGATGGGCGATCCGCGCGGATACATTACGCCCGATTGTGTCGCGGACTTCACCACAGTTCGGCTTTTTGATGACGGCGCTGACCGTGTGCGCGTCTTTGGGATCAAAGGAAAACCTGCCACCGACACTTTGAAAGTCTCGATTAGTTATTCCGCGGGCTACAAAGCCGTTGGCACCCTGGTCTACGCGTGGCCGGATGCCTATCAGAAGGCGAAAGGCGCAGACAGAATCTTGCGGGCGCGATTGGATCGACTGGGTCTGCGCTTCGATCAGATTCTGACTGAGTACGTTGGCGCGAACGCGACGCACGGACCTTTGGCGGGCGAGCCGTCGCCGGATCTCGCCGAGGTGCAGTTGCGGGTAGGCGTGCGTGGAGACGACCGCAATGCGATCGAGAGATTCACGAAAGAGATCGCGCCATTGATTTTGACCGGGCCGCCGGCAGTCACTGGTTTTGCCGGAGGTAGGCCAAAGGTGGAAGAGATTGTTGCTTACTGGCCGGCACTGATTCCGAAGAGCCAGATCGTGTCGAGCGTTGAGGTGATCGAAGCATGAGTAGTGGCGTTCTGGGAAAACTAAAACGCAGAGGGCGCGGAGGTTTTCGCAGAGGACGCAGAGAATCATGAGGGTGCAGCTTGTCAGACTTGGCCACGCGCGCTCCGGTGACAAAGGCGACACCGCCAACGTCGGGCTGATCGCCTTGCGGGATGAGTTCTATCCTTTGCTGGTGCGCGAAGTGACGGCAGCGCGCGTAAAGGAACATTTCAAAGGAATCTGCAAAGGCGAGGTAGAGCGATTTGAGTTGCCAAACCTCGGCGCACTCAACTTTCTACTGCATGAAAGTCTCGGCGGCGGTGGCACACTTTCATTGATGACTGACGCGCAGGGCAAGACGTTTTCGACGGCGTTATTGCGAATGGAAATTGAAATTCCGGACGAAGAAGTGAAGGCACTCAACCTCTAGAATCGAGAGCTTCGCGTTGGAAGAGCCAGAGCGATCCACGAAATGACACGAAATCATCCGAACTAAGATGCCTTGTTCGTGCTGTTTTGTGTGGCTTCGTGGATCAGGTGTTTGCTGAGTCGACCACAGATCATGCAGCCACAACGCAAGATGACGATTAGTCACGGCTTTGCAGACGTCAACGACATTCGTCTGCATTATGCGGAATGTGGAACCAGCAACGAAGAGCTTGTCATACTGCTTCACGGCTTTCCCGAGTTTTGGTATTCGTGGCGGCATCAATTGCCGGTGCTGGGAGGGCGTTATCACGTCGTCGCGCCGGACATGCGCGGCTACAACTTGAGTGACAAGCCGCCGCGAGTCGAAGATTATCGGATAGAGTTTCTTGTCAGCGATGTGCTTGGGCTAATCAGGCACTTCGGAAAGTCTCAGGCCGCGATCGTCGCGCATGACTGGGGCGCCGGCGTAGCTTGGGCGGTCGCGCAAAGACATCCGGAACTCGTGTCGAAATTAGCGGCACTCCAAGTGCCGATGCCGGTAGCCTGGCGCGACAACATGACCTTGCGCCAGTTCCTGAGCAGCTGGTACATGTTTTTCTTTCAGCTGCCGCGCGTGCCGGAGTGGTGGGCGAGCCGAAAAAACTTTGCCAGAATTGAACGAATGTATCGAGAGACAATCGTCAGGCCCGGCGCATTTACCGACGAAGACATCGCCGCTTACAAGGACGCGTTGCGGCAGCCGGGTGCGCTGACCAGTTCGATAAACTACTATCGCGCAAATGTTTTTCGGTCGCTATTGCGCGGCGGCACCGAAACTCCGAAGGATTCGGATGGGCGGGTTCGAGTGCCCACACTTTTCATCTATGGCGAGCAGGACATTGCAGTGATTCCGTCTACCGTGAGAGATCTTGGCCGATTCATCGATGCGCCGTACCGCGAATTGCGGATTCCTGACAGCGGCCATTGGGTGCAGAATGAAGCAGTCGATGAAGTGAATGGCGCGCTGCTCGAGTTTCTAGACGACGGTTCGTGACCAGATGCCGACTCAACAATCACACCTGGTCCTTTACGCCGTTACTGACGGAATTGCGCGGATTACACTCAATCGTCCGGAGAAGCGCAACGCGCTCAACGATGAGGTGATCATCGCTCTGAAAGATGCACTGTGTCTGGCGGATCAGGATGAGAGTGTTCGCGCCGTCATCCTCGCGGGGGCCGGCGCGGACTTTTGTGCGGGCGCTGACCTTGTGGCGCTGCAGAGAGTCTCGAACGCTTCAGTCGCCGAGAATCTTGAAGATGCGCGCTCGCTGATGGAGCTGTTCATCTTGATTCGGCAGGTCCGCATCCCGGTGATCGCGGCGGTAAAGGGAAGAGCGTTGGCCGGCGGTTGCGGATTAGCGACAGCGTGCGACATTGTCCTGGCGTCGCGGTCAGCGCGGTTTGGTTATCCGGAAGTGAAGCTGGGATTTATCGCCGCGATGGTGATGGCTATGTTGCGCCGCAGCGTTTCGGAGAAGAGAGCTTTTGAGTTGGTCACGCTGGGCACGGAATTCAGCGCCGCAGAAGCGGCCGGGTTCGGTCTGGTCAACCATGTCTTCGATGACGAAGTGTTCGTTTCCGAAGTCGATGCGTTCGCGCGACAATTCGAAAAAGTCAGCCGCTCAGCGGTCAGTTTATCAAAACAGCTTCTTTATCAAATTGACGAGATGAGTTTCGAGAATGCCCTGGACTCGGGAGCTGATATGAACGTCATCGCTCGGATGACCGCGGACTGTCGCAAAGGAGTCGCAGCGTTTTTGAAGAAGCGATAAATTGGCTGAACGTTAGTCGCGCTTACCTTCTCGGCGGGACGTTTTCGCGTATGAACTTCGCGATATCCTGAGTTGAGGTGCCGGGCAGGAAAATCTCAGCGACGCCCTGCGCCTTCAATTTGGAAATATCTTCCTGGGGAACAATTCCACCCAAAACAACCAGGCAATCCGTCATTCCCTGACCACGCAAAAGCGAAACGATTCGGGGACACAGAGTATTGTGCGCGCCGCTCAGAATTGAAATGCCGACCGCGTCAACGTCTTCCTGGAGCGCAGCCGCCGCAATCATTTCCGGAGTTTGCCGCAAGCCGGTGTAGATGACTTCCATGCCGGCGTCGCGCAACGCGCGCGCGATTACCTTTGCGCCGCGGTCGTGGCCGTCGAGGCCGGGTTTAGCAACCAGAACCCGAATCTTTCGTGGTTGATTCATCGGTTAATCGGTCTTCTAGATCAACGCACCGACCAAGAAATCTAGATCGCAGGCTCTTCGTAGATTCCGTAGACGTCGCGCAGCGCCGAACAGATTTCGCCGAGCGTAGCGTAAGCGCGTACGGCTTCGATTGTCGCCGGCATCGTGTTTTCGTTGAGCCGCGCGGCCTTTCTCAGGCGGTCGAGAGTCTTCGACACCGCGCCGTTGTCTCGTATCGTGCGGGTTCGTTCCAACCGCTCCAGTTGGTGTCTGCGTACGGATTCGTCGATGACCAGAGTGGGAACTTCGGTCGGTTCATCTTCCATTTCATATTTGTTCACGCCCACAATCGTCTGGTCGCCGCGCTCTAAAGCCTTCTGATACTGATATGCCGATTCCTGAATCTCGCGCTGGGGGAAACCCTTCTCTACGGCGTCAACCATTCCGCCCATCGCATCGATCCGCTCGAAGTAACCAAGCGCGCCTGATTCCATTTTGTTGGTTAAAGCCTCGACGAAATACGAGCCACCCAAGGGATCCACAGTATTCGCGACCCCGGTTTCCTCGGCAATGATCTGTTGGGTTCGCAGAGCAATCAGGGCGGCTCTGTCTGTTGGCAAGGCGAGTGCTTCATCGTAAGCGTCAGTGTGCAACGATTGGGTACCGCCCAGCACTCCAGCCAGAGCTTGAATCGCCACTCGCACGATGTTGTTGAGCGGCTGTTGTACGGTGAGAGAAACACCGGCGGTCTGCGTGTGGAACCGTAACTTCATTGTTCGCTCATCCTTTGCGCCAAAGCGGTCGCGCATAACGCGCGCCCAAATACGCCGCGCGGCGCGGTACTTCGCAACCTCCTCAAAAAAATCGTTATGAGCGTTGAAGAAGAATGATATGCGCGGAACGAATTGCTCGAGGTTCAGTCCAGCGCGAAGGCCCCATTCGACGTACTCGATCCCATCGCGCAACGTAAACGCTAACTCTTGTAGCGCGGTCGCGCCAGCCTCGCGAATGTGATAGCCACTCACCGAAATCGGGTTGTATCGTGGAACATGGTTCGTACAGAACTCAAATGTGTCGACCACCAACTTCATTGCGGAGCGAATTGGATAGATCCATTCTTTTTGCGCGATGTATTCTTTGAGGATGTCGTTCTGCAAAGTTCCCGAAATCTTTTTCCAGTCCGCGCCCTGCTTCTCGGCAACAACCAAATACATAGCGAGGAAAACGGAGGCTGGCGCGTTAATCGTTTGCGAAACCGTAGCCTTTTCGAGCGGAATGCCGTCGAACAGAACTTCCATGTCCGCTAGCGACGAAACGGCGACGCCGCATTTTCCGACTTCCCCTTCGGAAAGGGGAGAATCTGCGTCGTAGCCCATCAAGGCCGGCAGGTCATAGGCGACCGAGAGACCTGTCTGGCCTTCTTTCAAAAGGTACTTGAATCGCGAGTTCGTTTCTTCCGGTGTGCCAAAACCGGCGAACTGCCGCATTGTCCAAACCTTGCCCCGGTAACCATTAGCATGAATGCCACGGGTGTATGGAAACACGCCTGGTGCCGCGACGTCAGTTTCAAAATCGATGTCTGCGATGTCGATTGGTGAGTAAAGCCGGTTGATTTCCTCGAGCGAGACAGTAACGAACCTCGATTGGCGTTCACCATGAGGCCCCCGAGTAACTTCTTCCCGGCGTGGTGACTCAGGTTGAACCGATGAGGCGTCTGTTATCTCTTGCATAGATGACAATTTGTTGCAATGCCGCCGCCACGCTTCAGTAGAAACAAAGTCTTTCCTGAGAAGGATTCGATGTTAGTTGATGGCTCTTATGTGTGTCAATCGGATGGATTCGGCGACGAACCATCAAGTCGTTATGATCCTAAGCACTTGATTTGCCGCCATACTTACGTTCTTTGGAAAGGAGCGCGGCTGCGAAAAAGCTTGCAGCCGCGCAATTTCGGAGGGAACCTAGAATGCGTGGACCAAACAGCGGGGTCAAGCAGCGATATTAGCGGGCAAACGATAGCGTTCCCATATTTGAACGTTCTACTGACTCTGTTGGCACTACGATATCATTCGGTCTTACCATGCCCAGTCTCGATCGCGCCGCGGATTCGATCATGCTGGGATCGTTCGTCATTCGTCTGATCTCCATTCCTAACGACGCGTTGCCACGGCGCAGTACTTCAATTTCCGAAGCTGTTCGCTGGAACTGCAGGGTCGAAAACTGCAGCTCGCTTCTCATTCGACCAATGACCGTCGAGGCTGTTCCGAGGACGGCGAGAATTATCATTACAAGAATAAGCCAAGAGGGAATAGATGCTAACAAATTGCGGGCGCGGACAGCAGCTAGTTGAAGATTGGGTGCGGCGATTGCCGGGAATGCTTGCGCGGCGATTCGCCGGGTTACGCGTTGGTGTGCAAGCCAATGCTTATTGTCGATCATGGATTCACCTCCACCGTCTTCCGTTGTTTCGCGCCCTTGGCGATTCCGATGACCAGGGATGGTTCCGAATTGGGCCCGCTGCCGTAAAGAAGACTCCGATGTTCTGTATCTATTCTCTGGTACCTTCTTCTGCGTTGAGTACCTACTCGCATGGATGCCGACCTTCTGCGCATGGTCACGCGTGACTCTGATGTCCGTGATCTCCTCGCTGCGAACGCGCGCGCTTCGATCGACACATCTCGACCAATATTCGAAGCCGACGAGCGCGGCAAGACTCCCCCGGATCTGTTCTCACGCATTTCCGAGATTCTCCTGCCTGCCAGGCGCTATCAAAACACTAGATAGGCCGCTCACGATAGCGTTGGGCGCAATATAAAGTGGTTGATCCATTTCAATCCCTTGCCCGTCAATGACTTAGCCAGCAAGTTGGCAGACTCTAGCACCCAGAGCGTGACCCTCGCAAGGCCATTCCTTTGCAACACTTCAGTTTGCTAACTTCAACGTCTACATGAGGTAAGGCGGGATTAAGCGCTTAAATGAGCGTACGCGTGGCGAACGGAAATGGAAAGCGGAGAAGCTGGTTCCCTCAAGACGGATCCAGAGCGTCACACTGACGCATGGTTCCGAGGCTGTGACTACGTGATACGCCAAAGCCGCACAGCCTTACGTAGCAATTGGCACAAAAGTGAGTTTCATTGCGATTGTTCTTCAAGTGGGTGCCTAGCGGCACGAGCATTGCGGGTTAACAGCCTCGTTTTGGGGAAAAGCCCTTCCGCAGAGGGATTAACATTCTGACTATGAAACCGATTAAGCATATCGAACGGGGCCTGGCTGGGGCAGCCGGCTGGCTCTTCAACTCTATTCAACTCGTTAACCGGTATAAGCCAAACCCCTCCTTCACGCCGAAGTGGTCGGACAAACCTTTGCTGAAGTCTTGGCAGAAGACTAAGCCGACCCTTGGTTGGCCGAGGACCACTGATTCGCTTTGTCCGAACTGCGTTATCGAAGCTCGCGAGTCGATTCTGCGGGGGGATCAAGAGGTGTCAGTTCTGGTTAACGAAAAGGTCGGAGAAATCAAAGCGCAAATAGTCGAACGTGACGGACAGATCTGGATGGATAAGGATTGCCCAATTCATGGACATTTCGAGGACATGATGGCAATCGACGCCAAGTTTCTGACACATATTGAGGCAATGTTCCCAGGGCGCGACATTCCCGCGCACAACGATGAGAAACTCCACAACCACGGGTCTAGCACAATTAAGTATGGTCGCGGTGCGGTACTTACGGTTGATTTAACAAACCGATGCAACATGATGTGCGACCCATGTTTCATGGACGCTAACCAAGTGGGATTCGTCCACGAATTGAGCATGGACGAAATAAAAGAGATTTTGGATAACGCCATTTCGATTAAGCCTCGCCGTCAGATGTCCGTGCAATTCTCGGGGGGCGAGCCAACGATCTCTCCGCACTTCATCGAAGCTATTCGATATTCGCGCAAGGTGGGCTATAACTCGGTACAGGCCGCAACAAACGGGATTGAGTTTGCGAAGAGCAAAGAATTTTGCCATCAAGCGGCCGAGGCTGGCTTGCGCTATGTATATTTTCAGTTCGACGGCATCGGGAACGATGCTAACAGTCACCGACAGGTCGGAAATCTATTCGATGTGAAGCTGCGCGCGATCAATAACCTGCACGAGGCTGGTGTCGAGATCGTTTTGGTCACGACTTTGGTGAATGGCATCAACAACGACCAAGTTGGTTCGATTATCCGATTCGCGTTGGATAATCCGAAAAAGATTGCGTTTCTATCGTTTCAACCAGTCTCTTTCACCGGCCGGGATGAAGCAATTACTGCTGAGCGACGTCTGCAGCAGCGTTATACGCTGTCTCATCTCGCTCATGATGTGAAGAACCAGGTTGGTATCACTGAACCAACGCGGGATTGGTTCCCGCTTTCGTTGATGGGAGCCTTCGCGGACTTTGCGGATTTGGTTCATGGGCCGAACTCGGAATGGGGTCAGGTTTCCTGTGGGTGCCATCCGAATTGTGGCGTTGGAACTGCCGTGATGATTGATAAGGAAACAAAGGAAATGAGTCCGGTGCCAGCGTTTCTGGATATTCCGGGACTAGTTAGGGATATGCGGAAGATAACCGACGCCGCACGCGGAAAGTGGTCCTCGAATTTCATGATGGGCTTGGCTTTGTTGAAGCATTATCGGCCTTACCAGGCGCCGTCGGAGTTCAATCTTTACGAACTTTTTAAGAAGTTCGACAAGTCATTCGGTCTGACGGGCAAAGATTACGGGAAGGTTAGTGGCGATCGAAGCGAAGAGGATATCAAGAGACGCCGGGCGGATCGGTGGAACTTCTTATTCATCGCCGGCATGTGGTTCCAGGATCTTTTTAACTATGACTTCCGCCGCACTGAGATGTGCATCATTCCTTACGGCACCCAGGAAGGCGAGATCAGTTTCTGCGCCTACAACACGGGGATTGGCTGGCGCAACATCATCGAGCACATGCACCAGAACGCGACCGTGGGTAAGTGGTACGAAGAGCATGGTCGGCATGAAATCTTTGCGGGGGGTAAAGAGGTTCAGTTGACTGATGCAACGCACAATCTCAAACTCAACGAAGTCGACCTGGCGCGACCTAATAAGCCGCATATGGAAGGACCCAAGACTGCGCACGAGGAAATGGTGGCGATGCGCAAGCTTTATCAGGAGATGGTGCTCAAGCAACAGGAGATCAAATCTGACAACGGCGATAAGCCAGTGCAGATCCAGGGCCTGAGCCGCAAGAAGGACCTCGCAGTTGTTTCAGCATAGGAGCTTGAAGACTCTTTCGATGGACGCCCCGCGAATGGTGCGAACTATTCGCGGGGTTTTCCGCGCCCGCTTGACCGCGATACGCACCGACGTGTTAAATAGGAATTTCGGAAACGCAGAGCACTGATAACTGGAGAACGAAATGGCAGTTGTGACTATTAACCAGGGCGAATCGATTGAAAGCGCGTTGCGCCGCTTCAAGCGCAAGGTGATGACCGAAGAGATAATTAAGGACGCAAAAAAGCATGCCTTCTTCATGCCGCCAGGCCAGAAGGCTAAGCTCAAGTCCGCTTTGGCTCGCAAGCGCAACAAGAAGAAAGGCCGCCCACGGCCGCGCCCCACTAGCGCAAGATGATCTCAAACGTGGTGCCTCAGACCACGAAACTCACCAAGTTGTGTAAATGGCTAAAGTGGGGTTCGGTCGAGACGTTTCAAAGCGGGAAGCGCACGTGTGTAAAGCAACCTTAACGGAGCTTCAGAGATCAGCCCGGTGAGCCAAGCGATGACGCGCATATTGTTAACCAATGACGACGGTATTCACTCTGAAGGCCTGATAACGGTCGAAAGGGTTCTACGCGAGATTGGCGATGTGTTTGTGGTCGCGCCCGCCGCAGAGATGAGCGGCGCTTCGCACAGTCTGACGCTCTCGCGACCGTTGCGTATTCGGCAGATTGATAGTCGCCACTGGACTGTCGACGGCACGCCCACCGACTGCGTAACGTTGGCCCTTCACAGAATTCTTCAAGAGAACGAGTTGCCGCACGTTTGTGTCTCGGGCATCAATCACGGAGGCAATCTTGGCGACGATGCCACTTACTCCGGCACAGTTGCCGGCGCATTAGAAGCGACCATCCTGGGAGTGCCCGGGATCGCCGTGAGTCTGGTCGCGCGCGAGCACTTTGATTTTAAGGAAGCCGCCAGGTTTGCGTTCCTCGCCGTCAAGAAGATTCTGAGTGAAGGACTGCCCGAAGGGACGCTTTTGAACATCAACGTCCCGCTTGGAGAGATCAAGGGCGTGAAGATTACACGCCAGGGAATCAAGAACGCCAGACCTGTAATTACTGAGCACATCGATCCACGTGGCAAGCCGTACTTTTGGATTGGCGAACAGTACTTCCGATCAAATGCCGAAGACGGTACCGACTATCGCGCGATCGAAGACAGCTATGTTTCGATTACTCCGCTGAGAAGCGATATGACGGATCATGCGGCGCTTTCAGAAATCGAATCGTGGAATTATCTCGCGTCCGCTGAAGTACTGCAGACCTAGCCCGAAATTATCGCAGTTCTTGAGTCTCAATCGAATTTGAGTTCCACATTTTCACCGCGCGGCGCACTCCAGGCCGAATACCGCATTCCCCGCGACCGTATGGTTGAACGCCTGCGGGAACAGTACCTCATCCGCGATTCGAATGTTTTGGAGGCGATGCGCCAGGTCCCCCGTCATTTCTTTGTTCCCGAAGCCCTCCGCAGTCGAGCCTATGGTGACCACGCTTTACCAATCGATGCCAATCAGACAATTTCCCAGCCGTTCATCGTCGCGCGGATGACAGAGCTGCTTGAGTTGGACAAGAAAAGCCGGGTGTTGGAAATCGGCGCGGGCTCGGGTTATCAGACCGCAGTCCTGGCTCAACTAGCGGCGCAGGTTTACGCGATTGAACGGATCGGCGAGCTAGCGCGCGAGGCGCAAGCCCGCATTCGCGATCTCGGAATTTATAATGCGACGGTCAAGGCCTTCGACGGTACGCTCGGTTGGAGCGCTCACGGTCCGTACGACGGAATTCTGGTGGCCGCAGGTGGGCCGAAGGTTCCCGAACCCTTGATCGCGCAATTGAAGATCGGCGGTCGTCTGGTAATTCCGGTCGGCGAAACGCGCGAGTCACAGCGTTTGATGCGCGTGATCAAAACGGAAGCCGGCGATAAGATCGAAGAGCACGGCCCTTGCCAGTTTGTGCCATTGATTGGCCAACACGGATGGGAGAGTCAGTAGGCAGAAGGCATAGTGCAAAGAGCTAAGCGCGAAGGGTCGATGGAGCTGGAACAAAGGGTACCTTGCACAGCCGGAGCCTTCTCTCAGAGCGCCAACAGGCCTCGCACTTTGCTCTTTGCCCCGGGCCCTTTGCGAGTACTTGAATGGTCGGCAGAATAATCGAAATCCTTTCCGCTTTCATCGTGGCCACGATTTCTACGCTTGGCTACGCAGGCATCGTGCTGCTGATGGCGATTGAGTCAGCGTGCATACCGCTGCCATCCGAAATCATCATGCCGTTCTCGGGCTATCTGGTTTATACGGGCCGGTTCAACCTGTGGTTAGTCGGCGTGGCGGGCGCCTTTGGTTGCGTGGTCGGTTCCCTTGTAGCCTACTGGGTCGGGATGTACGGTGGTCGTCCTTTGATCGAGAAGTACGGACGATACGTTCTGATTTCGCCCCATGATTTGGATCTAGCCGATCGTTGGTTCGCGCGCTTTGGGGAAGCGATTGTCTTCGCCAGCCGTCTGCTTCCGG
>WNFR01005372.1_pt1 | contig 13094 bp, 12 predicted proteins | sample 5400221 | NCBI WGS metagenome assembly WNFR01 (sample SAMN13153357, study PRJNA577476) | soil metagenome | isolation source: 40 cm soil under Madrone tree | place: USA:California | collected 2016-06-14
TCCTTTACGGAATGATCGCCGGGTACACCGGCGGACAAGTCGATTCGCTGATGATGAGATTGGTCGATGTGCTCTACGCTATTCCACGTTTGATCTTTCTTCTCGTACTCATCAGCGCACTTGACCCGATCTTACGCAGCACGATGGAGGCACACGGACTCCAGAACCTTGTTGGTTATTCGAAGATTCTCATTTTGGTGCTGTGCCTTGGTCTGACCGAATGGCTCACCATGGCTCGAATCGTACGTGGACAAGTGTTGAGTCTGAAGAACCAACAATTTGTAGTGGCAGCGCGCAGCATCGGTCAGAGCCACCGAAACATTATATTTCAGCATCTTCTCCCTAACCTTATTGGCGTAACGATCGTTTACCTGACACTTACCGTTCCGTCTGTCATTCTGGACGAGTCGTTTCTCAGCTTTCTTGGGGTTGGCGTACAGGCGCCTTTAGCCAGTTGGGGCCTTTTGCTAAGTGATGCCGCTCAATCAATCAACCCGGTAAAAGGATATTGGTGGCTGCTCGTCTTTCCGGCAGCGACGATGTCGATCACGTTGTTAGCTCTGAACTTTCTCGGAGATGGATTGCGCGATGCCCTCGACCCGCGGCGAAAACAATAGGATTCATCGAACGGAAATAGCCGCTTGAAAGCAAACAAGGGGCCCTTTCCTGGCGGCTATTTCCGTTCGGTGAATCCTAAAGAAATAGATGACAAACGTTCTTCGCCGACTTTAGTTGGCCGCAATCGTACGGGGCAATGAACTTATTGGAAGAACTGCAAGCATCGGTCGTCTGCGGCGACGGTGCAATGGGAACCGAGCTAATGGGAGCCGGGGTCCCGATGGAAGTCTGTTTGGAGGAGGTAAACACCACCAATCCGGACGTCGTTCTCCATATCCACGAGGCCTACATCGCTGCCGGGTCGCGAGTAATCGAAACTAACACTTTCGGGGCAAACAGCATGCGACTGGCAAAACACGGGTTAGAGTCGAAAGTCCGCGAACTGAACACAGCAGCGGTGGCTGTTGCCAAGCGCGCGGCTACCGGAAAGGACATTTGTGTCGCTGGCAGTGTTGGCCCACTCGGCGTCCCCAACGAGGAACTCAGAGCTCAGAAGATCGATCAAAAGACTATTTTCCAAGAGCAAATCAGCGCCCTCCTGGAGGCAGATGTTCACGCCATTTTTCTCGAGACGTTTTTAGACCTGGAGGAAATAAAAATTGCTCTGCAGGCGGTTCGACAGTTGAGCACGCAAATCCCGGTCGTCTGTTCGATGGTCTGTTCCGAAGAGGCACGTTTGCCATCCAGCCTGCCGGTAGTCCAAGCGTTTCGTGAACTTACCCGGCTCGGTGCAAATGTGGTCGGCGTAAATTGCGTGACAGGGCCCCGCGCAATGGCACGGATTTTGAAACGGATTCCACTCGATTTCGTGATCAGCGCCTACCCCAATGCCGGCTATCCTCGTTACCAAGAAGGGCGTTTCATTTATAACGCCTTTCCTGAGTATTTCGGCAAAGCGGCGAAGGAATTTGTCGCCGAAGGCGCTCGGTTAATTGGCGGTTGCTGCGGGGTCGGTCCTCAACATATCCGGGAAATGTCGAGGGCGTTGGCCGGGCTGGAGCCGATCAGATCCAAACCGGTAATCAAATGGTTGGCGGAACCCGAACCCATTCCAGAGAAACGCCCGGTCGAAACGAGTCTGCTCGACCTGATCGCGGGCGGCCATACGGTTATCATCACAGAATTGGACCCTCCAAAGACGCTGGATCTGGACCGCTATTTCAAGGCGGCCAGGCGTTTGGCGGACGCCGGTTCTGACGCCATTACGCTCGCGGATAACTCACTCGCGATCCTTCGGATCAGTAACCTGGCAATCGGTGCAATGCTTAAACAGCAATACAACATCATGCCGCTGCTGCATCTGAGTTGCCGGGACAAAAACCTTATCGGTTTACAAAGCGAACTGCTCGGAATCGCGGCGCTTGGTATCCGCCATATTTTGCCGTTGACCGGTGACCCGGCAAAGTTCGGGGACCAACCGGGCGCGTCTTCGGTTTACGACGTCAATTCGATCCAACTGATGCAGATTATTTCAGGAATGAATCAGGGCTACAATTACGCGGGCAAGACGATCAAATATCCCACCGATTTTGTATTCGGTTGCAGTTTTAACCCGAACGCCAAGAACTTGGACACCCAAATTTCACGTTTGGAACGCAAATTGGCCGCCGGCGCTCGCTACGTAATGACCCAGCCAGTTTTCGATCGGCAACTAGTTAAAACCATATTTGAGCGTACCCATCATCTCGGTGTTCCAATTTTCACTGGGGTCTGGCCGCTGCTGAATGGACGTAACACCGAGTTTTTGCACAATGAGGTGCCCGGGATTATCATTCCCGACCCTATTCGGTCTCGGATGGCTGGAAAAGAAGGGCCCGAAGGGAGACGGATTGGAACCAATATCGCCAAAGAAGTCGCTGAATCCATCCTCGAATATTTCCCTGGGGTCTATCTGATCACCCCGTTCCTTGCCTATGATACCACCGCCGAGCTCGCGCAGCACATCCGAGGAATTACATCATAAGATCCCGTGGTCGCTTCTCACTCAAGGAACCGGACTGCTCGCCGCCGGTGGGATCGTGTTTCTGCTGGCGTCACATTATCCATTGCTCGACTGGGTTGGAGACGCTCAGAAAAGAATTGAAGGTCTTGGCGTTTGGAGTGGCATCGTTTATCCGTTTGGTTACGCAATCTGTAACCTGTTTCTTCTACCGGGCGGCGTCTTAAGCATTGGCGGCGGATTTTTGTTTGGCCTCTGGTGGGGCTTCCTTTTGGTCCTGATTGGCAACCTGCTGGGAGCCGCCGGAGCTTTCGCCATTGCGCGCAAGATCGGACGCCGAAAAGTTGAAAAGTTACTTTCGAATAACCGCCGACTTTTGTTGCTCGATAAAGCAATCGAGCGGCATGGTTGGAAGATCGTGGTACTCTCTCAATTGAATCCGCTCGCTCCCAGCAGTCTACTGAACTACTTGTATGGATTGACGCGGGTTCCGATCGGACGCTGCCTATTGTGGATCGCGCTCGGCCAAACCCCTGGCCTGTTTTTGTATGCGTTCGTCGGAACGCTTGGCCAGTTTGGAGTCGAGATGGCTCGAGGTCTGAAGCGACCTCTGCCGAATGACTATTTCTTGTGGGGCGGCGGCTTTGTTCTGACCATGGGAACTACTTGGCTGCTCGCTCGTCTCGCCAAGCGAATCATGCGGGAAGTCGGAGCTGATATGGACGACGCCGGCTTGACGCCAGAGGAATGAGGCATACCGTACGTGTCGAGGTTGCTTTTTTAAGCGGATGAAGTCTAGCCCTGCCAAATGTCGAAATGCCGACGTAATGATTTATTTCGACCGAGCGGCCGAATGCCTTTCCTCTTATTTCAGCGAGATCACCTTAAACGATCACGGGATCATCTTCCGGTCTCGTTGGGAGTTTGACTTGGGTACCCAACTCGCACTTAAAGTCTGTGTCGAGCCGGAATATTCAGATTCTGCGCCAGTCTGCATTGACCTGACTGGGATGGTCGTTCATTGCGAAAGGGTCTACTGCCAGTCGCCGCTGTTTGAGGTGACCCTTCTCTTTCTCAACCGCCGCGAGACACCTCCGCAGTCGCTCGATCAGTTGACTCGTCGTCCAGAGTTGATGGGCAATCTCAATTGACGATTGCGGATTTCAAAATTCCGCAATCAAGCTGTTCATGCCGCGCCAGCCTTTGGCGCTTTGGCCGCAACCAATTTTCGGGAAGCCCGACTTTTCTTGCGATTCGCAAAATTCTTGTGAATGACTCCCCGTTGAGAAGCTTTATCTAAGCGGCTGGACAGAGCAGCAAACTCAAGCGCTGCCTGTTTCTCATCTCCAGCACCGATAGCGGCCCTCAGCTTTTTCTGTTGAGATTTTATCTCGGTGAGGACGCGTCGGTTCCGAAGCATGCGGACCTGGGTCTGCCGAGCGCGTTTTGCTGCTGATCGCGTGTTTGCCATAGATCGGATGAAAAGAGCAGCCACGTTACTCGGATTGCGAATCTCGTCAACCGGGAACTCGAAAGGTGAATCATTCGAGCGGGCGGGGAGACCCTGGACGGTAGGGCGAGAACCTCGTCCGGCAGACACCCACGCGCGTCAACATTAAGATGGAGTCCCAGGCTGAAGGGGTGGATGATTTTAGTAGCAGTCTGGCGAGGGCGGAGGTAGGTCGCAAGCGTGCTTTCGCCCCACCGAAATGGGAACAGCCCTCCTATCCGTCCGACTGCCGCTCTTCGGCGGCCGCGTCGACCTTGGAAGGGCGATTCAGCAAGGCATTAAAGACTCGGCGCGGAAGGCTATGGCCGTTCTCTTCGCCTTGGAGCTCTTCGATCGAATTGCGCTTGGCTTCTTCCCAGGCCGCCGGAAATCCCGGTGAACGAGATACCATATAGCGTTCCGCTCGAGCGTAGATCTCGATATCGCGCTGCAGCTTTCGATCTGGAAGCTGACCCAGACTTGCCACTTTGATGCGCAAGTTTTCGTTTTGCTGTTTTAGTTGTTGCAAATCGGTTTTGAGCCGGTTGGTGGCGTCAGCTTCCAACTCCAATTTATCCGCCAAATGACGTTGCAGGCGTTTCACTTCGCGCCGGGATTCCCAAAGACGGAGCGTCAATAGAATCATTCCCGCTAGTCCGATCAAGATCCCTAATGCCGCTCCCCACACGAAGTGGTTATGCATAACGTCCATATTGGAGCAAACTAACCCGGCACCCACATCTCGCAACCGTGAACGTTGCGACAGCAAAAACCGGGGTTCGGCGTTGCTTACTGCTCAGGTACTGATTCAGTATGCTGGTTGTCCCTTGAAGATTGGCCAAACATTCCCGCGACCGCGGGACGGCAGGCTTCATACTGACAAGATGCACTATCCTTCGCAGGATTTTCCAGGTTGTGCTACCTGCTTTGGTGGGCGGTGTCGTGAGGCGATTCTAAAGTGCCAGGGGGGAGAGTTGAACTCCCGACCAAGGGCTTATGAGTCCCCTGCTCTACCACTGAGCTACCCTGGCGGCGAGGAAGTCAAAGAGGTGGACATTAAAGCAGATCAGTACCGTTTCAAGGTCAATTCGGGGTATCAGCAGCGTTCTCCAAAACCTAGTTCGCATGAAAATTGGTCTGATACATTATACTTCCTGGCCAGTGGTAGGCGGGGTTGAAGCGGTACTGCGCCAGCAAGCAACTCTGATGGCTCGCGCCGGCCACTCGGTCTCAATAGTATGCGGTGATGGTAAAGGATTCTCTGACGTGATTCCGACTCTGGTTCTCCCCGAGCTGAATCTAACCCAGGGGCTAGTTACTCAGGCGCAACAGGAAATTACCAGCGGCTATCCGGGAACCGCCTATTTTCAAGCTGTAAACGCGGTTAAGAAACGGTTGCGATCGCTGTTCATCGAATGGGATTGTACGATAGTGCACAACGTCATGACCATGCCGTTCCATCTTGCTGCTACCCAGGTTGTTTCCGAGCTGGCCGAGGAAGGAAACCGAGTTCTGGCCTGGACCCATGATTTAGCAGCAAACAACCAAGATTACTCTCTGCCGCGAAATCGTATGTTTGATATGATTCGGGAAAGGCAGCACGGCATCGAGTATGTGGCGGTTTCCGAGACTCGAGCTCGGGAATTTCGTGATCTGACCGGTACTTCGGCTGATGCGGTGGTCCCGAATGGTCTTGATCTATCGGCCGCACTGGGATTGACGACCGAGGTTTCCGGGTTATTAGCTGAAATCAATTCGGAAGAAGCTATCCTGCTCTATCCGACCAGGATTTTGCAGCGAAAAAACCTCGGCCTTGCGCTGCAAATCTTAGCCGCCTTGCTGGAGATCGATTTCCGGGCTTGGCTTTTTATTACCGGTGCGGCCAATGGTTATAATCCGGGCGCGAAGGCGCACTTTGCCGGACTGAAACAACAAGCCTCCGAATTGGGCGTAACCGATCGGGTTCGTTGGGTAAACGAGCATTTCTTTGTTGATGATTCTCAACTACGTAGTCTTTACTTGGTTAGTGACGCCTTACTTTTTACGACCAGACAAGAAGGCTTCGGGCTACCAATATTGGAAGCTGCCGCATTCCGATTGCCAATTTTCTGCTCAGATATCGAACCGCTCCGCTCAAATCTACCACCGGGCTCCATACCGTTTGACCTGCGATCATCTCCTCGAAATATTAGCTTAACGATTGCGGAATCGCTGAAGCAGGATCGCGGGTTTCTCAGTCGGAAACTCATACTTCAGCGTCATGCCGCTCGTGACCTGTATCGCGCAAAAATTGAACCGCTGCTGCAAAGGAAAATATGATTGCCACTGCCTCCCCGCACGATCTCCAGCTATTGTTGAATGCTGAACATCCCGATCCTTTCGGCTTTCTCGGACAGCAAGAAGCCAATGGCCAGCTTGTGGTTCGGGCCTTCCGTCCGGATGCAAAGTCATTGACGGTAGTCGACCGCCATGATCAAAAACGGCGATTCCCGGCCGAAAAGATTGCGGAAGAAGGTTTCTTCGAAGCCAAACTGGAAGGAGCCGAGACGCGGTTTGATTACCTTCTCGAAATCGATCGTTGGACTGGTGACCGCTTCCAGGTCGCCGATCCCTATTCATTCGGAACTCTGCTCGGCGAATTGGATATGCATCTTTTTTGCGAGGGGACTCACTATGAGATTTACCAAAAAATGGGCGCTCACCTGTCCCAGATCAATGGCCACAACGGAGTTATCTTTTCGGTTTGGGCTCCCAATGCGCAAAGGGTTTCCGTAGTTGGCGATTTCAATGGATGGGATGGACGAGTTAATCCCATGCGAAAGAGAGCGGAATCCGGAGTTTGGGAAATCTTCATTCCAGAGGTCAGCGAAGGCGCTCACTACAAGTTTGAACTGCGTAACAACGCGGGTCAGATCGTTCTGAAAAGCGATCCGTTCGCGTTTTACGGCCAGCATGGTCTGCAGACGGCATCGCTCGTATTCGATCTCAATCGCTTTACCTGGCACGATGCCGCCTGGATCGAATATCGTAATTCGAGGCAGTGGCACAAAGAGCCAATCAGCATCTACGAAGTGCACCTCGGCTCGTGGGCGCGGGTGCCGGAAGAAAATAATCGGTATCTCAGTTATCGAGAGCTTGGCGATCGATTGATTCCCTATGTCAAAGACTGTGGCTTTACCCATATCGAATTGATGCCCGTGGCTGAGCATCCGTTCGACGGTTCGTGGGGCTACCAAGTTACCGGTTACTACGCGCCAACTAGCCGTTACGGTAACCCAGATGAATTTCGTGATTTCGTGAACCGGTGCCACGAGAGCAACATTGGTGTGATCCTTGATTGGGTACCTGGACATTTTCCCAAGGACGCCTTCGGTCTGGCCCAATTTGACGGAACTCATCTATATGAACATGCGGATCCGCGCCAAGGCGAACACCAGGATTGGGGCACGCTCATTTTCAACTACGGCAGGAACGAAGTTCGAAACTTTTTGATTGGTAACGCTCTCTTCTGGCTAGACGAGTTTCATATCGACGGACTGCGGGTGGACGCGGTGGCATCGATGCTCTATCTCGATTATTCCCGTACCGCCGGAAACTGGGTACCAAACGTACAAGGCGGTCGCGAGAACTTAGAAGCGATCTATTTTCTAAAACGATTTAACGAGGTCTGTTACGAGCGTTTTCCCGGCATCCTGACGATCGCTGAGGAATCGACCGCCTGGCCGGGAGTCTCACGGCCAACGTTCCTGGGAGGACTGGGGTTTGGATTTAAATGGAACATGGGTTGGATGCACGACTTTCTCTCCTACATGAGCCGCGAGCCGATCCACCGCAAACATCATCAGGGAGATATCACTTTTTCACTCCTGTACGCTTTCCAAGAGCACTTCATTTTGGTTCTCAGTCACGATGAGGTTGTTCATGGCAAAGGCTCGCTGGTAACCAAAATGCCAAGCGATCCCTGGCAGAAGTTTGCCAACCTTCGGATGTTCTTTGGTTGGATGTTCGCTTATCCAGGCAAAAAGCTCATGTTTATGGGAGGCGAATTTGGGCAGTGGCGAGAATGGAATCATGATCAGAGCCTCGACTGGCATCTGCTCGATCGTCCATTCCATGCTGGTCTGCGCCGTCTGGTACAGCATTTAAACTATGTCTACAAGACCGAGCCGGCGCTCTGGCAGTTGGACGATTCCTATGAAGGTTTTGAATGGATCGACTTCCACGATGCCGAGAGCAGCGTGGTAGTCTTTTTACGCAAAGGCGAAAATACGCCGATGTTCGTATTCCTGGTCAATGCAACGCCTGTCCCGAGGTACGGTTACCGCATCGGCGTTCCAGGCGAAGGCTGGTACGAAGAAGTGGTCAATACCGATGCCGAGACTTATGGAGGCGGGAATATTGGTAACTATGGTGGAATGCACGCCGACGCGATTCCGTGGCAAGGTCGCAGCCACTCGATTAGTGTAGCCTTACCCCCGCTGGCAGTGGTCGCATTCAAGCGCCACGAGTATCAGGGTTAGGTTACGGGTTACGGGTTGCGGGTTACGGGTTGCGGGTTGCAGGTTGATGTTCGGGCGTACCTTGAGCTGATAAAAGCTGCTTGTCTTTGGTCGACGACCAACCGGATACCGCGGCTCTACCGTAACTCGTAACCCGCAACCTGTAACCTCTACTCCCTATCCGTCGTCGACCAAATGCTTCCGTCCGCCAGGATAGTTTTGATCTTTTGATTGGCCGCAACCACGCTCACGGAATGAATCACTTTCCCATTCTCATCTTCAGTGATCGAGTATCCACGACGAAGCGTTTGTTCAGGGCCCAACAATCGGACTGCCTCGGTAAGCCGCCTGATATGAAGCCGCTCTCGCTCCAGGCGTTGAAGCACGGTCGATCGCAATTTTTCCTGGCACAGCCGGATCTCTTTTCTACGTCGTTCTAAAACCTCTGCGGGCTTGAACATCATCACCAGCGAGGTCAATCGTAACAAATGATCACGGCGCCGCTTGAACAGCCAATCGCGAAGCTGCGCGAGCCGAATTTCGAGCTGATCCACCCACTGCTGTCGCTCTGAGATCAAGCGACCCGGCTCGCGAAAGATGGCTGCACCTTCGATTCGACTCATTTTGAGTCGCCTAATTTCCAGGTGTTGCTTCACCATGCGTTCCAAATGAAGCTTTCGCGAATTGATCTGACTAAATAGTGCATCGATCGCCGGAGCGACCAGTTCCGCTGCCGCACTGGGTGTCGGCGCACGGAGGTCCGCCACGAAATCGGCGATCGTAAAATCGATCTCGTGTCCAATCGCTGAGACGGTTGGAATGCGGCACCCGAAAATTGCCCGTGCTAATACCTCTTCATTAAATTCCCAGAGATCTTCCAGGCTGCCGCCACCCCGCCCGACAATAAGAACGTCAATCCGTAGCGCCGCTTGATTTTCGCTCAGGTAAGCGATGGCCCCAGCGATTTCTTCAGCGGCGCCTTCTCCTTGTACGCGAACCGGACAAATGAGCAGGCGAAGCCACGGGCTCCGCCGCTGCAGGATATTCAACATATCCTGTACCGCAGCGCCAGTGGGCGAAGTAACAAGAGCGATGCGTCTCGGAAATGGTGGAAGGGGTTTCTTATGGGCCGGATCAAACAGACCTTCGGCTTCCAGCTTGCGCTTAAGAGCCTCGAACTTTGCCTGCAACAACCCGAGACCCTTGGTCTGCACCAGCTCAACAATCAGCTGATACTGACCCCTCGCCTCATAAACGCTTACCCGGCCGAAGGCCTGTACTTGAACTCCATCCCGCAGAATCGTTCCGGCTTGCGCGGAGTAGGCGCGCGAAAACATCACGCAGGCAAGTTGGGAACGATCATCCTTTAACGTAAAATAATGATGACCGGATGATTGTTTGCGGTAATTGGAGATCTCGCCCTCAATCCAGACATCTCGGAGATGGCTCTCCAGTAGGTCCCGCACCCGTCGGGTAAACTCAGTAACAGAAAAGATTGTGGCCATCAATGGATCGAGGAACGAAGAATTCAGAATTTAGAAGCCGGAATCTAGAATCTCAACTGTCACGTCAGGTCTGCCGTCTGAGGAGGCGCGGATCGAAGCTAAAAGCTTGTGGGTCGCCAATATGAAGAGAGCCCATGGCGCGGTGAGCGGGATTGAGAAGGTAATTGTTCTCAAACGGGATCACCGCGCTGGGCACCTCGAGTAAGAGGGATGAAGCGGACATTACCCAAGCATCGCCGATTCGCGCCGCCGATTTCGGAGGAGGATCCTCTTTCCAGTTTTTAGGCAGTCGCTCCGGCCGAGTAAGCAACAACTCATCAAACTCGACCGGTATAACAGCGTACGGAATTGTGTAGAGAAGTTGAGGATCAGCGGCGTTGACCAACACTTCCAAAGCAGACAAAGCCGGACTGGAGCTCAAATAAACGACACGACTTCCGGGCGAATTCCAACGACCTCCGTAACGATAAGCGCCCTCGCCGTCGAAGGCGTTTTTGGCGTATCTTTTCTTTGAGATTCGCCAAGCCCTCACGAAAATACGCCGTGCTCAATGCGACCAAGCAGATCTTCGACCAGGCGAGCTCCGAACTCGGTCTTCATGAGTTCTAAGGGCGTTTTCCCGGCAAGAGCTTTTGGCTTCGAAGAGAACCATTTCGTGGCCTGTTTTGGGTCCTCGAAGACTTGCACCGCTCGACGATATAGTTTGCCGATTCGTAGAACTCGCTCCGATTCGTCTTGCTTTAGGGTTTCCTCGCGCTCGACCTTGCGATGAAGGGTTCGCTTTGGAATAGAGATTAGCTCGGAAAGGCTGTCTTGGGAGATTTCGAAGCGCTGCCCAAGGGCCATGGCCACCCGGGAATGGATGCCGCTCCGAGCAACAGAATCGAGTTGCAGCGGGTCTTCGATGTCCAGCTTATCGAACTCGGCCAATGTTGTCATATGTCATTATACGAGTGCCATATGGCAAATTCAATCTCGATTTTCAGACTGCAATTTAGCTGATCCAGAGTTGTCGGCACCTCGAGCCGTCGGTCATACCGATTGGATGAGATATCATTTCTGAATTGACCTCCTGTCGCGCGGCTGACTTTCGACCATATCAAAAAAGCATTCGATTCTCATGAAATCCTGAAAGACCAAATCGCAGGCTCCGACTATGAGATCAAGACGATCCGGAGCATGACGTTCACGTGTTCTTTGAGAGACGGATACGCCATTCAACCGCCCGTTCAAAGCGGCGGTCGTAATGTCAGAAAGACATGTGCGATGCAGGGTTCGAACCTGCGACTTCTTGCGTGTGAAGCAAGTAGACACTGGCTATAGATCAGCTCTAGGACTTGTTCAATAGGCCTTGACCGAAAGTTCTACCAGCACTATTCTACCTCAATATGGTAGAGTTCTTTCTATTCTTCTTGGCATGCATTGCCATACTGGTCGGACTCTTCTTCGGGTTCTTCATACTGCTGGGCGTCTTGCGAGGTTTGCCTTACATAGCGCAAGGATTAGCCGCTAGGTGGTCTGATGATCCCATCAAAGCCGTCAGGCCGGCCAAGTCTATGGCCAATAGCTACAGCTTCAATTACGCCGGCTTCATCGTGGCCCTGGGTCTGATCGCTACAGTCCTCCTACTCCTCAGCTTCCATTGAAAAACCTAATCCGTTACCAGGGGAGTGCCAACTGGCACCTGAGGTACTACGACGACAAGGGTAAGAGGCGCACCATCTCCCTCGCAACTCCTGACGAGGCCATGGCCATACAGAAGGCCAGGGCCTTTATTGCTGGAGAGGTGATACGGAGAGCTGAGTCGATTGTGGCCGGCACCCCCACTGATAAGCTCATAGAATCTTACTTGGTGCAGGCGAAGGCCAGGAGGCGTAAGCCAATGAGGCCTGAGACTGCGAAGACCGTGGGACTAGTCCTGAGGAAATTCGCCCGGGACGTCAAGCTCATCGACCCAAAGAAGCTAGACAGCCGCCTTGTCGAGGGGTGGCTCGACAGACTCCACAGGGACGGAAAGAGTCAGGAGACTCTGCGGAGCTACACTAGGGACATCAAGACCTTTGCCCGTTGGCTCAATGGCCGTGGGCTCTGTGGACCTTTGGTCATTGATCTCCCAGACCGAAAGCCAAAGGTCCGTAAGACCTGGCTCCGTAAAGAGGAGGTAGCCAAAATCCTCGAAGCCGTGAAGCCAAAGATTGGTCCGCACTCGACTCCCAGTGGCAGGCTCAAGGCCGAAGAGGCTGCACGGGAACTTAAGTTTATTTTGTATTGTGGGTTCCATGCTGGGCTCCGTCGTCGTGAAATTGGGATGGCGAAGGTGAACTGGTTCGACCTGAAGGCTGGTCTGCTCCACGTCGCCAACGACGAGGAGTTCACTTCAAAAGACAGTGAAAACCGGACTGTCCCCCTCACCGACGAGTTTCGAAAATTCCTTGAGGAGTACCTCGTGGGCCGAAAGGCTCGGGACTTCTGCATTCAGAGTGATCGTCTTGCCGGAGTCGGGAAATACCGCTACGACTTTCAAAGGTCCGTTCGTAGTCACTTTCATCGTCTGTCCATCGATCTGGATATTCATGGTATGCGTCGTTCTTTCGCTTCTAATTTGGTGTCTGAGGGGGAGAGTATTTATATTGTGGCGCAGTGGCTTGGTGATGGGGTGCAGGTGGTTCAAAAGCATTACGCTTACCTGGCACCCCATTCAGGAACCATCAATCGGCTGGTGGCTTAAGCAGCGAGCACCTTCCCTTTGGTCAGATGGGAAAGAATCCCAACTTGGGTTCGTCGTCCCTTGCTCCTCTCGACCCTGGCTGCAAACTGGATCACGTCCCCTTGTCGCAGCGTGCCGAAAGAGCTTCCAGCCAAGGATGCAGATACCACGGTCTCTTGGTCCTTTGGCTCAGAGACCACGGACTTTTGGACCTGAGAGCTTTGGACCGTTGGTTGTGGGACCGATGTACCGTGGCGGTCGGGACCTGGCGCGGAAGGAGAGATGGGCCCATCGTCCTGAGCAGTGCGAAAGTCGCGAACGAATAGATCGATTCTCC
>WNFR01009627.1_pt1 | contig 13092 bp, 10 predicted proteins | sample 5400221 | NCBI WGS metagenome assembly WNFR01 (sample SAMN13153357, study PRJNA577476) | soil metagenome | isolation source: 40 cm soil under Madrone tree | place: USA:California | collected 2016-06-14
AGAGCGACAGCGTAGCGGATATTCCGATTTTTGTTCCGGTGCCGTTTCAAGAACTCTCCAGCGTCCAATACTATTCGCTTGATGAGCAGCTAATGGAACTCACGGCAGCCTTGAAGGAACAGTACGGCCGGCACTGCTTCATAAAAATTCAGCAGCAGGAAACGCAGCCGATGCTCGTTCCCATGGTGCAGACGTACTTCACCAGCCAATCAAACAAAGATTGGTATCTAACTAAACAATTCTCGCGTCAAGATGCCTTACCGCCAGCTGATGTTGATCGACTGCTTGAGAGCCAGGAGCAGGCCCTAATGGACGAAGCAGCGCCACTGATTGAGCAAGCGGTAGCCTTGCCCCAACCGAAACGAAGAGGCTCGGCACGTCAATCGCTTTTTGCTACAATTAAGGAAACGGGCAAACCTTCCGATTCTTAAATCCACTTTCATGCAGCAACGTTTGAAGAAATACGGGCGAGATCCTGAGTCGCTTTCGGCCGTAGCATCGCGCCGCATTACTGAAACGAGCATTGCGATAATCGCAACAATCCACGATTACAAAATTATTCCAACCTCATCATTGGTCCGATTGGTCCAAGGCCACGAGAAGAATATTCAGCGCCACTTGCAGCAGCTCTACCATAAGGGCCTCATCAACCGCTTTGCGTTCATGCGCGGGAATAATCCGGGCGAGTTTCATTACTACCTCGACAACACCGTCGCGCTCGATTTGCTGATTGCCAGCGGCGTTCCGCCCGATTCACTTGAACGCGAAGAGGTCAGAAGAAACCGGGAGAAGGCCTACTGCAATGTCAACAACCCGAAGCTCATCGAAGAGATGCAGGGCAAGCTCTTATTCCTTAAACATGAGGCGATGATTTCGCGCTTCCACGCAATGCTTGAGTTGGCCTGTAACCATTCGGCCGGCCGCGTGGAGCTGTCCGACTTTCAACAGGGACCCGGACTCTGGAACAAGGTTGAAGTACCAAAGCTTTCACTCAAAGACGGGCAGTGGCGCGAGACGGACCAGACGGAGCAGCAACCGCACCGGCCCGACGCATTTTTCACGCTTAACTTTCCCAATGATCCAGGCCGGGAGCCATTGCACTTTTTCTATGAGGCTGACCGGCATCGAACGAATACCCACAAGTACAACAAGAAACTTCGCGCTCACTTCCACTTTGTTGTTAAGCAAAAAAAACATCAGCAGATCTACGGTATAAAGAGAGTCCGGGCAGTGCTGACAGAAACGATTGACGATGAATGGGCCGAAGCGCTTAGGCAGGCCGCAAACCACGTCACTGTCAGTGGCTCGAAACCTTCCCCGCTTTTCTGGTTTACCACGTCTCGATTGTTCGTCCAGGAATCACCGATTCGCAGGAGCGCGCCCCTTGCCAACCTATTTGCAGCAGCCTGACATCGTGTTTAGGAAAATTTGGGCCTCACCAGTTGACGATACGTTCCATTCTTTAATTGATCTTTAATTAGACCCTTATGCTCTGCGAAAAACATCGGGTTAGACTGCGGCACGAAGGGGAAGGCGGCAAGCGCGTACTGCGTTGTCCTTATTCCCACAAGAAACGCTACGACGAGAGCGGCTCGCCGTCCTGCCGGCGTTGCGCCAAAGGTGGTGTCTATCAGGAAGGACTATGTTATCCATGCTGGTATTACAGATAAAGTTTATAGTATTGACAGGTTTTGGCGAAGGTATATGCTTTTACTAAAGATTAACTCTCACCAGAATGAATTCTTCCGCGCCTAGAACTCCTAAATGGTATCTGAGTCTTTTGACGATATACCTCGCGCCGCTTGTTATCATCGATTTTCTATTTGATGTTTATCATGTATTTAGTTTCAAGACGTCGTCCGGACTCTTCGGTTCTATCGATTTAGTAGGACTTGCAGTCTTCGGATGGCTTTACGTCTTCCCAATCTTGGCCTCGATAGTATTGCTGTTAACTCTCACAGTCGACCTCCGGAACCGAGTGATTGCTTCAAATCAGAAGCGGATATTACTATTTACGGTACTCTTAACTGTCCTATGCCTAATCCTGTTTTATATCGCCGTGCGATCCGGTGCTTTGTGGTTTAAGATTCCTGGATTTATCCATCCAATGGAGGCCCTCCTCGCATTGTCGAGCGTAATCGGAAGCCTTTTTTATTCGATTCAGCGCGGACGCATTCTACGGTCAGAACCCTAAGTCTCGATTAATATTCGCAAAGAGAGTCAGTCCGTTATTGCATTTTCTTTTTCCACCTTCTTTCATATCTAAGTGATCGAAACCACCACACGCAATCCGGGCAGCTAACGACGTTCCCCTAAAAGCTCCACTCTCGACCGGAACAAGTCCGTCATTGAGAGAAAAGAAGCGTCTCATGCCATAGTCAATAACAATATTTGCAATCGCCGCCTTCGCGTGATCATCATCATACTTGTCCGCAAAAAATGCGTCGGTCAGCATTCTATCGAATCTGACCTTTTTACGGTCAGCACCGTAATAAGTCACTAGTTGTTCTCGCTGTTTATCGTCTAACTTGAAGTAGCCATAATAGGCTATGATTTTTGAACTGAACTGCTCTTGCTCGTTCAGATGGAATAGCCATACATTCAAGTCAGAATTGGCTGAGCTGACGATGCCATCGAAGTTGTCCCATAACAAATTTGACCGATTTGGTTTGTTGTAGGCGAGTGTCGGTACAAGTTGACCATCTGGTATTCGAAACCCCCAGTAATACGCTGATGCGAGGTCCAGCATCCCTCCCCAACCAAAGGTAGCCAGATCGTCTCTCGATTGGGCATTTGCGCCGGGCGTCCCGTGATGCGGGGTTGCGAGAGTAATCAGTCTTATGACTCTTGCTCCCACTGGAAGCCCAGCATAATACCCTACATTTTCGTTGTACTGGTTCATATACGAACGTGCAACTAAACCACCAAGGCTATGCGCGAGAATGATAAAGGGTTGATCGAAACTGGGGTCCAAACAGATTTCGGAATCGACCGCATTTCTTAACGCGCGAGCAAGCTCGGCAACCGAATACTGATCACTCACAAAGTGGAACCTATAGATCTTATATCTCGATTTAAACTGCTCCGTGTCGAAATAGCCTAGGAGAGATCTAAAGTAATTGCGAAACGGATGAGCAATATCATCTGTGCCATTCGGTGGTTTGTTTCCATGAATCCCGTGGATGAGAATGACCGGAGTTCTGTTGCCGATTGGCAAAGTATCGTTCTCATCTGGTATGAGACGTGTGAGAATGTCCGCCGGACTCGAATCAGTTACCGCACAGGATCCCCCTATTTGAATTTCTTCACTCTTAACGCATTCAACGGAACCTGGAAAGCGCACGCTCATGGTCCACGTGTATCTACCAGTTGCGGTGTAGACGTGGATGGAGTCAGCTTGTGACCCATGAGGAGAGCCGTCTCCAAAATCCCAATCGTAAATCGCTGAGTCGAAACAGTCCGTGGTAACACTGGCCTGAAACTCGATTGGTAGATTTATCCTGCTTTGCGATGGCGCTCCGGCCGTACACTCAGCGATTATGCATGGACTTGCGCTTGGCGATGGGCTCGGAGTCGGCGTTGGTGTCGGCAAAGGTCCAATCGTCGCTACAATCCTCGTGTCGAAGAAGGATTCAAAACCCCGATCACGCAAATGGTATGCAACGACGTTCGAACCAGTGACCACAAGATTTTGTGGAACCTCGATTTGAAAATCATCAAGTTGCGGACATTCACCGTGTATAAGATTAGCCGCTATGCTCACACCATTGAAGAATACGTTCACAATGTCGTTATCAACGGCCACGGCGATTCGCACATTCGTTGCTCCGTCTGGGATCTCGACGGACCGCCGAACTAAGAGATCGGTAGAAACCGGCCACGGCGCGTGATCCGTTGCTTGCAGCGGGCAGAACCCAACACCGACGCCGAACGCAGCACTGCCGACACCCCAACCTGAATCATCGTAAGCTGGCTGTTCAAAACCGACCGGCGGCGTCGCATCGCTTGCGATTATTTGATAGCGATAGCCCGAAGACTGATATGGGACGATCTCTTCTAGTGTGCTATTGGCATTTCTAATCCTTGAAATAAATACGTCTCTACTGCCGCCAGACACGGGCTGCATTGGATTAGCAGTCGGGAACGTGTTCGAATCAGTTACGCCCGTAACGTAGGCACTCGTCGAGTTTACCGCAATCGCGGTTGCATAATCGTACTGTTGATTACTCCCCAAATAGGTCGAATATACTAGGGCACCGCCAGAGGCATTCAATTTCGAGATAAAGGCATCTGCAAGTCCACCGCCAAAGATCGGTTGCAATGCGCTCGCTGTAGGAAAGTTAATTGACGAAGTATAGCCCGCAACATACGCAGAGCCCGCAGAGTCCACTGCGATGCCATAGCCATAGTCATCGCTGCTGCCTCCGAGATAAGTTGAATAGATTAATCCTGCGCCTGTGGAATTTAATGCTGTTACAAAACAATCGGCGCTCCCGCCACGCGTGCCTTGCGAAGGATTGGTCAGCGGAAAGTCATCAGATTCAGTTCTTCCAGTAATATAAGCTTTGCCTGTCGAATCCACAGCAATAGCGTTTGCGATGTCGTGTTTACTACCTCCCAAGAAGCTCGAGTAAAGTATGGCGTTTCCCTCAGGATTGAGTTTTGTTACAAACGCATCCGAGTAGGGTGGTATATACGTCTGTAGCGAATTCAACGTCGGGAAATCAACCGACGCAGTTTCCCCGGCGACATAAAGACTACCTGAACCGTCAACCGCAATGGTATTACCTATATCGCGGTCACTACCACCTAGGTATGTTGAATAAACGAAAGCATCACCGCTGGAATTTAGCTTTGTAATAAACACATCGTAGTTTCCATGGTTTATGTTTTGAAAAGCGTTCGACGTTGGGAAATCGGTTGATGCTGTAAAGCCAATAAGATATGCTTCTGCTGAAGAGTCCACCGCGATTCCTGTGCAGTACTCGCCACCACTTCCACCCAGATATGTGGAATAGGACAATCCGTTGCCTAAGCTGTTGAGCTTAAGTACAAAACCGTCTGTGTCACCCCGAAGGCCCGGCTGAATCGGATTAACCGTGGGAAAGTCGGCCGATTGCGTTAATCCTGTAACATAAGCTGATCCCGCTGAGTCAATAGCGATTCCATATGAGGCGTTGAATCCGCTGCTACCGCCAACATAAGTCGAGTAAAGTATGGCGCTTCCGGCAGCATTAACTTTTGTTATGAATGCGCTTGGATAGCCGTTGGCGTGATCTTGTAGTGCGTTCGGTACGGGGAAGTTTGTTGAATAAGTCAGTCCGCTGATATACGTATTACCTAATTGATCGACGGCGATACCATAAGATTCGTCTGCACCGTTGCCGCCAAGGTATGTTGAGAAGTCGAGAGTCGGATCGATTGTCAATGGTAGGCTTTTGTCATAGTCGCGGAGAGCGAACCCTACTTCGTGTTTCCCCCTGATCTCATACCCACCGAAAACCTCCTTTCTTTGTCCGTCTTTCACCTGATAAATGGTTGGCTTGGAATAGCGAAGCTCTTTGCCGCTTATGTTGAGTATCATGTCACCGATGTCATCGAGTCGAACCCTGTCCGCGCCGGCAAAAGAAAGTTGAATGTTCTTGGTGTTCGCTCCTGCTGCGACCACGAAATCATATTCAAGGCGATTTCGGTTACCATAATAGACGAGATCTACACCGGGGTAGATCTCTTTGTACTGTACTTTTGCGTAGTGCGTGATGTCTGTGAGCCATTTGCTTGGATGGTTCCCGATGAAGTAGTTGCTTTTTCCAAGCCGCTCATCGCTTCCTTGGATACGTACTCCGGGGTTGGCGTTTCGGAACTTCGTACGCAATATCGCCGGGTGCTCGTCAGTACCCTGTGCACAAAAGTGTGGAAACTCCGTGCTGAGATCTTTAGTGAGTGGGCATTTAGGTGTCTTTCTAAGAACGAGTACAGTCTCGCTTGGCGTTAAGAAAAAGTCGGAAGAATCGGATCTGGATAGAAACTTTACTTGCCGATCTACTTGGCCCTTATTTTCTTCAAAAGTTAGTGGCAATTTGTTGTAAGGTTTGCTGACTACTTGCGCTGGAAAAGCAGGCGTTGAAGGCACTCTTGCCGATGCGGCGCGCACCGGCTGGGAACTGTTACTTTGACGCCTGTGGAGAAAAAAGCTAGTAAGTGATGTAGCGGATATTGTGACGACCACAGAGACGATAAACGTTGAGTAGGCCTTCGGACGCTTGGTGGGAAGCATGGGGGAAGCTCCTTATTTGTTGTATGAGAACACCTTGAACGACGCGACGATATACCTAGGTCACATCTGAAGTCAACGCATACGGATGATCGTGAATCCTTTTATGTCGCCGCTGCGGCAAGTCGGGCGTGTATCAAGAAGGGCTTTGCTATCCTTGCTGGTATTACCGATAACACGAAATCAGGACTATGCCGAGGTTGCTGAGCAATCCCCGAGATTCTTCTTGACTTCGTACTGAACTAGCAATATAAGTCCGCACCGGGCTCACACCTCGCGAATGGGACCAGCGACTCTGCTCAAGATTCGGGGTTGTTCGTCCGTCATTGCGTCCGACCGCCCCGAAACGGTTGCTAAACTTCCCAATCCTACACGTGAGCCTTCGGAGGACTTCCATTACCGGAGGTAAGAAGAAATGCACTGCCCAAAATGTGAGAAACAGATCGAACACACTGCCGAATTCTGTCAGCACTGTGGGACCAGGATTCAAGGCGATAGGCGTCAAAGCGACATACAGACTCTCACTCTTCAGCTGCGTCTGGAGGGTGTTCGTGAAGCAAACAAACGAGCTAGATTTGCTCTTGGAGCTGCAATCATAGCATCCCTAGCTATCTTGACTGCGGTGTGGAATGCATATGGCTCGTGGAATCGCTTCGTTCCCTTAGTTCCGCAATTTGCCACCAGCGAAGTCACAAGGCTTGCGCAAGAGGAACTTCTCAAGGAATGGGTTAAGAATCAGACAGTGTCAGTCGACATTCTGGGCATTCGCGTGAGCATATTTGACGGTGCCTTGCTAGGCTCGATAGGCCTATTCGTTATTTCTCTTTGGCTCTTCTTCAGCGTGCGCCGTGCAAATCGCGCTATTGGATTTCTTCTCCATGACACAAAAAAAGAAAAGCTAGGCTTAGACATTCTGAGAATGGTATATCACGGCGTTATTAGTACTCTAATCTTCATTGACACCGGCAATGGTGACTATCCCGTATGTAACCTCGATGATATCGGTGGCCCTCATCAACGAGCTCTATTTGTGCGATGGGCATATCGAGGTCTCTTCTTTCTTCCGGCCGTTGCGATTGCATCAATAGTAATCGGTGACATGTCATCTCTTTTCTTTCTGGCAGCGCCGTTCCGACAGGGAAATCCGCAGTTGTTCAAGGACCCGCAAGTTCCGAACGGCTGGGTCTTGGGGAAACTCATAGGTATGGAATTAATAGCGGTAGTCCTAATGATTCAGACCTTCATCTGCTGTTGGAAATGCCAACGATTCGAGACTTGTACTAGTGAGGTCATAAAGGAGTTTATGCAGTGGTGGAAAGATCAAGAGGAAGTTTCTGAATAAATTCATTGCCGTTTCCATGTGAGGTCTATCCTCCGGTGATGTTCTAGCCAGCAAGAGCCGCTAACTTATAAGGCAATAAGAATTTGAAATTCAGTCGCTATATACAGGCGACGGCCGATGATTGTCGTCTTCCATCTAAAAAGACGACACTCCCTTCTTGACAGGGTCGCAAATCTCACAAAAACAGACCTGTGGATAACCAGCATTGCGTCATTCTGTCGCGTTCTTTACACTTTACGACAGAAGACCATTAACCCAACCTCAAAATGACTCTCACATGTGGGAACTGCCAGCGATCGCTGGACAGATCACCCGAACGTGCTGAAGGCGACTGGATAATCCGTTGCTTCTTCTGCGGTGTTAAGAACATTGTCGCAGCCAGGCTTGAGATTGTGGGCTGGAGGCTTTAGCGCCATGCCCTACCAATTCAAGCGCGAACCGCTAACCCAAGAGGAAGCTACGCGACTCGCGAATGCTTGCATCACTGCCGAGGAAAAACTTGCGGTCTGGACGTTACTTGATACCGGCCTCCGCGTGTCAGAACTCGCAACCCTCACAAAAGATAATCTCGATTGGCAAATGCATAGGCTCATGATCTACGGCAAGGGTGGACCGTATGGCACGAAGTCAAAGCGCCGGATCATTCCCCTATCCCCTCGAGTTCAACCGTTGATTGAGGGACACCTCGCCCTACACGATTCTTTTGGCGTCAGCTCAAGAACCATCCAGCGCCTAATAAAGCTGATCGCGAACAGAGCAAACATCAGCCGGCCGGTGACACCGCATGTGCTCCGACACACGTTCGCTGTCACAGCAGTTCAGAAGGGAATATCACTCCCCTCTTTGCAAAGACTGCTTGGTCATGACCGCTTAACAACGACAGAGATCTATTTGAATTTGTCGCCCGAGGAAGCTATTAGAGAATTTCAAAGCAAGTGGTAAACTACATTTCAATTGATACTAGGGCCGGGATAAATCTTGATTTAGTTTCTCAGCTAATTTCTGATTTTGGGAAAGCAGTATTTCATACTGCCCCTGGGCGGCATCTAAGTCTCCAAGCTTCAGATACAGGAGTCCCAACTCGTAGTGAGCAACTGCGTTGTTGGGCCTGAGCTCAATCACTCTCAGATACGCGTCAACCGCAGCGCCGAGATCGTTTCTATGCTTCTGGGCGGCTGCCAGACCCATGTACGCTGCTGCTGAATCAGGCTGTAGAGTGATTGCTTGATTGTATGAGTCTATTGACTTCTCCCACTTGCCAAGCCCGCTTAACGCGTCGCCGAGAAGCCGATGACTATCACCGAAGTCCGGTCGCAAAACGATGGCTTCCTTAAGAGAAGCAACAGCAGCGTCCCACTGTCTGAGTTGAGTGTAGGCATAACCCATCTCATGGTGGGCTTCGCCCATCTTCGGATCGAGGTTAACCGCCTGCCGATAGACCTCCACTGCTTCGGCATACTTCCTGGCTTTGGTTAAAGCCAAGCCCTGCTCGTAATATTCTTTGGCCGTGAGAGACTTGGGTTCATTGGTCAAAACGTCGGTGGGACGGGGTTGACGTTCTGATGACTGTTGGTTCACGGCGGGCGGCGTTACTTGTGCGCGACGCTGCAGAATCAGATAAGCCACTCCCAAGACAAGGGCTCCTACAACGACAACGAGAACTGCACTCCGCTTCAAACTGGACTTGAGTGGGGTGACGCTCTGAGGTGCAGCAATTCGCGGTACTTTTTCTGCGTGGAACGAAGCGTCCGATCTAGCTTGAACCCAACGCCCCGGAGTCGCCGAACTCCGCATTCGCTTCGTGCCGCCAACGGTTACAGCCATTGTCTTCTTGGAACTCTCACTGGCAGATTGGCCTGGAACAGTGAAATCCAAAAACTCAAGATCGTCGTATCCAGAAGCGGAGGCGTTCTGGCTCCTGGAAGTTGAAGGCACATTGCTTTCCTGATGAGTTCGCGGTGAATTGCTAGAAGGAGCAGACCCGCACACATGTACCAGATCGTAGCCTTCAAAAGGCAGCCACTGACCGGCCGGCATTCGCCGCATCTGAATCCGCCGGCCGCACTTCACACAATTTCTGTGGTATGACGTTGCCATTTATAACAAGCATATGAGATCAGCAGGTTGGAGCTTGCCCTTGTCATCGCCACATAGAACAACCGTCGCTCATCTTCTAGTGGTGCCCGCTTGTGTGGGATCAAGCCTTCATTGCAAGTTGTCAGGATTACGGTATGCCACTGCAGCCCTTTCGACTTGAAGTAAGTCAGTAGAGCCAATCCTCGTTCCTTATCTTTGCCTGCACCGGCTTGACGTGCCCGCTCAAGAGCGCTCTCAATCGTCATAACGAACTCGTTTGTGTTCCCGCCGAAGTTGGCGGCCAACTCGTACACCTCACCGAGGGGAAGATGATCATCTATGGCATCCTCCAGATTGCCGACCATACCGCGCACACCTTTGAAGCGCTTTGCTATTACGCCCAACGTGTCCATAAGGGAGCCCGCGTCAATCGCGTCCCGAACTGACCGAGCTACGTTACTCTCAGCTATCCAGGGCGCGGCTTTCTGCAAGCCATCCGAAGCGAGCATCTCGAAAAGATTAGGCTCCTTATTGAACAGATTTTCTAGCCGCTGGTTGGTCGCTCCATCGATGTATCGGAAATAGGCATGAAGCGTGAGCATGGAGTCCTTTACTGAGGGCTGCCTTCTCTCAAGGACTTGTAATTTCAGCCGAAGAAAGCCAAGCAGCCGTTCCAACACTTCATTGCTGAGAATGTTGTCCTGGTCGCGCACGTAGTAAGGGATGTCATTGAGAATAAATTCAATCTGCAGTGGTAGGCTTTGAGCGTTCGTGCGATAGAGGACGGCAATGTCTTTGAAAGGTAAATTGCTATTCGTGCGTCGCACTTTCTGAATGAATGACACGACAAACTTTGCCTCCAGCCCCGCGGAGACAGTGCCGACAACTTTGATATCGGCCCGATTCGTTGCGTGCCGCAATCGGACTCTTCGGTATCCGATTGACGTTGTGTCTAATCAGCTGATCGGCATGCCGGACTAGGTTTGCAGGGTTGCGATAGTTGATTGCGAGCTCAAACGGCGTTACGTCGCGGCCAATTGCTTGCTGCAAATTGATAATATAATTTGGTGAGCAACCGCGAAATCCATAAATCGCCTGATCGTCATCGCCTGTAACAACTAAGCCGCTCTTTTCGGCTAGCAATTGGATCAGCGCAAAGTCAAGACGGTTAATGTCCTGGAACTCATCAACGATGATTTCCGCAAATTTACTTTGCAGCGTCTGTTTCAGGTCTCGCGAAGACGACAGTGCCAAATAGGAGCGGAGCTTCTGATCGTCAAAATCCATCAAGCCTTCACGTTGCACTGCCTTTTCATACGCCATGAATAACCATATCAGCCCAGCGACAATTGCCTTAACGACGTTCGCTGGCTGACCTGGTTCAAAGAACGGAACCGCTGTCGGTGATTCTATTATGAACTCAGCCAAGCGTTGCGCATCGGGACCACGCGGATCAAACAGTTCGTTCTTCAAAAAGCTAAAGAACTCAATATAGAAGCGCGTTTTGATATTTCTGGGTAGCAGTCGATGGCGCTCCAGACTTTTTTCCTTTAAGGCCTCTATTATTTCTCTGATCAATTTGGCAGCACGGTAGGGAGGAATGATCGGCTTGTATTCAGTCGGCACGTATCTGCGCAATATAGCGAAGCCAAACGCGTTTAGGGTTTTGATTTGCAGCGATCCAAGTTCCACTCCAAGGCTTTCTGTTTGCTCGCGCAGCTTGATGATAAGAGAACTTGCCGCCGCATTATCAAAAGTTAGCAGTAGCAATCGTTCCGGGTTTAGGCCGTTTTGAATGCGGCGCAGAACACGATTGAGCATCGTCTGAGTCTTACCAGAACCGGCCGGAGCCACGACGCGCATCGTGTTCGCGGGAGACTCGACTACTTCTCGCTGATATTCGTCGACCTGAGGAACAAAGGCGGCTAGTGGTTCCTGTATCTCTATAGGCGCGCCTTCGAGTCTCCTCGACAGCTGCTTTAAAACTTCATCGCGAAGTTCGAAGTCCTGCTCGAAGTCAAGATCCGCAAAAATGTGATCTACCACAGAAGTAATCCTTCTCAGCTGCTCATACTTGCTTGAGTGAGACTAATATGCAGATTCGGGGAGCAACGGACTGCATTCTAGCTCAACAGACCGGTGACGTGTGAGAATTCTGCATGTCTTACATACGAAGCATCAACCCTTACTAGCCTTCTATCCCCCGCCGTCCCGCACGCAGTACACCAAAATACAAACACGCTTCAGTGTTGCTCACAGGTCTTTGAAGTTTAGCAGCCACCCTTTCGCATCAAGGCTTCGCGAGGAATACTGCTCACCCGCAGCGTACGCGGGGCGCGAAACCTCAATGGCTACGCCTGACACGAAAAGGCACCCGACTGCCTACTTCACGACCGCAGTGAGCAAACCAGCAGCGAACTGCAGACTTATTAATGCTGGCGAAAGGGACAAGTATGTCCGAACAAAAGCAAAGCTTCATGGTCGAACTCGACATGTGGAGTAGCGAGAACGTTATCTCTCCGCTCTACCTGGCTTGCATGCGCGGCCCCGAGGAAGCAATCGTCGAGGCCAAAGAGATGGTCAAGAAAGCAATCCGCACTAAGGTGCTGGAAAGCTATCACAACGGCCAAGCGGCCGGCCCGCGCAAAGTCTTTAAGCGTTAAGCTGACCTTTCCTTGTGGCGCACGCAGCGCAAGGGGCTTGACTAGTTCTGACTGCGTGCTAAGCTACCCTTGGCATTAACCTCAAGCATCAATGGAACTCACCAAAGAATATTTCGATCAACAGGTCGGGCGATTCGCTACTAAAGAGGATTTACTCGAGTTGGCCACCAAAACAGATATTGACACGGTCAACCGACGGATTGACGATCTGCCAACCCACGACGATCTTGAGCGCTTAGCTACCAAAGACGACTTACTCGAATTGGCCACCAAGAATGATCTTGGCGCTGTCCGCTCGGACATTACTGAAGTCAAAGAGTTGGTTCAGAGAATCAACGAGCGCGAAGACCAGGACACGCGAGCGGTCATGCGTGACGTGGCCGATTTGCACAGACGCGTGACAGCTTTAGAGAAACACCCAAACTAACAAAAGAACAATGGGCAGACCAAAGGGTCTACCCTTTTTTTGCGGGACGGCGAATCCCACCCACCCCCGATCCTTTTCGGATCGTAATAAGGAACTAAATGGAGCCAAAAGGGTACGGAGTCTGGCTCTGAAAGATGGCTTTTGAGGGGTGGTACTTTACCCAAGAAGAAGCCTGGCTACGATCTTCGACGTACACCGAATTTACGAGGCAGATTCAGATCGTCATCAATTAGTACTTCCACGGACACTCCGGCGATCCGCGCGAACCGCAAAAGAACTGGCAGCGGCGGTTCTCGCGTGCCTAATTCAA
>WNFR01005375.1_pt1 | contig 13089 bp, 10 predicted proteins | sample 5400221 | NCBI WGS metagenome assembly WNFR01 (sample SAMN13153357, study PRJNA577476) | soil metagenome | isolation source: 40 cm soil under Madrone tree | place: USA:California | collected 2016-06-14
CCCTCGGCTTCGCTCGGGATGACAATTCTGCACAGATGCGTAAGAGTTATTCGGCAGCGTAATTGGGCGCTTCCCTTGTAATCATCACGTCGTGAACGTGGCTTTCGCGCAGGCCGGCACCGCTGATGCGGATGAACCGCGTCTTCTGCAGCAGTTCGGGGAGAGTTGAGCAGCCGCAATAACCCATGCCCGATTTCAGGCCGCCAACCATTTGGTACAGGATCATGGCGACAGAGCCACGATAAGGGACACGGCCTTCGACTCCTTCGGGGACAAGCTTTGCCAGGCGATTGGGATCGACGCCCATACTTGGAATCGCGGCGGAGGCTTCGCCGGCAGCGCTTTGGAAATAGCGTTCGCTGGAACCGGCTGCCATCGCGCCGATCGAACCCATGCCGCGATAGGACTTGAAGGTGCGGCCTTGATAAAGAATCAGTTCCCCTGGACTTTCGTCGGTGCCAGCGAACATGGAGCCGATCATGACTGCGCCAGCGCCCGCTGCCAGTGCTTTGGTTATATCGCCGGAGTACTTGATGCCACCGTCGGCAATGACTGGGACGCCTGCATCTTTGGTGGCGCGATAGGACTCGGCGATGGCGGTGATTTGCGGCACTCCTGCTCCAGTAACTACGCGGGTAGTGCAGATCGAGCCGGGACCGATTCCGACCTTGATTGCGTCGGCGCCAGCACGAGCCAGTTCGCAGGCACCGTCAAAGGTGCTTACGTTGCCGGCGATCAAATCAACCTCGGGGAATCTAGATTTGACGATCTTCACCGCTTCCAGCACGCGGTTCGAGTGGCCGTGGGCGCTGTCGATTGCGAGGACGTCCACGTTTTCTTTGACCAATTCTTCGGCGCGTTCGAGGAAGTCTCCTGTGGCGCCGATGGCTGCGCCTACACGCAAACGGCCCTGAGGGTCTTTGGCCGCGTTCGGATATTTAAGCTTTTTTTGAATGTCCTTTACGGTAATCAGACCCTTCAAGTTGTAGGCATCATCGACGACCAGCAATTTCTCGACGCGGTGCTTGTGCAAGATTTTTTCAGCGCCTTCGAGAGTTGTGCCAACCGGCACAGTGATCAGGTCGTCTTTGGTCATTACCTGACTGATGGGAACATCGAAGCGGGTCTCGAAGCGCAGATCGCGGTTGGTGAGAATGCCTACCAATTTCTTGTTTTTCGTGATGGGAACGCCGGAGATTTTATACTTCCGCATCATTTCAAGAGCGTCCGAGACTTTGTCATCCGGCGACATGGTGACGGGATCAACGATCATTCCGCTTTCCGATCGCTTCACTTTGTCGACTTCTTCTGCCTGCTGCTCAATGGTCAGGTTGCGGTGAATGATGCCAAGGCCGCCCTGCTGCGCGAGCGCAATTCCCATGTGGGACTCGGTTACCGTATCCATAGCGGCGCTGATTATGGGAATGTTCAGGCGAATATTGCGGGTCAGTTGCGTCTGCGTGCTGGCATTGGCCGGAACAACATCAGAGCGGGCCGGGAGCAGCAACACGTCATCAAATGTGAGGGCCTCGGGAACTGGAAAATGAATCATAAATTGTAGGGTGAATCACTATTGTAGAGATGGCAGGGAACGTAAGCAATATGTGGTTGGTTGAGGCGCGTTCTATAATGCGTCGCACCGATGGGCCGCGAAGGGCGCTTCTATAACGAGAAGTTTTATCGCGAACTGGATTCGACGCGAGAATCTGCGGCTGAAATCTTGCCGATAGTAATTGAACTCCTGAAACCATCGAGCATAGTTGATATTGGATGTGGCTCAGGACACTGGCTGGCTGCAGCCACCAAACTGGGCGTGACAGATATTTTGGGGGTGGATGGCGACTGGGTGAAAGAGTCGCAGCTCGCAATTCCACGTGACAAGTTTGTGCCGCACGATCTAAGCACGCCGTTGAAACTGGGCCGGCGATTTGACCTGGCGTTGTCCCTTGAAGTGGCTGAGCATTTGCCGGAGCTCGCCAGCAGTATTTTCATTCGCAATCTGTGCAGCGCGGCTGACATCGTGTTGTTTTCCGCCGCGATACCAGGACAAGGCGGAAGGCATCACGTGAACGAACAATGGCCTGCGTATTGGGCGGATTTGTTTCAGGACGCGGGATACCAGTGCTATGACGTTTTGCGGCCCAGGATATGGAACAATCCGCGCGTTGCCTGGTATTACGCGCAGAATTGCATGATCTTTGCCCGTAAAAACGTTTCCTCTCTTGGGACTCCAGGCTGCCCCTTTGCGTTGGTCCATCCAACTCTCTGGTCCAACCAGGTTGCCGGTCTGAGATCTCCCGGTAAGTTGCTGGAAAGATTGCCAAAAGCCATTCTGTCGAAGGTTCTGCGCCGACCCTAACGACTCAATCGTCACTCTCCGCGTTATCTCCTAGGGGGTTACTAAAGTGCAGGAACGCACTTAGGTGACAGCGGAGGAGCGGGACTGAAAATGCTATGTTGAAACGCATAGTTCGCTAAAAATTCACACATCCTGCCGGGGTTTCGGCCCCCTAAAGCCGGAGGGAGAATTCGCGAAAGATGAAATAAGGAGCACTGGCCGCTTGCCATTCTGGAACCACAGATTGCGCGGCCGCGCTAAGTTGGTTCCAGGGTCCTGTCTATGACGATTCGGAAGAAGATACTGCTCTATTCGGCCTTGGCCCTGAGCGCCTTCCTGGCTGCCGTTTATCTGGCTTCCCGCTTTGCTTTGCTGAACGGTTTCTCGCGGCTGGAAAGTAACTATGCACGCGAGAACGTTCACCGTCTCCAGAATGAATTGCACAATGAGCAAACGCGACTGGCGATCATGGCTCGTGATTATGCCCACTGGGACCGGACTTACGATTTCATGCGGAGTCATAACTCGGATTACGTCCGCACCGAGTTGACTGACGACACGTTCAACATTACTCACATCAATGTCTTCCTGCTCCTGGATCAGAATGGGAGTGTCGTACTTCAGAAAGGATTGGACGGGTGGGTGCTTCAACCCGGCGATCTCGCGACGATAGCCACAGCGTATCAAGCGAAAACCCTGCATTCTCGCGACTCGGAGGTAAACGGAATCCTGGAACTACGAGGACGGCCTTTCTTGCTTGCCTATCAACCTATCGTCACGAGCCATGGAGATGGTGCAGCTCGCGGAACATTGGTGATGGGCCGGGACATGAACGATTCGCTGATGACTTCTTTGTCCCGATCAGCCGGATTGCCGCTGTGGCTGGAACCGGCGAATCGGGCGCCTGTCGGAAACACTCAGACATCAGCGTGGAGTGATGGGACGAATTCGGCAGTATTCGAGGGCGATTCAACCATGCTGGCGTACGTTCCTATCCGCGACATGTCTGGCACGCCGCGCCGGCTGCTGGTTGCTCGAATCCCTTACGATTTGTATTCAGAAGGCAAGACTGTAATGCGCTACCTTCTGCTGCTTCTCATGCTGGCTGGAGTGGTTCATTGCGGTGTGCTGCTGATCGTTTTGGAGGGCAGTCTTTTGGCGCGTGTCGCGTCCCTAAATAGCAAGATCAAGGAGGTAACTGTAAGCGGAGACTTGTCGTTGCGACTGGATGTTGGTGCGAAAGACGAGTTAGGGTCCCTGGCAGTCGCGGTAAATGCAATGCTGGCCGCAATCCAGAAAGCTAAGTTTGAACTGCTGCAGGCGCAGGAATCTTTGCGGTTCCATGCCGAACACGATTCGCTGACAGGTGTGCTAAACCGGCGCGCTATTCGCGACGTATTGCGGAGGGAGTTGGCCCGCTGCCGACGTGAAAGTCAAACTCTTGGGGTGATTGTCGCGGACGTGGACCACTTCAAGAAAATTAATGACCACTACGGACACGGCGCGGGAGACGCTGCGTTAGTTGCGGTGGTGCAGCGTATCACTGCGACCTTGCGGCCATATGACGTTATCGGGCGCTATGGCGGCGAGGAGTTTCTGATCATTGCTCCAGGTTGCGATCTGGAGTTAGCGCAGAAGCTTGCTGAACGCGTGCGTGTGGCGGTATGCAACGAGCCCATAGATCTCGGGAACGAGACCGCCACCATTTCTGCGAGCCTGGGAGCGACCTTAGGCACAGCGACTAGCGACCCCGAGTTTCTCGTCGAGGTGGCGGATGCGGCCATGTATCAGGCGAAAAGAAACGGCAGAAACCGAGTGGAAGTGAGCCTGGAATTGCCGGATCAGGAAGTCTTGGAATCTTACATCCGGTAAGCGAAGCGAATCGCCTCTCTCACTATTTTTTGACCTGAGGCATGCACGAATGCCCTGAATTTCCCATGTTGGGAAGTTTGTTTTTTGCGGCAGGCGGGCGTATATTAGCTACTGGGACTGCTGTGTAGTACCAGGATTGGCGAAACACACCAGTGGGCGCAAGCCCACTTTTTACTTGTACGGGTTTTTGACAGTCCAAGATTGCAGCTAAGCTGCTGTTTTTATGGCAGTTGATCTTGATCATATACATGCGATTGTCGAACGGGTCGCAGCTTCGCTGGGAGTGGAAGTTGTCGAAATCGACCTGCGCGGCGGCGGCAAAGCTCGCATGCTTAGGATCTTTATCGACAAGCCCGGCGGCGTCACTCACGAGGATTGCGCTAATTTGAGCCGTGAAGTAAGTACCATCTTCGACGTGGAAGATGCAGTGCCTGGCGGCTCATACGTGCTGGAGGTGTCGTCTCCAGGGTTAGATCGAAAGATATTTAAGCCCGCAGATTTTGAGCGCTTTCAGGGAAGCCGGGTAAAGCTGACTACGAAAGATCCAGTGAATGGCAATCGTCACTTTGAAGGCCGGTTGGAGCGTTTTGAATCGGGAAGGCTGACGCTGGATATGGCGGAAGCGCGGAGAAAATTTCGTCCGCAGCAAGGCGCGCCGCAGAGGCTAGAGATTGAGTTGGCCAATGTGGAGAAGGCCAATCTAGTACCAGAAATCTAAGAGAGTGGTCAGTGGCTAGGGGTCAGTAGTTCGGGAGCTGACCACTAGCCACTGGCAACTGAGAACTGATTTATGGCAAGCGAGCTTTACAACACTATCGACGCCCTTAGCAGGGAAAAAGGAATTGATCCGCAGATTGTAGTGAGCGCAGTGGAAGATGCCATTGTTGTGGCCACGCGCAAATACTACAAGACGCAGGAAAATCTGCGCGCGCAACTCGACAAAGATACGGGAAAGATCCGAGCTTTCGCGGTGAAAACGATTGTCGAGACGCCGGAGCAAGTGGAAGACCCAACTCTTCAGGTCACGGTGGATGAGGCGCGCAAGTCCGATCCCGGCGCGCAGGTTGGTGGCGAGTTGCAGATTCCAAAAGAGACAGAAGGAATCCTCGGCCGCATCGCTGCGCAGTTGGCGAAGCAGGTCATTTTTCAGAAGGTGCGCGAGGCTGAGCGCGACACGGTTTACAACGAGTACATCGGGCGCGTTGGGGAAATCGTAAATGCGACGGTCAAACGGATTGAAGGTCCGGATGTAATTTTTGATCTGGGCAAGGCTGAATCACGGATGCCCCGGAAGGAACAGTCGCGCCTGGAGTCGTTCGCGATAGGCGAGCGTGTGCGTGTCGTAATTGCGCGTGTGGAGAAGGCCTCGAAAGGTCCCGGAGTGGTGGTGTCCCGCGCCGCGCCGGAATTGGTGCAACATCTTTTCCAGACCGAAGTGCCTGAAATTTACGACGGCACGGTTGTAATTCGGGCCATCGCGCGCGAAGCCGGTGAGCGCACCAAGATTGCCGTCATGTCGAGAGACAAAGAAGTGGATGCGGTCGGCGCTTGTGTCGGAATGAAAGGCATGCGCGTGCAGTCCATCATTCGCGAGTTGCGCGGCGAGAAGATTGACATCATCGAGTACCACGAGGACTCCGTCACTTTCGCCGAGAAGGCACTCCAGCCTGCGAAGGTAAGCCGTGTCACGGTAGTGGACTCGACTGACAAGCACCTCGAAGTCGTAGTGGACGACAGCCAGCTTTCCCTCGCGATTGGCAAGAAGGGACAGAACGTCCGGCTGGCGGCGAAGCTGCTTGGCTGGAAGATCGACATCAAGAGCGAAGAAGAGAAGCGCCAAGAAGTAGAAGAACAGATGGCGCAACTTACTGCTGCGACAGCTACTCCGCTCGAGAGCGTGGAAGGACTAGGCGAGGGCTTATTAGAAAAGCTCAAGGGAGCGGGAATATCCACGGTCGAGGCACTGGCGGACATGACGCCAGAACAGCTTGAGGCCATTGAAGGAATCGGCCCCAAAACGGTGGAAAAAATCAGCGTAGCAGTCAATAATTATTTCGCTACCTTGGAAGGCGGGGAGACTGTTGCGCTGCCCGAAAATGAGGGCGAGGAAGCTGTAGCGGAAGCCGAGCCGGGCGCGGCTGAAATTGGCGCTGAGGCCGAAGGTGCGGGAGTCGCAGAGGGCGACGCGCAAGAGCCAACTGAGCAGCAAGACACGACCGAGGCACCAGACGCGACCGAGGCACCAGACGCGACCGAGGCAACAGACGCGACCGAGACGCAGGACACGGCCGAGGGGCAGGACGCGACGGAAGCTCCAGAGCCTGCAGAGCAGAAAGAATAAGCAAGTGGTCAGCGGCTATTGGTCAGTGCTTTAGCAGAACTATCACTGGCTACTGAACACGAGAACTGAATCCGTGAGGTTTACATGAAGACTTAGCGGGACAATTCCGGAGGGACAAAGAGGCGGATGAGTAAAGTTCGAATTAACGATTTGGCCAGGGAGCTGGAAGTTAAAAGCAAAGCTATTCTCGACGTGTTGCCGGAAGTCGGTGTCACCGAGAAAAAAACGCATTCCAGTTCACTGGAAGACTTCGAAGCGGATAAGGTCCGCGGGCATTTCCGTGCCTCTGGCGAGAGTCAGAGCGCTGCGAAATCTGCGCGTTCAGCGCGGCCAGACCCAGACGGGATCAAGACAAAAATTGATTTGTCGCATATTTCCAAGCCAGGAGATGTGCTGAGGGCAATCATCAGCAAGCAGCAGGCCGCATCATCCCCGCAACCGATTGCTCCGCCACGTCCTGCAACACCGCCTCCCGCACCGGAATTGAAATCACCTGTTGAGGCACCGAAGCCAGCTGCTCCGGCAGCACCCACCGCGCCGCCTCCACGGTTGGTTGTTCCTAGTCCACCCGCTGCGGTACCGCCCAGGGTCGTTGCTCCTCCACTGTCTTCCGCTTCGGCGCCTCCGCTTTCTGCAACTCCGGTTCCACCTGCGCCTCCTGCTGCGCATGCGCCATCAACGCCTGCAGCGCCACAAGCTAGTGCGCCGCAGAGTGCGTCGACGACTCAAGCCCAACAAGGACAGCGGCCAGCAGCGCCTCCTCCTCCGCGTCCGCAAGCGCCGGGACCAAGAATGATCATGCCGCAGACTGGGCCACGTCCGGTATATAAAGCTCCGATTCGACCGATGGGAGCGCAGCCAACGGCAGGAACGGGAGCGCCCGCGCGTTCGACGCCCGGACGTCCCGTGCCCGGCCAACCTATTTTTCAGCGGCCGCGGCCTGCCGCCGGAGCACCTGGAGCGCGTCCGCCGTTACGTCCGGGCGAGCGGCGTCCGATGCACCCAACGCGGCAAGGATCTGCGGGCCCGCGTCCGCTTGGAGTTGGACCAGGGCTTCCGCCGCCGGGAGCATCGCGTCCGGGTAGCCGCCCGGGAGGTCCAGCGCGCCGTCCCGGCCAGCGTTACGTTCCTCGCGGAGTAAAAGAAGGCCCAATGAAGGGCTTCGTGCCTCCGCCACGGCTTTCGCTTTCGAACGAGCCGCTGCCGATCACGCGCAACATCACAATTACCGAAGGAATCAGCGTTAAAGATCTTGCCGAGAAGCTTGGCATTCGCGCCAAGGACTTGATTGCTCGACTACTCGCCAAGGGTGTGTTTGCGACGATCAATCAGACCCTCGATGCCGAACTCGCCAGCGAAATGGCGCGATTCTTCGGGGCTGAAACAAGTGTGATCAGCTTTGAAGAACAGGCCGCCAAGGAAGTCGCCGAAACCGCGGCTGGCGAAGGAGGCGCTGCGACCGAAGGAGTGCCGCGTCCGCCGGTGGTCACGATCATGGGCCATGTCGATCACGGCAAGACCACACTGCTCGATTCGATCCGCTCAACCAGCGTTGCCGAAGGTGAAGCGGGGGGTATTACGCAGCACATCGGAGCTTACAAAGTTTCCATGCAGGACAAAGATTCGCCTGCATACGGACGAGAGATCGTGTTCCTGGATACGCCAGGTCACGAGGCGTTTACCCGTATGCGTTCGCGCGGTGCGAAGGCAACCGACATTGTCGTGCTGGTTGTGGCGGCTGATGACGGTGTGATGCCACAGACGCTCGAAGCTATTGACCACGCGCACGCTGCCGAAGTTCCCATCATTGTTGCCGTAAACAAGATCGACAAGCCGGGCGCGCTGCCTGATCGCGTAAAGAAACAGCTCGCTGATCGCGGACTGATGCCGGAAGACTGGGGCGGCAAGACCGTTTTCGTCGACGTTTCGGCGAAGCAGAAGACGAATCTCAATCTGCTGCTCGAAATGATCTGCCTGGTTGCCGACCTGCAGGAGTTGAAAGCCAATCCGGAACGACCGGCGACCGGCGTTGTGCTTGAAGCCAAACTTGACCGCGGACGCGGCCCGGTAGCGACTGTGCTGGTACAGAACGGAACTCTGCGAAACAGCGACAACTTTGTTGTCGGCAACGTGTACGGAAAAGTTCGCGCCATGTTCGATGACCGCGGGCATCAACTGGAGGAAGCGCCTCCGTCTACGCCGGTCGAGATTCTCGGCATGGAAGGGTTACCTCAAGCTGGAGACCAGTTCCTGGTCGTGGCCGATCGCGACAAAGCGCGCGGTATCTCCGATTACCGCGAGCAAAAAGCGCGCGAAGCCACGCTGGCGAAGAGCTCTCGTGTTTCTCTAGAAGGTCTGGCAGAACAGTTGAAGACCGCCGGAACGAAAGAATTGAACATCATCCTAAAAGGCGATGTTCATGGCTCGATCGAAGTGCTCGGCGACTTGCTGGCAAAGATGTCAACCGATAAAGTTCGCCTGAAAGTGCTGCGCTCTGGCGTTGGCGCTATCACCGAAAGCGACGTGCTGCTGGCGTCGGCCTCGAACGCGATCATTATCGGATTCAACGTTCGTCCCGAGCGCAAAGCGCAAGAACTTGCCGAACAGGAAGAAGTTGACATCCGGCTGCACTCGATCATTTACGAGCTGCAGGACGAGATCAAGCGCGCCATGAGCGGCCTGCTCGAGCCCACCATCAAAGAGAACTATCAGGGCCGCGCAGAGGTTCTGGATACCTTCCGCATTCCTAAGGTCGGGACCGTTGCCGGATGCCGTGTTTCTGACGGCCTGATCAAACGCGACTCCGAAGTCCGACTCCTGCGCGACAACGTGGTCGTCTTCAAAGGCAAGGTTGGTTCGTTGCGGCGCTTCAAAGATGACACCAGCCAGGTTACAAACGGCATGGAATGCGGCATCTCGATTGCCAACTACGGAGACATCAAAGTTGGCGACGTGATCGAAGCGTTCGTGACTGAGCGAATTGCGGCAGAAGTGATTGCTTAAAATCCGTCGTTGGTCGTTGGCTATTGGTCGTTGGCCTATACTTGTTGGTTTTTGCCTACGACCAACGACCAACGACTAACTACGCGATGGTTGCCCTTCTCACCGTCGAACTCCGCATCGAGCACGCACAATCCCTTAAGGACAAGCGGCAAGTCGTCCGCAGCCTGAAAGACCGTCTCCGTGCGCACTTCAATGTCGCGACTGCTGAGCTGGATTCGTCTGGCCTTTGGAACCGCGCGACGATTGGCGTGGTCAGCGTCTCCGATTCGCGTGATTATTTGGACGGATTGATGAAAAACGTGGAACGTCAGGCTTTGCGCATTGCGAACAATGCCGGCGCGGAAGTAGTCGATTCGTTTGTGGAATTTCTGTGATGCTGCAGCCGCCTCATTCAGCTAAGGCAGCTCACCAAGGTAAGGGAACGCATACCAAGCCAGCCACGCGAACAGAAGCCAGTGACAGACTAAGTTCCCGCTGAACGAGGGGTGACGCCGCCAGTGGCTCACCGTCCACCACAGCAAAGCTAACCACATCAGATTGAGAATGCAGATGCCTGTTGTGTAGGAAGCCCCTTGGTAGCGAACCCCATAATTCCACTCGACTCCGAAATCGACGATGGTCAATAGGGTTAGAAGTCCTAGTAATGCGATTGTTCTTCTGGGTACATTCGGCTGTCGCTTCACTAGTAACCCAGGGCTCCATAGCAAGAAAAGAAAGCTTGGAACCAGGATCGCGATAGTCTCCAAGTGCCACCGCAAGAGCAAGAAGGCAGGCAGTACGGTTAAAGTGGGCAGTGGGGAATATAGAGTTGGAACGCCTGAAGCGAACAATCCAACCCAAGCCGGGATGAGCAAACAGATCCCAGCAGCGATGACAATGAGGCGACGGTTCACGTCCGTAGTCATAACGCGGGTGGAAGATTATTTCAAGTCGGGGGTCAACCGTTCATTGCCGTTATCCGAACAGGCGGCAAAACACCGATCTCCCGCATCATTCCTTTGACAAGCCGTTAACCGCAATTTCTGATATTCTCATTCGTTTTATTTCGACGGGTGCTGTCCGAGGTGCAATGTGGAGAAGCGCGGTGCGAAATATCATCGGGAGCGCCTGGGAGAGGCCCTGCGGGAAGAGATCGAAACCATGGTGGAAGGGGAGCTGGCTGATCCGAGAATTGGTCTGGCTACCGTCACGGCGGTGGAACTTGCGGAAGACGGCCGTTCGGCGAGAATTCTGGTGTCCGTGGAGGGGATCGACGAGGAGTGCCAGCGCAGCTTGGAGGGGCTTACGGCGGCTGCCGGGTTTATTCGTCACGAAGTCGCCGACCGGTTGCACCTGCGGCGCGCTCCAGAGATTTTCTTCCAACTGGACCGTTCGGAAAAACTGAGCACGCGGATTGACGAGCTGCTTAAGCGGACAAAAAAGAAGAAGTGATGCTGCGCCAATGATTGACCAAGTGCTGAAGGAGATCGAGAGCCGCGAGCACTTCGTGCTGACTTCGCACGCGCGCGCGGACGGTGATGCTGTCGGCTCTACGCTAGCCTGCGATGAAATTCTGCGGCAGCTGGGCAAGAGTCCAGAAGTCATTCTGCGTGATGGCGTGCCTCGCGTTTACCAGCAGCTGCCGTTTGCCGGAAGGGTGGTGCAGGCGGAACGAGTGAATGGCACCTACGACGCGGCAATTTTGCTAGAGTGCGATAGCGTTCAGCGAACCCGGCTCGAGGGATTGGAAAGTCATTTTCTGATCAACATCGATCACCACAAGAGCGGGCGGAATTTTGCGCATGTGAACTGGATCGATCCTAAAGCTGTGGCGACGGCGGAGATGGTTTACCGGCTCGCGCGGCAAGCGGGAGTGAAGATTTCACCAGACATCGCAACGTGCCTTTACACCGCGGTGCTGACCGACACCGGCGCCTTTATGTTTGAGGGGGTAAACGAGCACACTTTCGAGTTGGCGCGCGAGCTTGTGCTTGCTGGAGCCGATCCGGCTCGTTGCGCCCGGCATATCTACTTCGGACATTCGACGGCGAAGATGCGGCTTCTCGGCTCCGCGCTTTCGGTATTGCAGCGGGAGGGGACGTTGGCCTGGATATGGGTCACGCAGGAGCAGATGGAGCGCGCCGGAGCGAAAGAGGAAGATTGCGAAGGCCTGGTGAATTACGCGCTTGCTATCGGCGATGTTGAAGTTGCAGTTTTCTTTCGTGAGCTTCCCGATGGGCGATTTCGCGTGAGCTTGCGCAGCAAGGGCAAGGTGGATGTTTCGCGAGTGGCAGAAGATTTCGGTGGCGGTGGTCATGCTTGCGCCAGTGGGTGCTCTGTGGATGGGCCGTTGCACGCGGCGGTGGAAAGCGTGTTGGGGAAGATAAGAGGCAAACCGGCAGTTCAGTGAGATTTTCCTGTGTGTAACTTTGTGTTCTCTGTGGTTAATACAAAACCTTAAACCACAGAGGACACAGCGTCACACAGAGGGAAGGACCTGCTCCACTTTTCATCGAATCAATTGAATATTCGTTTCAGACTTCCCGATTGGCTTCTCCTGCTCGCCTTCTGCGGGTTTTTCTTTTTTTGGCGATTCGCCTCATTCGGTTTGATCGGCGCCGATGAGCCTCGATATGCGCAGGTTGCGCGAGAGATGTTCGCAAGACATGATTTGATTACGCCAACTCTCGGAGGCAGCGCGTGGCTGGAGAAGCCTCCGCTCTATTACTGGCAGGCGATGCTGGCATATCGCGTGTTCGGCGTGAGCGACTGGGCAGCCAGGCTTCCGGCAGCAGTTGACGCGTTGCTGTTGGTGCTTGCGGTCTATTGGTTTTTACGAAGGTTCCGTCCTGGATTTGAACTCGATGGCGCACTGATCGTGGCGACTTCCGCCGGCATTGTCGGTTTTGCACGCGCAGCTTCGATGGACATGGCGCTCGCGGCCACGTTCACCATCTCCATGCTGGCGTGGTATGCGTGGTTTGAGAGCGGAAGCACTAAATACCTGGCTGGATTTTACGCGTTGCTCGCTTTTGCGATGTTGGCGAAGGGTCCCGTCGCTCCGCTTCTCGCTTTCGCGATCGTCGTTCTTTTTGCTGCTACACAAAGCAGCCTGGGTATTGCATGGAAAACTCTTTGGCCCCCTGGGATCGTCATTTTCTGCGTGGTGGCGCTGCCCTGGTACATCTTGGTGCAGCTCAGGAACCCGCAGTTCTTCCGCGTGTTCATTCTGGAGCATAACCTTGCGCGCTTCGGAAGCAACATGTTTCATCATCCAGAACCGTTCTGGTACTACGTTCCTGTCGTTTTGATTGGATGGGTACCCTGGTCGATCTTTGCGATTGCCGCTGTTGTGAGTGCAGTTCGGCGGTTTAGGAATCGCGATCAGGATATTTTGAACGTGTTTTTGCTGATATGGATCGCCGCTATCGTTGTGTTTTTCTCGAGCTCGCAATCAAAACTTCCTGGCTATATTCTGCCTGCCATCCCCGCGGGAGGGCTGCTGGTTGCGGAATATATTCGCGAGAGGATCGGTCAAAAGCCGCACATGATTCTT
>WNFR01005376.1_pt1 | contig 13089 bp, 14 predicted proteins | sample 5400221 | NCBI WGS metagenome assembly WNFR01 (sample SAMN13153357, study PRJNA577476) | soil metagenome | isolation source: 40 cm soil under Madrone tree | place: USA:California | collected 2016-06-14
TATTTAAAGAAGGCCGGCGCTCAGAGCGGGATAACACTGCCAGCAAATCCGGACTTGCATTTCCAGTTCTTTCCGGCAGGCGGTTATGGCGTTATTGAAACGCAAACCGGATTGCGATTTGTTCTGGGTTAGGGCAAGCCGCGATAACGGCCAAACCGGCAACGATTCCGAAACGTCCGACGATCTGATGGGCGGCGTAATCAACGCCAGCCATCGCCGCGCTGTACAACACAATGCAAACCAAAATCAGATGATTGAGGAATAGGTTTCTCATGGGCGTCGTCGATCAAATCGTAGCTGTTGGGCCGGTGACCTGGGCTAGCGGCCTAGCGGATAAACGAATCCACGATTCTCTCTAAGTCATGCAGCAAGGCTTCATTGGCGATGCGCCTTGCCCGCTTCGACTATGCGACCATTCTCATAAACCAAGAACCCACTGGCTAGCCCTATCGCGAATCCCCCGATCAACACCACAACTATTCCGATCCATATGCGCGATAACCACTTGTGCATTGATTCGACAGAACGGCTCTCGGCAAGTTGCTGTTCGGCAGTCAATCGTCGTGCCGGGAAAAGCTGCCAGTCACCCAACAAAACCATCAAAACCATCCAAACCAACAGCCAAAGCGGGAGCGTTTTTTTTGCGTGAAGTCAGGCGTATTCGCGGAAGAGTCGGTGACTACGCTCCTGCCGCTGCTCGGCCTGTGACGCATGGCAGCGTCCCTGGCGCTGCGGCGGCTTACGGGTATCGACAAGGGGCTGACGGCGGTCGGCAATGCCAACGCGGCGCGCAACGCGACCCGGCTATTTTACGGGGCAGCATGCAATGCGGCGATCGATCCGCGCTTTGCCAAGGTTTCCGGGCTGCTGGCGCAGGCTCGATCTCCGAGGAAAATCAGCGCCGCCGCTCGAAATAACGCGCCGCGCCGTACATCGCGGCAATCGTCGCCAGGCCGCCGACAACTCCGAAACTGCCAACGATCTGATGAGCGGCGAAGTTAACGCCTTCCATTGCGACGGCGTACAGCACGACACAAAATAAAACCGGATGATTGAGAAAAAAATTTCTCATGGGCATTCCCGATCAGATTATAGGGGTGGAATCTGGCGGCAATCCAAATGCCACCAATCCTGATTCGTCGGCCGGCGATTTGCGCGATGCCGCGACGTACATCACAAAGCTTCCGAAGAAAGAGGCGGACACCGCTGAATGGCAAGCCGCGATCGAAGCGTTGATGCTGGTGGCGACGAGCGGCGGCGGCCCGACGATGCTTGCGCGGATCGGCATCATGCGGGCATTGAACCGCCACGTCGAACGGGTCTTCAATCCGTCGCGCAAGGAAAAGCATTGGGGCCGGCGCAAGCTGGCCCGCGACCGCTAGCCATTTTCTGGCCCGCGTTCTGAATTTTAGCATTCGCAAAATACCTCCCCCTCGGCTAGGTTGTAGCCTGAAGCGTGCGGGTTGTGGCTGATCGCGTCACCATTCATTCTTGGCTACGCCGATGCCGGCATGCTCCGATATTGGCACTTCGTCCTTGGCGCCGCCGTCGTTCTGCTAGCGATGTTAGAACTGCGGCAAGACTGGACTCTGAGCAACGCTGAGCTTACCCGCCACAGCGCACGATAAGTTCCGCTTCGACCCCGGCTTCCGCCCACGATATGCCGGCGCTTGGCGTACGTCGACGGCGCGCCCGGTTCGCTTCGATTCACCGCACGGCAAAACAAACCGATGTTGAGCGAAAATTCGCCCATTTTATATTGCGTAATCAACCGGTTTTGGCTTATGCTTTTCACGAACGAGCGGGGTCGTCGAGGCGCGGGCTCGGTTAGGCTCCGTCCAATGGCGCGGCAGCTGCTGCAGAAAATACAGGCACAGACGCCCCGCGTCGTCTCCCTACGGAGAGGCGTGGGGCGCTTTTTTTGCGTCAAAGGAGGGAGTCTATGAGCACCACTCGCAGGAGAATCTTGCAGAGCTGTAGCGGCGGACTTGCTGGCATCCTTGCTAGCGGCGTCGCCCCGTACGGCTTTGTGCGGAACATCGTGAAGGCAGCAGAAAGTGACACCATTAAGGTCGGCATTCTGCACTCACTAAGCGGCACCATCGCGATCATCGAGACATCGCTGCATAATGCCGAACTCTTGGCGATTGAGGAGATCAACGCGAAGGGCGGCGTGTTGGGCAAGAAAATTCAGCCGGTCGTTGAAGACCCGCAATCACTGGTCCAGGTTTTCGCCGAGAAGGCAAAGAAGCTCTTGCTGGACGACAAAGTCGTGGCTGTGCTTGGCTGCTACACCTCAGCTAGCCGTCAATCGGTGCTGCCAGTTTTCGAAGAAAACAACGGGGTGTTGCTCTATCCGACTTTGTATGAAGCTCAGGAGTGCAGCAAAAACTGTTTCTATACCGGCGCGGTCCCCAATCAACAGCTCGACGACTTCGTGCCGTGGATCCTCAACACACTGGGTCGCAAGAAGTTTTACCTTATTGGTGCCAACTACATATATCCTAAAGAGACCAACCGCGAGGTGAAGGCGCTACTGCAGAAGCACGGGGGCACAACCGTCGCCGAGGAATATTCGCCGCTCGGCTCGACCGAGTTTTCGACCAACATCAACAAGATTGCTTCGAGCGGCTGCGATATTGTCTTTTCCGACCTGGTCGGTGACCAGATTGTGGCCTTCTACAAACAGTTCAGGGAATTTGGCCTCACCGCCAAGGATATTCCGATTTGCACGCCGATCACCACTGAGCAAGAAATCGCGGCGATGGGACCGGAAAACGCGGTCGGTCACTACACCTCTTTCAACTACTTCCAGAGCGTCGACACGCCACAGAACAACTCATTTGTCGAGCGGTACAAGGCAAAGTATGGCAAGAACGCCGTAACCAACGCGGTGATGGAGGCGGCGTATTTCCAGACGTACTTCCTCGCTCAGGCGATCGCGAAAGTGAGGTCGACCGACGCTGACGCTCTGATCTACGAAGGGTTGCCGGGCCAGGAATTTCAGGCGCCACAGGGCAAGGTCAAGATCGACGAGAAGAACCATCACACATGGCTTTGGGCGCGGATAGGCAAGGCTAACGAACAAGGTCAGTTCGATGTTGTGTGGAAGTCGGAAGACTGGATTCGTCCGCAACCCTGGGTTCCTTACCTTTATCCGAACAAGAACTGCGACTTGACCGACAAGCGCGTGCTTGAGCGCCTGAAGAAGCCATGGAGTCAGGAAAAAAACCGGTCGGGCACGATTGACTTGTAATTCCGCCGCGTGAACCATTGTAGGGGCTCCAAATGGAGCCCCTACAAGCGCGCGGGGACGAAAAAGAGGGGATATCTTCAGGCGAGCACGGAATGCTGCAGTCGATTATCACTCAATTTATGAGTGGCTTCAGCGTAGTTGCCATTCTCGTGATCTCAGCTCTGGGGCTTGCGATCATCTTTGGCGTTGCCGGGGTGATCAACATGGCCCACGGCGAACTGATCATGGTCGGCGCCTACACGGCCGCCGTCGTCGGTAAACTGGGCGGCAATACCTTCATCGCCATCCCTGTGGCATTCGTGGTGGTTGGCCTCCTTGGACTGATCATAGAACGTGGCATCATCCAATGGATCTACGATAGACCGCTGGAGACGCTGCTCGCCACTTGGGGTGTCGGCATCATTCTTCAGACCGTAACGAAGCTTATTTTTGGACCCGAGCTTTATTACGTTGGCGCGCCGAAGATTCTCGAAGGCGGCTTTCGCATGATCGGGCGACTACCGTTTCCATGGTACCGACTATTCCTGATCGTCGTCGCCATCTTGCTGTTAGCCCTTGTGTTTTATGTAATCTTTAAGACCAATCTTGGTCTCAAGGTCAGAGCGGTTCGCCGCAACCGGGCGATCTCGGGTTGCCTTGGGATCGACACCGCCAGAATCGATATGACGATTTTCGCATTTGGCTCGGGGCTTGCCGGCATTGCCGGAGCGGTACTGGCGCCAATTAAGTCGGTCTCGACGACCATGGGTTTCCCGTACGCAGTCGATTCCTACATGGTGCTCGTGCTTGGCGGGGTCGGGAGTCTCTGGGGTGTCTTGACTGGTGGCGCATTGATTGGCGAGGCGGAGACCATCTTGTCCTTCATCTTCAACAATGTGATCGGAAGACTGCTGGTGTTCCTGTTCATTGTCATCATCATCCGCGTCGTGCCGCGGGGCATTTTCGGCTATAACGAACGACGGTGACGGTTAGACCGCAATGCCAGAGTCTGTTGTTGGAGACCACAAAGCCACAGAATCGCCGGCGCTGCGCAGCGTGGGGCGCTCTGAGCGCCGCCGCTATCGGGCGCCTCCCTTTGTGCCGCTGTGGGCGCTGATCGGTATCGCCGCGGTCGTCGCATTGATCGGTACCTATCCCTATTACGGTTCGAATGCATATGTTCTGTCGCTGCTGGGCAAATTCCTGTGCTTTGCGATCTTCGCACTTAGCATCGACCTGATTTGGGGGTTCACCGGCATCCTCAGCCTAGGTCAGGCGGTCTATTTCGGAATTGGCGCCTATTTCGTTGCGCTGTCTTTGAAGATCAACTACGCGCTGACTCATCCGACGCGGTACGGCGGCAATTTTCCTGATTTCATGGAATGGAACGGTCTGACCGAACTACCTCATTTCATGACGCCACTGATCAGCACCCCGTTTGCCGTTTTCTGCGCACTTTCGGTTCCGACCCTGCTGGGGCTTTTATTCGGCGTTATCACTTTCAAGCGGCAAATTTACGGCGTCTACTGCGCGGTGATCACGCTTGCTGAATCACTTATTCTCCAGGAAATCATCATCGAGTATCAGGCCTATACGGGCGGCTTCAATGGCATCACCGACTATTCGAACTACGCTACCCCAGGGTTTCTCTGGTTCATCTTGGCGGTTGTCGTGGTGTTCCTGCTGATAGCGCGCGCCCTGACTCATTCGCGCGTCGGCACTGTTCTTAAGTCAATCCGCGACAACGACGTGCGTGCAGAATTTATGGGCTATAACGTTGCCAATTATCGTATTTTTGTTTTCTGCGTGTCAGCTTTCATGGCCGCGGCCGCAGGCGCGCTCTATGCCGCCTGGGTCGGCATCGTCTCCTTTCTGGATGCTGGGCCAGTGTTTTCGATCGAAGGCGTCATCTGGACTGCAGTGGGCGGCCGCGGCACCCTTATCGGACCCTTCATCGGCACTTTTCTGGTAAAAGGCGCCGAATTCTTTCTCAGCGGCGCGCTTGCCTCATGGTGGCAGATCATAGTCGGCGGCCTCTTCATCTTCGTCGTGCTGGTGCTGCGCGACGGCATCGTCGGCTCAATCGGCAACTGGATCCGCAAGCTAAAGAAGGGAGCTACGCTGCACCAGCTAATCGAGGAATCGGATCAGAAGGCGCACGATCGTCAGCTCGAATGGCGCCCAGGTGGTCCGCCACCAACGGACGAACCCGAACGTTGATCTCGAGCCCATGACCGGAAGAGGAAATCTTAAGGATGGCGAATCTCCTCGAAGTGAAGGGCCTGACCACGAGGGTGTCAGGCTTCACCATCCTCAATAATCTGGATTTCAGCATAGAGGAGAACGAGCTGCGCGTTCTGCTAGGCCCCAATGGCGCCGGCAAGACTACGCTAATCTGCATGATAACCGGTGAATTTAAGCCGGTTTCCGGATCTATGCACTTCGCTGGGCGAGACATCACCGGTTGGGCACCCGACGACATCTTCCAGGCAGGCATCAGCCGCAAGTTTCAAGTCCCTAATCTGTACGAGACGCTCTCAATCTTTGACAACGTCATGGTCTCCCTAAAGGGTCGCCGCCGAGTATTTTCTACACTGTTTCAGCGGCTCAGTGCCGAGGAGCGGGATCGCATCTGGGACATCCTGGAATTCGTGGAGTTGGCGGACAAAGCCAGTGAGCCTGCGGACACGTTGTCTCATGGTGAGCGCCAGTGGCTAGAGCTCGGCATGCTCATTGCCTCAAGTCCAAAGCTGCTGCTTTTGGACGAGCCAACCACGGGAATGACCGAGGACGGCAAGCGCAAGACGGCCGAGCTAATCCGCAGGATCGCGAAAACCCACACTGTTCTATTAGTTGAACACGACATGCACATCGTGCGTCAGATAGGGCAGCGCATCACGGTGTTGCACCAAGGGCAGACACTCGCCGATGGGCCTATGAATGAGGTGATGAACAACGAGACAGTTCGTCAGGTGTATTTGGGAAAGGGTAAGTTCTGGTGACGCTTCAGGTTCGGGACATCGATACATTCTACGGAACGAGCCATATCCTGCACGGGGTTTCGCTGGAAATGGCCGATCGCGAGTTGTTTGCCGTGCTTGGGCGCAATGGAGCCGGCAAGACGACACTACTACGCAGTATCACTGGCGTTAACCCGCCAGCCGTCGGATCAATACTGCTCGATGGCACGGAGATCGCCAAGCTCAAATCGCACCGCCGGACCTGGCTCGGCATCAGCTACGTGCCGCAAGGCCGCGAGATCATTCCGGACATCACCGTAGCGGAAAACATCTATGTAGCCTTGCTCGGAAAGGGTCGCAGAGCGAAGGATGTACCCAAGTTTATCTTCGACTACTTTCCGGCCCTAAAAAGCCTTGTCGGCCAAAAAGGCGGCACGCTTTCGGGCGGTCAGCAGCAGCAGCTCGCAATCGCCCGTGCACTCGTTCAGGAACCCAAACTACTGCTCATGGATGAGCCGACCGAAGGGTTGCAGCCGTCGGTGGTGGAGGAGATTGCGCCAATCATCAAACGCATTCCGACGGAACGTAATTGCACCGTTCTCCTCGTAGAGCAGAATTTGGACTTTGTCCGCGCCATCACCCAGAAATTCGCTATTTTGGATACGGGGCGGATTGTAGCCAGGGGCAACATTGGCGAGCTGACATATACCGTTGTGCAGCAACATCTGGCAATGTAAGGGCGGTACTGCCCTTCTAGCGGCTTTTGGCTACCGCTAAAGCCAGAAACGGAACTTGCATTCATTAGGTCCAATTTGCCGCCCCGGGGCCAAAACGAGGCTAGGGGTGCCAAACCGGGTATGGTTGTCCCAAGGGCTACGTCGCTACCCTTCAGTTTGGCATCATTCCTGCCTCGCCTGGTAACGCCTAACGAAACAGTCGTTGCGCTTGGCGCTATGGACAGGACGAACCGACCAACATGTGCGCCGAAGCCGCCTATTTTCAGGTCCATCTGTTCGCCAATGCTTTGGCGCGGACGAATTCGATGGATACCGACCTTATCAAGCAAAACGTATTGGATTCCGATTTCGATGCGCCGCAAGGCTGCATCTCAATCAGCGCTGCCACTAATCATACAAATTAATGGTCTCGCGTCGGCCTACTCGGCCGACGCGGCCAGTTCGAGATCTTGCAACAATCGACAAACCCGGTTTGGGCGGATCCGTTCCTTCTTGAGTGCCGGCGACCCGGGGAGCCTAGCGGTGCACTCATGAGACAGCCGCAACATCGAGTGCCGGTCGGCGTAAGGCCGGCGCCTGAGTAGACCAACAATGGGTTGGACATTTCGTCTCTTGAAATCGTGGTAGCCGTTCGCCCCGACGAGGAGAGATTCTTGCGTTGTGCGCATGCGACGGCAAGCCATGAGGCAGGCGTTACAGTCGGCGCGGTTGCGGCCGCTATAATTGACTCGCATGACATTCTCGGGTAGCGTTCTATAAACCCCTGACGCTGAGGGGCGCGGCAATGGCGGCCGTAAACATTGACGCCCTGCTGCGACCACTGCTGTGGGCGAAGCGGGTTTTTTTGTGCCCATGAGCCGCACCGTTCTCTCAGCAGATCAATAGCCCAAGCAGCCGCCAAATGAGCGCGCCCTCAGCACGCAAGCGAACGAAACAACCAGCAGGAGACTGACATGCTTCACGGTGACATCAGCAGCAGCAATGACACGATCGGTGTTGCGGTCGTCAATTACAAAATGCCGCGCTTGCATACCAAGGCGGAGGTCCTGGCCAATGCCCGGAAGATTGCCGAGATGCTTGTCGGCATGAAAGTGGGTTTGCCGGGTATGGACTTGGTCATTTTCCCTGAATACAGCACCCACGGCATCATGTACGACTCGAAAGAGATGTATGAAACCGCCGCGAGCGTGCCCGGCGAGGAAACCAAAATTTTTGCCGACGCTTGCAAAAAGGCGAAGGTGTGGGGTGTGTTCTCGCTCACCGGCGAGCGGCACGAGGATCATCCGAACAAGGCGCCCTATAACACCCTGATTCTGATGAATGACAAAGGCGAAATCGTTCAGAAATATCGGAAGATCATGCCGTGGGTGCCGATCGAGGGCTGGTACCCCGGAAATTGTACTTACGTCTCCGAAGGCCCGAAGGGGCTGAAGGTAAGCCTGATCATCTGCGACGACGGTAACTATCCGGAGATTTGGCGTGACTGCGCCATGAAAGGCGCGGAACTTATCGTGCGTTGTCAGGGCTATATGTATCCGGCCAAGGACCAGCAAGTGCTAATGGCAAAGGCCATGGCGTGGGCGAACAATGTCTACGTTGCGGTGGCAAACGCCTCGGGGTTCGACGGCGTCTATTCTTACTTCGGCCATTCGGCGATCATCGGCTTCGATGGCCGGACGTTGGGCGAGTGCGGCGAAGAGGATATGGGTATTCAATATGCCCAACTTTCCAAGTCGCTGATCCGCGACGCTCGTCGGAACATGCAGTCGGAAAATCATTTGTTCAAGCTTGTGCATCGCGGATACACGGGCAAGATCAATTCGCGGGAGGACGTACGAGGTGAGGCAATTTGTCCATACGACTTCTATAAGAAATGGATCACCGATCCTGAAGGCACACGCACTATGGTGGAGGCTCTGACGCGTTCGACGGTCGGGACCGAAGAGTGCCCGATTGAAGGCATTCCGAGCCAGAAGGTCGCGGCCCATCGCTGATAAGGCGGGGTGCCCTCGCTTCTCCACCTTTGCCCGCATGTCCGCGATGACAAAGAGTAGAGGCTGACGAGAGCACCCCGGCCCGCTTGCATAGGTTTTGAATAGGATGGAGCTTGACGACTTCAGGATCGGCCAGGAGCCCTATTACCGCGCGATCGGCGATGAAGTTCGGCTATTTAAGGCGGCTTACGCTGAGCGGATGCCCATCATGCTCAAAGGGCCCACCGGTTGCGGCAAAACACGATTCGTGGAGTACATGGCCTACGTCCTGGAGCGTCCACTAGTAACGGTGGCGTGCCACGAGGACATGACTGCGTCCGATCTAGTGGGGCGCTACCTCCTCGATGCCCAGGGAACCGTCTGGCATGACGGTCCGCTAACAATAGCTGTCCGCCAGGGCGCGATTTGTTATCTCGACGAAATTGTCGAGGCCCGCCAGGACACAACGGTCGTCATCCATCCGCTGACTGACGACCGTCGGGTCCTTCCACTCGAGAAGCGGGGCGAGCTGGTTCGGGCGCATCCCGACTTTCAGCTCGTGATCTCCTACAATCCTGGTTATCAGAGTGTTCTCAAAGACCTCAAGGAATCAACCAAACAGCGTTTCGGGGCGATGGACTTCGGCTATCCCCCTACAGCTATAGAAGCCGAAATCGTCGCCCATGAGGCCAAGATTGACGTGGAAGTGGCCGAGAAGCTCGTGGATATCGGCCAGCGCTCGCGCAGCCTGAAGGGCCATGGGCTCGACGAGGGCGCTTCGACGCGCATGCTGATCCAGGCTGGACGGCTTATTTCGCATGGCGTCTCGATCGAGGCTGCGTGCCAAATTGCGTTGGTGCTTCCGATCACCGATGACGCGGACATTAGGGGCGCTCTGACGGCAGCGATCGCGGCATCTATCTGACAAACTTATGGTTAGAACCCTTTCAGAGCAGCATCAATCTCTAATTGCGTCTCTGGCCGACCAGCCAGAGATTGCCGGGACCATCGAATTGGTGTGGCGTCAGGCAAGAGCGAGCCTGCCCGCTGAGCTCCTTGACGATTGGGTAGCCGCATGCCGCGATATTAGCGCGCGCATCGGGCCGAACGCGGCAATGGGTTTTATTCGCAATTCCCCTTCTGTTGCCGCCGCTGCGGGAGCCGAAGCGGTGATGGCGCTTGCGGCATTTGCGCCTAGCTTTGCCGATATCGCCGGCCGTAATGGGACTCTGGCGCTGTTTGTTGCGGCTCCACACGCGGCCCGGCGGCTTGCCAGGGCTGAGGCTTTTACAGAATGGCTCCGTCTGATTGGGCGGATCGCCGAGTTCGCGCCGGAATCCGTCAGTCTGTTGCTCGACCGTTCAGGACGTCTCCTCGATAGTCTCGATCTCCGGTCGTTTGAAACTTGGGCACTGGGCGGAATTCGCGCCGCCGAGAATGATCCAGAACGGCGGCTAAAATTTTTCGCCTTGCTCGATACGCGAGCGCTCCACGCGCTGGAGCACGGCGCCGATAGCGTGGCGTTCACCGATGTTGAACGTGAACTCAAAATGTTTGTCGCGGCCCTATGGCGCACGACGCCTCCGATCCGCGTATTGCCGCCGGCGGATTTTAATACGCCGCGGCGAGCCTGTTTCGCTAACGGCGTGATCCGGGTACCGCAATCTTCTCGTGGGGTCGACGGGCAAAGCGGTAAGGATTTGTTTCGCGCGACGCTGGCTCACGTATTGGCCCATCTCCAGTTCACGGGGGAGAAATTTGCATTGGGGGGCCTCAAGCCGGTACAGGTAGCGCTAGTCTCATTAGTAGAGGACGCACGTGTCGAGCAGCTTGCGATCGGCCGGTTTCCGGGCTTGCGCCGCTTCTGGTTGCCGTTCCATCTTGCTGAGGCGAGCGGTGTCGTAACCGCGCCGGCGTTGATGGCGCGATTATCGCGCGCATTGCTCGATCCAAGTTATTTCGATCCTCACGGATGGGTGAACAAAGGCCGCGATCTGTTCTTTGCCGAACGCGTGCGCTGGACTGATCCGGCGATCAGCCGCAGCATTGGCGGCCTTCTTGGCAACGATCTCGGACAAATGCGCGTGCAGTTCAATCCCAGGACCTATGTTGTCGAACCGGCCTATCGCGATGACCACCAGGGGCTTTGGGAAATTCCCGCGGCCGCCGCCTCGGCGGGTGAGACGATATACGAATCCGTGCGCTTCGAGCAGTCCAAGTCAGAGCCGGCCGATCGAGAACGTGAAACTAGCAGCAGTGGACCGGCCAACTTGGCACGACTGGTGCGAGAGGCCGTGGAAGTCGGAGTCCCGGTCGCACGCTATCCCGAATGGGATTACCTGATCAGTCGCGAACGCGGTGACTGGACGACCGTACTAGAATACAATCCCGCCGATGGCCGCGCTGAGCAAATCGATAGCATTCTCGAACGATATCCGGAAACCGCCTATCGCATCGCAGCGCTCGTCCAGGCAGCCAAAGTTAGCCGCCCGCTACGTGTGCGGCGTCAAAGCGAAGGTGACCGGCTCGATCTGGAAGCGACGATCACAGCCGCGATCGACCTCCGTGCTGGCCTTACGCCGAGCCCGAATGTTTATGCTCGGCTTGAACGGCGATGGCGAGACCTCTCAGTACTTTTGTTGATAGACGCATCGCAATCGACCAACGATCTCGTCAAGGGGATTGGCAGGTCGGTTCTGGAACTGGAACGTGACGCAACCTCTCTTCTCGCGCACGCCATGGATGGGATGGGCGATCCGTTCGCCATTCACGCCTTCTGTTCCGACACGCGGGAGGACGTGCACTATTACCGATTAAAGGACTTCGACACAATTTGGGGCGCGATGGCAAAGCGGCGACTCTCCGGCATATCCGGGCGGTTTTCGACCCGCATGGGGGCTGCACTGCGTCACGCTGGCCGGGATCTGGTTTTGCGCCAGTCCTACCGCAAGCTTCTGCTCCTGATCAGCGACGGAGAACCCTCGGACGTTGACATCGCCGACCGGCGCTACCTCGTCGAGGATGCCCGTCGCGCTGTTCTTTCACTGCAACACCAAGGGATCGATCTTTTCTGCGTTGGTCTCGACGCGGGTGGTGATTCCTACCTAACCCGCATCTTTGGGCGCCCAAACGTCATTCAGCTGGATCGCATCGAGCGGCTTCCAGAAAAGCTTCCGCTCCTCTATTTCAGGCTCGCTGGATAGCACAACGGCCATCTAAGCTGACCGGTGGCCGCAAGGCGAGGGTCGCGCCGATCAGCCTGTCCCTGTCGTAAACCTTATCCGGCTGGCGGGTAGCGGCGAATCGGGCGATGCTGCTGTGCGATGAGGGATCTTTGCCGGCTCATTAGCTGGATGGTCGTCGATCTGATCCGGTCGCGGGCCACGCTTGAGGCAGAGATTTGGACGTTACGGCAGCAAATAAACATTCTGCGGCGAGGTGCTCCAAGGAAATTCTCCTTCTGTGCCGTCGACCGAATGATATTCGTTGGTCTCTATCGGATGTTCCCTGGTAGATGCCAAACCTTCAATTTGTTCTGTTCGACCGCTGCGCTGAGAATAGGTGTGGCCGACTTTAGCTTGGCCACGTTGTCGATCACGTTCTGCCGGATGGCATTCTTGAGCGTATCCTCGCCCTTCGACAACACCGCCTTGACCGCAGGTGCGATGGCTGTGACCAGAGAGGGTATTTGTCCAGGAAGCGGTTTGTCATCCTTAAGTGACTTTATCGTGGCATCAACGGCGCCGCATTTGTCATGGCCGAGCACCAGAATGAGTGGGGTGCCAAGCACTGCCACGGCATATTCCAAGCTGGCGATGATCTCATCACTCGCAAAATTGCCGGCAACACGGCACACGAAGAGATCGCCCCGGCCGCTATCGAAAGCGTATTCAGGCGCAATGCGCGAGTCAGCGCAGCTGAGAACGGCTTGTGTGTACCGAAAACCTTATCTGAGTTGATGACGTGATGGAATCACCTAAGCTGGCGGAATGATCGGGCTGCTCTGTTTCGTTCTGGCCATCCTGGCCTCGCCATTCAAGTCGAAGTTGCGGCTTGAAGCTGAGAACGCGGTGCTTCGACATCAGTTGATTGTCTTGAAGCGTAGGCTGCATGGTCGCGTCCGGCTCACGAACAATGATCGCTGGTTCTTTATCCAGCTGTATCGCTGGTTTCCATCAATCCTG
>WNFR01009877.1_pt1 | contig 13088 bp, 13 predicted proteins | sample 5400221 | NCBI WGS metagenome assembly WNFR01 (sample SAMN13153357, study PRJNA577476) | soil metagenome | isolation source: 40 cm soil under Madrone tree | place: USA:California | collected 2016-06-14
CTGTTGCTTCGCAAATTCTGGAACGCCAGCGCGCAACTGCGGATCTGGAGCGCCTGGCAGAAACCCACGCCGAACTCGAGTGCCATGCTTCGCTTGGACGCTACATGCTGGAAGCGCGCCACAACCTGAACAACGCCCTTACTTCAGTATTGGGAAATTCCGAACTGATCTTGCTCGATTCCGAAGCGCTTTCCGCCAACCTGCGTGCTCAGATTGAAACCATCCGCAACATGGGCATGCGGATGAATGAAATCATGCATCGATTCTCGTCACTGCAGAAAGAAATGCAACTGGTGGAAAAACAGGCCTGGAAGAAGGGCGTCAAGACGGCCGGGGCAGGGGCGTAGCTCTCTAAACGACCTTGACCAGCCCCGGCTGTTCTCATAGCATCGTTGTAGAATCCAGGATTTGAGGGCCGAAGCGGTGAACTTCAAAATCGAATTTGATCGGGAAGAGGACGGTCGCTGGATTGCCGAGATCGCCGAGCTTCCAGGCGTTCTGGCTTATGGCGCGACCAGGGCCGAAGCTGCCGTTGAAGCCTTGGCGTTACGGGTGATTGCCGACCAGATTGAGTCCGAGAAGGTCGGCCAGAAGACAATCAATTTCGCCTCAGCGTGAGCAGATGGTCAAGTTCGAAGGCCACCCGCGTGTGCCGCCTCTACTACGCATCGGTTGGTCCCCAAAAAGTCTCAAAGGTCCTTCCCACATTACATTGCAACGGGCTGGGTACTCTGATTTCGTCTGGGCTTTTCACGAGCGGGTGGAGATTGGTCCAAAGATGCTGGCTCGAATCGCAAAACACACTGGATTGCGGCCCGAAGATTTGTGAGTGGAGATTTTCGAGAGCCGAAGATCACGCAAACAAAAACTCCTTCGTCCGCAGCTCTTTAATCCTGTCCCGCAGCTTCGCCGCCCTTTCGAATTCGAAACGTTTCGCTGTCTCGCGCATTTCTACTTCCAGCTTCGCAATAAACGTATCCAGTTGTTCCTGGGTTGTGAATTCCGGGATGCCATCAGCTTCTGAGCTGGCCAGGTCCGCGTAGTCAGCTTCGATTATGTGAGCCAACGACATATCGAGCGGCCGCACGATGGATTGCGGCGTAATCCCGTTTTCTACGTTGTAAGCTTCCTGGATCGTCCGGCGCCGGTCGGTCTCATTCATCGCCTTGGTCATCGAATCCGTCATTCGATCGGCGTAGAGCACCGCCCGCCCATTCAAATTTCGCGCGCAACGCCCGATGGTCTGAATCAAAGACCCGCTGGAGCGCAAGAAGCCTTCCTTGTCGGCGTCAAGGATTGCGACTAGAGAGACTTCAGGTAGATCGAGCCCCTCGCGTAGCAGATTGATCCCAATCAGCACATCGAACTCGCCCCGTCGCAGGTCGCGCAGAATTTTCACCCGCTCGAGCGTCTCAATCTCTGAGTGCATATAGCGGCACTTCACTCCCACTTCGCTGTAATACTCGGCCAAATCTTCCGCCATGCGCTTGGTAAGCGTTGTAACCAGCACCCGCTCACCGATCTTCACCCGCTCCCGAATTTCGTGCAGCAGGTCGTCAATCTGTCCTTTTACTGGGCGGACTTCAACCGGCGGATCCACAAGTCCAGTCGGCCTGATGATCTGCTCGACCACGACTCCCGCTGATTTTGTCAGTTCGTATGGCCCCGGCGTGGCCGAAACATAAATGACCTGGTTCGTGCGATGCTCAAATTCCTCGAAGGTCAGCGGACGATTGTCCAGCGCCGAAGGCATCCGGAACCCGTATTCGACCAGCGTCTGCTTGCGCGAGCGGTCCCCGTGATACATGCCATGTAACTGCGGCACGGTCTGGTGCGATTCGTCGATGAACATCAGGAAGTCGCGCGAAAAATAATCAAGCAGGGTCGGCGGGGGCTCGCCCGGCATTCTGCCGGTAAAATGCCGGGAATAATTCTCAATGCCGTGGCAATAACCCATGGCCTTGATCATTTCCAGGTCGTACATCGTCCGCTGATGCACCCGCTGCGCCTCAACCACGCGGCCCTGTTTTTCCAGTTCCGCCTCCCACCAGGCCAGCTCTGCTTTGATCGAATCGACCGCCCGGGAGCGGCTCTCAGGCTTCATCACATAATGCGTCTTCGGATAAATCGGCAGCCGCACATATTTCTGCTTTACCGTGCCGAACAACGGATCGATCTGCGAAAGCGACTCGACCTCGTCTCCCCAGAGCTCGATGCGATAAGCCATGTCATCGTAGGTGGGATAAATCTCAATCACGTCACCGCGCACGCGAAATGTTCCGCGGCGGAAGTCGCCATCGGTGCGCTCATAAAGAATTTCCACCAGCTTGCGCGTGATGTCCTCGCGCTTGATCTTCTGGCCCTTCTCCAGGAAGAGCAGCATGCCGTAATAGGCTTCGGGCGAACCGAGTCCGTAGATGCAACTCACCGAAGCCACAATCAGGCAGTCACGCCGCTCAAACAGAGAGCGTGTCGCCGAAAGCCGCAGCTTGTCGAGTTCATCGTTAATTGTGGATTCTTTTTCTATGTAGAGGTCAGCGGCTGGCACGTAAGCTTCGGGCTGATAGTAGTCGTAATAAGAAACAAAATACTCAACGGCGTTGTGCGGAAAGAAACTCTTGAACTCGTGATAGAGCTGCGCCGCGAGTGTCTTATTGTGGGCCATCACCAGCGCGGGGCGGTTGGCCTGCTCAATGACTTTCGCCATCGTGTAGGTCTTCCCCGAGCCGGTCACACCCAGCAGCACCTGATGCTGGTCGCGGTCAAATACGCCGCGCACCAGGGACTGAATCGCGCTGCCCTGGTCGCCCCTGGGTTCGTAGTCACTTACAAGTCTGAAATCCATGAGAGTCGCCCGCCGCACAGAAGCGAATTCCGGCGGGTGGGAATCTCTTTATTATATCGAGGATTGTGAAACGCCAACTTACCTGGCGATCACGAAGTTAACGGGGCAAAGTGAATTTGACGGTGATCTGCGTCTCGATTTCCACCGGCTCCCCATTCAAAAGATAGGGGCGATACTTCCACTGACGCACCGCATCAACCGCCGCCTTCGCGAGAACGGATTCTCCGCTAAGGACTTTTACGCCGCTGATTGCGCCATCTTTACTGACCGTCGCCATCAACTCTACAGCGCCTTGTTTGCGCTGCTGCAGAGCGACCGGCGGGTACGCAGGCGACACTCTCTTCACGATCAGTCCTTGCGAGACTCCCTGGGACACCCGCATGGATGTCGGCGCCGCTTTGGGAACAGCCGCATTGGTCGTGACTAAACTAGCCATAGTCGTGTCGGAATTATTGCCCACGGAAAGTTCGAGCGTCGGAGGCGCTGGTTGAGTTGCTGCCTGTCCTGGCTGGTTACTTTTTCCTTTCGTCTTAACAACTAGCGGCTTAGGGGTAACGGTAATTTTCGGCTCCGCAGGGGCCATGTCGTCGTCCACTTGGATAGTTTCCGGTGTGTAGCGCTCCGGGGCTATAGATCCAGAGGATGAAGGCGTGCTCGTGGCTGGGTTGCTTTCCGTCACGCCAGGCGAATAGGTTTCCTGAACAGCAGGAGAGGGCTTGGCTATGTCAATCGTATCCGAAGCAGGCGCCGCAACCGGCGCCGGGGCTGCGTGAGTCGAATTCTGAGAGGGTTTTAGCTTCTTCACCCCAATATAGCCAATTGCGCCGACAATGACGAAAATTGCCGCGATGGTGAAAATCCTCGGCGGCCTGTCCGGTCATGCCGGCCGCAACCGGCTGTGCGAAGCCTTTCAGCTTAGGCGCCCAGGTTTGTTCATGAGATGTCGAAGGCTTAACTGGATCTCGCAATGACTCCAGCACAGCAACTTCGGCTGGTTCAGGCGCCGGCGTTGGTTCCTTTTCAAGTTCAAGAGCTGAGAACGGTTTCGATAGGCCCGTCGATGCGGGGGCCGCAGGCCCGCTGAGCGCAGGCTTTGACGAAAATGCCGGCGACTCGCTGAACGTTTTTGCTGGCTGGGAAGGAGCAACAGTTCCCTGCTTCGCCTCGTTCTTACGCAATAACCCTCTTGCTACTCGCAGAGTGCTCTTGGATTGCTCAGTATTGATCGGCTTGGTCAGCACAAGATTTGCGCCGATGCGAAACGCCTTAGCCACTCCTGCCTGTCCCTCAACTACCGCGACTGAAAGTGAGCTGTGGTTGAAACTGGAGTTACGGGCGCCTTTGAAAAGCAGCGAAGCATCCTGCTCGTTCTGGCAATCTACCACCAGGGCATCAAAATGCTCATCGGTCAGCTTCTTTACGGTCGCGAACGGCTCGCCGGATCGTTCTACGGTGAACTCAAGTTCAATGAGTACCTGGGTCACAGCGCGGGCAGTCTTCTCGTCGGGGCAGAAAAGCAGGGCTTTGTAGCTCATGCTCCTCATGGTAGGTACACTGATATGCCCCTTCAAGTTACTGACGTAATTGGATCAACACGCATGAATGGCCATGCAAAATCGCGCGTCCCTTTGTGGCTGAAAGTTGCTTGGACCGCGTGGGTGCTGGTGTGGGCGCCGGTGTATTGGAAGCAATATGGACCGCAGAATTTTCTTTATTTTTGTGACCTGGGAAATTTCTTGATCGCGCTGGGATTATGGCTGGAGAGCCGGCTGATTATTTCCTGGCAAGCCGTGGGATTGCTCGTTTTTCAAACGGTATACGCGATTGATCTAATCGGCGCGCTTCTTATTGGTAAGCATGCCATCGGCGGCACTGAATACATGTTCGATCCCCGCATTCCGTTATTCGTGCGATTGCTCGGGCTTTATCATTTGATAGTGCCGCCGCTGCTACTGTGGGCGGTGCGGCGCTTGGGCTATGACCCGAACGCGTGGAAATGGCAGGCGCTGACCACGTGCATTCTCGTGCCGATCAATTATTTCTGGCGGGCGCAGTTCAACATAAATTGGGCGCGCGGAATCGGCCACGAGCAGCATGTTATGCCGGGATGGTTGTACCTGGGGGGATATTTGATCGTGGCCACGCTGGTGGTGTATTGGCCAACGCATTCGGCTCTGAAATCATGGACGCAACGCCCAGGCAGCCTGTGATCAAGTTCGCATTTAGTTCAAACTCGTGCTGCAACTTCGAAAGAGGTGGGAGAAGCTTCCGATCTTTTCCAAAATCTAAAAATGGAATGCTTGTCTGGACTGCAGAAGTACATTAGCTTTTCGTCTTCAGACACTTTTTGTCCCTTCCAAACATCAAAACTGATGGCAAGAATCACTCCCTCCTTTACTTTTTGATTCGTCACATTACGGGTGTTCGTGTTGAAGGAAGCTGTCATTAGCGTTCCTACAGAAATGTCGGACACTACCATTCCCCGTCCACTTCCCGGCTGCTCTTGGTACGGAGCATGGTGCCTCAAACTCTCCCCTGAAAATCGTGTCCTTGCCTTACTTCGTATAGGTCAGCGTGAGCTGATCGTTCTGGTTGTTGGTCACGATCCCCTTGAATGTGGACCCGCTGTATTTGTAAGGGTAGTAATTATTGGGAGCAGTACCGTACTGTGCGAATACGGAAATGACGTAAGCAAACGTAACAACCTGATCCTACTGCCGCGATACGCCGCATATTGAGTTCCCCCTGTTCGTGACGACCGCGAAACAAAGCAACTCAGGAATTGTGAGGAATTGTAAGGCAAGAAGCTCAGGTTGAGAACCCGGTGTGTGCGGGGAAATAACGGGGACGTACGCGCCCCAGTTCGTCGGTAACTTCTCGTGAACAACCAGATACTTCATTTTAGAACGCGATGTTGTCCACGGGACGAAAGCGCGATCCTCAGTGCCGCATACCAAGTTGAAATAGAACAGCCCCCTTAATCGATGTCATGTCGGGACTAGAGATACTTCCCGTCCGATTTTTTAGCCTCTGTTTTGACACAGTCATGATCTGATCAGCCATCGCCTTGCGTTGCTCGCCGTTGAGCATCACAATCGCTTCGCCAGGGTAGATCCTAGCCACTTGGCTCGTGATGGGAATAACAATCACCCGGTTTAAAGCAGCGTTCGCGGCGTTATTGCTCAGAATGACCGCTGGACGAGTCTTCTGAATCTCACCACCGATTGAAGGATCGAATGACACCCACCACACTTCACCTCTGCGTGGATGCATCGCCGATAAGTCCCTCTGACCACTCCTCTGCCTCGTGTTCCCGTTCCGAATCGTTAGCCATTTCCCTGTATTTCGCGACAAGGCTATTTGGTGCTGTTTCCGCTGCAGCCCGCGCAGCTTGCTCGACGCTAGCTGCAGCATAGTCATCAACCACAAACCATGTCGCGCGGCCTCGAGATAAAGGGTTTCCTAGCGGCCGATTAGCGTCGCCGTTCCACCGGGTAGCGATGACCTCTTCTTCGTCCCACAAAATTCGGGCGACGCTCATTCGATTCTCGCCTGGGTCATGAATGACCTCAACTATCCCTCCGACCCGACTTCGAGGAGAAAGAACTTGTTCTGGCTGAATATATGACATACAACACGCTACCTCCCACCAACATTGATAGTATACAACATAGTTACGTTAACCAGCTCAGTCCAGATTATAATTACGTAGTTACATCGATTATAATAATAGTTAGTTTCGCAGCGTCTTCCCGGTCTTCAATGTGTACTGAATCCTCTCCTGCGTCTTCTTTTCTCGGCACAGCGACTTAAACGCCTCGCGTTCCATATCCAGAATGTACTGCTCGCTCACCGGCGTGCCGGGAGTTACGTTTCCGCAACAGAGCACCTCGGCGACTTTCGTACCGATTTTCACTTCGTGATCGCTGATGTACTCACCTTGCCGCATTAGGTGAATGCCCAGTTTTAACACCGCCAAAATATTTTCGCCAGGAGCCGGGACGTTCGTTCGCATCTGCGGAGGCTCATATCCGGCGTGAACCAATTCGAGTGCTCGCGCCTTCGCATCCGAAAGCACACGGTCGCGGTTCATAGTGATGCGGTCGGAGCTGCTCAATAGTCCAAGGCCTCTTGCCTCGTAAGCAGAAGTAGAGACTTTCGCCATCGCGATTGTCTCGAAGGCTTTTTTCATTGCTTCCATCAACTCGACGGATTCGCCGCGTCCCCCGGGCCGAACGGCGGCTGCACTATCAATGGCGCGCAGCAGCATTTCCTTGCATCCGCCGCCGCCGGGCAGCAGTCCTACTCCTACTTCTACGAGCCCCATGTAGAGTTCGGCATGGGGTTGCCGGGCCGTGGCATGAAGCGACATCTCGACACCGCCGCCCAACGTCATTCCAAAAGGAGCGATTACAACCGGCTTAGGTGAGAACTTGATCGCCTGCGTCATTCCCTGAAAGGCGCGAATCGCGAGATCAACGTCGTCCCACTCTTCGTCCTGAACGGACATAAGCAGCAGCATCAGGTTCGCGCCCACGGAAAAATTCGCGGCATCATTGGTGATGACAAACGCCTCGAAGTTGTCGCCCGCACCGCCCGGTTTCACAGTTTGCGAAACCAGTTGCACAATGTCCGACCCGAGCGTGTTCATCTTGGAGTGGAACTCAATACAGCCCACTCCATCGCCTATGTCCACCAGCGAAGCCCCGGAATTCTTTTTCACAATGCCATTGGATTTTTTGGCGACCGTGACGGACCACACTCCGGCGGGAACTTCCACTGGTTTATAACTCAAGCTGGCCAGATCAAAATACGCGCGGCCCGAAGCCGCTTTCGGATCGTCTTCGTACCACGACTCTTTTCCCGAAGCCAGCAGCTTTTCAGCATTCGCTGCAACCGGACGCCCTTCCTTTTTCATGCGTCCGGCGGTTGCCTCAACTCCCGCTGCATCCCAGAGCTCAAACGGGCCCAGTTCCCAGTTGAAGCCCAGCCGCATGGCACGATCAATTTCAACGATAGTGTCGGAAATCTCCGGGACTCGGTTCGCAGAATATGTCCATAACTCCGAGAGCGCGGTCCAAAGGAATTGCCCCTCCTTATTCTTTCCAGGTCCGCCGAGCAAGTTCTTCAACCTTGCCGAAACGTCATCTATGTTTTTGGCCATTTCGAGCGCTGCGAACTTTGGCTTCTGCCGCGGGCGATACTCCAGCGTCTTCCAATCCAACGCCAGTCGCTCGTCTTCTCCAGCACCTTTCACTTTTTTGTAGAAACCGCCGCTGGTCTTGTCGCCCAACCATTTGCGTTCCAGCATCTGCTGAAAAAAGTCCGGTAACTTGAGGTCGCTTCTCTCTTCGAGGCTGGCGGGCGAGGGCGCCCGCCCCACACTGTCTCTGGTCATATTGCGAACAACATGACCCAAAATATCCAGTCCCACCATGTCGATCGTTCGAAATGTCGCCGACCGCGGCCAGCCGACTGCCTGTCCGGTCAGTGCGTCCACTTCTTCGATAGTGAGATCGAACTCCTGCATCAGCCGCATCACGTTGAGTACTGAAAACGTGCCGATTCGATTGGCAATGAAATTCGGAGTGTCCTTGGCGAATACGACGCCCTTACCCAGGTGAACGTCAGCAAAGTTGGCAACCGCATCCATCAACGCAGGATCAGCCTCCGGCGTAGGAATGATCTCCAGCAACCGCATGTAGCGAGGAGGATTGAAAAAGTGAGTTCCGAACCACGAATGCCGAAAGTCCTCTGAAAATCCCTCGGCAATTTTCGCCACCGGAAGGCCGCTGGTGTTGGTCGTAATGATCGTTCCGGGCCTGCGAATCGCTTCTACCTTTTTCAGCAACGACCGCTTGATCTCCAGGTCTTCGACTACGGCCTCGATGATCCAGTCCACTTCGGCCACGCGCTTGAGGTCATCCTCAAAGTTTCCTGGAGTCACTAGTGATGCGAGAGCAGGGTCGAAGAATGCCGCGGGTTTGGACTTCCGCGCGGCCTCCAGTCCCGCGACGGCAATTTTGTTACGCGATACGGCGTCAGCACCGGCAGGAACAATGTCGAGCAGGAAACTGGGCACACCCGCACTCGCCAGATGCGCCGAGATGCGTGCTCCCATGGTTCCTGCGCCAAGGACCGCGACTTTATGGATTCGCTTCACGGAAGGAGAATATCGCAGCAGGTAAGTAAACCACAAAGCACGTCTTTCACCGAAGCTTTAACCAACGAAGCTCTTAACCGTAAAGTTCGCAAAGCCTGCGCAAAGCTCACCAAGCAAGCGGTTACTGATTTGTCTCTCTCCGCGACCTCTGCGAATACTCGGCGACCTCTGCGGTTAAAGGCTTTTAGGATGTTGGACGTTATCGCTGTTATGGCAGTCTATCCACGGCCCAGTCTTCCTTGCCGGTTCGGACAACAATGATTTTGCAATAGCGCGGACGGGAAGGAGTGCCACTGAAGCCAAACAGCACAGCAGGGAAGACATATTGTGCTGCCCCATGCCGCTTACCGTGGGCAATTTCGTAGGCCGCTTGGGGTCTCGGCGAAAAGAAATCCTGCAAATGTTCAGGGGAAGTATGTTGCCGAGCCGCGTCGGTCAACATGACAATTGCCGTTTCGTGGTCCTGGACTTGCCATGCTTGCAAGAACCGGTTCGCCGCAGCTAAAGCGGTACTGTACGCCGGATCCAGGGAACGAGAATTTCGAGCTGGGACTCTGGCGAACGACATCGCGGCATTGCAAATAAGAAAAATAGTAGCGAGGGTTCGAAGTCTCATCCCCCAATCTTGCGTCACAGTCACTCACGCGTGTAAGAGACAATCAAGGTTCGTGCGATTACCGTCATCAGGCAATCAGCTTCGCCAAGAGGAATGCCGCCGTAGCCGCTACGCCCCCGATCACGACTGTCTGAATAGCGCTACGCAGCGCCGGTGCGCCGGTGAACCGTCCTTTGATGAACCCGAAAACACCGAGCGCCGCCAGCGTCACAATCGCGGAAACCATCAAACCTTTGGTGGCGCTCGACAGAACCACATATGGTGAAAGTGGAATCATGCCGCCGACAACGTACGCTCCGGCGATTGTCCCCGCGCTGGTCAAAGCTCGCTTCGGATCAGGCGCCTCCAGCCCCAGTTCGAAGCGCATCATGAAGTCCACCCACGCATCGGGATGATGGCTCAAAGCCTCGGCCACGCGCGTACTCTCAGGTGCGGGCAGACCATATTCGCGAAAGACGCGGCTAACTTCGGCTTTCTCCTCTTCGGGAATCTCTTTGATTTCCCGGTACTCGCGCGCCTTCTCCTGCTCGTAATGTTCCGCATCGCCCCGGGCCGCTAAATATCCGCCCAGCCCCATGGCGATGGATCCCGCGGCGATCTCCGCCATTCCGCCAACCACGATCAGGTGCGTATTCGCGACCGCGCCCGAAAGCCCGGCCGCCAAAGCGAACGGGACGGTCAGTCCATCTGACATGCCAATCACGACGTCGCGCACGAAATTCCCCGAGGTGAAATGTGTTTCGCGATGTATGATCCGTGCCATCACTGCTCCTCCTGTGCGTGAGTCTCCAAATATTTCCGCGCGAGCCGGATGACATCGCGCTCACCGCGATATGCAAGTTTGCGGTCGGCGCCTTCGAGCGGAATCCATAGCGCCCGCTTCACTTCGATCCGCATCTCCGGCGTGACATCATCAATTGTTCCCGATTCATACCGCAGCAAATAAAAACTCACAATCTTGAATACCCGCTGCTTGTCGCCCCACGACCGGACATACACATACTTGATATCGGTTAGCTTCGTCAGGATGATCCCGCTAATCCCGGTCTCCTCGCGAACTTCCCTGAGCGCGGTCTGCTCGGGTTTCTCTCCGGGATCAACCAAGCCCTTGGGTAACGCCAGCACCTGTTTCTGACGTTTTTTGTCACTTTTCGTGCTCTCCGGCTGCTCCCGTTGCGGCTCAATGACCGCCAACTCCCAGCCCTCCAGGCTCTTCCTCACCACCACTCCACCGGCGGAGATCTCTCGGGGCATCGCCTCAAACTATCAGCAACAAAGGAGTTCGTCACGTGTTCTTATCTGTGGACCTACGGTAACTACTGCCGCCGTATACATGAACCGACTATGGGGTGGTGCGGCATCTAAGTTGCTGTAGGAAGAGTTATCGGTCGGAGGCCCGACATGAAGGGCTTGCGAAAAATCGTGAGGTCGGTACGCGCCTTCGGACGCGGCATGGCCGCTGGCGTCTCTGCTCCTGCAACCCCAAGCAAAGCCCCGTCTATCGGCCTAGCCCTTGGTGGAGGCTTCGCCCGTGGCATCGCTCACATCGGCGTGCTCAAGGTACTCGAAGAAGAAAACATTCCCGTCAGTTTTGTTGCCGGAACCAGCGTTGGCGCCTTGATCGGAGCCGCGTATTGCAGCGGTGTTTCGCCCCATGAATTGGAAGCAGTCGCAACCCGCGTTCGTTTCCGCGACTTGGCCCGTTGGACGCTCTCCCGGTATGGCTTCGCCAGCAACATGCGGATGATTGGCTTCCTTAACCAGCTGCTCAAAGTGAAAACTTTCGAAGAGCTGCGTATCCCGCTTGCCGTCACCGCCACCGATTTCAACTCCGGCGAAGGTGTGGTATTTCGCTCTGGCCCTCTAGCTGATCCCGTGCGCGCCAGTTGTGCTTATCCCGGAGTATTTCTTCCAGTCAAGGTGGATGGCCGCCTCTTGATTGACGGCATGCTTGCCCATTCTCTTCCTATCAAGCCCGCGCGCGATATGGGCGCGGAGAGAGTCATCGCGGTTAGCTTAAAGACCGCATGGGTGAACGGAGACGGCCCCCGTCACATATTTGACGTAATCGGACAATGCTTTTCGATTGCTCAGAACATGAACTGCGCTCAGTCAAAACAATGCGCCGATCTGGTGCTCGAGCCGGATGTCACTGGCTATCGTTACGACGACTTCGAGCACAGTGCCCTTCTTGTCCGCATTGGGGAAGCCGCAACTCGGGCGGCGTTACCAGAAATTCGCAAGTGGCTCGAACCCGCGACACAAGAGAAGCAGCATCTGGCCAAGGTGCCACTGGTGAGTCCTGCGCGGTCAGTCTGAAGTAAACCCGTCGAATCACATCCAACATTGTCATCTTGAGCGCAGTATGAGGATTCGCTTGCGAATCCTCACATGCAGTCGAAAGACCCTGCGTTTCCGGATTGGACTACTGAGGAGACGGCTGAGTGCTCTGGGAATGCCGATGCTCTGCGTCCTGCTGTTTCTCTTTTGCCTCATCAGCCTTGCTCTCAACCGTGTCGCCTACTACCTCTCCATTAATTGCGTCAACCTGAACTTCATGAATGCCCGCCTTAGTAATGATGTCGAATGAGTAGATAAGTTTTCCGTTCTCCTTCTCCAATTCTTTGCTCTTGATAGTGCCCGGCTCTTTCGCAAGCGCGGTCTTTTCAGCCTGGCGCATCGAAATCTTCGCCTCTTTGCGGAGCGCCGCTTGCTCATCCGGCTGTGCCGGACTCGACCATGCCGTGATTGCGAACATCAGCAGCAACGTACAGACCGCTACAACTTGTCTCATCTCGAAGACCTCCATTGTTGTAATAAGTGTGATGCCCCCCACCGGCGACGAGTATCCTACTCTTAACTTGTGTTTCCCAATAAAGACAACCACGAAGACGTTTGAACTGATGCCGAGCAATATTTTTCGTATCCAACCTCGTCCGCGCTGCACCTAAGCAAATGAGCCATAATCGTACTGATATAAGGAAGTCAACATGCAGGAGAAGATCGTAGAAAAGCACAAGTTCGGAAACTCCGGGCTGGAGATTGCTCCGTTGGTATTTGGCGGAAATGTTTTCGGCTGGACGGTGGATGAAGCGCGCGCGTTCGAACTGCTCGACCATTTTGTGGAGGCCGGCTTCAACATGATCGACACCGCCGATGTCTACTCGAGGTGGGTGCCGGGCAATCAGGGCGGGGAGTCGGAAACTATTATCGGCAAATGGATGAAGCAGAGCGGCAAGCGTGATCAGGTGCTGATCGCGACCAAAGTTGGCATGGCCCTCGGCGCACGCAGGAAGGGACTCTCCAGGCAATATATTTTGCGAGCAGCGGAAGAATCGCTGGCGCGCCTGCGCACGGATTACATTGACCTCTATCAATCCCACCAGGAAGATCCGGAGACGCCGCAGGAGGAGACGCTGGAAGCTTACGCGGAGCTGATGAAGGCAGGGAAGGTTCGGGCGATT
>WNFR01009525.1_pt1 | contig 13087 bp, 12 predicted proteins | sample 5400221 | NCBI WGS metagenome assembly WNFR01 (sample SAMN13153357, study PRJNA577476) | soil metagenome | isolation source: 40 cm soil under Madrone tree | place: USA:California | collected 2016-06-14
GTGTTATACCGATTCTGGTCCGATTGGCGGCGATGTCTTCACATGGTTCAGCCCGACACGGTCCTCCGTTGGCACCGCAGAGCTTTTGCCTGGCATTGGACCAGGAAATCGCGCCGCCTTCCCGGAAGACCGGAGGTTGCGGCGAACATTCGTGATCTCATTCTGCGCATGCGCCAAGCCAACCCCATGTGGGGTGCACCGCGGATTCACGGCGAACTGCTCAAGTTGGGAATTGCGGTGGCGCAATCCACAGTGGCCAAGTATTTGCCGCGGCCCCGCAAACCACCTTCCCAGACTTGGCGGACCTTTCTGACCAATCATCTGGCACAGACGGTGGCTATCGATTTTTTCACCGTGCCGACGGCGACCTTTCGGGTCCTGTTCGTCTTCGTCGTGTTATCGCAGGAGCGACGCCGGGTGGTGCACTTCGGGGTGACGGAACACCCCACCGAGGAGTGGACCCTGCAGCAGATGCGGGAAGCGTTTCCCTGGGACGAGGCGCCACGATACGTGCTGCGCGCTCGAGACGTATTCTACGGAAGAGACTTCGCCGACATCACCCGAGATATGGGAATAGAGGAAGTGCTCACCGCGCCGCGATCCCCCTGGCAAAATCCGTTTGTGGAACGACTCGTGGGCTCCATTCGACGCGAGTGCCTGGATCAGGTTATCGTGTGGAATGAGAGATCGTTGCGTCGAATTCTGCACAACTATTTTGCTTACTACAACCACGCTTCATACTGCCCACCTCGCTATGTAGTTGAGAATTCGAAACCGTTCTGTTGCGATGTTGGTATTGCGGGGTTATTGCGGGGTCTCGGTTGCTGCGACGGACACGCTCCACGAACTTGGCGGTTGCTTCCGTTTCCAGTGCGCGTTGGTTGATGACCCAGGGACCGTCGGCCAGCGGATGCTTGGCCTCAATCTCGCCGCGTTCGACAGCCAGACGCAAGGTTCTACCACTCACGCCCAATGACGTAGCTGCTTCGGTCAGATTCATCCAGCCTTCCGCCCTGCGCCGTTCGACAGAGTAACGAGGAATTTCGTGATGACTTCGTAGCGCGTTCACTCGTTCCCTCGTCCAGCGATTGCCACGTCCCGTCTGTAGACCATTGCGATTCAGCACTCCGGCAATCAGGTCGTCCGAACAGATTCGCGCCAGGACTCTCACCGCATCGACCGCCTCCTTGCTGGTCTGACTGCTATTCTGACCGCGACGACGCCGGGGTAAGCGTAACTCCGTGTGCACGCCTCCCTTCCAATGAAGAGTGAGAATGATCTCACCTGCATCGGCGTCGACATCCACAACAATCTCGTGGAGCAGGGTTCGAAGGATGCGTTTCTTTAAACGAACATCCGTTTCCGAACCGCTCCACACTGCCTCCAGTTCGCTTGCCAAATCCTCAAACTGTTCCCGTGTGGGCACGGCGGTAACATTCCCGTGACGATGGACATGTTGCTCGATTCGAAGCTCGACCTCTCGCACTCGCTGCAATGCCTGGTTCCAGCGACGTTCCAGTTCGTCCGCCACCAAGCGGTTTTCTGGATCCGTCGCATCGTATTGTTTCTGGGCGCGACCTGCGGAATAACGGGCTGCTTGCAGATCTCTTCGTAAAGCTTGTAAGACGTCGTCTTGCCTGCGAGCCCCTTCTTCGCTCGCCAACACCGCCGCTTCCACCGCTGCAGGTTGCACCACGCGCAGCACCTCTTGGGCAATCGCTTGATCGACCAACGCCCCACCGAAGGCAATGCAGCGTGCTTGCCCATTGTCGAGGGAACCCCGATAACAGGCATAGCGCAGCACATCACCTTGGTTGCCGCTATACGCTACGGCCAGCTTACGACCACAGCGGCGGCACCGCAATAGGCCGGCTAACAAAGCCGGACCATTCTGCACCGCCCCGGATTGCTCCCATCCGCGATCATTGCTAGCAATCGCTTGTTGGATCTGCTCAAATTGTTCCCAGCTCACGTAACCCTCGTGAGCATTCGGAATCAGCACCAGCCATTGCTCCCGAGGTTTGCGGCGCGAGCCCTTCCGTGGCCCCCCATTTTCATAGTGCGTGGTACGCTCAGTTTTTCCGTAAGCATACGCACCCCCGTAAACCGGACCGGTGAGAATCCGGTATAGCGTACCGTAGCCAGGACGTTTCCAACAGGTTTCCCCGAGCGTGTTGCGCGCTGGCATGTCCAGCCCTTGTTCCAAGAACCACATCAGAGTTTGACGAACGCTTCCCAACTCCAGGAACTTTTCGAACACCAACATAATGGCTTGCTGAACTCGGCGGTCCGGGTCTTTTTCTAAATGTTGTTCCTCCGTCTTGATGTAACCGACAGGTGCAGCCACAAGGAGTTCGCCACGCTGGGCTTTGGCCCGCCGCGCTTCCACCGAACGTTGGCGCAGTAAGTCCAGTTCATATTCGTTCAAACTGCCTTTCAAACCCAACAGTAAGCGATCGTTACTCTGCCGCGGTGTATACACGGTCTCTTGGTCAATCAGCACGGTATCGACCACCCGACACACCTCGATCAACTGTTGCCACTCCCGGCTGTTCCGTGCGAATCGCGATACCTCCCGCGCCGCCACTGCGCCCACCTTCCCCAAACAAACTTCTGCCACCATGCGTTCAAAGCCGGCGCGAGTGACGGTCCCGGCAGCCGACCGGCCTAAGTCATCATCCACCACTTCAATCTCGCGCCAGCCCAGTTGCTGCAAGCGTTCCTCCATGGCGTACTGTAGTTTCTGACTTTCCAGATTGTGATTGACCTGGTACAGAGAAGACTGGCGAATGTACAGAATGGCTTTGCGCTCCAAATGATGGGGCTTGATTTTGTCACTCATCGCCTCTCTCCCTTCCGTGATGCCCGGTCATGATTCTCCGGCTGTGTTGGCGCAGCAGTTGCGCCAGTAGTTCCACGGTCTGTTGTCTGATTTCTTGCGGTAGCTTTTGCCAGGCTGGACTCTGCTGGGGTGGGTGAAACAATTCGATTTGCGGAGCCCTCGATCGACTCAGTGATTCTCGCATCAGCACCTCCGGGAGCGGACTGATGCTGACCTTGTACCACGAGGTCGCGAGCAGGAGAACGTGCACGGTGAAGAAGGAGCTTCAGATCCTGCAATGCGGCGTACTCAACCGCGGGGTTCTCCGCACGGTGCATTCCGCAACAGGCGCCTGATTCGAACATCCACTGCGGTATTTCGAAGAGCCGAGCCTCAAGGTTCTGTTCCAGACTGCAGCGATACACGGCCTGTCCACTCTTGACAAGCACTCCATGAATCCAGACAGGCCGCCCATACCACGGATGCCACGGATAACGGATCTCTCGCGACTCAGTACTATGGGTATTAGATTGTCGACTTGTATCGGCGGTCACGTACGCATTTGGCCTTGGACAAAGACGCCCCGGAGCCCAGGGCAGTGGAACCGCCAGAACGGAACCGCCAGAACGGGGCACGTGGTAGCGATTCCTCAGGTCGGGGGATTACACCACCGATACCAGCGACGCGCCGCTTAGTGGTCTGAAGAGCAGGCATTGCAGCCGAGACTCGCTTCGGGCGAAAAGCAAACGCTCCGCCGGTCGGCCACTGTCGTCTTAGCAAGTCACGACACCGACTCCTATTAGTCCTGGCGCGATCGCTAACACTATCACCCGCGTAGCCCGCTGAAGGGAAGTCACAACCCCTCAAAGAAGCCAGTCGCGCGTGGACCGAGTTTTCGGTAATCACAACATTTTTTTTACAACTCAGGCCTTGACTTCGGAGGCCAACAGAGTAGACTCCCGGGCGCATCCAGAGCTGCTGGTTTGCTGTCCAGCCGCCGATGACAGCGCCCAACATCCGACAGCAGTTAACCCTTCCACCGACTTCTTTACGAAGCACCAAAGCCGAATGCCGACCGGCAGATGACCGGCAGCTTGAGAAACCATTGCGAGGTGGCTTATGAAGACGATCCTGTTCGCGGTCAGGGTGTGTTTTCTGGTGTGCGTATGCGCCGTAACAGCCTTCACGAGCAGCAACGCTACGATCTCTACGAATTTAGCCAAGAAGTCCTCCAAGAAAGTCAAAGCCAGCAGGGCAAAAAAGCGTTTCTCGAACCCTGAGCTTTTCGCCGTTAACGAAGACGGCGTACCTCGAAAGCTGGCAGAGCACCTGGAAAAGCTGCAACAAATGCTGCCGGAGAACGACGGCTTGGCCCCGGCGGGATCGTATGCCGAGTGGGCGTTCCAGGCGCGAGCGTATCCCGACACCGACATTTCGTTGGGCAAGATCGTAAGCGCGCGCTTTTCCCACATTTTCCAATCAGCGAAAGGATTTTCGGAGGACCGGCAAAACCGCTGGCAGAGCGTGGGGCCGAGCCGTGCCCTGTATCCGCTGTTCCAGTTCCGGACGAGGTACGTGCCAGCAGCCTATTACGCCGGCGGGCGGACAACCGCAATGGCGTTGGACCCGGACTGTGACGGCGAGCACTGCCGCTTGTGGGTGACACCGGCGGGCGGCGGAGTATGGCGCACCGAAAACGCCTTCGGCGAAGAACAGAACTGGAAATACCTCTCGGGATCGTTTCAGATCAACTCGTCAGGGTCCATAACTCTCGACCCCAACAATCACAACACCGTGTGGGTAGGCACGGGTGAGGCGAATGCCTGCGGAAGCGGTTGCGAGGCGGGAGTGGGCTTGTACAGGTCCACCGATGGAGGCGATACCTGGAGCGGGCCCATCGGGAAGGACGCATTCAATGCACGGGCGATTGGATCCATCGCAATCAGCCCAGTCGATTCCAACACAATTTATGCGGCGACGACGCGGGCCATCCGCGGCGTGTCTTCGGTCTGCTGCAGCGGCGCGGTGACGCTGGCTCCCGGCGCGCCTCCGTGGGGCCTGTACAAGTCAACCGACGGGGGCACCACCTGGACTTTCATTTTTAACGGGGCGGCGACAACGGCCGGGTGCACCGATCCTGTGGCAGTGGCCAGCAACCTGACGCCCTGCTCTCCGCGCGGCGTGCGCCGGGTCGCTCTGGATCCCTCGGATCCCAACACCGTGTACGCGACGTCGTATGCCCGAGGCGTGTGGCGATCCAACGATGGCGGGGCAACGTGGACGCAGATCTTCGCTCCCCTCGCCGATCCCGTTGCTACCGCCTTGACGGAGCGGCCGGAGATTGCGGTCACAAAGCTGGCCAACGGGAAGACGAGAATGTACCTGGGGATCGGGCAGCTCGGAGGGGGGACCGCAGCCTCTCCAAATTCGCAGCTCTTCCGCAGCGACGACGTGGCCGGCGGAATACCGACTTTCATCTCGCTCACCAGCAATGACCCCGCCAACCCAGGCTACGGATCGTTCGACTATTGTGGCGGTCAGTGCTGGTATGACAACTTCGTGTACACCCCCAAGGGAAGCCCCGACATTGTTTATTTGGGAGGGTCGTATCAGTACAACGAGGCGCGGCACATTTCCAACGGCCGCGGCGTGGCGCTCTCGACGGATGCCGGCGTGACTTTCACCGACATGACGATGGACGCCACCGACCCAATCCACCCCAACGGCATACACCCGGACCAGCACTCCATCGTGACCAATCCGCAGAACCCATTTGAGTTCATCGAGAGCTCCGATGGTGGCATGATCCGCTCCAGCGGCTCGTTCGCGGATGTCTCGGCCAACTGTGCTCCACGCACACCACCGCTGGCCGGGGCTGCGCTGGCCCGCTGTCAACAGCTGCTCTCGCGGGTGCCGAGGCGGCTGCGCGGCCTGAACCGCGGGCTGTCTACGCTGCAGTTCCAGAGCCTGTCGGTGAGCCCGTTCAATTCCGAGCTGCTGCAGGGCGGCACGCAGGATAACGGCACCTGGCAGTCCACAGAGAACAAGGCACTGTGGCTGCACCGGGTGGCGGGCGATGGCGGGCAATCGGGCTTTGACGTGGCGAATCCACACTTCCGGTTCCACAACTACACCGGGGCATCGCCCGACGTGAACTTCAGCGATGGAGCGATGATTGACTGGAACTGGATTGGGGACCCGATCTCGCAGGCTGGCGCCCAGTTCTACGTTCCCATGATCAGCGATCCGAAGGTCAGCGGAAGCATGTTCACGGGAACGCGGGCAGTGTATCGGACCAAGACCTTTGGTCTGGGCACCATGACATTGGCGGATCTGCGCACGCACTGCAACGAGTTCACGGGAGACTTTTCAGTCACCTGCGGAGACTGGGTACCACTGGGGCCGACAACCCTGACAGCAACGAGCCTGGGCAGCCGTTCGGGAGGCAGTGTGGCTCAGGTGCGCAGGACTCCGGCCGATACTTCGACGTTGTGGGCGGCGACCAGTACCGGGCGGGTATTTATTTCCCAGAATGCGGATGCCGATCCGGCGAGTTCAGTGAGCTTCGTCCGGATTGACACTGCCTCCACCCCTGGACGGTTCGTGAGCGGAATCTATGTGGATCCCAATAACGCGAACCACGCGTTCGTCTCCTACAGCGGGTACAACGCCTCGACACCGGCGACGCCGGGGCACGTCTTCGAGGTGACGTATGACCCGACAACTCTGAGCGCAACCTTCACCGACCGAAGCTACGACCTGCTGGATCTGCCGATCACCGACGTCGCTGTCGACAATGTGACCGGGGATCTGTATGCGTCGAGCGATTTCGGCGTACTGCTGCTGCCGGCGGGCTTGGCTTCCTGGAGGTTGGCGGCACCAGGAATGCCGAACGTAGAAGTGGCCGGGCTGACAATTCTTCCCCAGGCACGGAAGCTTTACGCAGCTTCGCATGGTCTCTCTGCCTGGTTGCTGGTACTGCCGGGAGGATCGGACTAGAAAGCAGAGCGGCCCCGGACGAGCAAAGACGCCTCGTCTGTTCTTATCTCCATCCTTCTGTGGCGTTTTCTCCGCTCCCCATTTACGGGAAGGACATCACCGGATGCGCCCAGCACACCAGGGGCGATACCCCGGTCCGTAACGCGATAAGCGGCGTCAAGAGGGGCGACTCTCATGAGAGTGGAACGGAATATTGGTACTGTTGCATTTTTCGGTCGCGCGATCGGCCTAAGTCGTTTTAAGTCGTTTGGATTCGACTGGCGTCTTTCAGTGAGTTTCGAGTGTAATGTTGCATGTCGGTAGTTGGCAGCAACAAACGCAGCCTGACATGCCCCGGGAGGGTGACCATCCGCAATAAACCCGCGTACGCGGGGGAAGTTGCCCTCGCTGGGTAGCCTGCGCCTCAAAGCTCGGATAGGGTAGCCGGGCGGTGGGCTTACTCGATCAGCCACCAAGCCTCCTGAAGCTTCGAATACAACTCCTCAGGACGAGCGCTATGGCTATGTACATTAGACAGTTGAGTGCGATTGAAGATACGGTCGTCATGATGCCAAGCAGCGTGGTGTGCCAGCCTGCGGTCAGCATTACGGAAGAAGGCCACAGAACGACTCTCAAATTAGTGGTCCCTATCAGAATGCGCCACACACCGAATAGCCAAAAGAACACTAGTACTGCCCCTGACACGACTAATCCAGCCACTCCACCCGCAACTACTGTTCGTCGCACAGTCATCGAAGTCGACACCTCCCGCAGCAAACTTACTAAGTCTTACCTCAATAGAATTTGACCATACACCTTACGTCAACGCCCTGCCCCACAAAGCGTGGGTCGAGGGCTGCCAGGGGATTCTTCTCCAAGCAGTCACAAAGTGGTGCGAATACCTCCCGGCTCCAGTGTGCAGACCTTGACCCCGAACGGCGCGACTTCCATCGCCAGAGAGTCGCTGAAACCGCCCACCGCCCACTTGGCCGCGTGATACGGCGTATTGCCCGGAACCGCGTGGCGCCCACCGACCGAAGACACCTGAAAGATATGACCGCCCTTCTGCTTACGCATCACCGGCACAGCGGCGCGCGTGGTGTACACAACGCCGTAAAAACATGTGTCCACGATCGCCTGGAAGTCCTCGGCACTCATCTGCTCGAACGGCGCAAACTGCCCATAGCCTGCGTTATTCACCAGAACGTCCAGCCGCCCGAATGTATCCACTGCCAACTGCTCGGCCGCTTTTGCGGCGGCTTCGTCGCGCACTTCCAGTTTCACGGGCTTCACCCGCTCGCCGTACTGCGCCACCAAAGGTGCCAGTTCTTCCGTCCGACGCGCCCCGGCTACCACGCTGTCCCCTGCGGCCAGCGCTGCCTCGGCGATGTCCCTCCCCAATCCGTTTCCGCTTCCCGTAATCAACCAGACCTTAGACATGAAATTCTCCGTTCTCCTTCTTTAGATAGACAATGGGCGCTTATACTCGGCCAGTTGGCCTCGCGAGCGACTCTATCGTGATTTATTTATCCGGCGTCCCCTACGTGAAGATTCTCTTGCGCCAAACCATGGCGCAGGAGGATCACGAGGCAACATCTCGCTGACTGCATCCGGATCTCCTCCTGCCTTTGCGGTCGAAAGATATTCCTATGGAGAAATTATCAAGCTGTTTGCGAGACTGGGCGCGCCTTCGGTTGATACTTGCCCACCTCAGTGCGCATCGTGATAGCAAGGCGGTTCCAGGCGTTGATGGTGGTCAGGGTAAACACTAGCGCAATCAACTCCTGTTCGTTGAAATGCGCTCGTGCGCGCTCGAAGACCGCGTCGGGCACATGGCCTTCCGTGATCCGGGTGACGGCCTCGGTAAGCGCGAGCGCCGCGCGTTCGCGCTCGGAGTAAAACGGCGCCTCCTCCCACGCGTCCAGCACGTAGAGTCTCTGCTCGGTCTCGCCGAGGGCGCGGGCGTCTTTCGAATGCAGATCGAGGCAATACGCGCACCCATTGATCTGCGAGGCGCGCATCTTCACCAGGTGGACCAGCGATTCCTCCAGTCCTGAGTTGTGGATGCAATGCTCCAGCTGATACATCCCGCGGAGCGCTTCCGGAACATTCGTGTAGTCGATACGACCTTTCATCGCAGGCTCTCCTTTTTTTTGTTGCATAAGATACGCTACGTGTCGTAGCGGTTGCAGAAACTTATCTATTGGAAGTTCTAAAGATTAGGCCCTTTAAATAGCCACTCCACGTCTTGGTGACAACGCCGTGATACCCAGCCGCTTCATTCTGTAGATCAACGTCGTCCTGGCCATGCCCAGCCGGACGGCAGCGCCGTTCCGACCCCCGATCACACCCTTCGTTTCTTGGAGCGTCTGAAGAATGTGCGAAATCTGCCCATCCAACAAGGTGACGGGCATCGATATCTTCGACCACTTCGAGCCACCCTGTGTCGTGCGGGGAAGTTCCGGCAGCGAACCGCTCAACACAGCGGTGGTCGATAGAATTACCGAGCGTTCAATGACGTTTTGCAGTTCCCGAACGTTGCCTGGCCATGAATGCCGCACCAGAGCCTTCATGAATTCCTCTGAAATGGCCGTGATTCGCTTGTGCATGCGAGCAGCGTAGTCCATTGCAAAATGGTGAACTAACAAACGGATATCCTCGGGGCGATCCCGCAGCGGTGGTAGTTCAATGGGGAACACGCCGAGCCGATAGAAGAGGTCGGCGCGGAATTGACGTTCGTTGATCATCTCCACAAGATTCCGATGTGTGGCGCAGATCACGCGCACATCGGTGTGAATCGTGGCAGCGCTGCCGAGACGCTCAAACTCTCTTTCCTGCATGACGCGAAGAAGCTTGGGCTGCAACTCCAGGGGGAGATCGCCGATCTCGTCCAAAAATAACGTACCTCGGTTAGCTCGCTCGAACCGCCCAATACTGCGGGTGACCGCCCCGGTGTATGCGCCGCGCTCGTGCCCGAACAACTCGCTTTCAAGCAAACCTGCAGGAATGGCGGCGCAATTTACTTTCACAAACGGGCCATTCGATCGCTTGCTGCAGTTGTGAATGGCTTGTGCAATCAGTTCCTTGCCAGTTCCTGTCTCTCCGTTGATCAGCACCGTGGCGTTGGTCGGAGCCACAATCCGCACCATTGCGAGCACGCCTCGTAGAGCAGCGCTGTTACCGACGATGCCTGGTAATCCGCTGCCGCAGAGTTCGTTGATGTCGAGCGTGTCCCTCGCCGACTTTGCATCCTGGATTTCAAGGGATGCCGTACGGTTGACTGCGGGCTCTTCACTTGCCCAGCTTGTTTGTGCCGGCATTCATTACTCCTTTTGGTTTTGTCCGCTACTTTCGACGCTCACGCCCGAGGCACTACTTAAGCTACCTCGCGCCTCGTTCTCTCCTGATCCACTCGCGGATGTAAGCTGGACAATTCTTGAGCTTGATGCTGGCCGATTCACACCTCTCAAGAAACCTGACTGCGTCACGATCTGCCAAGGTCAGGTCTTTCAAATCTAGAACAATCTCCCGAGTAACAGCTTCGGATCTCAAAAGCGCTTCCATCTCGGCAACGTGCTCTTCATCCAATCGACCGGCAAGCCTGAAGATCACCTCTCCGTTCGATGACCTCTGAATCTTCAACATCTGTCCTCTGTTGGAAGCCTCTGGCGAAGGCTTAGTCCTTCAGAATTTCTGCCATGCGCTCGCCAATAATGACGCAGGGCGCATGGATGTTGCCGGTGGTAACCTGCTGCAGCGGGCGCTGCCGCGAGGCAGTTCCGCCGGAGCTGATTTTTTAATTGGTGACGGTGTAACCATTGCTAAATTTCCCTTCTTATCGAAGTTAAGCGATTTTTCGTTCATCCACGTTACGCCGGGATCGCTCGTGCTTGGAGCCACTCGAGCGGACGCGGACGGAAACTGAGGTCGTGTCGGGCCTTCTCGTTGGAGGCACCGCGAAGGCGCGTCGCGTAATAGACGCTGTCGGCGCCAGATGTCGCCAGCGCTGCCTGCTCGGTGATTTGAAGCGGTTCCGGCGCCCCGCAAGCACGTGCGAACGCCGGCAGCCATACGCGCTGCTGGCTAGGGTGATCGTCAACGATGTTGTAGGCGCCCGGAGGACATTCGAGCGCCGTCACCGTAGCGGATGCAGCGTCCTCGATGTGAACGAAACTCGCCACGGCCTGGCCGGCGCCGATGACCGGCACCTGCTGCCGGCGAACCTGCTCGCCCATATCACCGGCGTTCGTAAACCAGGTGCCCGGTCCGTAAAAGAATCCGTAACGCATCGCGACGCAGTCTATTTCCAATACCCGAAAGGCTGTCGATTCAAGTTCAACGTAGGTGCGAGCGCCGGCGGCGACGCCGGGTGAAGCATCAACAGCCAGGAGCGACGATTCGTCAGCCAACCCTGGACCGGGCGCATACCAGAATCCCGAAGACTGCAGGACGTAGCGGCGCACACCGCTCTCCCGCATGCCTGCTAGAAGGTTGACGTTTCCTTCCCTGCGGACCCTGGTGTCGCGTTCCGAAGCAGCCTTCATCTCAGCTGGAGTGTAATGCCGCGGCATTGAGGTCAGTTCATTGATGACGGCATCAGGGCGAACGCGCGCAATCGCGGTCCGGACCGAGGCCGCATCGAGCGCATCGCCGATCAGAGCCTCGGCGCCCATCTCAGTCAGCATGTGCGTCGACTCCGACGTCGCCGAACGCACCAAACCAAACACACTGTGCCCGTGTTGTTTCAGACCGCGAATCAATGGGCGTCCAATAGCCCCAGTCGCCCCCGCCAGCAGAACTCTCATTTCGAACCTCCCACGTGATCAGGGGTCGTCAGGGCATTGTCTTCGGTATCGACGACGAATACGGCGAGGAGCTTCGCCGGTTCAGTATTGCTCGCGTTGCGACTGATCAAATGATGTGCTCCTGGCGCCTCATACCAGCACTCGCCCGCGCGGTAGATGTGTTCGGACTGACCCTCTACCTGGCTTGCGACCTGACCCGAAACGACATACGCATAGATGAACGCCGAGTCGGAATGATGGTGCGGTGCGGAGGCGCCACCAGGTGGGTATGACACCTCCACCGCAACGAGCGACTTGCCCGGAACATTCGAGATGGGGTGAGAGAAGTTAGTTTTGATTGTATCGTTATGACTAGTTGCACCAATTACGGCGGCTGGCGCCATCGTGATGGTTGCCAGCAGGAGTGCAGAAATACTCTTTGTTCTCATTTTCATCTCCTTGACCAAATTGCATATGTTCATAAACTCTCTCATTATCCTGTTCATGTGTGCCGGGTCCGGCGCAATCGAGTAGGCACCTAAAGCTTCACCCAGTGACCAAATTGCCGCTCCGAGCGCGGAAGAAAGCGAGATTTGTGACCTGTGACATGGAGTTTCCTTCACCGCTCACACCGGTGACAGGCGAATGATGGGTTTGATTGTTCTCCCTTGTTCACTGTCTTGCGCAGCTTGATTGATTTGATCGAGGCTGTAAAACTTCGTCAGTTTCTCGAACGGGAAGCGCCCCTGCGCGTTGAGTTCGATGAGCTGCGGGATAAAAATGTCGGGAACGCTCTCACCCTCAAGAATGCCGCGTATCCCCTTTCCGGGGATCATCAGGTTATTCACGTCAAAGCTCACCTCTGTGCCTAGTGGCTCTGCTCCGACGATGCCGCACGTGCCGAGAGATCCCAGTGCTTCTATTGCCTGATGCAACGCTCTCGGGTCCCCGGAAGCCTCTAGTGAATAATCGACTCCGCCACCAGTAATATCTCGGATCGCCTCAACTGGATTTGTCTGTTTACTGTTAATGGCATGCGTCGCGCCCAGTTCCTTTGCCATTTCCAGACGCGAGAGCACGATGTCTACGGCGACGATGGTTGTTGCTCCAACCGCCCGTGCGGCCATGATCGCTGAGCATCCGACTGCGCCCACGCCGAAGGAAACGAAACTTGTACCTGGTCTCACCTTCAGCGCATTCATTACGGCCCCGGCTCCGGTCTGAATGCCGCAGCCGAGCGGACCGAGGCGTTCGAGCGGTACGTCACTGCTGACCTTGACCACGTTGCGTTCATTGGCGAGTGCGTATGTCGCAAACGACGATTGGCCGAAAAAATGATCGTGAACTTTCTCGCCTTGGCCGTCGACTGTTGCAGTGCTGCCGTCCAACCGCGCTCCGCCGAAGGAGAGCGGGAACGTCTTCTCGCAATGTGCCATCCTTCCCAAGCGACAAGGCTTACAACGTCCGCATGTCAGGAATGTGAGCACGACAGAATCGCCAGGCG
>WNFR01011186.1_pt1 | contig 13086 bp, 14 predicted proteins | sample 5400221 | NCBI WGS metagenome assembly WNFR01 (sample SAMN13153357, study PRJNA577476) | soil metagenome | isolation source: 40 cm soil under Madrone tree | place: USA:California | collected 2016-06-14
CTCAATCGCGCGTGCCGCGCGTGAGCAGGGGCTCGCGGGAGAGATCGTCACCACCGCGCGCTCGGCGAAGACCCGCGCACGGGTAAAAGAGCTCGGCATTACCGATTCTGTGGTGGAGACCAATGCGCAAGCCGCCAAAGACGCGGATCTCGTCATCCTGTGCGTCCCGGTCGGCGCCTGCGGCGCGGTCGCACAGGAAATCGCCAGCTATCTCAAACCCGGCGCGATCGTGTCCGATGTCGGCTCGGTCAAGGGCACGGTCGTCCGGGACATGGCGCCGTACCTGCCTGCCGGGGTGCATTTCGTGCCAGCGCACCCGGTGGCCGGCACCGAGCACTCCGGCCCGGACTCCGGTTTCGCCGAATTGTTCATCAACCGCTGGTGCATCCTGACCCCGCCTGAAGGCACCGATGCGAACGCGGTCGAGAAGCTGCGCGCGTTCTGGGCAGCGCTCGGCGCCAAGGTCGAGATCATGACACCAGACCATCACGACCTGGTGCTCGCGATCACCAGCCATCTGCCGCATCTGATCGCCTACACCATCGTCGGCACCGCGGACGAGCTTGCTCAGGTGACGTCGTCAGAGGTGATAAAATTCTCCGCGGGCGGCTTTCGCGACTTCACCCGCATCGCGGCCTCCGACCCGATCATGTGGCGCGACGTATTCCTGGCCAACAAGGACGCGGTGCTGGAAATGCTTGGCACCTTCAACGAGGATCTCTCCAAGCTGACGCGCGCGATCCGCCGCGGCGACGGCGAGGCGCTGTTCGAGCATTTCACCCGCACCCGCGCGATCCGCCGTGGCATCGTCGAGATCGGTCAGGATTCCGCGGCGCCCGACTTCGGCCGTCCGCACGAGCATTTGACGAAGAAGGCCGAGTAAAATCCAGCGTTGGGTCGCTCTACTGTCGTTGCGAGGCGCGTAAGCGACGAAGCAATCCAGTATTTCACTTTGGGGCCTCCGGATTGCTTCGCGGAGCCTGTCATCGGGCGCGCATTCGCGCGATCCGGTGGCTCGCAACGACGTGGATGCTAATACAGCGGCGGGATCTGCCCCACCTTCAGCGGCCCCAGAAACACCGTGCCGTCGACAAAGCGCAGCGGAAAGGCCCGCGCCTTCCTGCCTTCCAGCACCGCTTCCTTGCCGAGCGCGTTGATACCCGCGGCGACGCCGACATTGGCGTTCTGCTTGACGACCTTGCCGAGACCGGGAATCGCCCGGTCCAGCGCGCCGAACAGATTGTTGAGGTCCTGTGTTTTGACGCCGGGCGCCACGCGATCGAGCGTTGCCTGCGGCACGCCCTCGTCGAGCATTTTTTCGATGCCCAGCGCCGGAATCACCTTCTCCAGTCCGGCAACCGTCATCTGCAATTCGCCGTCGAGACGCCCTTGGGCGCTGAGGCCGAGAGCGCCGGCGGCAACCGCAATCAGGTCGCCCTGCTGAATTCGGGACTGCACGACCTCGACATGCCCGCCGGCGGCCTGGATCTCGCGAAACCGCACGGGCCAGGGCTTTGGCGAAAAATCTTCCAGACCGCTGAGCATCGTCCGCACATCGGCATCGAACGGCTGCGCGAGCAGCGGATGCACTTCCTGCACGCTGCCTGCTTCGATTTTCAGCACGGTTTCGATCACGGGATGATCGGCCGGCGAGCCTTCGACAAGGCGGCCGTGCAGCTCGATATGTTTTGCACGCGCCAGCGGCGCCTGCATTGATCCATTGAAGCGGTTGACCTCGGGATCGTCGAAGACGATGGAGGCTCGCTGCGGGACGGCCGGAAGTCCCACCACGCTGCTGCGGGCCTTGCTCCAGTTCACCACGATTGAAGGCTGTTGGCCGCGATCGGAAATCGTTGCCGGTGCGGTAAATTCCGCGATCAGCAATTTCGGATCGTAGACCTGCGCCACCACGAGGATTTGGCCGAGCTCTGCTGTGACCGGTGCTTTCGTCGCAGCCTGCTCCGCGGTCTGCGAGTATAGCGACACGCTGGCGCCATCGCAGCGGACTTCAAGGCGGAACGGGAAGCCGGCCACCGAGCGCCTGGCACAATCGTAGACCCGGCCGGATTTCGCCTCGCGCGCGCGCCAGGCATCGGCTGATACATCGACCTGGGAGGCGGCGTAGAACCAGAACGCGCTCCACGCCGCTGCGGCGATAACGAGCAATACGGGCACGATGAAAAGGCGCCAAAGCGGGCGCCGGCGGAGCGGGAGGGTCATATCGGACATGCGGCGACCTTTGGCTGATGATTTTGTCGAATGTAAGCGACTAGCCCGGGCAACGAAAGACGCGGAATTTTGCTTCGCTTCACTTTGCCGTTCTGATAGCCGTGCGCGCGATGCCAGCGAAAATCCTGTCCGAAGCGGAATTGTCCAAAGGCGACCTGTGGGTGTTCGGCTACGGCTCCCTGATGTGGCGGCCGGGCTTCGAATTCATCGAGCAAGTCCCGGCGCGGCTGATCGGCGAGCATCGCGCGCTCTGCGTCTACTCCTTCGTGCATCGCGGAACGCCGGAAAAGCCCGGCCTCGTGCTCGGCCTCGACCGCGGCGGCGCCTGCCGCGGCATCGCGTTTCGGGTCGCGGAAAAGCACCGCTCCGCCACCGTCGCTTACTTGCGCGAGCGCGAACAGGTCACATCAGTCTATCGCGAGGTGATGCGGTCGGTGTGGCTGGAGAACGAGGCGCGGCAGCGCGTCAGCGCACTGGCTTACGTGGTCGATCGCGGTCATGTGCAGTATGCCGGGCGGCTGTCATTGGCGGAGCAACTCCGTCACGTGCTGCAGGGGCACGGCCAGTCCGGCGCGAACCGCGAATACGTTCTCTCCACGGTGAAGGCGATCGAGGCGGAAGGGTTTCGAGATACGCAATTGCATCAACTCGCGGCGACGCTGCACAACGACACATCGCTGCATCCTTACCCTCCCCTGGAGCGGGAGGGTAAGTAAGAGTCCACGTTACCCTTTCACCGATGCCGAACCCGGCACGCGGCCGAACAATTGCGCCTGCTCCTGCCGCGCTGCCTTGACCAGCCGGTTGGTGGCGCCCTCGATCGACGCCCTGATCTGCGCGATGAAATCCTTGCGCGCGAGGCCTGGCGGCAACGGATCGAGGAATTCAACCACGAGGGTGCCGGGATAGCGCATGAAAGTCCGGCGCGGCCAGAACAGTCCGGAATTCAGCGCGACCGGAAGGCAGGGCACACCGCTACTGACGTAGATCTGCCCCACTCCGGTCATATAGGCCGGCGACGCGTCGACCGGGGTCCGGGTGCCTTCAGGGAAAATGATCAACTGCCTACCGCTGCGAATTTCCTTAGGCGCACGCCGCGCCATCTCCATTAGCGATCGCATGCCGCCATCGCGATCAACGCCGATCATCTTCGACTTCATCAGATACCAGCCGAAGAAGGGAATCCAGGCCAGCTCGCGCTTGTAGATAAACAGCGGCGCATCGAAGAACTGCATCAGCGCGAAGGTTTCCCACATCGACTGATGTTTCGATGCGACGATCAGCGGCCCCTTCGGAATCTTCTCAAGCCCGCGATATTCCACCTTGGTGTTGCAGATCACCCGCATCAGCCAGATGCTGCTGCGCGCCCAGGCCTTGGCGACGGTCATGAAGGCCCGCGGCGGCATCAGATAGGTGGGAATTGCAACTAGAATCCAGAACACCAACAGCGCATAGAACAGCACGTTGTAGACCAGCGAGCGCAAGAAAATCGAAACCATCGAAAACCCGATCAGTTGGCTTGAGCTGTCGCCGGTCTGCGCCGCGCCAGGGATCCGGTCGGCTGGTCCGCAAGCTCGGGCGCCAGTTCGAGACCGGCATCCGCCAGACGTACCCGCATTTCGGCGGCGACATATTTCACATATTCCGATAGCAGCAGCCGCAATGTCGCGCCACTCGTCCACCACGGTTCGTCGCGCCATTTGTCGCCAACCACCGCGAACGGAATCAACGCGATATCGGGCATCGCATGCGACAATTCGACGATTGCCCGCGGCATGTGGTAATTCGATGTCACCACGATCAGCGATTTGAAGCCGCGCTCGCGCGCCCAGCGCCGCGTCTCCGCCGCATTGCTGCGGGTGTTGACGGCCGAGCGGTCGAGATCGACGCAGCAGCTCAGCAACGACTGATTGTCGGACAGCGAACGGGAAATGTCGCTCGCCGCGTTTGTCGGGTGTACGCCTGAGATCAGCAGCCGCTTGCCGTAGCCGCCGGCCAGCAATTCCATCGCATCGGAGACGCGCGATGAACCGCCGGTGAGCACCACGATGCCATCGGCCTTGCGGTCAGGCTTTATTTCAGCACCGCGCAGCTGCGAAAGAAATCCGACGAAGCCGATCGCCGCACCCACGAACACAATCGCCAGCGCCGCGACGACAGCTGCGCGCAGCCAGCCCCGTGGCGCATTGACCGGCGCACCCGGCGCTTTCGGCGATTTATCGTTGGGCTGCAGACTCATGCTGTCTTGGCGATCCTTCTCCCTACAAGTCTAGAGCCTTTTTAAACGAAGTGGAGTCCGGCTGGCGCTGTATTCATGCGGCCAGCCTCAGTCGATATCGTCAAGCGTGGAGAACAGCGTTCGCCGCGATGCCCAGGCGGTGATGGCCGCGATCAGTACGGCCTGCGCCGCCAGCACCAGATAGCCCGATGGGCGCAGCGAAAACGTCCCCAGCAATGCTGCGAACTGATCCCCGACCGGGGTGCCCGAGAACCAGCCGGCGATCGATTCGGAGAACCCGAAGGCCAGCATCGCGAAACCGCCGCCGATCACGCCGCCCTGCAGCCCGAGCCGCAGAAAATGCCGCAGGAACCGGTTGGCGATATAGCGGTCCCCCGCTCCAACGAAGTGCAGAACTTCGACGATCGGGCGGTTTGCCGCCATCGCGCCGCGGGTCGCGAACGACACCGAAATGATGGTCGCAACAATCACCAGCACAAGGATGCCGATGCCGGCGAACACGGTAGCGCCGGTCATCGACCGCATCCGCTCGATCCAGGCGCGGTGATCGTCGACGCTGGCCGACGGCGCCACCTGCGTCACCCGGCTGCGCAGCGCGGCCAGATCGAGCTCGGTACCGGGCTGGACCCGCGCCACAATGACGCGCGGTACCGGCAGGTCGTCGAGCGAAAGTCCGCTGCCGAGCCAGGGTTCCAGCAGTTTGGCGGACTCCTCTCTGGTGAAAGGCCTGATCTCGACGATGCCGGGCTTCGCGCGCATCGCTTCAACTACCGCCGCCGCGTCGCGGTTGATATCGCGCCCGGCCACGGGGCGCACCTGAATGGTGATCTCGCTCGCAACTTCCGACTGCCACTCCGCCGCCGACGCGCTCACCAGCAGCACGGCGCCGGTGGTGATCGATGCCAGGAACGTCATGATGGCGACAACGGCGACCAGCGCGCGGCCGGCGATCGAGGCACGCGGCACGATCGGCGACAGGTTGCGCGCCCTTGCCGGCACCTGCGGGCGCTCGTGCCCCAGATCCACCAACAGGCCATGCTCGTTGCCGGTTCTACTCATAGATATGTAACCGTCCCTGATGCAGCACCAGCCGGCGCGCCTCGTACTGATCCATCAGCGTGATGTCGTGGGTCGCGATGATCACCGCGGTGCCGGACTTGTTCAGTTCGATGAACAGCCGCAACAATCGACGCCCCAGCGTCGGATCGACGTTGCCGGTCGGCTCATCCGCCAGCAGCAGCTGCGGCCGCGAGATCACGGCGCGGGCGATTGCCGCACGCTGCTTCTCGCCGCCGGACAAGATCGGCGGCAGGGCGTCCATCCGCTCGCCGAGACCGACCCATCTCAAGAGATCGATGACCTCCTTGCGATAGCTCGATTCCTCGCGGCCCATCACCCGGAACGGCAGCGCCACGTTTTCATAAGTGGTCATGTGATCGAGCAGGCGAAAGTCCTGCAGCACGATGCCGATCCGCTTGCGCAGATCGGCGATTTCATCCTTGCCGAGCAGCGAGACGTCTTGGCCGAACAGATTGACCAGGCCGCGCGTCGGCCGCAGCGATAGGAACAGCAACCGCAGCAACGAGGTCTTGCCGGCGCCGGACGGTCCGGTGAGGAACTGGAAGGAATGGGCGGGGATCAGGAAACTAAGGTCGCGCAGAATCTCCGGGCCAAGCCCGTAACGCAATCCGACATTTTCGAACCGAACCAAGCTCAGCTCCGTTCGATGTGGGGCGCGACCGGAAGCAAACCGGCGACCCGGAACTCGTTGGCTTCGCTAGGGCTGCGAACCAAACAAATTGGTTGTGCTTCGGTTATGGTTTCCGATTCGTTAACGGTCGGCTTGTAGCATCTCGGCAGCGTCATTGTGGAGATTGGCTCCATGCACATCATTTGCCCCCATTGTACAACGTCCTATGCCATTGATCTGGCGACCTTGGGCACGGCTGGCCGTACCGTCCGTTGCTCCCGTTGCAAGGGGGTCTGGCTGACGCGGCCGGAGGATGCGACCGAGATCGCACCTCCTGTACCCGCGATGGCGGCAGCCAGCGAGCAGGCCGACGCCGCCGCGGAATGGGAGGCTCTCGCACGCGAAGACGACATTCAGCAGCAGGAAACCCCTGTCGTCGACAGCCCCTCGATTGCAGGCGACTGGCCGGCTGCCGGTGACGGCTTCCCGCAGGCTACCGAGAGCGACTGGCCGTCGATAGCCCGGCATGATGTGCAGGACACGGACACCGCGCGTCCACAACGCCTGTTGCGGTTCCGGAACCTTTTGAGACCTCCGGCGCTCTTCCGCGCGCTGGGCAAACCCTTCGTCAGCCTGCCCACGGTTTGCGCCGCCATGGGCGCGCTGGTGCTGGCCCTGATCATCTGGCGCGTCGACGTAGTGCGGCTGCTGCCGCAGACCGCCATGTTCTACAAAATGGTCGGCCTTGAGGTGAATCTGCGCGGGCTGACGTTCAAGGACGTGAAAATCACCACCGAAACCCTAGACGGCAAACCGGTGCTGGTGATCGAGGGCGTGATCGTGGGCGAGGCCCGCAGGCCGGTCGAATTGCCGCGGCTGCGCTTCAGCGTTCGCGACGCGCAGGGCGCCGAAATCTACGCCTGGAACGCGGTACTGGAGCAGCCGGTGCTGAAGCCGGGCGAAAGAGCCTTGTTCAGGTCGCGGCTGGCTTCGCCGCCCCCGGAAGGGCGCAATATCGATGTACGCTTCTTCAGCAAACGGGATATCGCCGGCGGCAACGTATGAACAGAGTCAGTTGGTCCCGCCCGCGAAAGATGGTGTTTCGATGCCGCGCGTGCTGATCGCCGACGATGAAGACTCCATGCGCGTGCTGGTGGCGCGCGCCATTGCCATGGACGGCCACGACACCGTCACCGCGGAAGACGGCGCCGAGGCGCTGGAAATCCTGATTCGCGAACGGGGCGGCTTCGATCTGCTACTTACCGATATCCAGATGCCCGTGATGGACGGGATCGCACTGGCGCTGGCGGCGGCCCGCGATTTTCCAGATATGACTATTTTATTGATGACCGGCTTTGCTGATCAGCGCGAACGCGCTCACGGCCTCAACGCCATCGCGCATGACGTCATCACCAAGCCGTTTTCGGTGGCCGATATCCGTGCGGCGGTAGCCGGTGCGCTGGCCGCGCGAAAAGCGGGTTAGCGGAGAAGCCGTCATCCTCTGCGAAGCGGAGTATCCAATACGCCGCAGCCATGCGAGTCTATCACGGACGCTCTGGAATACTGGATCAACCGCTTTCGCGGGTGACGACATCAGCGAGCGCGGTACGCCGTCGTCGGCGAGGCCTCACACCCCCTCGAACTGCAGCCTCGCCAGGCGTGCATAGAGACCGTTGGCGGCGACCAGCGAGGCGTGGGTGCCCTGCTCGACGATGCGGCCCTGATCCATCACCATGATCCGGTCGCAGGACAATACGGTGGCGAGGCGATGGGCGATTACCAGCGTGGTGCGGTGACTCATCAATTCCTCCAGCGCAGTCTGCACCAGCGTCTCGGATTCCGCATCAAGCGATGACGTGGCCTCATCGAGCAGCAGCAACGGCGCGTCGCGCAGGATCGCACGCGCGATGGCGACGCGCTGGCGCTGGCCGCCCGACAGGGTCACGCCACGCTCGCCGAGCTGCGCCTCGAATCCGCCAGGCAGGCGGCGGATGAATTCGGTGGCGTGAGCAAGCTCCGCGGCGCGCTCGACCTCGGCATCATCAGCGTCGGGCCGGCCGAAGCGGATGTTTTCCCGCGCGGTTGCGGCGAACACCACCGACTCCTGCGGCACCAGGGCGATGCGGGAACGCACCTCGCGCGGATCGGCCGCTCTGATTGGGACGCCGTCGAAAGAGATCACACCAGTCGCGGGATCGTAGAACCGCAGCAGCAGGTGAAACAGCGTGCTCTTGCCCGCGCCCGATGGCCCGACGATCGCGACCTTCTCGCCGGCGCGTACCGCCAGCGAAACGCCATCGACCGCCAGCGCGTCCGGCCGGGTCGGATAGGCAAAGCTGACGTTTTCGAAGCTGACGTCGCCGCGCGCCGGCACTGGCAAAGCGCGCGGCGATGCCGGTGCTGTGATCGCCGACTTGACGCGAAGAATTTCGAACAAGCGCTCCGATGCGCCTGAGGCGGCCGAGACCTCGCCCCAGACCTCGCTGAGCTGGCCGAGGCCCGCCGCGGCGAAGGCCGCATACAGTACGAACTGGCCGAGCCGGCCCGGACTGATGGAGCCGGTCAGCACATCGTGCGATCCGACCCAGAGGATCGCCACGACACTGGTAAAGACGACGAAGATGATAATTGCGGTAAGAACGGCGCGGGCGCGGGTCGAACTGCGCGCCGCTTCATAGGCCTGTTCGACTCCGCCGCCGAACCGCGCATTGGCCAGCCGCTCGCTGGTATAGGCCTGCACGGTGCGGATCGCGTTGACCAGTTCGGAAGCGTATGCAGTCGCATCCGCCAGCGTGTCCTGGGCGTTGCGCGACAGCCGCCGCACCCAGCGCCCGAACGCCACTGCGCGCGGAATCGAAGAATGCCGGCGACAGTGAAATCAGGTGAGCGAACACGTCGCGCCGCAAGTCCGCTACGATGCGTTCGCCGATGGTCATCACCAGATAGAACCGCGCCGCGCTGGCGCCGGCGAGCACCGCGACCACCGCGATCATGACGCTGAAGTAGCTGTTGATCATGGCGATGCCTTCGGGTGTGAACCCGAAGTCGATCATCCGCCGCACCGCCACCGGCACCAGCAGGGTCGTAATGGCGGCGATCGTCAGCGCGATCAATGCGAGAGATGCGCGTCCGCGATAGCGTGCCACATAAGGCGCCAGCGCCAATAGCGGACGGAGCCGCGCGCTGCCTTTTGCCGGCGACTGCGTCAGTTGCGCTTCAATGGCGGATGCCTCAACGGGCCCCACACCGCGCCGCGGCGGCGTTTCGCCACGCCGGTCTTCTAGCCGTTCCACTACGCTCATGAGATCTGGACCAATCGCTGTCTGCCTTCCCAGATAGGCCCCACCGCCACCAGAGGCAAATCCTTGGAAGATAACAGTCCGGGAGGATACTTGGCTTGTTTTGGGGAGCTTGCTGCGTTATAGAGCGCCCCAAATCCGTCCCCACAGCCACCTTAAAGACAGGCGCCGGCGCGCCGAAGGATCTGCCATGAAAGCCGAAATTCACCCGGAATATCATATGATTACGGTCGTGATGACCGATGGCACCGAATATCAGACGCGCTCCACCTGGGGCAAGGAAGGCGACAAGCTGAACCTCGATATCGACTCCAAGTCACACCCGGCCTGGATTGGCGGCGCCCAGCAGCTGCTCGATCGTGGCGGCCGTGTGTCGCGGTTCCAGAAAAAGTTTTCGGGCTTCCTCAAGAAGGATTGAAGCCGCTCGACCTTCTCATTCGAGGCCAGATGTCAAAACGCCCCTGCTCGCGCCGGGGCGTTTTTGTTTGGCGCGCTGTCGCCTCCGTCAATGCGACGATTGGGGAAGACGATTGGGGAAAGAGATAAAGCTTATTGCTCGAAGGCCGCCTTCAGGCGGTTGAGCTGCGGCACCAGCGGATTGCCGATCGCCGCGCGTTCGGCTGCCGGCGCGTGGATGGAGTTATCGAGGCGACGGACTTTCGTCTGCAGGGTCATCGAGCGGACGATCAGGTCCTGCAATTGCTGCGGCAGTTTTTCGATCATGTCGTCCGGGCCGGGATCGGCGGCGCTGAGCTTGACCTTGGTCTTTTCGCGATTGGCCTGGATCAGCGTCATCTCGCCTTCCTTCACCGCGCGGTGCAGCAGCAACCATGACGCCAACTGCATCAGACGCGTGGTCAGCCGCATGCTTTCGGTCGCGTAGGTGAGGCTGACGGAGCGGTCGAGCGCCTTGGCCTCGGTGCGGCCGACTCCGTCGAGATAGGCGGCGGTCTCCTCGACCAGATCCATGCCTTCCCGGAACAAGGTACCAAACGCCGCGGAATTGGTCAGCCGTTCGCTGAATTGCACGAGAGCGGTTTCGCCTTGCGAACGGTCCGACATAGTTAACGCCTCACGCCACTGTTTACGCAGCCAGCGTTGCAAGCCCGCCGGCTTATGATGAACAAATCATTGCGCGCCGGCGGCCGGGAGTCCAGCCGCAAGACTTTTTATGGTTTCCAGCTGGTGCGGTGATGGAACCGAAAGACGCCCAAAAAAGAGCCGCCGTTTCCGGCGGCTTTAAAGTTGATAACAGGGAGGCGTCAAACAGAGTGGACAGGAGCCACTCGATGTCCAAACAAGGACAAATCCAGTCATAGATGAGAAAGCTTAATCAATCGTAAACGAGCGATTTTTTTCACTCTTCGTTTGCCATGTCGGCCATTGGCCGAGTGCCTTGGCGAGTCGTCCCGGCCGTACCCTTCAACGGGTCGTCCCCGCGAAGAGCGGGGACCTAATAACCACCACCGGTTCTGATTGAGAAAGGAGTCGACCAATCTGCCCCAATGAGGACACCGCGGATGGGTCGCGGCTCGCGCGGAGCCTGTCATCGGGCCGGCCGAAGGCCGGACCCGTTGGCTTGACCAGGACGACGGGAATTCTCACGATTTGAAGAAGCGGTCGGCGGCGTCTTTGGAAGCGCGCTTTTTGGTCATGGCTACTTGCAGCCGTTCGATTTCTGAAGTCATCAGCGCGATGCGCTCGGTAAGTTCCTCGACCGACAGCAACGATAGGTCCTGCCCGATCTCGTGGGTGACCTTCTTCCTCGGCTTGTCATCGTCCTCGATGGCCATGTGTCCTCCTCCGGTCAGTGAAACGGTTGCCAGTCGGAGCGCGGCTGGCTAATCAGATGCCTCCTCAAAAATCTTAGCGTTTCGCAAGGACAAATCATGGAAAAGCTGCCCGCGCAAATGACCGTTATCGGCATCAGCAGGCCGGGCGGCCCAGAGGTGCTCTTGCCCGAAACCCGCGCGGTGCCGACGCCCGGCTCGGGCGAAATCCTGATCAAGGTCGCAGCCGCCGGCGTCAACCGTCCCGACGTCGCGCAACGATCCGGTTCCTATCCGCCGCCGCCTGGCGCCAGCGATTTGCCAGGGCTTGAAGTGGCGGGCGAAGTCGTTGCGGTTGGCCCCGGCGCGGCTAAACACAAGCTCGGCGACAAGGTGATGTCGCTGGTGGCCGGGGGCGGCTACGCCCAATATTGCATCGCGCAGGATGCCCAGGCCATGGCGGTGCCACCGGCGCTATCGATGCTGGAGGCCGGCGCCGTCCCGGAAACGCTGATGACGGTGTGGCACAATGTGTTCGAGCGCGGCGCGCTGAAGGCCGGCGAGACACTGCTGATCCACGGCGGCTCGTCCGGCATCGGCACCATGGCCATACAACTCGCCAAGGCCTTTGGCTCCAAAGTGATCGTCACCGTCGGATCGAAGGACAAGGCCGACGCCTGTCTCAAGCTCGGCGCCGACCGCGCGATCAACTACAAGACCGAAGATTTCGTGGCTGAGGTGAAGACGGCGACCGATGGTGCGGGCGCCAATGTCATTCTCGATATGGTCGGTGGCGATTACATCGAGCGCAATTACGACGCGGCAGCGATCGAGGGGCGCGTGGTCCAGATCGCGTTTCTCGGCGGACCCAAGGCAACTGTTAATTTCGCCAAGCTGATGGTGAAAAGGCTGCACCACACCGGTTCGACGCTGCGCCCCCGCAGCAATACGGACAAGGCGGCGATGGTCGCAGCTATCGAGGCCAAGGTGATGCCGCTGCTGCGCGAGGGGCGCGTCAAACCCCTGATCGACAGCACATTCCCGCTGGAAAAGGCCGCCGATGCGCATCGGCGCATGGAGACCAGCGAACATATAGGCAAAATTGTGTTGGCCGTTTAACGCTCGCGAACGAAGCGCGGGTGGAAACCCTTTGATTTCCCTCGCTTTCGTGTCATTTATCGCTCGACGCTGGGGGCTCGCTTCGCCCGGAAACGTCGTTGATCGCGGAGAACTGAAATTGCGTTTGATCAGGTGCCTCGCGCCGCTCGCGCTGGGCCTCATGATTGTTGCCGCTGCGCCCCCGGCGCGCGCTATCGACGCCGTCAGCGTCCGCGGTGACGCGCCCGCGATCGACCTCACCGCGGTGCTTGATCATCAGCGCAGCGACACTGACCGCATTCAGGTCTCCACCGCGCCGGGCACCGACGGCATCGTCCGCCGCATTGAAGTCCGCGCCCGCGAAGGCGGACAGAACTGGGTGGTGTTCGCGCTCGCCAACAACACCGACGACCAGCTCGACCGCCTGATTGTTGCACCTCACTATCGCATCGTGTCGTCGGGGCTATTGTGGCCCGACCTTGGATTGTCGCGCATCGCGACCATCACGCCGTCGACCGGCGACCGTCCCGAGCGCCAGGAGAGCGCGACCGCGGATATTTTCCGGATCACGCTCGATCCCGGCGCCGTCATCACCTTTGTCGCCGAACTGCGAACCGACAAGTTGCCGCAGCTCTATCTGTGGGAGCCCGACGCCTACAAGGACAAGGTCAACTCGTTCACGCTGTACCAGGGCATCGTGATCGGCATTTCCGGATTGCTGGCGCTGGTGCTGACCATCCTGTTCGTGGTCAAGGGCAGCAT